>Ga0209297_1000006_pt1 | contig 297712 bp, 310 predicted proteins | sample S_130805_MF_Meta_FD_187322 | JGI IMG/M metagenome (GOLD analysis project Ga0209297, IMG submission 187322) | Freshwater microbial communities from Lake Simoncouche, Canada to study carbon cycling - S_130805_MF_MetaG (SPAdes) (version 2) | ecosystem: Environmental > Aquatic > Freshwater > Lake ...
GAACTCGGAGGTGAAACACTGCAGCGGCAACGATAGTTGGGGGGTAGCCCCCTGCAAAAATAGCTCGATGCCAGGTAAAAATTTCTCTTTTTTTTAATCAGCCACCCCGGATGGGGTGGCTTTTTTTATGTCCTATCGTTAATCTGAAATCGCTGATCAGGCGGCTGCGTTTGATCCCTGCCCTGGTGCCATGAACAGCAGCCTATTTAAAGTTTTTTGGCGCCTGTTGCTTCGGGTGATCGCTATTTGGAATCGCCATGGTTGTGTTGATCTAAGTGCTGCTTTCGCTTTTCATAGTCTCCAATCGATTTTTCCTTTCCTGTTGCTTTGCATGGGGGTTGGGGCAAGGGTGTTTGGCCAGGAAGATGGTGCTTTTCATCAAATAATAGATGCCTCTGAGCAGTTATTGCCCCCTGGCACAAGTGGCATCATTAGTGAGGCCTTGGCGAAGTTATACCGCCAAGGGCGAGGGGCGGGGCTGGTTGGGGGGCTAGTCCTAATGGTTACTGCCAGTAATGCCACCCTTTCTTTGCAGCGGGGGGCTGATCGTCTTTGGCGTGCCCATAACCCTCAGGTGTCGGCTCCCCATTCTTTTGGTTGGCATTTACGAGATATGTTGAAGCAGCGACTAAAGGCGGTTGGGGGTGCTTTATTGCTTTCCGTGCTTTTGTTGATTAACCAAGTCACCACACCACTTAAGTTGATGCTTTTGACCCTTTGGGAAGCGCTTTCCAATTGGTCTTTGGTGTTGCCAGGCTTTTGGCAAGTGCCGGCTAGAAGTTTTACTTTTGCCGTGGGAAGTTGGATCGGCCTGCTATTTATTTCGTTGTTGTTGTTGCTTTATTTGCCCAGCCGCCGGCCGCCTTTGTTGTTGCTCTGGCCAGGGGCTATTTTGATTTCCACAGCACTTACCCTCGTAAATCCCTTGCTGGGGGGGCTGTTGGTGTGGGCTGGCTCCCGCTTTCTGGCCTACGGCTTGGTGGGTGGGGTGATTCTTCTCACCCTCTGGGTGTGGTTGGTGGGCTTGATTCTTTATTTTGGCATGGCCTCTGCCGTGGCCTTGGCCATGCGGCCCCAGGGCGGGGATCCGCATCCGGAAACTTGATCCCAACGGTCAAATGCTGGTCAGAATGGTTATTCATTTGGCGTTGATCGCCACTGGGCCATGGAACGACTCGTGTTGATCAGGCGGCGGCGTCTGTCTTTGCCTGTGGTTGCAGTGGTAACGGTGGGAACCTTGTTGTTTGTGCCGCTTGTGTTGCTCACTGTGGTGCCTGCCCTGGTGCTGTTGCTTTTCAGCCTGGTGGCTGGCGTGGGGGTGGTGTTATCGGCCTGGGCCATGGTGGAACTGCTGGCCTTGGTGGAGCGCTGGATGGAGCGCGATGTGCGCTTTCGGCTTTGATCTGCAGCTAATGATTTAAAGCCAGCAATAATTTACAGGCAGCAATAATTTACAGGCAGCAATAATCACGAGCTGCAAATGACTGCCACCAGTGGCATTGAGGTTGCGTTCGGTATCTGGGAAGTATCTTGATAACTGCCTGGTGCGAGTTGGCTGCCAAGGACATGGGATGGATTTTTACTCCCTAGGCTAAAAGGCTTTGCTGGTTTTCCATGCCCTCCCTAGAACTCCAGCCGTTCTTCAATCACCACCACGCACACTTCTTCTACGGCCATGCTTTCATCCAGAAAGCTGCGGTAATGCCTTGCGGTGTGGCGCATGGCCTCCCCTGCCCCGCGCATCAGCAGAGCATTCAAACCGCCCCCCACCAAGGCTCCGCCCACAGGTAGCAGTCTCCCCAGCCCCAGCCAACTGCGTTTGGCAAGGGCCAGGCTAAGTTTTTCGCCGAGCAACCGTTGCAGGCGGCGGGAGGCCTCCCGTGACAGGTTGAGTAATAGTTTGCGGGCGGCTTGTTCCCCCAGGCGACTGCCTAGTAAGCGCACTAATTCATTCACCCCTAAGCCCATCGCCGCCGCCAGCAGGATCGGTCGGTGTTGTTCTGCCTCCAGCTCCACCCCAAACAGGGTGAAGATCGCCGCGGCCAGTTCGATTTCGGCGTAAAGGAAATACAACAGATCCCCACCGCCGGCGGGCAGGGTAAGCACCCCCCCCAGGCCGGCCAAGGCCCCGGTGCCAGCCGTGCGCCACATGGCGGCTTGAATCGCCTGTTCCACCAGGCCATCGGCATGGCTATCGGGATGCTGTTGCTGCAGCCGCCGGCCCCATTGGATGCCTTGGCTTTGGGCCCGCTGTAAGCCAGCGGAAACAATCGGTAGATCCAGCAGGCTGGCCACCAGGTTTGGGGCGGGGGACGGCGCCGTTGTGCTCATCGCTGCTCCTGTACTCCTGGGTGATTGGTCTCTGGTTCAGGCCTCTGTTTGGGCCAGGGGGCTGATGCTTGGTAGGGGGCTGAGGCTGAGGTTCTCTGGGTCCAGTTGCTGGATTTCCTGGGTCACCTGTTGCAGTACTTCTAGGCAGCGCTGTTCGTAAACCATCGCCTCTGCATACAGCTCCGGCAGCTGTTCGATCTCCAGTTCTTCGTTCTGAAGTTGCACCAAGGTGCGTTCCAGGGCCCCTTGGGCTTCGGCATAGCTCAAGGGCTTGCTAGGGCTGGGTTTGCTTTTCTTGGCTGCAGCGCTAGCCATCAGGCTTCCCCGTTTGTTTCAGGTTGCCATGCCTGAACGGAAAGCTGCAGGACCCCATCGCTGAGCTGGGCGCTGATCGCCGTTCCTGGTTTGAGGCCTGCGCCGCGGCGCATCACCTGGCCCTGGCCATTGCGCAGGATGCTGTAGCCCCGGCGCAGTAGCCGCTCAGGGGCAAGGGCCTTGAGCAGGGCCGTTTGTCCGGCCAATTGCAGTTGGCGTCTTTCCAGGCAGCGGTGGGCGGCCCAGCGCCGCCGTTCCCCCTGGCGGCCAGCCAGCAGCCGTTGCCGTTCCCGTTGCAGGGCTCCGCTGATTTGCTGGCGCCAGAGCCGGCTCAGTTGATCCAGTTGCAGGATCTGTTCCTGGCGGTGGGGTAGCAGGGCCACCAGGGCCGCCGTCGGCGTGGCAGCTCGATGGTCGGCGACCAGGTCGGCCACGGTGATGTCGTCCTCATGGCCGATGCCGGTGACCACCGGCACCGGGCAGCGGGCCAGGCAACGGGCCAGTTGCTCGCCGTCAAAGACCGTTAGGTCTTCACGGCTGCCACCGCCCCTGGCCAGCACTACTGCCTCAATGCCCAGGGCCTGCCAGTGCTGTTCCAGCTGTTCCAGCACCCGACAGATCTCGGCTTCTACGTCCCCTTGCACGGGAATTGCCACCACCCGCAGGGCGCAGGCGGGCCAGCGTTGCTGGGCCGTACGCAGCAGGTCTGCCAGGGCAGAGCTGGGCACGCTGGTGAGCAGGGCAATCGCCTTGGGGAAACGCGGCAGGGGCCGTTTGCGTTCCAGCGCCAGGAGGCCCTCGGCGGCCAGGAGCGCCTTAACGCTTTCAAAGCGCCTCAGCACCGTGGAAAGGCTGGGGCGCACGTCCAGCACTTGAACGCTGAGGCTGGCCCTGGCCGCCCAGAAATTCAGTTTCCCCACCACGGTGACCCCATCGCCGTCCTGGGGGCGATAGGCCAGGCGGCTGAGGGTGGAGGCCCAAACCACGGCCGGGATCGAGGCATCGCCATCGCTGAGGCTGAGCCAGAGGTGGCCCTTTTTCAGCACCGGTTTGATCACGGCGGCTTCCAGCAGGAAGCGGGGGGCAAAGCCTCGGTCCAGTAGCAGGCCAATTGCTTCGTTGAGCTGGCGAACCGAGTAGCTGGGCAGCTCCATCAGTGGCTGAGCTGGCGGGAGCGATCGCGCCGGTTGGTTTCGAGCAGTCGCAAGAATTTGAAACCTGAGTTGCCAGCCTATCGAGCCTGGGCGGGATACAAAAAAAAGAGGGGGCTAGGCCCCCTCCAAAACTCAACTCAAGGGACCGCTTCAGCCGAGACCCAGCTGGGAAAGGACGCCTTGGCCGGTCAGCAGTTCGGTGCCTAGGCCGATCACGAAGCCGAGCATGGCCAGGCGGCCATTCCAGGTTTCAGCAAAACCGACGAAGCCGAAGCGGGATTGGTTGGTGTCAGCCATGGGGGGTGCTCAAAAGGTGAACTGCGGGAATTGTAACGAATCCTTGAGCATCCTTGACAGTGTTGGGCGATACCTGGGGCGACTATCTTCGTTTGACAGCCTCTGGACTTCGGTTTAAGCAGGGGATTCCCCGGAGGCTGAAGCCCTTGGCCAGTCGCGCCCGCTTCCAGGCCCAGGTGCAGGTGGCCCTACCCCAGGACCCCAGGCTGGTACTGGTTACAGACCTGGACGGCACCCTCTTGGCCGGTGACCCCCAAGAGCGTCAGTTTCTTTATCGCTGGCTGGCCGACCGGCGGGAGCAGGTGCTGCATATTTACGCCACCGGTCGGGAGCTGCGCTCGATTGCCGCCCTCTTCCATGACCCTGAGCACCCGGAATTGCGCCAGCCCCATCTGGTGATCAGTGATGTGGGCTGCACCGTGGCCTGTGGCGAAAGCCTCCAGGTGGTGCCGATGCTGGTGGAGCCGATTGAGGCGCTCTGGGGCCCCTGTGCCCCGCGGGTGCGGGCCCTCACCGACGGCCAGCCTGGCCTGAGTCCCCAGCCGCTGTGGAGCCAGAGGCGCCATGCCTTCTATGCCGATCCGGAGTTGCTTGATCCGCTGCTCCTAGAACGGCTGGCCCTGGAGGGGGTTGATTGCCTGTTTTCTGATGGCCGCTATCTCGATGTGCTGCCCGCCGGGGTGAACAAAGGCAGCACCCTGCAACGGGTGCTCGCTTTGCTGGAGCTGGAGGGGGTGCCGGTGCTGGTGGCCGGCGACAGCCTCAACGACCTGGCGATGTTTGAGGCGGGCTATCCGGGGGTGATGGTGGGCAATGCCGAAGCAGCCCTGCGGGCCCAGTTGCCCCAACTCAGCAATACCTATCTGGCCCGCGCCCATGGCTGTGGCGGCATCCTGGAGGGCCTGGCCCATTTTGGTTTTGGGCCGCTGCTCTCCCCGCTGGTTTGAGATGAATTCGTCAGTACAGCTTCTCGGTTACGGCGCTGCGCTGCTCACCACCTGCAGCTTCTATCCCCAGGCGATCAAGACGCTGCGCACCAATGAAACCCGGGGGATTTCCCTGCGCATGTATCTGCTCTTCACCCTGGGGATCACGGGCTGGGGGGTCTACGGCTATCTGAATCGGGACTGGCCGGTGTTTGCGGCCAATCTGGTGACCTTCCCCGCCTCGGCGGCGATCCTGGAACGCAAGCTCCAAGCCCAGTGGGCCCTACGCCGCCAACGACAACAGCAGGGCAAACAGGGCTGAGCTCACCAAGCCAACAGCCGCCAGCAGTCGGACAAGCGAGCCGGCCAGGAGGGTGGAGGAGAACATGAACAGAATCTAAAGATTTTGCTGACTCCTTTTTAGCCCCTGGGCAGGGGGCAGGCGGTGTCGCTTCGCACCACTTTGCAATTAGTTGGAAAGCCCCCCCGGCTCAGCGCACGTGGCGGGTGCCATCGACCGGGTGGTACACCTCCCCGGTGGTTTCCTCAAACACGATCGCCGGCAGCCCCGTTTCAAACATGGTCTGGATCGCCTCCTTCAGGTAGGGATTCCAGCCTCCGGTGGACACCTTGCCGTGGCGCACGGTCCAATCCCAGGTGCCCTGGAGGTCCCTGGGGATGCGGCCTTCCCGGTCGCGGCGGGCCACCAGGTCTTGGGATTCCACCAGGCCCACCAGGATCGGATCTTTGCCGTAGGCAGGGGTGATCGTTAGCTCCAGGCGTACGGGATCTTCTTTCACCAGCCTTAGCCGGAACCGCGGTGGCAGTTTCACCGCCTTGAGGACGGCCGCCACAACCTTCGTTCTCTGATCCAACTGGACTCCTCCGGCCTGCATCAGCTCATCTAGGCAGGTGCACCCAGCTTGCGTGATCGAGGTGCAGCAATGCCAGTAGTTGGTCGGTGAACTTAGCTTTCCGGGTCGGGCTCGGGCCGGCTCGCCCCGGTTTCATCGCTGAAACGCACCGTGAGCAGCTCCTCCCGGGTGATCTGCCCTTCGGCGTCTAGCAGCTCTGGGTGAATGGTCACCTTTGGCCTTGGCGGGGGAGTGGCCACCGCCGAAAAGCCCTGCCCCATGACCCGGAAGGCCTGCCAGAGCAGCACTGCCATACAGGCCCCATAAACCAGGGGAAATAATTGATTCAACCGTTGGGATCCAGGCGAAACCTCTGGGATTCATTCTGGGCCGTCGCCCAGGGCCTGTGCCACAACTGGACACAACTCTCCGGTCTCCGGCCCCTGGCGGATGCCCAGGAAACGAATACCTTCAAACAGTGGAAAACTTTGCCGCTTTGATGCAACGGATCGTCCCTTTACTGGGGATTCCAACGGCCCTCTGTCTGCAGGGCCCGTTGCTGTTGCCGGCGTTAGCCGAACCAGGCTTACCGCCCTCAGCAGGGGCCCACAGTTCCTTTGTGGCCGAGGCCGTGCGGCGGGCAGGCCCTGCGGTGGTGCGGATTGACACCGAGCGCACGGTTACGACCGGCGGGGGGGTTCCCCAGGCATTTCTGCTCGATCCTTTGTTCCGTCAGTTCTTTGGCGGTTCCGCCCTGGGGGCCCAGCCCAGCCAGCGCACTGAACGGGGCCAGGGGACCGGCGTGATCTTTCAGGCGGATGGGTTGATCCTCACCAATGCCCATGTGGTGGAGGGCAGCAGCCGCGTCAGCGTCGGCCTGGTGGATGGCCGCAGCCTGGAGGGCAGTGTGGTGGGCACTGATCCGATCACCGATCTGGCGGTGGTGCGGGTGGCCTCTGCCACCCCCCTGCCGGTGGCCCCCCTGGGCAATTCCGATGCGGTGCAGGTGGGGGATTGGGCAATTGCGGTGGGCAATCCCTTTGGCCTCGACAACACCGTGACCCTCGGGATCATCAGCAGCACCAACCGCAACGCCAGCAAGCTCGGCATCACCGATAAGCGCCTTGATTTAATCCAGACCGATGCCGCCATCAATCCAGGTAATTCCGGTGGGCCCCTGCTCAATTCCGAAGGGCAGGTGGTGGCGATCAATGCCCTGGTCCGTTCGGGACCTGGGGCCGGGCTGGGTTTTTCGATTCCGATCAACCGGGCCAAAACCATCGCCGATCAGCTGGTGCGCACAGGCCGCGCCAGCCATGCCCTAGTGGGCCTTTCCTTGCAGCTGGACCCCAGGGGGGCTCGGGTGGCTTCAGTGCTGCCTGGGGGGCCGGCGGCCAAGGCCGGCCTCCAGCCCGGGGACCTGCTGCTCAAGGTGGCTGGTCAGCCCGTGCGCGATCCAGCCCAGTTCCTGAGGCAGGTGGAGGCCAGTGGCGTTGGCGAGCCCTTGGCGCTGCAGTTTCAGCGGGATGGCAAGGCTTTTGCGGTAACCGTGGTGCCCGTGGAAATGGGTCGACTACTGCGCAGCCAGGCCCAGTGAACTAGGCCGGGGCCGAGTTATTCCCAAGGCAAATCAGCGCGGTCATCGAGGTCGTCGTCCCGCAGTTGCTCCCAGGTTTCGGCGGCATCAAGCAGGTCGGCTGGGCGGCTGAGCAGTTCAGCATCCCGATAGGAGAAATTTGCTGGGGGGGTCGGCGCTGGGCTCTGGGGCCCGTTGCTTTGCGGCTCGGAAATCCAGTCCATGGGATTAAGGGGGGATAGGGAGAAGCTTTCCCTATCCCATCACAGCTCCGTGCTCACCCCAGGGGGGGCAGCGGTGCTGAAAGCTGCTGGCGCATGACCCAGCTGGTGGCGGCCTTCTGGGTGTGCCAGGCCTCCAGGAGCTGTTTGGCCAGTCCCCGCAAGACCTGCAGGTCGGCCTCGGCGTCGATGGCCCTGCTCATGCGCTCCACTTCAAACTTTTGGCCCAGGGTCAGGCTTAGGGCGTTGTCCATGATGCACCCGTCAACTGCCCATATAGTAAGAAGTGTTTCAGTTGCTTGCGTAGCGGCAGCTACAGGAATTCGGTTTTTGTTCTGACTTCGTCACCCTGGCGCAGGTCCTCGACGCAGCGGGTCACGCAGGCGCCGTCATCAAGGGAGCACTCAGTGATGCATTCGAAATAGGTTTGCACCGCATCCCAGGTTTGTTCCTGGCCGTGCTGGGCAGCGGAGTGCCGGGGGCCGTAGCTGGGGGCGCGATCCATGGCTGGATGTAGCGAGGGATACTGTCAGCATATGAACACCAAGCTGTTTGGTCCAGGTAATTGAGTCTTCCTGCCTAGTCCTTTGTGAAGTTGCGTAGCTTTCGCTCAGGTGGGGCGTTTGCGACGGGCCTCGGCCTTGGTTTTCTGCTTGGAGCGGTTGGCGGCCCGTTGGGCTTCCCGGGCCTCCTCTTCCTCGGCCTCCAGCAGCAGTTCGGCCTCCTCTGCCTTCTTTTGCTGGTAGTAGGCGTAGTCGCCCCGGTAAACCACCAGCTCCCCATCGCGGAGCTCCACGATCTTGTTGGCCACCCTGGAGATGAAGTAGCGGTCGTGGGATACCACCAGCACGGCGCCCTCGTACTCCATCAGCGCCTCCTCAAGCATTTGTTTGGCGGGAATGTCTAGGTGGTTGGTGGGTTCATCCAGCACCAGCAGGTTGCAGGGGGTGAGCAGCATCAGCGCCAAGGCCAGGCGGGCCTTTTCACCGCCACTGAGCTGGCCCACCTCCTTAAACACGGCATCGTTGCTGAAACAGAAGCTGCCGAGTAGGGAGCGCACCTGGGTCTGGGTCCAGTCGGGCACCGCCTCAAACAGGGTGTTGATCACGGTTTTCTGGAGATCCAGGGCCTCGGCCTGGTTTTGCTCGAAGTAGCCGGCGATCACGTTGTGTTCCCCCAGGCGGGCGCTGCCGTCGTCTGGGGTTTCCGTGCCCATCACCAGGCGCAACAGCGTCGATTTGCCGGCGCCGTTAGGGCCCACAAAGGCGATGCGGTCGCCGCGTTCCACCTCGAGGTCTACCCCGAGGAAAAGGATCCTGTCGCCATAGCTGTGGCTGAGGTCCTCCAGCACCGCCACCTGGCGGCCACAGCGGGGGGCGGGGGGAAACTCGAAGCGGGGACCACCGAGACCTTCGAGCGGCGCCTCAATCCGTTCCACCTTGTCGAGCAGCTTTTCGCGGCTTTTGGCCTGGGTGCTGCGGGTGGCGCTGGCCCGGAAACGGTCGATGTAGGCCTGCTGGGCACTGAGTTCCTTCTGCTGGCGTTCGAAGGCGGCCTGGCTTGACTCGCGCTCAAAGGCCTTTTGTTCCAGGTGCTGGCTGTAGTTGCCCAGGTAGCTGCGCGAGATCCCCCGTTCGGTTTCAACGATTTGGTTGCAAACCCGATCCAGAAAGGCCCTGTCGTGGCTGATCACCACCAGGGGCACGGTCTGATCAATCAGGTAGCCCTCCAGCCACTGGATTGTTTCCACATCCAGGTGGTTGGTTGGTTCATCAAGCAGCAGCAGATCCGGCTCCTGCAGCAGGATCTTGCCCAGGGCAATGCGCATCTGCCAGCCCCCGGAGTAGTCGCCCACCAGCACTTCGGCGCCCTCGGGAGTAAAGCCGATTAGCGGCAGCAGTTTGTCGATGCGGGCATCGAGTTCATAGCCATGCAGGGATTCGAAGCGGGTTTGCAGATTCCCCAGCTCGTGGATTAGTTCATCGAGGTGATCCGGGTCGGTGGCGGCTTTTTCGCTGCTCAGCTCCTCCTCCACCTGGCGCTGGCGGTTCAGCACCTGGGCGGCTTCGCCAAAGGCCTGGAACAATTCCTGCCGCACGCTGTGCAGCGGGTCCACGTCGAATTCCTGTTGCAGGTAAACGATGCGGGGATCCCCCTGCTTCACCACTAGGCCGCTGCTGGGCTCCTCCAGGCCGGCGATGATCCGCATCTGGGTGGACTTACCAGCGCCGTTCACCCCCACCAGACCGATGCGATCCCCGGGCTTCACTTCCCAGGTGACATCCCTCAGCACCTCGCCGGTGGGGTAAATCTTGCTAACGCGCTCCAGCCGCAGCACTACAGGTTCTCCGATGGGGCGACCCTACCAAGCATGGGGAGCGGCAGACTCCCCGTAGCGACGCCACTGGGGGCCGACCATTTTGAGGCGCTTAGAACAAATCACGGCCCTTGTGGTGGCGGCGGGGCTGGCGATCGTGAGTTATTGGCTGTTTTTCAGCTGGGCCCAGGGGGGCCGTGCCCCCCGGGTGTTGCCCTCTTCCCCTTCAGTGCAAACCCCAGCGCATCAGACCCCAGCGCCCCGTTAAGCCCGGCCAAACATGCTGCCGATGTAGCGGCGGGTTAGGGCCCGCTCATGGACCCCCTGCTGCAGCAGAAAACCGGCGAGGGCGGCCTGCAGCAGCCGGTATTGGTCCCATTGGGGATGGCCCTCGATGAAGTTGCCCATGGCCTGGAACAGGGGGGCGGGTAGGGGGGTTTGGAAGCTCACCACTGCTTCGGCTCCCACTGCGGCTCCCACTGCGGCTCCCAATGCGGCTCCTCCAGCTGAGGTGGGGGCTAGGAGCGCTTCGCTGCAAGTGGTGGAGAGGGTTGCCATCGGCAGCTGCGCTGGGTAGTTGGCACCAGTTCGCCACGGCAAGGGGCGATCGTCAAAGGGGAGAGCCGGCGGCAGATCCCAAGGGTCTCAGGCCCGAAATTGCCTGGCAGCGCTTGAAAGCTCAGCTGGTTCGTGGATTGGCCAGGCCCCAGAAAGCCGTGGGACCCCAGCGTCAAGGGGTGATGGGCGACACCTTGGGGTTTCCCCAGCCGCCAGGCCCCCGCAAGGGACAGCCAGCCAAGCCTGGGGAAAAACCCAGGTTCAACTGCGGAAAAGTGCGCCCCCCTGGGGAAAACGCCAGGCCATCAGCTTTGCTTATCTGCGAGAGAAAACTGGCTGGGTCTTAGCGCTCAGGCGGCGAGATCTTCGTTGTTTTCTGAGGCGGCGGCGTTTTTCATCGTGCGGGCATCGAGGCAGAGCGCTTTGCGCAGCTGGGCGTAGTTGCGGGCTGTGGCGACCCGGCCTTCGCGGGTGGCGTCGTATTCAGCCCTTTGCAGCACGTGATGCAGGTGGGTGAGCAGGTAGGTGCTGATCACCGCGGAAACCTGCACGTCACTTTTTTGGGCGGGGGTGGCCATGGGAGTGGGGGTGCCTACCGGGCGGGGGCGATCGTCGTATCGGTTCCCCAAATATAGTGGCGGATACTATCCATTGCTATCTCAGTACACTTCTGGGTGTGACTGAGCCTGGGTTTCTGCCTGGGCTCCTTCTTGGGCTCCTTCCCCCTTGGCCACCCGTCAAACCTCCAGCAGCGGCAAGCCGAAGTCGCCTCGCATCCAGGTGGTGTTGCCGGAGGAGCTGCTTGATCGTTTGGCCGCGGCGGCGGAGGGGGACAGTCGCACCGTGAGCAACATGGCCAAGGTCTTGATCCAGCAGGGCTTGGATCGACTCCAGGGCCCTGGACCCGCCGCCGTTCCCAGCGGCAAGGCCTTGCGCCGCCAGCTGGAACGCCAGCAGCAGGCCCCCAGCCCCAGGTTGCGGGGAAGGCCCAAGCGCATCCGGCTGCGCGGCCCTCAGGGCTGAATCAGCACCCCAAGCGTTCCGGCCCGCCGGGCCCCCGTAACCGCCGGCTGGCCCGCCGGGATACCCAGCAGCTGCCACCAGGCGAGCAGGGCAAAGGCGAGCGCCTCCCTTTCCAGATCAGCGATGCCGAGTTCGGCCAGGGGCCGCACCCAGAGCCCGCGGCAGCGTTGGCGCAGCTGGCCCATCAGCGCCTGGTTGCGGCAGCCCCCCCCAGACACCAACAGTTCCAGGGGCCGGGGCCCCCGCCCTAGATCCGCCGCCACCGCCGCCGCACTGAAGGCCGCCAGGGTGGCCAGGGCCGCAGCGTGGTCCAGGGAGCCCATGGCCGCTAGGCGTCGATCCAGGTCGTGGCGGCCAAACAGTTCCCGACCGGTGGATTTCGGTGGCGGCTGTTGCAGGTAGGGCTCCTGCAGCCATTGCTGCACTAGGGCCTCGTTCACCTGACCGGCCAGGGCCCAGCTGCCGTTGTGGTCATGGCTGAGCTGGCCAGCGCTGAAGCGTTGGACGGCCAGGTCCAGCAGCGTGTTGGCCGGTCCACAGTCCCAGCCGCGGATCGGGGCGCCCCGGTCTGGCCCCTGCTCCGGCGGCAGCAGCGTCAGGTTGGCGATGCCGCCGAGGTTGAGCAGGGCGCGCCAGCCGCCGATGCGGGGCAGCAAGGCCCCATCGGTGATCGGCACCAGCGGCGCCCCCTGGCCGCCGCGGGCCAGGTCTGCCCTGCGAAAATCACAAACCAGGGGTTTGCCAAGTAGTTCGGCGAGCAGCGGCCCATTCAGCACTTGCCAGCTGGCCCCCCGCTGCTCGCCGTTGGGGGGGCGGTGCCAGAGGGTTTGGCCATGGCAGCCCACTAACTGGGCCTGGCCCTGGGGGTCCACAGCCCGGGCGCAGTGGGCCTGGGCCTCGGTGATTGCTTCTTCCAGCTCAAGCCAGCGGGCGGCGGGCAGGGCTTCCCCCTGGCCGGCCGCCACCAGGGCCTGGCGCAGCTCAGGGGGGTAGGGGTGGTGGCCGGAGTTGAGCAGTTGCCAGCTCGGTTGGCGGGGCCTACCGGAAAAACGCACCAGCACCCCATCCACCCCATCGGCGCTGGTGCCACTCATCAGCCCCAGCACCGTGGTGCCCATGGCAAAGCTCAGCGATTTGGCTTGATACGCAGGCTGCAAAGCAGCTTTCGGATGCTGGCATAAACCCTTGGCCCTGCTGTGACAGCGTGGTTCGATGCGCAGCCCCCTGGCCCTTTTCAACGGCAGCTATGTGGGGGAGAAGCCCACGGGCATTGGTGTGGTGGCCCGCGACCTGGCCGCGGCCCTTGGGCCGGAATTGCTGCCGGCGGTTTGGCCCGAAGGCCTATCCCCAGACCAGGGCTCCCGGGGCCACCGCCGCCGGTTGATCTGGACCCAGCAGCAGCTGCCGCGGCTCTGGCGGGCCAGCGGGGCGCCGCTGCTGCTGTCGCCCCTGCCGGAGGCCCCCCTCGCCAGGGGGGTGCCCTCGGTGGTGCTTGCCCACGACCTGCTGCCCCTGCGCTTCCCCCAGTTCACCCCGCTGCTGGCCTATCACCTGGCCTATGTGCCCCTGGTGTTGCATCGCGCCCGCCACGTGCTTTGCAATTCCGAAGCCACCGCCCGGGAGGTGCATGGGCGGCTGCGGGTGCCCCTCAAGCGTTTATCGGTGTTGCGCCTGGGGTTTTCGCCGGGGTTGCTGCGGCCCCTAGCCCTGGAGCGCCAGCCCTTTTTCCTGGTGCTGGGCCGCCACGATCCCCACAAAAACTTGGCCCGGCTGCTGCGCGCCTTTGCGCTGCTGCCAGACCGCAGCCATGGCTTGCATCTGGTGGGGCCCCATGACCGCCGCTACACCCCGGCCTTGCAACGGCTGGCCCAGGAGCTGGGGGTGGCCGAGCGCTGCCACTGGACCGCCTGGGTAAGCAATGACGAACGCTTGCAGTTGCTTAACCGCGCCCAGGCCCTGCTGATCCCCAGCCTTTGGGAGGGATTTGGCCTGCCGGCCCTGGAGGCGATGGCCTGCGGCACCCCCGTGTTGGCCTCCACCGCTGGGGCCCTGCCCGAGGTGGTGGGGGCGGCGGCCCTGCCCCTCGATCCCCTAGATCCCGAGCAGATGGCCTCCGCCCTGGGGGCGTTCTTGGCCGAACCAGCCCTGCGCTCCCAGCTGGCGGCGGCGGGCCCCGCCCGGGCGGCCCAGTTCAGTTGGGCGCAAACGGCGGGGCTGCTGGAGCAGCGGCTGCGGCAGCTGGCCTAACGAGCAAGCCTTCGGGGCGGTTTAGCTGGAGGTAGCGGATGCCGGCGGCGGCGGCGGCGTCGCGGTCAGCGGCACTATCGCCCAGATGCCAGACCTGGGGCGGCGAGAGTTCCAGCAGGGCCAGGGCCCGTTGCAGTGGCTCCGGATCAGGCTTTGCCACCCCCAGGGCCGACGACACCAGTACCCCATCCAGCAGCTCCCGCAGCCCCAGCAGGGCCAGCAGCCGGTGCAGCCGCTGGTCGAAATTGCTCACCACCACAAGCTTTAAGCCTCGGCGGCGCCATCTTTCCAGGGCGGCAGCCACTTCCGGATAAACCGCCCAGGGTTCAGGGCTGGCAAAGCGATCAAACAGGTCGCTGCTCAGGCCCATGGGCAGCTGGCTCACCCCAGCCCCCTGGAAGGTTTGTTGAATGCGTTGCTGCCACCAGTGCCGTTCCGCCTGCTCCAGGTGGGCTGGGGCCGTGCTGGGGAAGGCCAGCGGTGGGGCCTGGCGGTAGGCCTCCGCAAAACAGCGATCGAGTTGCTCTGGGGCCAGCTCCAGGCCGTGCTCCAGGGCTACTTCGGCATAAAACTCACCGACGCTGCGGCGCAGGCCGATCAGGGTGCCCATGGCATCAAGCAGCAGGGCCTGGGGGGCGGTCATCGCGGCAGGGGGTTGGCGGACCAGTCGCCCAGCCAGTTCGCTGCCACCTTGAGGGGCAGGCTGTTGCCGGGCAGGCGGGTGAGGTAAGACCAGCGCCGTAGCTGCTGGGCGGCGGGGCCGGCCAGGGTAAAGCCCAGGCCGGTGAGGCTGGCTTCACCGATGCCGAGGCTGAGCATTTCCCCCAGGTCTTTCCACTGGAAATTCTCCAGGGGTTCCCCGGCCAGGGAGTGCAACAGGTTGCTTGCCAGTAGAGGGGCCTGCTGGAAGGCCACCTGGGCCGTGGCGGGCAAGGGCGGTTCGTGGGCCACAGCGGCCCCATCACCTACGGCGAAAACATCTTCAAGGCCCTCCACCTCAAGGGTGGCTTTGCAGGGCACCGCTCCGGGGCTGATCCCAAGGGGCGGCTGGCTGCGCTGGCCGGCGGTCCAGATCACCCCCGCCGCCGCCAGTTGTTCCCCTTGGCCAAGGATGAGGCCCTCGGCGGTCACCGCCTGCACCTGGCAATGGCAACGCAGGCGCACATCTTTGCGTTGCAGCGCCAGTAGCGCCTGTTCGCGGTTGAAGGACCGGGCCTGGGGCAGGGCGATGGGGCCCCGCTCCAGCAGCTCCACCAGGGCCGCCCCCTGGAGTAGGTCTGCCAGCTTGCAGGCCAATTCCACCCCTGCCGGCCCCGCCCCCACCACCACCAGCCGTTGCAGCGGCCGCGGCGCCGCCTTAAGCCTTTGGACCAGGGCCTGCAGCCGTTCCACGTCGGCGAGGCTGCGGAACCCCTGGGCATGCTCAAGCACCCCGGGTACGCCGCAGCTGTGGAGCTCGGCCCCCCAGGCCAACACCAGGCGGCTGTAGCTAATGGTTTGACCGGCCTGGGTGCTGATTTTGTGCTGGTCTGGGTCAAGCGCCACCACCCGGTCCCGCAGCCAGCCGATGCCGTAGCCGGCCAGCAGGGCGTCGTAGCGGGGGGCGATCTGCCAGAGCGGCAGCTCCTGGCTCAGCAATTCATAAAGGAAGGGCAGAAAAACGAAGCGATCCCTTGGTTCCAGCAGCAGTAACGGCGGATGGCCGGGCCGACGCGCCAGTTCCAGGGCGGTGTAAAGCCCCCCGAAACCTCCGCCGATAATCACTACCGGTGCCATCACGCTGAACCCACCCCTGGGGTCAAGCTAGGGGGGCCGCCGTTGATGCGGCAGGCTGGGATTAAGGGAATTTGGTAGTGGTTGTTGTGAAGTCTCTGGGGGACCTGGAAGCAATTCAGCAAACCTTGGAGGGCGAGAGCGCCGTTGGACAGCTGAGCTGGGCCCTAGAGCAGTTTGGCGCTGGTTTTGCGCTCACCACAAGTTTTGGAATTCAGTCGGCAGTGCTGCTGCACATGCTGCAGGGATTAAAGGCATTGGTGCCTGTGTACTGGATCGACACGGGTTATCTGCCGGCGGAAACCTATGCCTATGCAGCCCAGCTCACGGAGTTGCTGCAATTAGACCTGCGGGTGGTGCAGCCGGAATGGAGTGCGGCCCGCATGGAAGCCTTGCTGGGGCGGCTTTGGGAAAGTGAAGATCCAGACGACCTGGGGACCTACCACCGGCTACGCAAGGTGGAACCGCTGGATCGGGCACTGACAGCTGGGGCGGTGAGCTGTTGGGCCAGTGGGGTGCGTTCCCGCCAAACCGAGCACCGGGCAGCGATGCGGCCCCTCGAGCAGGTGCGGGGGCGCTGGAGCCTGCGACCGCTGCTGCGGTGGAGCAATCGCGAGGTCTTCTATTACCTGCAGGAGCATCACCTGCCCCAGCATCCCCTGTTTGACCAGGGCTACAGCAGCGTTGGTGATTGGCATTCCAGTGCCCCAGACGATGGCCAGGGCAGGGCCAGTCGCTTTGGCGGCAAACATCAGGAATGTGGCATCCATATGCCCACCCCCCTGGCGGAAGGGGCCGGCATCTGAGCCATGGCCCGTTTGCTGTTGATCGGCAACAGCCGCTGGCATTGGGGGGAATGGCAGCAGGGCCAGTTGCGGCGCCATTGGCATGGGGCGCCGCCGGGCCCCGGAGCTGACCCCCCGGCGGAGGCGCCAGACCTTTGGGCGGCGGTGGGTCCGGTGCCAATGGCGTTAGCCCCCTGGGCCGGGCGCCGGCTCGGCTTGGAGGCGGTGCCCCTGCTGGCATGCCCCCCCACCCTTGGGGTGGATAGGGCCCTGGGGGCCTGGGGCGCCTGGCGTTGCACGGCGGCCCCGGTTTTTGTGGCCGATGCCGGCACCGCCCTCAGTTTCAGCTTGGTGGACCAGGCGGGCAGCTTCCTGGGGGGGCGCTTGATGGCGGGGGGGCTACTGCAACTGCGGGCCCTGCATGGGGCCACCGCTGCCTTGCCCGCCCTAGGTGCCCTTGAAGTGCCTTCAGCCCCTAGGCAAGACCCCTGGCCCAAGGCCCCGGCGGCGGCCATGGGCCAGGGGGTTTTGCAGGGGCTGGCCGGCGCCGTGGCCCTGGGCTTTAGCCAACGCCCCTGCCCAGAGGCCCCCTGGAGCCTTTGGCTCACTGGCGGCGACGGCGAGGCGTTGTTGCCGCTGCTCGAGGACCAAGGCCTAAAACCCCGCTGGGCCCCCAACCTTGCCCTGGAGGCCTTGGGCCAGCTGCTGGAGGCTTAGGCCTCTGGGGTTGCTGGCTCGAGCCCCAGGTCCTTGAGGATGTCGTTGGCCATGGTTTCGGTTTTCACCTTCAGATAGATCAGTTCGAGCTTGCCCTCGGCATCGATCACGAAGCTGTGGCGCATCATCCCCATGTATTCCTTGCCCATGAATTTTTTGAGGCCGTAGCTGCCGTAGGCAGTGGCCACTGGGCAGGGTTCTTCATCACTGAGCAGGGTGAAGGGCAGGCTGTATTTATCAATGAACTTGGCGTGGCTCTTGGCCCCGTCTTTGCTCACCCCCAGCACCTTGATGCCATGGGTTTCATAGGCGCTCCACTGGTCGCGGAAGTTGCAGGCTTCCTTGGTGCAGCCGGGGGTGTCGTCCTTTGGGTAGAAGTAAACGACCACCCGCTGGCCGCGGAAATCCTTGAGGGCCACTGGCTGGCCCTGCTGGTCTGGAAGGCTGAATTCAGGGGCGGGATCACCGATCTGCAGGGCCATGGCAGGCAACGTCTGGCGGGGGGAGCCTAGGCAGCTGGGCCCCGGCTAGGGTCAGCTCGCCCGCCCCTTTGGCATGCCAAGGATTGCCCGCCTGCTGCTGATCGTGCTGCTGGGTTTGCTCGGTTGCGCTGGGTTACTGCGGCTGTCGTTGCTGCCACCGCTGGTGGCCCGCACCAGTGGTGACGGCACCCTGTCGGAACTGGAGGGGCAGGAGTCTTTGCAAGAGGTGCGCCAGCAGGCCGCTTCCTTGATGAGCCGATTTGTTGGTGGGGAAATCACGCGCCATTACTGGGGCGGCTTCACCCCCTATTTCGACGTCTTGGGCTTGGAGGTGCCGGTCAGCATGGAATCCGAGATCAACGTCTCCCCGGAGCGGGCAAGCCTGGCGCTGCGGCCCCGGCGCCTAGCTGAGCGTTATCTGGCCGAGGTGCAGTTGGTAGACAACATGCCCCGGGGGGTCGCCTGTCGGGGCCAGGGAAAACCTGGAGCTTTTCAACTGCAGGGGCACCGCTTGAGCTGCCCGGAGGGCTGGATCGCCATGACGGATCCGCTGGTGCGGGCCAATCGAGAATCAAATTGAGACTATGAGGGTCTCAAAGTCAAGTTGGCGATTTTCCGTTAACGCGCTAATTTTGCTTTGACGTGTCCGCCTCTTCTCCCATGCTGAAGCGCATTGCTGCCGGCCTTCTTGCCGGTGCTGCCCTCTCCACCACTGCCCTGCCCGCCAGCGCCGACGTAAACACCGGCTCGGTGATCCGTTGGAACTCAGGCGCTGCCGTGTGGACCACCACCCTCGATAACGTTTCCAGCTTCCTCAAGAGCAAGAACGCTGAAGCCCCCGACCGTGGCCTGAGCTCCGGCCTGGCTGCTTCCGGCTGGACCGCCAAGGAAGTCCAAGCTGGTCTGTCCAAGGAATACAACGTGGACGTGGTGGGCGTGTCCCGCTTCCTCTACTCCAAGGACGGCGTGAAGTTCCTGCAGGATCAAACCCGCAGCTACTTCCCCTACTGGGCCCAGAAGAAGACCGCCGTTCAGGCCCTTCGTTCTGCCATCATCCTTGATTCTGTTGACGGCAAGCTGTCTTCCGCTGGCATCATGAAGACCCTGCCGGTGGACTTCCGTCTGGCCGACACCTGCAACACCTTCGACGGCAAGCAGAACATCTGTGCCCAAGGCAAGTGCAAGGGCGATGCCCAGTGCACCTCCCTGCTTTCCTGGTACGTGTTCCTCCCCGCCTGCATCCAGGCCAACCAGATCGTTGACAAGCTGGCCGCCAAGCCCGCTCCCGCTGGCCCCGCCCCCGTGCGCGGCCTCTGGTGATCAACAGCTGAATCACAGATTCAGCCTGTTATCTGGAACCCCGCCTCACGGCGGGGTTTTTTATGGTTGTTTTTGAGCCAGTAGCTGGGCTTAGGGGCTCTGGCTTGAATCTTTAGAAAGGCTGAAAGGGTCGCTTGGCGAGCAAAGGATCTCCCCACGCTGAGGAAGTAGCTCAAGCTCCTCCCATGCGTTTTGCTCTCCTGGCCTTGGCCGCTGGCGCCAGCGTCATTTCCTTGCTTCCCGCCCCTGCTGCGGCAGACACCCTCAGCAAGGAGAAGTACCTCAATGACGAAGGGGGTGTGGTACTTACCTGCAAGACCCCAAAGGACAACGGCCTGATGCGCGTTTGGGAAAATTGCGGTGATTGTGAGTACTACGCCCTTTACAGCACCCCCGTGCCGCCGGTGACCTCCGCTTACCGGGTGCAGGAGGGGGTTCGCGGTCTCTGGTGATCGCAGACTTCAGCTCACAGCCTGCCGCTAAGCCTTTGGTGTTGCAGGGTTTGGGGCAGTTGACTGCCCAGGCGGGCCCTGAAGGCCTGCTCAAGGGTCTGGAGTACATCGGCCGGTAGCTGGGCATCCAGCAGTTGGCGGTAGGCGGCGTCAGTGCCGAACCAGCGCTGCAGCAGGTTTTGATCAACTGGCAGCTGCAGCGCTTCAGACCATTCCTGCCGTTGGATCTGCCACCCAGATGTTTCCAGAGCGGCATCAAGCAACTCCCAGGCCAGCGTGGAGCGGAGCCATTCCTGTTCCATTTGTTCCAGTTCAGTGCTGAACGGCCAGCTCTGGCCAGTGGCTTGGCGGAGCAGTTGGGCCGGGCCCGCCTGGGGCCGGCTGAATAACAGTTCCAACTGGCCCCGATCCGCCAGCAGCTCCTTCAGAGCTTCCCCCCAGGGCTGAATCTCGCCGGGGCTGGCCCCCTGCAGCAGGTTGCGGCCGATGATCAGCTCAAAGCGGTGGTCTGCGGCCAGGCCCTGGCGGAGGCTTTGTAGATCAGCGTTGGGGGCCAGCTGCAGCTCCGGGCTGCGCAACTGATCAAGCACCTGCAGTTGGGCCGCTAGCCGTTCGGCGTCGGCCCCTTCATTTACCTGCATCACCACCCCCCCCTCGGGGGTGCCAGCCAGGGCCGGCAGCACCCAGAGCAGGGAGCGGCAGCCCAGGGCAAGCACCCGGTGGTGCCTTTCCAGCCGGATCGGTTCCCAGAAGCGTTGTTGGAGGGCCTGGAGTCTTTCCCCCTCCTGGGCCATCTGGCGCTTCAGCCAGCGCTCCAGGCCGGCATCGCTGGGGCCACTGCTCAGGGGTTCCCCCTGTTCGCTGGCGGATTCCGCGGCGGCGGAGAGTTGGGCGGCCCGCTGCAGCTGCAGTTGGCTGCGGCGTTGGCCTTCCCAGCCCTGCTTCCCCGGCTGCCAAAAAATTTGACCCTGGAGGGCCGTGGGTAGATATTGCTGGGCCACCCAGTGTTCGGCGTAGGCATGGGGGTAGCGATAGCCCACCCCGTCGCCAAAGGCGGAGCCATCCCGGTGGGCATCGCGCAGGTGGGCTGGCACCTGCTGGGCCCGTTCCTGCCGCAGGCTGCGCACCGCATCAAAAAAGCCGAGGGCGCTGTTGCTTTTGCTGGTGCCCGCCAGGTAGAGGCTGGCCTGCACCAGGGGATAGAGCCCCTCCGGTAGGCCGATGCGATCGAAGGCGGCGGCACAGGCTTGCACCACCACAATCGCCTGGGGATCGGCCAGGCCGATGTCCTCCCCGGCGGCAATCAAGAGGCGGCGGAAGATGAAGCGGGGATCCTCCCCGGCTTCCACCATGCGGGCCAACCAAAACAGCACCGCATCGGGATCACTGCCGCGGATCGACTTGATGAAGGCGCTGATGGTGTCGAAATGGGCATCCCCTTGTTTGTCGTAGAGCACCGCCTGTTGCTGAATTGATTGCTCCGCCACGGCGAGGTCAATCAGTACCACCCCTTCCCCATTGGCGGGGGTGGTGTCCACCGCCAGCTCCAGGGCATTCAGCAGGGTGCGGGCATCACCGCCGGCCACGCCCACCAGGTGTTGGCGGGCGGCAGGCTCCACCACCACCTCCAGGCAGCCATAGCCCCGCTCCCGGTCGCTGAGGGCCCGATCGATCACCCGCTGCAGGTCTTGGTGGCCCAGGGGTTGGAGCCGAAACAGGCGGGAACGGCTCACCAGGGCCTTGTTCACCTCAAAGAAGGGGTTCTCGGTGGTGGCACCGATCAGGGTCACCGTGCCGTTCTCCACCCAGGGCAGCAGGGCGTCCTGCTGGGCTGTGTTGAACCGGTGCACCTCATCGATAAACAGCAGACTGCGCAGCCCATGGCGGCCCAGCCGTTCGCGGGCCTGCTCGATTTCCGTGCGCAGGTCCTTGATGCCAGCCAGCACGGCGTTGAGGCTGCTGAAGTGGCAACGGGTGCTGTTGGCAATGATCCGGGCCAGGGTGGTTTTACCTGTGCCGGGGGGGCCATGGAAAATCAGGCTGCCCAGCCGGTCGGCGGCAATCGCCCGGCGCAACAGGCGGCCGGGGCCAAGGATGTCCTCCTGGCCGATGAAATCGTCGAGGCTTTGGGGTCTCAGCCGTTCCGCCAGGGGGGCCTGCCGTTGCAGCTGTTGTTCCCTTTGGTGGTCAAACAGGTCCATGGACCCAACTGTGCCGGGCCCTGGTCGCAGTGCCACTGGTCAGGCAGGCTTAGGGGCGAGTGGCTTGAAGCTTTTGTTGCGATCAGCGCCGGCGGTTCATCCCAGGGGGGGATTGGGATTGCTGCCCCTGGCCCTGCTGTCCTTGGCAGCGCTGGGCCTGGGGGGCTGTGGCCAGCAGCAGCCCCGGGCAAAACCCGTGCCGGTGGGCACCGTGCGGATCCAGGCATCAAACTTTCGCGATTTAGGCGATTACATCAGCACCCTGGAGGCGGTGGAGGAGGTAAAGCTGGCGGCGGTGACCAGTGGTCGCATTGCTGAACGGTTGGTGCAAGAAGGGGACCAGGTGCGGCAGGGCCAGGTGTTGCTGCGGTTGAGGGTGCGGGAGCGCACTGCTGATTTATTGGAGGCCCAGGCCAAGCTGTCAAACAGTGAAGCCCAGGTGGCGGAGGTGCGGGCCCGCTTGGAAAAGGACAAGGCCAATTACCAGCGCTATCAATATTTGAAGGGTCAGGGCGCCTCCAGTGCCCAGGAACTTGACTCCTACCGTTCCCAATTCCTCTCCCAACAGGCGAGCCTCAAGGCCAGTCAAGACAGCGTTCTGGCCGCCAAGGCCGCCCTGGAGGCCGCCAGCTCCCGGCTCTCCGACAAGATTGTGAGCGCCCCCATCCCTGGCCAGGTGAGTGCCATCAAGGTGAAGCTGGGGGATGTAATCAAGGAAGGCGACCCCTTCACCAGCATCCTGCGCAACGACAGGCTGCTCACCCGCATCGAGATTCCCGCCAGTCAGCTGGCGAAGACACGGCCAGGTTTGCCGGTGTTTCTGCAGGACCCCAGCAGCCGGCGGCCCTTGGCCGAGGGCCGGCTGAGCTTTGTGAATCCAGAGGTGGATGCCAGCACCCAGGCGTTGCTAACGAAAGCTGAATTCGCTAATCCCTCCGCTGCGCTGCGCAGTGGCCTGCGGGTGCGCACCCTGGTGGAATTTGGCCAAAAACAGCAGCTGGCGGTGCCCTTTGCGGCCGTTAGCCAGAGCGCTGGCCAGAGCTTTGTGTATGTGCTTGGTCGGGCGGCTGATCTGCCCGCCGACCAGCGCCAGGGCCTCGGGTCCCTCCCCGCAAACGCCCCCTTGGCGATCAAGCTGCCCGTGCGCCTGGGCCCTTTGCAAAACAACTGTTACCCGGTATTGGCAGGCCTGCAGCGCGGCCAACGCCTAATCAGCAGCAACCTGCTTAACCTGCGCAATGGCACCGCAGTTAAACCGAGGCCCGCCAAGCGCTCTGCGCCGGTTTGCTCCCCGGATCGTTGACCTTAAAAGGGTGTTCTGCGTAGGGTCACGCCACATACCCTGCAGCTTTGTTTTTTTCTGAATCCCAGCGGCTGTTGTTTGGCGGACTGGCCGGATCAATCTTGGCCCTGCCCTTGGCCGGTTGCTTTAAGCCCAATATCCTGCCGCCGGCGACACCCCATTTCAATTTGGTGTCGCCCCAGTTGAACCTGTTCAACGACCAGGCCAACTACCAGAGCACCCTTGAATCGGTGCGCAATGTCAATTTGGCGGCGGAGATATCTGGTCGCATTGTGAAGATGCCCATGCAGGAAGGCCAGATCGTGCAGCCGGGGGATCGTTTGTTTGTGCTTGATCAGGTGCAGCAGCGGGCCCAAGTTAATGCCAATGCCGCTGAGGCCCGCAAGGATCTAGTAAATGCTGAGCGCTACATCTTTTTGAATAACCAGGGGGCCGTATCTACCAAGGACCGTGATTCCTACGTAACCCAGGCGATTCAGAGCGCCGATATGCTCAAGGCAGACAAGGCAACCCTTGGCTACAAGACGGTTTTGGCGCCGATTGCCGGTGAAGTGGGCAACATCAACCATAAGTTGGGAGATGTGGTTAACCAGGGTGAAACGGTTGTAAATATTGTCGACAATCGCCATCTTTGGGTGCGTCTGAATGTGCCCGGTGACCTGGCCTATCGGGTCAAGTTGGGGCTACCTGTGGTCTTGGAAGCCCCTGATCGCCCGGAACTTATTGCCAACGGCCAGGTAACTTTTATTGCCCCCTCCCTCGACAAGCAGAGTCAAACCCTGTTGGTGAAGGCCACCTTTAACAACAGTGATGGGGCCCTGCGCAATAACCAGCGGGTCAATGCGATCCTGCGCTTTGGTTCTGGCAGCAGCCTTGCCATCCCCGAGGCGGCGGTGCTGCTGCAGGCAGGCCAAAGCTTTGTTTTCCTGGCGGTCCCCGCAGCCCAGGCCAGGCAGGCGCTGGGCCGGGCCCTTGATCCGCCGCCGCCGGCGGGCTCGTTGGTGGCCCTGCAGGTGCCTGTGACCCTTGGCAGCCTCCAAAACGGTAAGTTTGCGGTTAAGGCAGGGCTCAAGCCCAGTGACCGTTTGCTGCTGGGCAATCTCGCCCAGTTGCGCAGCGGTATGGCGGTGCCAGCCAAATGAGCCTTTCCGATACCTTCATTCGCCGCCCGGTGCTCAGCACCGTGTGCAGCATTCTCATCCTGATGGCAGGCATTATTTGCCTGCCATTGCTGCCAATTGAAAATCTACCGAATATTGCCCCCCCCACCATTCAGGTAACGGCCAATCTTCCCGGCGCCGATGCCCTCACCGTTGAAAGTGCCGTTACGGGCCCCCTGGAGGAGCAGATAAATGGGGCGCCGGGGATGGATTACATCACCTCGAATAGCACCAGTGAGGGGGTGAGTCAAATCAATGTGTACTTCGAGGCCAGTAGCGATCCTGATATTGACCAGGTGAATGTGTTGAACCGTGTGCAGACCGCCACGGCCCAGTTGCCCCAGCAGGTGACAAGTCAAGGGGTAACTGTACAGCAGACAGCCAGTAGTTATCTACTTGTTTACAACATCACCTCTAGCAAAGGCCAGTTTGATAGTAATTATTTAAATGGTCTATACCAGCTGAATCTTGCCTATCCCCTTGGTCGGGCCCAGGGGGTGGGCCAGGTAAATGTTTTTGGCAGTAGCAGCCCCGCCTATCGCCTCTGGGTGGATCCGCTCAAGCTGACCCGCTTTAATCTTTCAGTGCAGGATGTGACCAACGCCCTGCAGTCTCAGAACCAGATTGTGATCGGTGGCAGCATCGGTGGGCCCCCCTCTGTGGCAGGTAACCGCACCACCTTCCCAATCCTGGTGGAGGGCAACCTCAAAACCGTGGAGGCCTTTGAGGATTTGATCCTCACTAAGGGGCCCAGCGGCACTGAAACCGCCAAGGGCCCCGACGGTAGCCTGATCCGTTTAAGGGATGTGGGTAGGGCGGAATACGCCTTCCAGAACTTCAATCAAACGGCGATCAATGCCCTCAGTGGTTATCCCAGCATCGGCTTCGGGGTGATCCAGCTGCCCGGTAGCAATGCGATCAGCACCGCCAAGGCGGTGGATGCCGTGCTCACAGACTTCCAGAAAACCCTGCCCCCTGGGGTATTGCTGGAGAAGGTATTTGATCAGACCGACTTCATCAATGCCTCAATTTACGGAGCCCTCGATGCCCTGCGGGATGCGGTGGTGTTGGTGCTACTAATTATTTTCCTTTTTCTGCAGGACTGGAAGGCCACGATGGTGCCGGCCCTGGCCCTACCGATTGCCCTACTGGGGGCGCTGGTGTTTGTGCAGGCCTTTGGTTTCTCAATCAATCAACTCACCCTGCTCGGCATCATCCTTGCCACTGGCCTGGTGGTGGATGACGCCATTGTGGTGGTGGAGGCGGTCTCGGCACGGATTGAGGCGGGAGACCGCCCCTTTAAGGCCGCATCCAATGCGATGAAGGAGCTCACCGGGGCAATCCTTGCCACCGCCTTGGTGCTTATGGCGGTATTTGTGCCGGTCACCTTCTTCCCGGGGGCCACCGGCGTTATCTATCGCCAGTTTGCGCTCACGATTGTGTTCTCGATTGTGGTTTCCACCTTTAATGCAATTACTGGTAAACCGTTGCAATCAGCCCTGTTGTTGGGGGGTGGTAAGACCAATCCCACTGGTTGGCATTGGATTCTGATCGGTGGCGCTTTTGGGGCCGGTTATGGCTATTTGTTTGGCGGCTGGCCCTGGAGTCTTGGTTTTGGTCTTTTTGGAGCGGTGATTGGCATGTTCCTACAGCCAATTTTCAAGGCCTTTAATCACTTTTTTGCCGGACTGTCTAAGGCTTATTCTGCTGTGTTAGCCCAGGCGATTCGCTTCCGTAAGTTTGTGGTGGCTGTGCTACTCGCTGGGGTAGTGCTCACTGGCGTTGCCTTTGTTGCCATACCTACGGGCTTCGTGCCCACGGAAGACCAGGGCTATGGCCTTGGCATCATTCAGTTGCCCCCCCAGGCCTCGCTTGATTCCACCATGGCAGTGGGCCGAAAGGTGCGGGAGATCATTGCCCGCGAGCCTGATGTGGTGAGTGGAGAAGTGATTGGTGGTGCCGGCTTTAACGGTGGTTCCCTAAACCAGGGCTTGTTCTTTTTTGGTCTCAAGCCCATTGAGGAGCGCACTTCCCCGGATCAGTCCGCCAATGCAATCATCCGGCGCCTGAATCTAGCTTTTCGCTCTATTACTGGGGCGCTCGTGCTGGCCCAGCCGCCGGCGGCCGTGCCTGGTTTCAGTGCCCAGGGGGGCCTTTCCTTCCAGTTCAATGACCTCAGCAATGGTGGCTATAGCCCCACAGATCTTGGCAAGCTGGCTGATCAGTTGATTGCCAAGGCCAGTGCCACTGGCGATTTCTTCAAGCTATATACCCAGTTTGTTAGCGATGCACCGGTGTGGCGGCTGGAGCCAGATCGCGATCGGATGGCTTCAATGAATGTGGACTTTGGCACGGCCATGCAAGTGCTAGGCGCCCTAAATGGCGGCACATTTGTGAATCAGACCTATGAGAATGGTCAATACCGCCAGGTGTATGTGCAGGCAGAGGGTTCAAAGCGCTCTGTGGTTCAGGATCTAAACAATCTCTATGTGCCCTCCAGCAGCGGTCAACAGATTCCCCTGGCCAATCTGGTCAAGGTGCGTTTAGACAGTGCGCCGCCGATCATTAGTCACTACAACCTTTACCGCACGGTGCTGATCCAGGGCATGGAGGGCCTAGGTAAAAGCAGCGGCCAGGCGATTGACACCCTTGCCAACACCTTCCGCCAGTTCAACTTCAGCAATGTGGGTATGGCCTGGTCTGCCCTCACCCGCTCTGAGGTGGCGGCCGGTTCCCTGGCGGCCCTGGTGTTTGCCTTGGGCATTGCTGTGGTTTTTCTGGTGCTCTCGGCCCAGTACGGCAGTTATCTGGATCCCTTGGTGATCCTGATCACCGTGCCCCTGGCCATGCTCGGAGCACTGGTGTTCCTGCTGCTGATGGGGCAGGTGAACAATGTGTATGCCCAGGTGGGTTTGGTGACCCTGATTGGCCTGGCGGCTAAGAACGGCATCCTGATTGTGGATCTAGCAAATCAGCGGATGGAGGCTGGTCTTTCCGCCATTGAGGCAGCAAAGGGGGCGGCTGAATCGCGTTTTAGGCCGATCCTGATGACCGCCTCTGCGGCCCTGTCTGGCTTTTTTCCCCTGGTGGTGGCCTCTGGCGCCGGTGCCCTCAGCCAGCGTTCAATCGGCTCAGTGATCTTTGGCGGACTGCTGGTGGCCACGGTGCTTAGTTTGTTTGTGGTACCTGCCATGTATGTGGTGATGAAGAACATCGAAGCCAAATGGTTCCCGAGTTCTGCCCAGGGGGATCCGCTGGCGGACGTAGCTGAGCAGCCAGCCTGATGCCTCTACCCCATCCCCCTGGCTATCGCCCGCCCCAGCAAAACCAGGTGGATCGTCGCCGGGTGGTCTTTGCCGGCTTGATATTTGCTCTGTTTGGCGCCCTGTTAGTGGGCCTGGCCCACCGGGCCGCCCGGGTGCCGGGCACAGAGTTTCAACCAATGCAGCGTCAGCCCTTCCTGTTGTTGGTGCTTGGCGCCGGATTCTGCGGCGCCTGGTCGGAGGGCATGCGCCAATTGGCTTTGGTGCGCAAGGAGCCTCCCCAGGGCCAGGATCCGCCCTAGCTCCGGTGGGCGAGCCCCCCCTGCACCTAGGTGATCACCGTTGGTTTCGCCATGGCTGTGCCTGAGCGAATGCCGGCGAGGTTATCGGCCGCGGCGATCATCGCGCTGAGGGCCAGCTGGGGATCCTGCTGGAGGTTGCCATTGCTGGCCACATAGCGCTCCAGGTAGAGCCTCAGGGTGGCCCCCTGGGTGCCCGTCCCTGAGAGCCGCAGGATCACCCGGCTGCCGTCTTCCAGCAGCAGGCGCAGGCCCTGCTGCTCGGTGAGTGAATCATCCACGGGGTCGCGGTAGGAGAAATCGTCGGCGATGGCAATGCTGCTGTCGGCGAAGCGCTCGCCTTTGAGCTTGTTGAGCCGATCCCGGAGGTTGTTGTAAAGCCCATGGGCCCGGTCTGTGTCCACCCCTTCGTAGTCGTGGCGCGAGTAGTAATGGCGGCCAAAACGCTGCCAGTGTTCTGCCATCAGTTCGGCCACGGAGCACTGGCGATGGGCCAGGATCGAGAGCCAAAAGAGCACAGCCCAGAGCCCGTCTTTTTCACGGATGTGATCACTGCCGGTGCCGAAACTTTCCTCCCCACAGAGGCTGATGCGGCCGGCATCAAGCAGATTGCCGAAGAATTTCCAGCCCGTGGGGGTTTCAAAGCAGGGGATCCCCAGCTCGCGGGCCACCACATCCACGGCGGCGCTGGTGGGCATCGAACGGGCAACGCCGGCTAGGCCCTGGGCATAACCCTTGGCGAAGGAGGCATTGGCGGCAAGCACCGCCAGGCTGTCGCTGGGATTCACGAAACAACGCTGGCCCAGGATCATGTTGCGATCGCCATCGCCATCACAGGCCGCCCCAAAGCGATAGTCGTCGCCGTTAAGCAACAGCACCGCTAGGTCATGGGCATAGGTGAGGTTGGGGTCGGGGTGCCCACCGCCAAAATTCTCCAGTGGTTTGCCATTGCGCACCGTGCCGGCCGGAGCGCCGAGCCGCTGTTCAAACAATTGAGTGGCATAGGGACCCGTTACCGCATGCATGCCGTCAAAGGCCATCGGCCAGGGGCTGCGCAGCAACTTGCCGATCAGGTCGAAATCAAACAGCTGTTCCAGCAGCTGCAGATAGTCGTGCACCCCATCAAGCACCTCCACGTGCAGTTCGCCCCGCTGGTGGTTGCCCGGAGCGTTCAGGGGAATCGCTTCGCTGCTGGCGATTGCATAGCTATCTAGCTGCTGGCTGCAGGCATAGATGGCATTGGTGAGTGATTCCGGCGCCGGTCCGCCATTGGCGCCATTCACCTTGACGCCGAAATCGCCATCGGGCCCGCCGGGGTTGTGGCTAGCGCTGAGGATGATGCCGCCGATCGCCTGGCGTTGGCGGATCAGGTGGGAGGCGGCGGGGGTGGAGAGGATGCCATCCGTGGTGAGCACCAATCGCTTGAGCCCATGGGCACAGGCCATGCGGGCGATCAGTTGAATCGCCCGTGGGTTGCCATAGCGCCCGTCACCACCCACCACCAGGGTGCCGCCTTGGACCCCGGGCAAGACCCGCAGGATTGCTTCGATGAAGCTTTCCAGGTATCCGGGCTGTTCAAATTGCTGGCTGCTTTTGCGCAGGCCGGAGGTGCCAGGTTTCTGGTCTTGGAAGGGTTGGGCCAGGGGAATCCGCTCGAGGGCGGGCTGGGCACTGGTGGAAACGTTGGTCACCGGGGGCCTGAGGCGCGCCTCAACCTAGGGCCACAGGTCAAAGCGCAGCATATCTTTTGCTTAAGGGGCTTAGGGCCTTTAACTTGTCCCCAGCCCCGATGAGTAGCGCGATGCTTCGTATCAACCTTTTCGCCAATGGTTTCGCCAACGGCGCCCTGTTGGCCTTGCCGTTGCTGGCCTCCCAATTGCTGGCTGCCCCCGTGCTGGCCAGCCAGGTGCTGCCCTTTCCGGAGGCGGTGCAGAAGGGGCGCTTGGCAGCGGAAGCCGTATTGCGGCGCACCGGTTCGGAGATGTGCCTGAGGGGCAAGCTCACCAATGCGATGGTGGCCCTATCCAGCAGCTGTGATGCCAGTGCCCGTAAGGACAGTCTTTGCAGCTTGGCCGATCAGGTGGTGCTGGAATCAAATCTGACCCTACCGATGATGGATGACGCCGCCCAGCAGCTGTTGAAATTGACCAGTAAGCCCTAGAGCCCGCCCTTTTTCTGGGGGCCGCTTGGGGCAGCAGGTGCTGGCGGTTTTTCCGGCTCCTTGGCCTGGCAGAGCTGAATCAGATCATTGGCTTTTGTGAGTAGCAGATCCTTGCGGTCGTAGTTATTAATAGCCACTGTCTTGGCTTTCTGGATCACCACAAAGGCCGTGTCTTTGCAGAGGGCGGTCAAGTAGGGGCGATCAAGCAGTCGGTCGGCCAGTTGTCTGGCGACTAGGCAGCTGGCCTCTTGATTCTGTTGGGCACACTCAACCACCGCATCAAAGGTGGGTTTCAGATCTGCCTTTGTGAGCGGTTCCTTCTGCTCCTCCAGTTGTTTGCTGTTTAATTTCGTTTGGCCCCAGGCCCCAGGCCCAGCCAGCAGCAACAGACCTAGCAATAGGGCGTTGCCGCAGAGCTTACGACTCAGAAGTGCTGAGGAGGAGGGTGGCATTGGTGGTTGCTGCAGCCATGCTTATAGCTAAGAATAGCCTGGTGCTCGACTGGGTGCTGGGGCGAAATTTGATATTTTTGACCCCTGGCAATCCTCAGCCTTTTACCTTGCTGGCCCCACAGCTCCGCCGTGCTTTGTTGAGTTTGCGCTCCAGTTTTGGCGTGATGCCCAGTTCAGCCCCCTGCCAGAGCCGCTTCATCTCCCTGCTGAAGTGCGCCGCCAGGGTAGGTGAGTGGATGATCAGCATTGTTTCATCGTTTTTGTGGGCAGCCGACGGGCTCCAATTAAAAGAACCGCTCACCACTGTTTCGTTATCGATTACCGCCAGCTTGTGGTGCAATTTGTCCCCTGGGGCCAGGCGCGGGCTGCCGGCACCGCTGATTGGCCTCTGCCAGGGGGCATTGCCCGCCTCAAGGCTGCAGCGCTGATCAGGCAAGACCACCCCCATCAGGTCCAGCAGTTCGGAATAACTGCGGCTGGCAAACCCTGGATCCACCAAGGCCCTTAATTTGACCCCCGCCTGCACCCGCCCTACCAGCACATCTGCCAGCTCCTGGGCTGAAAATACAAACAAGGCCAGGTCAATCTGGTGTTTTGCGGTGGCCAATAGTTCCTGCAGCACCTGTAGGCCATTGTTTGGATCTGTTTTGCTGTGGGGCGCAAATAACACAGTTACTTCTGTGGCGCCAATATGTACAGTTTGGGCGGGCCCCTCCTGCTTCTTTAGGCCAAATTGTTTATTCCAGAGCAGCTCAAATTCCCGTTTGAACAACTGAGCCAGTGCCGGGCTATCAAAGCGCAGCAGGTGGTTCACATTCCCCCTGGTGCGGGGTGCTCCGGCATCCCCATGGATATCTGAACTGCTGAAGTTGGCGGAGCCCACCACCACCCAGCGCTGATCTACCACCAAAAACTTGTGGTGCATCAGACCACTGCCCTGGCTGCCATCGGCGGTGTCATCGATGATCTGTACCCCTGCCCCTTCCAGCACAGCCATCGCATCCCCCTGCAGCTGTTCGCTGGCGCTGAGTTCGCCATTGCGGTCGGTATCTGCCAGGGCTTTGAGTTGGGCCAGCCGTTGGCGTTGGTGGGGGGCTAACCCGGCGGGGTGTTGGTTGCTCCAGGGTTGGCGATAGCTGTTTTCCACCACCACCCGCACCTGAACCCCCGCCCGCTGCCGTTCGGCCAGGGCCAGGGCCACCTGGGGCAGGGATAACTCCTGCACGGCCACCAACACCTCCCGCTGACTGCGGTGAATTGATTGCAGCAGCAACTCTTCGAGGTTGTCCCCGGGCCGTTGTTGCCCGCTAATCGGACTGCGGTAGCTGTGGTCCTGCCGCTGGTTGAAGGCCACCTCGATGGCAGGGGGCAGGGGCAACTCGGTGCTGTTGTTGCCCTGGAAGCTGGGCTGGACGGTGCAACCGGTGCAGAGGGCCGCGAGCAGAGACAGCAGCCAGGGCCGCCGGCCTAGGGCAGAGATCAAGGGCTTAGCCAGTACCAGGCTTAAGGGTTCCCCCTTCTGGGCTGGCCAGGCCCCGGCTAAACCCTGAAAATCAGCTAAACGACGCTCAGAACCACTCGGGCTTGGCCTGCTCCGGGGTGTTGCTGTTGTCTTCCGGGGTGATCCGCTCAAATTTCAGGGTGATGTTGCGGCTTTGTTCCCCATCGGCGGCCACGGCCTTGATCGGGTAGAGCTGATGGCCATCACGGAAGGGCACCTGCACCCGGAAGGTGCCATCGCTCGCCAAGGGCACCACCTCTTCGCCGATGCTGAGGGTGGCGGCCGGATCGGTGGCGCCGTAAACAATCAGTTCGGCATCGGCCACCAACCAGAAGGAGCGTTGGCGGGAGGCAACACCACCGATGCCGCTTTCGCTGCGACCGCTGGCCCAACGGCCCACACCGGAATCGCTCAGGCCCCGGGGCTGGGATTCGCTGTCACTCAACTCATGGAAGGCTTCTGAGCCTCGGCCCAGTTGGCGCCAGCGGATCGTGGCCGTTTGATAGAGGCGTTCATGCAGGCTGTTGTCACCGGCCTCCTGGGGCGTGGGTGGCGTTGTGGTGGGAGTTGCGGTTGCTGTTGCGGTTGCATCCAGGGAGAAGGGAACGAATTGATCGAGGATCTGTTCGCTGGGGTGCATGGCGGGCACCCGGGCCACGGAGGAGAAGGCCAAGGAGAACCAGCCGCCATTGCTCTGGCGGAAACCCAACTCCACCCGGTAGTCGCGGTCGCTCAGGGGCACCGGCAGATACCACTCGCTGGCGCTGCTATCCACCACCACCTCCTGCAGGGTGTGGGGATGGCTGGAGCCGTCCTTCAGGCCGGTTACGTCTGAAACCCGCAGGCAGAGCTGACGGGCGCCCGCCGCTTGCGAGGCCCGCAGGCTTTCGCTGGAGATTTCCCAGAACACGTAGGCCCACTGGGGATCCCGGGGCAGGAAAACCACCCGGGTTTCCGAGAGGGGCAAGGGGGTGTCGCCGAACTCGCTTTCCATTTCGGCTAGGGAAATGGCGGTTTCAAGCCGGGTGCGACCGGTGCTGAATTCTTGCTTCTGGCTGATCGCGTCTAGCAGTTCGTCCTTGGATTTGCGGCTGTAGAGGCCCACCCCCAGGTCGCTGGCCACTCGGCGCAGTTGCCTGAGGGTGAGCAGGGCTAACGACGTGAGGGATTTGGACACCACGGCTAAAGAATTGATTTGGGATCACTTTGGCCTTAGTTGCGCTACGCCACAACAAAGGCGTGGCTGTGGGTCAGCGATCGCTGATTCGGCCCTGGCCTGGGGGCCTAGTGGGAGCCACAAAAAAAGCCCCCTTGCGGGGGCATAGGCGCAGCAGAAATGCTGCAGAAATTTTGGGCCAAATCACCGGAGTTTCTGGGCCCAAGCCCTTTGGATCTGGCTCAGCGGCCGACGCTGCGGTAGGGCACCTTGGCGAGGAAATTGCCAGGAATGCCAGCGGAGGCTGCCGGACTGCGCAGGGCAGGCAGGGTGCGCACCCAGGGCAGGTAGTCCTCGGCGAAGCCGCCCCGGCGCTGGCGGGACCGCTCCGGGTAGCTGCGGCCTTCACCGGTGAAGACAATCTGCGGGAAGCCCAGGATGCCGCGGTGGTAGGCGTCGTAGCGGGGGGAAGTGATGTTGAAGGGGGTTTCGCCCAGGTCCCGGGAGCCGACCACGCGATTGCGGTGGAAGGGCACCGTGTCGTAGCCGAAGGCATCCAGGTACTCCTGGCCGTTGAGGATGTCATCAACCATCCCCTTGACCCCGCGGGTCATCAACACCGCAGACCAGGCAATCTCTTCAGTTTTGCCGTGGACCGGGCGACCCAGCAGTTTTTCTACAAGGTGGCGCGCCACCTTGTAGTTGCTGTTGAGGTTGTAGAAACTGCGGGTGAAGGTGTCCGAGAGGCACAGGGAGCGGATGAAGTCCCTCACTGTGATCTGGCCGTCCCGCAGTTGGCACTCCAGGGTGCGGTCCCGGTCCACCTTGAAGGCATGGAAGAAGATCTGCCGATAGGCAGCTTCAATCACGAAGTTCTGGTCTTCGCGATCAAGGGCTTTGTCCAGGGACACCGCCTTGGCATCTTCATCAGAGCCAACTCGAAAGGTTTTCACCCTCGAGTTTTGGCTTGTGGGCGCGTACTTCAGAAGGGGCAGTGCCACGCGTGCTCAGCATCCGTCGCAGCCGATCGTAGAAGTCTGGTTCTCCACTGGACCTTGCTGGAGCCCAGGCACTCACAGTCCGTAACTTTCCTGGGCTCCCTGCTGGGTTGGCTTTCACCAGCCCAGCAGGGAGCCCAGTGGGGCCGGAATTGCTGCAGCGCCTGGGGATGCGCTCTGCGCCTCACTGGCGTCTAGGCGGGTTTCCACGCAGAGGGAGGCGGTGTTGGAGAGGCCCTCCACGGTGCTGCTGCGCAGGCGGATGTCTGGGCTGGCAAACCAGAAGCGTTCAACGCTGTCCATCGTTTCGTAGCTGGTGGTGAGCCAGAGGTTGGCGTGGTCATCCAGCCGGAACTGGCCCGCCACCGGCGCTGTTTCCGCATAGCCCCGGTCGCGCAGCAGCAAGCCCTGGCGACCCTCGTGGTCTGTGGGGATCAGGCCAAACAAGCTTTCCCCCTGGTGCTCTTCCCCGGCCTTGTCCCAGGCCATGGAGCCACTCCAACGCACCTGACAGCCCCCCACCAGCGTGGCGGGATCCTGGCCATGGAGCTGGGCGATGGCCCCCAGGCGCGGGTCGCTGGCTAACACCATCACCACCTCAATCAGGGAACCGCCGGCTTCGGCCTTGCGGTGCAGCAGGTGATGGCTGGTGCGTTGCGAGCGCCAGCGCCCGGCACTGAGGCGAAAAAAGCTGAGGGCGTCGGCGATCGGATCCATGGGGGCTCCCGGTTTCAGGCTTGCGGGCAGATGCGGAAGCCGCAGGCGTGTTGCCCCGCCAGTTTCCAGTGCACCCGGTCCACGGTGCAATCGCTGAAGGTGTGCCGCATCAGCTGGAGCTCCTGGTCGCAGATCACCGGGAAGGCTTCAGCCACCCGCGACACGGAACAGTGGTATTCCTGCAACATCCAGGCGTTGCTGCCCGGTTCCGCTTGGCAATCGGCCACATAGCCCTCCTTGCGGCGTAGCTCCACAAGCTTTTCGAGCCGTTCCCCTAGGGGCCCATTTCCCAGTTGTTGGCGGTAGCTGTTGGCCAGCAGTTCCGCCTGGTTACGCAGCAGTGCTTTCACCTGGTCCGGGGGGAGCGCCTGGCTCATCGACTGCAATAGACCAAGGGCAAAGTGCTCGCTGCCGTCGGGGAAGCGGCCCCGGCCAGCGGCGGTAAGTCGCCAGCGGTTGCTAGGCCGCCCGGGGCCTAGGGCCTGGGGGCTGGCTTCAACGAAGCCCTTCTCCTCCAGGCTGCGCAGGTGCCTACGCATCACCTGGACCGACAGCTCCAGCTGCTCCGCTAATTCAGCGGCACTGGCTTCCCCCTGGCGGAGCAGCAGGGTGAGCGCCGCCTCATGGGTGGGAGCTGGGGTGGAGATGGTCATGGCTTAAGCCTGGCACTAAGAGAACGGCCCTGTGGATTTCAGCGGTACCCCTGGTCGCGGCAGGTCATACCCTTGCCTTACTCTTGGGAAAGGAAACCCAGGGGTTTCGTAATTCTGCCTCCCCCGCCTGGCTCCATGGCTGAAGCAATCAAGAAACCTGCAGTGTCGGAAAGCCTTGAGGTGATCCGTCGTTTCGCGGAAACCTATGCCCTGCGCACCGACACCTATTTCTGCAGTGATCCCGGCGTAACCGCCGTGGTGCTGGAGGGGTTGGCGCGCCACAAGGATGAGCTGGGGGGAGCGCTCTGCCCCTGTCGCCACTACGAAGACAAGCAGGCCGAGGTGCAACAGGCCTTCTGGAATTGCCCCTGCGTGCCCATGCGGGAGCGCAAGGAATGTCATTGCATGCTGTTTCTCACCGAGGAGAGCCCCTTCCGCGGTGAAAGCCAAACCATCTCCGTTGAGGAGATCCAGGCCCATACCTCCGGTTGAGTGTTGCCGATGACTGCTCCTCCCAACGCCCTTTCTGAAGCCCCCGGCGGCAGCGCCGCTTCCCTGGGGGATTTGGTAAGCCAGCCCTATCGCTACGGCTTCGTTACAGATATTGAAACGGAGAAGATTGCCAAGGGGCTGGATGAGGATGTGGTGCGTCTGATTTCTGCCAAGAAAAAAGAACCAGCGTTCCTGCTTGATTTCCGGTTGCGCGCCTTCCGCCATTGGCAGAAGCTGGAGGAGCCGGACTGGGCGACATTGAAATATCCGAAGATTGATTATCAAAATATTATTTATTATGCTGCCCCCAAGCAGCAGCAAGACAAGAAGGCCAGCCTCGATGAGGTGGACCCCAAGTTGCTGGAAACTTTTGAGAAGTTGGGTATTCCGCTGAGTGAGCAGAAGCGGCTTTCTAACGTGGCCGTTGATGCGGTGTTTGACAGTGTCTCGATTGCCACCACCTACAAGGAGAAACTGGCGGAGGATGGGGTGATTTTCTGCTCCTTTACTGAGGCCGTAGAGGAGCATCCCGAATTGATCGAGCGCTACTTGGGCACGGTGGTGCCCAGCAACGACAACTACTTCGCGGCGCTCAACTCCGCCGTTTTCAGTGATGGCTCCTTTGTATTGATCCCAAAGGGGGTGGCCTGCCCAATGGATCTTTCCACCTATTTCCGCATCAACTCAGGGGATACGGGTCAGTTTGAGCGCACCTTGATCGTGGCCGAAGAAGGTGCCTCGGTTAGCTATTTAGAGGGTTGCACTGCGCCGATGTTTGACACCAACCAGCTGCATGCGGCGGTGGTGGAACTGGTGGCCCTAGATGATGCCTCGATTAAGTACTCCACCGTGCAGAACTGGTACGCCGGTGACGAGAATGGCAAGGGGGGCATCTACAACTTCGTTACCAAACGGGGCCAGTGCCGGGGCGAGCGCAGCCACATCAGCTGGACCCAGGTGGAGACCGGCTCGGCCATCACTTGGAAGTATCCGAGCTGTGTGCTGCAGGGGGCCGATTCGGTGGGCGAGTTCTATTCGGTGGCCCTCACTAACCACCGCCAGCAGGCGGACACTGGCAGCAAGATGATCCACGTGGGGCCCCGCACTCGCTCCACAATCGTTAGCAAGGGCATTAGCGCCGGCCACTCCTCGAACAGCTATCGGGGCCTGGTGCAGATGGGGCCGAAGGCCGTGGGTGCCCGCAACTTCAGCCAGTGCGATTCGATGCTGATCGGCGACCAGGCCGCCGCCAACACCTATCCCTACATCCGTTCCCAACAACCCGACGCCGCCATCGAGCACGAGGCCAGCACCTGTCGGATTTCAGAAGACCAACTCTTCTATCTCCAGAGCCGCGGCATCGGCTTCGAGGAGGCGGTTTCGATGATGGTGAGCGGCTTCTGCCGCGACGTTTTTAATCAATTGCCGATGGAGTTCGCCGCCGAGGCGGACAAACTGTTGGCCCTCAAGCTGGAGGGTTCAGTTGGCTGAATCCGCTTCTTCTCCCCGACTCGTTCCTTCCTTGACCCCGTGATCCTTCCCGACGCTGAACTTCTACTCCAAATTGTTGATCTCCATGCCCGCGTGGATGATCAGCCGATCCTCAAGGGGGTGAACCTGGAGATCCGTGCCGGCGAGATCCATGCGGTGATGGGGCGTAATGGCAGCGGCAAGAGCACCCTCTCCAAGGTGCTGGCCGGCCATCCCTCCTACCGGGTCACCGGCGGGTCGGTGTTGTTCCGGGGCGAAGACCTGTTGGCCCTCCCCCCCGAGCAGCGGGCCCGCATCGGCGTCTTCCTTGGCTTTCAGTACCCCGTGGAGATCCCCGGGGTGAGCAATTTGGAGTTCCTGCGGGTGGCCACCAACGCCCGCCGGCTCGAGCGGGGCGAGGAGGAGCTGGACACCTTTTCTTTTGAAGATCTGGTGCATGAGCGGCTTCAGGTGGTGCAGATGGATCCGGCCTTCCTGGCCCGCAGCGTCAACGAGGGCTTCAGCGGTGGGGAGAAGAAGCGCAACGAGATCCTGCAGATGGCTCTGCTGGAGCCGCTGCTGGCAATCCTTGATGAAACCGACTCGGGCCTCGACATCGATGCCCTGCGCATCGTGGCCGGCGGCGTTAACCATTTGGCCACCGCCGCCAACGCCACTTTGCTGATCACCCATTACCAGCGCCTGCTGGATGTGATCACCCCCGACTTCGTGCACGTGATGGCGGCGGGTCGGATCCTGCGTACGGGGGGCAAGGAGTTGGCCCTTGAGTTGGAGCAGCGGGGCTACGACTGGGTGGACCAGGAGTTGGCCGACCAGGAGCTGGCAAATCAGGGGGCCCCGGCCCTGGGGGTGGTCTGACCATGGTCCTGGCGTCACCGGTCTCCAACCTCCACTCCGCCTGGGCCAGCCGCCTGCTGGAGGGGCTCCCCGCCGTTACTGGCGATCTGGCCGAGCTGCAGCGGCGGGGCCGTGCCGCCCTGGCGGCCACGCCCCTGCCTCAACAGCACCAGGAGGATTGGCGTTTCACCGACCTCTCCCCCCTGACGGCCCTAACTCCCCGCTGGCGCAAGGCCTGCCCAGAGTTGCCAAGCGATTTGCCGGCCCCTGCGCCGGGCACGCTGCGGCTCTGGCTCGATGGCCGTGGCGATCCCCTGGCGGGCGTCGTTTTGCCAGCGGGGCTCACGCCCTTGAGCCCCGCTGAGCTGGACGGGGCCCTCGGCCACAGCCTGGCGGCGGTGGGCTGCGAGCACCACTGGCCGGTGCAGTTCAACCATGCCACCGCTGGCCGCTGCCTGGCCCTGCGGGTTTCGGGGCCCGAGCCGATCAGCCTGGAGCTGGTGAGCGCCGCCTCGCAGCCCGAATCGCTGCTGCCCCTGCGGCTGCTGCTGCTGCTGGAGGAGCAGGCCGAACTGGAACTGAGCCAGGTGCTGCTGGGTTCCGGATCCAGTCTCACCAGCCTGGTGCTGGAGGCCCACCTGGGCCGCGGCGCCCGGCTGCGGCACGCTGTGATTGCCCTGGGGGAGGCACCGGCCTGCCTGCTGGGCCATCTGGCGGTGGAGCAGGAGAGTGAAAGCCGTTATCAGCTCAGCACCGCCTCGCGGGGGTGGGCCCTGGCCCGGCTGGAGCCCCGCATTAGTCAGCTGAGTGGTGCCGCCCACACCCAGCTGACCGGCCTGCAGCTGGCGGAGGAGCGCCAGGTGGCGGTAACCCACAGCTGGGTGCGATTCGAGGGGCCCGACGGCAGCCTTGAGCAGCTGCACAAGGCGATTGCCGATGGCCAGGGCCGCAGCGTCTTTAACGGGGCCGTGCGGGTGCCCCGGGCAGCCCAGCGCACCAATGCCTCCCAGCTGAGTCGCAACCTGCTGCTCTCCCCGCAGGCGCGTATCGACACCAAGCCCGAGCTGGAGATCGTCGCCGACGACGTGCGCTGTGCCCACGGGGCCACCGTGAGCCGCCTGCAGCTCGATCAACTTTTCTACCTGCAGAGCCGCGGCATCGATGCCGAGCTGGCGGCCAACCTGCTCAAGCGGGGTTTTTGCGCCGAGGCACTGCAGCAGCTGCCGGCGGCCGCCGCCAACTGGCGGCCCCTGGAGCGGTTGCTGCGGCAGGGTTCCCCCCTGGGGGAGCTGCCATGACCGCCCTGTCCCCCTCGCCCCAAGTCACTGGGCTGGAGCCGGCCGAGAACCTGGCCCGGCTCACCCGTCCTGATTTCCCGCTGCTGGCCCAGAAGGCCTGCCTGGGCCAGCCCCTGATCTACCTCGACTACGCCGCCACCAGCCAGAAACCCCGGCCGGTGCTGGAGGCCCTGCACCACTACTACACGTGCGACAACGCCAACGTGCACCGGGGGGCCCACCAGTTGAGTGCCCGCTCCACCGAGGCATTTGAAGGGGCACGCTCCAAGACTGCTGCCTTCATCGGCGCCGCCAGCCCCAACGAGATCGTCTTCACACGCAATGCCAGCGAGGCGATCAACCTGGTGGCCCGCAGCTGGGGAGAGGCCAACCTGCGGGTCGGCGACGAAATTCTGCTGTCGGTGATGGAGCACCACAGCAACCTGGTGCCGTGGCAAATGCTGGCGGCCCGCACCGGTGCCGTGCTGCGCCATGGGGGGCTTACGGCCACGGGCGAACTGGACCTGCAAGATCTCAAGGCCCAGCTCAGCGAGCGCACCCGGCTGGTGAGCCTGGCCCAGGTGAGCAACACCCTGGGCTGCCTCAATCCGATCGAGGAGATCGCCCGCCTGGCCCATGGGGTGGGGGCCCTGCTGCTGGTGGATGCCTGCCAGAGCCTGCCCCACCTGCCGGTGCGGGTGGCTCAGCTAGGTGCCGACTTCCTGGTGGGTTCCTCCCACAAACTCTGCGGACCCACCGGCATGGGCTTTCTCTGGGGCCGCGAAGCCCTGCTGGAGGCGATGCCCCCCTTCCTGGGCGGTGGCGAAATGATTGAGGAGGTGCAGCTGAGTTCGAGCACCTGGGCCGGCCTGCCCCATAAGTTTGAGGCAGGTACACCGGCGATCGGTGAGGCAATTGGCATGGGCTGCGCCCTCGATTACCTCAGTGGCTTGGGTTTGGAGCGGATCCATGCCTGGGAGCAGCAGCTCACCCGCCAGTTGTTTGCGCGGCTGCAGGCGATTGAGGGGCTGCGCATCCTCGGTCCCACCCCGGAACAGCAGCCGGATCGGGGCGCCCTGGCCGCCTTCACCGTGGAGGGGCTCCACGCCCACGACATCGCCGCCCTGCTGGATTCCGCCGGCATCTGCATCCGCAGCGGCCACCACTGCACCCAGCCCCTGCACCGCCACTACGGGATCAGTGGTTCGGCCCGGGCGAGCCTTGGTTTCACCACCACCCCCGAGGAGATCGATCGGTTCGCCGAGGAGCTCATCGGCTCGATTGCTTTCCTGCGGGAGCACAGCTGAGGGCCTGGCCCCAGCAGCTGCTTAGCCCCAAAGACTTTCCTGGCTGTAGGGGCTGCCGGGGGGTGTCCAGATGTGGCCTGGCACCAGCCGTTCGTTGCGTTCCAGGGCCGCCAGTTGACCCAGGGCGGCGGGGCTGAGGCTCAGCTGGCTGGCGGCAAGGTTGCTGGCCAGCCGGGGGGCCTGGACGGATTTAGGAATCACCGCCGTGCCCTGCTGTAGCCCCCAGGCCAAGGCCACCTGGGCGGGGGTGGCAGCCAGTTCGGCAGCGATGGCCTGCAGCACCGGATCGTGGAGCAGGCCAGCCTTTTCTGGGCTAGATGGGCTGCCCAGGGGCCGATAGGCGGTGACCAGCACCTGCTGCTGCTGGCAGAAGTGCAGCAGCTCCTGCTGTTGTAGGTACGGGTGCCGTTCGATCTGATTCAGTTCGGGGGCGAGGCGGCCCTGCTCCAATAGCAACTCCAAGCTGCTGCGCTTGAAGTTTGAAACGCCGATATGACGGCAAAGGCCCTCCGCCACCAGCGTTTCCATGGCGGCCCAGGTGGCGGTGAGCGGCTGCTCCGCCAGGCTTACCAGCTGCTCGAGTCGATCCGGTAGGCCCACCCCAGGGCGCAGGGCCACGGGCCAATGCATCAGATAGAGATCCAACTGCTCCAGGCCCAGGTCGGCCAGGGTGCGTGCCAGGGCCGGGCGGACATCGCCAGGGGCATGGGAATCGTTCCAGAGCTTTGAGGTGACCCAGAGCTCCTCCCGCCGCAGCACCCCAGCGGCAAAGGCCTGGCCCAGGGCCGCGCCAATCTCCCGTTCATTGCCGTAGATCGCGGCGCAGTCGAGGTGGCGGTAGCCCAGCTCCAGGGCCGTGCGCACGGCGGCGCCCACCTCGCCAGGGGCGGCCTTCCAGGTGCCAAGCCCCAGGGCCGGCAGGCGATCACCGTTGCGAAACAGCAATTCAGCCATGGCCTGCCCAGCAGTTGGTTTCAGTATGGGGAGCGGCCAGGGATGATCGGGGCCGGAGCTATCCCGGCGCGCGGCGCCCATTCCCATGAACATCGACGGCAAGGCCTGGCGCACCATCTGGCTGGAGCAGGGGGGGCGTTCGGTCGGTGTGATCGACCAGACCCGGCTGCCCCATGCCTTCGAGACCCGCAGCCTGGCCAGCCTGGACCAGGCGGCCGAGGCGATCGCCACGATGGTGGTACGCGGGGCGCCCCTCATTGGTGTAACTGGCGCCTACGGGCTGATGCTCGCCCTGCAGGTGGACCCCTCTGATCGGGCCCTGGCGGCAGCCTTCGAGCAGCTGTTGGCCACCCGCCCCACGGCGGTGAATCTGCAATGGGCCCTGGAGCGGGTGCGGGCCCTGGTGGCGCCCCTGCCGGCAGCTGAGCGGGCCGGGGCGGCCCAGGCGGAGGCGGCAGCGATCGCCGAGGAAGACGTGGCCATGGCTGAGGCGATCGGCGAGCACGGTTTGGCGCTATTCCGCGAGATCGCCGCCCAGCGCCCCGCCGCACGCCAGGGCCAGCCCCTGAACGTGCTCACCCACTGCAATGCCGGCTGGCTGGCCACGGTGGATTGGGGTACGGCCCTGGCGCCGATCTACAAGGCCCACCGGGCTGGGTTGCCGATCCATGTGTGGGTCGATGAGACCCGCCCCCGCAACCAGGGGGCCAGCCTTACGGCCTATGAGCTGGGCCGGGAAGGGGTGCCCCATACCTTGATCGCCGATAACGCCGGCGGCCACCTGATGCAGCACGGCCAGGTGGATGCGGTGATCGTGGGCACCGACCGCACCACCCGCAGCGGTGATGTGTGCAACAAGATCGGCACCTATCTCAAGGCCCTGGCCGCCCACGACAACGGCGTGCCTTTCTATGTGGCCCTGCCCGCATCCACGATTGATTGGTCCCTCCATGACGGGGTGGCGGAGATCCCGATCGAAGCGCGTTCGTGGCAGGAGGTAACCCATATCCAGGGGCGCATCGCCAGCGGCAGCGCCACCGGGGAGATCGCCAGCGTGCAGCTAAGCCCCGATGGCACTACTGCTTTCAATCCGGCCTTCGACGTGACCCCGGCCAGGTTGGTGACGGCGCTGATCACCGAGCGGGGGGTGGCGCCAGCCACCGAGGCGGGCCTGCAAAAGCTTTACGCCGCAGTTTGAGCTTGCTGGTTTGAAGCCTGTGGGTGCTCGCCCGTAGCCTCATACGGTCTTTTTCTTCGCCGCCGGCGCTTGCCCATGCCGATCCAGAACCGTTGGTCGGCCGCGGCCGCCGCCGAGGCCGTGGATCGCTACGGCGCCGCGGGGATCAGTGCTGATCTGGCCCTGCGCACCTACAGCGCCCGCTTGCTGGGGGCGGACCCAGAGCTGGTGCTGCATGGGGGCGGCAACACCTCGGTGAAAACCACTGTTCTCGATCTGCTCGCTGATCCGGTGGAGGTGCTTTGCGTTAAGGGCAGTGGTTGGGACCTGGCCACGATCGAGCCAGCCGGCCATCCCGCCGTGCGCCTCGAGCCCCTGCGGCGCCTGAGGAACCTCGTGGCCCTCAGTGACGAAGCCATGGTGAGTGCCCAGCGGCAGAACCTGCTGGATCCGCAGGCGCCAAACCCTTCGGTGGAAGCCCTGCTCCATGCCTATCTGCCCCATAAATTCGTTGATCACACCCATGCCACGGCGCTGCTGGCCCTGGCCGATCAAGCCGATGCCGAGGCGGTGTGCCGCCGGGTGTTTGGTGATCGGGTGGTGTTGGTGCCCTATGTGATGCCCGGCTTTGCCTTGGCTAAGGCCGCGGCGGAGGCCTATGAATTGGCCGCTGCCAGCGCTGGGGCAAATCAGGCTTCAGCACCGATCGGCATGGTGCTGCTTAAGCACGGTCTCTTTTCCTTTGGCGCCAGCGCCGAGGAGAGCTACCAGCGGATGATCGAGCTGGTGGCCTTGGCCGAACAGGCCCTGGCGGCCCACCCCCCCCAGCCCCAACCGATCCCACTGGCTACCCCGCCCCTGGGGGCAGCCCAGCTATTTCCTTGGCTGCGGGGGCTGTTGGGCCCCCAGCATTGGCTGCTGGAACTGCGCAGCAGCCCCCTGGCCCTGGCGGTGGTCAATGACCAGCGCTTGGCTGATTGGGCCCAGCGGGGGGTGGCCACCCCAGACCATGTGATCCGCACCAAGGCCCAGCCCCTGGTGCTGCCGCCAGCCGCTGGTGATCTGTCCAGCTGGGTTACGGCCGCCGGCGAGGCCCTGGGCCGTTACAAGGCAAACTACCAGGCCTATTTCGAGCGTCAAAACGCCCGGTTGGGTGGTGGGCGCCGGGCGTTGGATCCCCTGCCAAGGCTGGTGGTAATCCCAGGGCTTGGGCTCGTGGGCCTCGGCAAAAAGGCCGCGGAGGCCAGCATTGCCGCCGACCTGGGCGAGGCCTGGGCGCGCACGCTTTTGGCCGCTGAGGGCTATGGCCGTTTTGAACCGGTGGGCGAAAACGACACCTTTGACATGGAGTACTGGTCGCTGGAGCAGGCCAAGCTCGGCAAGGGCAGTGCGGCCCCCTTTGCCGGCCAGGTGGTGTTGGTTACCGGCGCCGCCGGTGCGATTGGGGCCGCTACGGCCCGTGCCTTTGCCCGCCAGGGGGCGGCCTTAGCCCTGTTGGATCGCGATGGGGAGGCGGCTGCAACGCTGGCGGCCAGCTGTGGGCCCCGGGCCTTGGCCCTGGCCTGTGACCTCTGCGACCCCGAGCAGGTGCAGCGGGCCTTTGCCCAGCTGGCGGCCCACTTTGGTGGCCTGGATGTGGTTGTGAGCAATGCAGGCGCCGCCTGGACTGGCCCCATGGCAGAGCTGCCCGAAGCCGACCTGCGCGCCTGCTTTGAGCTGAATTTCTTTAGCCACCAACGGGTGGCCCAGGCGGCGATGGCCCTATTCCGGGCCCAGGGTTTCGGCGGTCAGTTGCTGTTCAACGTCAGCAAGCAGGCGCTCAATCCCGGCGCCAACTTTGGTGCCTATGGCACCAGCAAGGCGGCCCTGCTGGCCCTGATGCGTCAGTACGCCCTGGAGGGGGGCGCCGAGGGGGTGCGGGTCAATGGCCTCAATGCCGACCGCATCCGCAGCGGTTTGCTCACCGATTCGATGATTGCCGAGCGCTCTGCGGCCCGGGGCCTCAGTGAGGCGGCCTATATGGGTGGCAACCTGCTGGGGCAGGAGGTGCGGGCGGAGGACGTGGCCGCCGCCTTTGTGGCCCTGGCTGGGCTGGAGCGCAGCACCGGCAGCCTGCTCACCGTGGACGGGGGCAACGTGGCGGCCATGGTGCGCTGATCCCTTCCCCTGGACACCGCTTAAAGGATCCACACACTGCGCAATGTTCCGTTACGATCGCGGGGACGGATTCCCGTCATCTTTCCCGATTCCTTCTCGGACTCATGCAAACCACTATCCAGCAGCGCCAAGGCGCTTCTGTGTGGACCCAGTTCTGTGAGTGGGTCACCAGCACCGACAACCGCCTCTATGTGGGCTGGTTCGGTGTCCTGATGATCCCCACCCTGCTGGCGGCCACCACCTGTTTCATCATTGCCTTCATCGCCGCTCCCCCCGTTGATATCGACGGCATCCGTGAGCCCGTTGCCGGCAGCCTGCTTTACGGAAACAACATCATTTCCGGCGCCGTTGTGCCCTCCAGCAACGCCATCGGCCTGCACTTTTACCCCATCTGGGAAGCCGCCAGCCTCGACGAGTGGCTGTACAACGGTGGTCCTTTCCAGTTGGTGATTTTCCACTTCCTGATCGGCATCTTTGCCTATATGGGCCGTGAGTGGGAACTCTCTTACCGCCTCGGCATGCGCCCCTGGATCTGCGTTGCTTACAGCGCCCCAGTGGCTGCTGCTTCCGCAGTGTTTTTGGTTTACCCCTTCGGCCAGGGTTCCTTCTCCGATGCGATGCCCCTGGGCATCAGCGGCACCTTCAACTACATGTTGGTGTTCCAGGCTGAGCACAACATCCTGATGCACCCCTTCCACATGCTGGGAGTTGCTGGTGTATTCGGTGGCAGCCTCTTCTCCGCCATGCACGGCTCCCTGGTGACCTCCTCCCTGGTGCGTGAAACCACCGAGAGCGAGTCGCAAAACTACGGCTATAAGTTTGGCCAAGAAGAAGAGACCTACAACATCGTGGCTGCCCACGGTTACTTCGGTCGTCTGATCTTCCAATACGCCAGCTTCAACAACAGCCGTAGCCTCCACTTCTTCCTGGCTGCTTGGCCCGTGGTTGGCATCTGGTTCACCGCCTTGGGCGTGAGCACGATGGCTTTCAACCTCAACGGTTTCAACTTCAACCAGTCGATCCTCGATGGCCAAGGCCGCGTGATCAACACCTGGGCCGACATCCTCAACCGTGCCGGCCTCGGCATGGAAGTGATGCACGAGCGCAACGCCCACAACTTCCCCCTCGACTTGGCTGCTGCCAGCACCACTCCTGTGGCGCTGATTGCTCCTTCGATCGGCTGATTAAGCTGATTTGCAGAGCATATTCTCTGCAAACTGCTTATCTAATTCCTATGCCTCCGCCTCTGGCGGGGGCTTTTTTTTGGCATTGGGCGGGGGGTTCCCTGGGACTGGTGAGACCGGTTCCCTGCCAGGCTCTGTGGGGGCCTTTGGCTGGGTCTCTGTTCTGGTTGGGACTGGCCAGTAAACTTTCAAGGAAGTAATAGCTGCTTCCCATGACACCTGGCGATATTCTGCGGATCATCCTTGCTTTCTTTATTCCTCCCCTGGGAGTGTTTACCCAGGTGGGGGCTACTAAGCCTTTCTGGATTAATTTGGTGCTTTGGCTATTTAGCTTTGGTTTCTTGGGCTTGCCTGTGCTTGGTATCCTTTGGCCCGTAGCATTTATCCATGCGATCTATATCATTATCACGCGAAAGTGATGTTGAGTTGACAAGAGTTCCCCCCAAGCTGATCGCCCTGGGTGACAGCGGTGTATTTGGCTGGGGGGATCCCGAGGGCGGTGGCTGGGTGGAGCGACTCAAGCGCCACTGGATGCCGCGGCCCCAGGCCCCTGTGCTCTACAACCTGGGGGTGCGGGGCGACGGTCTGGAGCGGTTGGCTGCTCGGCTTCCCCATGAATTTGCCGTGCGTGGTGAGTTGCGGCGTCAGCAACCCCAGGGCCTGCTGATTGGCATTGGCCTGAATGACAGCGCCCGGGTGGGGCGGGCCGATGGCCGTTACCAGATGGAGCCGGAGGGCTTTCTCTATGGCGTGGAGCGCCTACTGGGCCAGGCCCAAGCTCTGGCGCCATTGTTTGTGCTGGGGCTCACGCCTGTGAACGAGGCGGCGATGCCGTTTGCCGGTTGTCTCTGGTATAGCAATAGCGACCTGGCCTACTACAACCGCCTGTTGGAGGAAGCTTGTTTGAATCTTCAGGTGCCTTTTCTTTCCTTCTGGCCTGAGGCGATCGCCACTAGGGATTGGCATCGCCAACTGTGTGCCGATGGCCTCCATTGCAACAGCGCCGGTCACCGTTGGATTTTTGAACGGGTAAGTGCCTGGCCCGAGCTGCTGGCCTGGGCGGGCTTGCCGCCAGAAGGTTCCTGTCGGCTGGAGCTGGGTCGCCCGGTATCTGGCTTGCTGGAACTAAAGAACTAAGGAACTCAGAAATTAAGTTGGAAATTTGTTAGCAACTGGGATAAATCCCGATAAATGCCAGAAAAGCCGGTGATCGGATTTGAACCGACGACCTACTGATTACGAATCAGTTGCTCTACCCCTGAGCTACACCGGCATTACAAGCAAATTAGCATCGCCATCCCCCCTGAACGGCCCTGCCGTGCCCCATGGCCGAGCGTCCTTCCCTTGACCCAGAGCTGAGAAAACGCTTGTTGCTGGAGGCCCGAACCCCTTGGCGCAGCCTACGGAGGGCCCTCTGGTGGGCCCTGATCGGCTCCGCTGGCCTCGGTGCCGCCACCATGGCCCTGCGGGTCGCCAGCGGGGTCCCCGTTCCCCTCCAAGACCTGGCCATCCAGGCTGGGGCCCTGGGGCTGTTTGCTTTGTTGCTCTGGAGTGATCGCAACCGCCCCCAGAACCCAGCGCAGCTGCCACTGCAGGGCGAGGAGCAGGGCAAGGGCCCAGAGCAGGGTTGAGGCCCGGCTGCTGCCCGCCCAAGGGGTGAGGCCAGCGGCCAGGCCAGCCCTTTGATCGAGCCAGAGCAGCAATGGCAATTGCAGCACCGCCAACAGGGGTCTGATTAAGCCCCAGGGCAGTACCAAAGGGCCCCGCAGCTGGGGCAGCAGCACCCCTAGGGCCCAGAGCAGGAGCAGTTCCAGCCTGGGGGCGGGGCCAGGGTCTGCCCCCGCCAGCACGAGCTGGAGCAGCAGCAGCTCCAGGGGCAGCAGGCCAAGGCTGATCAGCGGCAGCTGATCGCCCATTTAGGTGCTCAGCGTGCGGCGCTGGGTGACCAGTTTGTAGGCCTCAATCCGGTCCCCTTCCTGCCAATCGGCGAAGCGATCGCAACCGATGCCGCATTCGAAGCCGGTGTTCACCTCCTTAACGTCGTTCTTCATCCGCTTGAGCGAATCAAGATCGCCGGAATACAGCTTCTGCTTGCCCCGATACAACCGGAACTTGCAATTGCGGGTGAGGCTGCCGCTGGTCACATAGCAACCGGCCACAGCACTCTTGCCGATGCTGAATACGGCGCGAACTTCGGCTTCTCCCAACGCTTGTTCCACCAGCTCTGGCTCCAGCAGGCCTTCCATGGCCATCTGGATGTCTTCCAGCAGCTTGTAGATCACGTCGTAGTCGCGCACATCGATGCCGGCGATCTCGGCGGCCCGTTTGGCGCCGGAGGCGAGGGAGGTGTTGAAGCCCACGATCACAGCCCCTGATGCCGAGGCGAGGTCCACGTCGGTTTCGGTGATCTCACCCGGGGCAGACAGCAACACCCGCACCTGAACTTCGCCCTGGGGCAATTGTTCAAGGGAACCAAGGATTGCCTCCAGGCTGCCCTGCACATCTGCCTTAAGGATGATGTTGAGCTCCTTGAGCTCCCCTTCACTGGCCTGACTTGACATCGAGGTGAGTGACACCCGACGGGAGGCCATCTGTTGGGCGAGGCGGCTGGCCCTGGCTTCGGTGGCCCGATCGCCGACCACAGCCCGGGCAGCTTTTTCGTCTGGGTAGACCTCGAATTCATCGCCGGCAGCGGGCACTTCGCTGAAGCCCAGCACCTCCACAGCGGTGGAGGGGCCAGCTTGTTTGACCCGGTGGCCGGTGTCGTCCACCATCGCCTTCACCTTGCCCAGCACCGGACCCGCCGCCACCACATCCCCAGCCTTCAGGGTGCCGTTTTGGATCAGCAGGGTGGCCACTGGCCCCTTTGCCTTGTCGAGGTGGGCTTCAATCACCGTGCCCTTGGCCATCCGGTCAGGGTTGGCCTTGAGGTCTTCCACCTCAGTGACCAGCAGGATCATTTCCAGCAAGGTATCGATACCTTGCCCCTTGAGGGCACTCACCGGCACCATCACGGTGTCGCCGCCCCAGTCTTCGGCCAGCAGGTTCCGGTCAGAAAGTTCCTGCTTAACCCGGTCGATCTGGGCGCCTTCCTTATCCACCTTGTTGATCGCCACCACGATCGGCACCTCAGCGGCGCGGGCGTGGCTGATCGCCTCCAGGGTCTGGGGACGGACGCCGTCATCGGCGGCCACCACCAGTACGGCCACGTCGGTGACCTTTGTGCCCCGGGCCCGCATGGCGGTGAAGGCTTCGTGGCCTGGGGTGTCCAGGAAGGTGACCTTGCGGATTTCGTCGCCGTGGGGCACGTCGACCTGGTAGGCGCCGATGTGCTGGGTGATCCCACCGGCCTCGCCAGCCGCCACACGGGTTTTACGGATGGCATCAAGCAGGCTGGTTTTGCCGTGGTCCACGTGGCCCATGACGGTGACCACAGGGGGGCGCCGGATCAGGTGTTCGAAGTCACTGGCCTCGATCATTTCCACGGTCTTCTTGGCCGCCGCCTCCACGTCGTCCTGGAGCACCGGCACGCCGAATTCCTGGGCCACCGTCTCGATTGTTGAGTGGTCGAGGGTTTGGGTGACGGTGGCGATGATCCCCTTGAAGAACAGGGATTTGATGATTTCTGAGCTCTCAACGCTGAGCATGTCTGCCAGCTCCTGCACCGTGAGGTTGCCCTCCGGAATCACCAGCATTTCCGGCCGCACCTGCTTGGCATCGCGGGCCGCCCGCAATTCCATTGCCCGGCGCCGTTGCCGTTGACGGGTGGTTTCTTTCTTGCGTCGGCGCATGGCCACGGGCTTAGCGCCGGCGCTGCCGGGCACCGCCCGCGGCTTGCTGGGGCGAGCCAGGCTGGCTTGGAGGATGTACGCCTCCTGTTCGCCGGCGTAGCCGCTGGTTTCAGTGGTTAGCGAATCATCGTTTTCGCCAATGATGTGCACCTTTTGGCGCTGTTTCTGCGGCGATTTGCTGCGCAGCGCCTCCAATTTGGCGCTGTCATCCCAGTCGGGACGCCGGGCCCGGCCAGCGGTGGAACCAGGGGCCGCTGCCGGCCGGAAACCAGGGCGCTTGGGCGCATTCGGGGCGGTGGGGGCCCCGGGCCGCACTGGATCCCCGGGTTTGCGGGGTGCCTCTGCACCGGGTCTGGTGGGGGGGCGCCGGGGGCCTTCCGGGGCTGGTCCGCGCACGCCAGGTTTCTGGAGCTGCATCAGCTCCCCAGGGGCCACAGGCTTGCGCATGGCGCCCGGGGCGGCGGGGCGTCCCGCCTGACCTGGCCGGGTGGGTGGCGCGGCGGGATCGCGGCGGATGGGCTTACCGACTAGTTCCAGGGATGAAGCAGGGGGCCTGCCATCCGGTTCGCCGCGGCGCGGTTGGGCTGGGGCGCCGGCGCGGTTTACCGGTGCACCGGTGCGCTGGGGTGCCGCTGGGGCACCGGCGCGCTGGGGCGCTGGCCGTTGGGGGGTGGGGGGCCGCATCGGCACCGCCGGCCGGTTTTGGTCGCCGCCCCGGGGGGCTGGGGCTGGGGCCCGACCCATCAGTTGCTGACCGCCGGCGGGGCGTCCTGCCGTCGGTTGCGGCTTGCCCGGTTGGGGGGCGCGCATCGGCTGGGGCGCGGCCGGCCGCGGGGGCGGTGGCACCACGGGTTTGCGGCTTGCGGGCACGGCGGGGGTCGCCGCAGGCTTGCCCAGGGGGGCGGGCTTCGCCACCACCTCCGGCCTTGCAGGGGTGGCTGGCTTTGCTACCACCACCGGCTTGGCAGCCACTGCTGGCTTGGCCACAATCACTGGCTTGGCAACAATCGCCGGTTTGGCGGCCACCACTGGCTTTGCTACCACCACTGGTTTTGCCGGCACCACTGGTTTGGCTGCCACCGCTGGCTTGGCCACCACTGCTGGCTTGGCCACCACTGCTGGTTTGGCAATGATCGTTGGTTTTGCTGCCCCGGCTGGGGTCTTGGCCGCGGTGGCGGGGCTGGCGGGGGGGCGGATCGGTACCGGCCGCGGCGGCGGGCTGCTCACCTCTGGGGTCGCCACTGGAGGCGCCGCGATCGGAGTGGCGGCGGCGGGCTTGGCCGGAGCTGGGGCCGGAGCTGTGGCCGTGGGGGCCGCTGGGGGCCGGGGGGTGCTGGGGGGGGTGACGGGGGGAGTGACGACGGTGGGTGCGGCTGCGGGGGCCGCTTTTTTCACGGTGAGAATTTTCACGCCTGGCGCCTCTGGGGCCCTGGCCGGGGCAGAGCCGCCCTTCGCTTGGAGCAGAGAGCGGATTTTCACCGCCTCTGAGTCGCTGATGGAGCTGCTGTGGCTCTTGGCCGCGATCGACAGCTTCTCAGCAGCGTCCAGCACGTCGCGATTATCGAGACCGAGGTCTCGGGACAGCTCATAGATCCGGACTTTGCCGCCGCTCGTCATGCAGGTCTCCAGTGGACGGGGCACTTTGTGCCTCCGTGCCCGTCACAGGGACGGGATGGTATTCATCTTGCCTGAGAGGCTCTTAACCCCCCAGACCCAGCCGTTCGGTAAGGCGTTCGGCTAGGCATTCATAAATGGCGTCAGGCACGGGTACCCGGAGGGCCCTTTGCAACTTTCGCCGTTTGCGTGCCTCCTCTAGGCAGCTCTGCTGGGGACATAGGTAGGCCGATCGGCCCATGCCCTGGTCCAGCACAATCCCCTGGGCCCCTGCCAGCCTGATGACCCGGAGGAGTTGCTGGCGATCCAGCAGCTCCCGGCAGGCCACACAGCGCCGCAGGGTGGGGCCGGCGCTCACCGGGCCTCAGGAGCCGTTTCCGGCTCCTCTAAGGGGGCTTCTGTTTCCGTAACTGCTTCTAAGGGCTCTGGCTCGCCCGTGGGGCCATAGGCCTCATTTTCGTAGCTGTATTCCTGCCCGTAGCCAGGCTCGTCCTCCTCGATCGGGTACAGCTCCCGCAGGCGGGCATCTTCCTCGGCGCGGGTGGCTTGCTCGGCCGCCAGACGGGCCTCGGCCTCCCCTTGCAGCCGTTCATCTTCCTGGCGCAGTTCGATCAGTTCTGCCACCTTCTCGTCTTCTGACACCTGGTCGTACTCTTCGGCGTTCTTGATATCGATCTTCCAGCCGGTGAGGCGGGCGGCGAGGCGCACATTTTGGCCCTCACGGCCGATGGCAAGACTCAACTGATCCGGCGGCACAAGTACGTGGGCATGGTGGCCCTCAGGATCCACAAGCCGCACCAGCTCCACCCGGGCCGGGCTGAGCGAATTGGCCAGGTACTGGCCGGCGTCTGGGGACCAGCGGATCACATCGATTTTTTCGCCCCGTAGTTCGTTCACCACCTGCTGAATCCGGGAACCCCTGGCGCCGATGCAAGCGCCCACAGGATCCACTTCCCGTTCAACGCTATCGACCGCCACCTTGGTGCGGGGTCCCACCGCCCGAGATGGGGGATTTGCTTCCCGGGCTACGGCAACGATGCGTACGGAACCTTCCTGGATCTCCGGCACCTCGTTTTCAAAGAGATAAACCACCAGGCCGGCATTGGCCCGGGAAACAAACAGCTGGGGACCCCGGCGGGCAATTTCTGAAACTTCTTTGAGGAACACCTTGAAGGTGGCGTTCGCCCGGTAGTTGTCGTTGGGGAGCTGGTCGCGGCGGGGTAATTCTGCTTCCACCTCCGGCCGGCCAAGGCCAGAGCTCACCGCCATGATCACGGACTGACGCTCAAAGCGGATCACCCGGGCGGTGAGCACAGGATCCTCGAGGTCGGCGAATTCCTCCTGGATCATCCGGCGCTGCTGGTCGCGCAGTTTCTGGGCCAGCACCTGCTTGGTCTGGGCTGCGGCCATGCGGCCAAAATCATCTTTCTCCGGTGTTACATCAAGCACAACGGTGTCACCCAGTTGGGCATCATCGGTGACCTGCTGCACTTCCTCATAGGCGATCTGGTGGTCTTCGCTTTCCACCTCTTCCACAATGATCTTGCTGGCTAGCACCCGGAAGCCCTCCTCATCGAGGTCTAGGGCCACATCGAAATTGCTGAAATATTCTTCGTCGAAGGGATCTTCGCTGATGCCCAGGTAGAGGGTGCGGCGATAGCGCTCATAGCCCTTGAGCAGCGCTTCCCGGAGAGCGGCCTCCACCACGTTCGGGGGGAGCTTCTTCTCCTCGCTGATGTCTTCAATTAGGGCTGTTAAGCCCGGAAGCATCACGAGTGCCATAGACGAACCTTCTGCTGGAGTACGGGAGAGACAGGGGGGCGGGGGTCAGCCCTCCGGGGAGGTGAGGCGGACCTCAAGCACGGCTGAGCGTGGAATCCGCACGACCCGGCCGCGAAGATTGATTTCCACGGCGTCGTCATCGCGGCGGAGCAGGGAGCCTTCCCGACGCAGCTGATCACCGTTGGCATCGTGCTGAAGCACGGACACCGGAAATCCGCGGAAACTGCGGAAATCCCTGTCGTCCTGAAGCACGTCCCCGACCCCGGGGCTTGTGATCTCCAGAACATACGCCCCCGCTAGCAACTCCCCCAAATCCAAGGCTTCGGCGAAGGCGGCACTGAAGGTGGCGCAGTCGTCGAGGTTCACGTCAGTGACTTGCTGCCCTTCCTGCCGTTGCAAGGCAACAATCAGAGCTTGGGGGCTCCGATGGCTGTGCAGCAGCAGATGGTGGATCCGAAAGCCAAGGGGCTCGGCTACGGATTGGGCGAGGGATTCGAGTGCAGGCAGCTGGGGATGGGCCAAGGGGCTGGGGGACCAGGGGGCCGGCCCGGCCCTGCAATCGAATCATTGGGAACGACTGCCCATCGGCGACTGAAGACAGCCCCTGATGGTGGTGCCCGCCGGGCACATACAACAGCTTAGAAGATCAACCAGACCCCTGGCGCCCCTCAGCCCTGCTGGCTGCTCAGAGCTTGAAGGCCGGCGGTTCGCCATAGAAATCGCTGGCGCTGGGTTCGCTGCGCAGCTGGGGGTTGGTATTGATGCAGCCCCCCCGCCCCTGGGCGTATTGACAGACCCGGGCCCAAAGCTTGGTGCGACTCCCTTTGGCGCCAGTGCTGAATTGCACCTCCAGCTCAGCACCATTGCTTGAGTTGATCGTTACCTGGCAGAGGGGGCACACCTGCGAACTGTCGGCCATCGCAGATCCAGCGACTCGGGCGACGCTAGGGACGAGTCTTCGTCCCTGGGCAGTTCTTGGCGTTTCTGTGATGGTTTCCTATGGCCCCAAGCTGGGCCTAGGCCCTGATTTGGCCGGCCAGGCGGTCTGATTAGGCTTCATTGATGATCTTTCTTTCCAGCTTGTTGGCGCTGGTGTTGGCCCTAGGGCTGGCGGCGCCGGCTTGGGCCTCCCATGGTTTTGTGGCCAAGGCGGTGGCCCGGGCGGCCCCTGCCGTGGTGCGGATCGACACCGAGCGCCAGGTGTTGAACCAGCGCTTTGAATCCGGTTTCGAAGATCCTTTGCTGCGGGAGTTGTTTGGTGATTTACCGAGCAGCCACCGGGAGAACGGCCAGGGGTCTGGGGTGGTGATCGCCGCCGATGGCCTGGTGCTCACCAATGCCCATGTGGTGGAGGGGGCGGATCGGGTCCAGGTGACCCTGGCGGATGGCCGCCAACTGGACGGCCAGGTGGTGGGCAGTGATCCCGTTACTGACCTGGCGGTGGTGCGGCTACCCGCCGCCACCAAGGGTTTGAAGGCCGCCCCCCTGGGGGATTCCGATGCCCTAGTGCCCGGTGATTGGGCCATTGCCCTGGGGAATCCCTATGGCCTCGACAGCACGGTGACCCTGGGCATCGTTAGCAGCCTGCACCGCAACATCAGCAGCCTTGGTTTCACCGATAAGCGCCTGGAATTGATCCAGACCGATGCCGCCATTAACCCGGGCAATTCCGGCGGACCCCTCGTTAATGACGCTGGCGAGGTGATCGGCTTGAACACCCTGGTGCGGGCCGGTCCCGGCGCCGGTCTTGGCTTTGCGATTCCGATCAACCTGGCCCGGGGGGTGGCCGAGCGTTTGGCCATTGGCGAGCCAGTGGTGCATCCCTACCTCGGGCTGCAGCTGGTGCCACTCACCGCCCGCAAAGCCCGTGAACACAACACTGACCCGAATGCCTTGGTGCAGCTGCCAGAGCACGATGGCGCCCTAGTGCAGCAGGTGCTCGACAGCAGCCCCGCTGCCACGGCCGGCCTGCGCCGGGGGGATCTGGTGATCGCCGCGGCCCAGCGTGAGGTGCACGCCCCCGCTGACCTGCTGGCGGTGGTGGAGGGGGCCACCGTTGGCGAACCCCTGGCCCTGGAGGTGCTGCGCGGCGATCAACATCTGAATCTGGGGATTCTGCCGGCGCCCCTGCCGGCGGCAGAAGGTTGAGTTTGCCCGTGGATTGCTAGGTTCCCGCCACCTGGTATTTCCCCCATGGCAGATCTGCAGGACCGCATGAAACAGGCCGTTGCCCTGGCGGCCGTTGATCAGATCAGCAACGGCATGGTGCTCGGGCTTGGTTCCGGTTCCACGGCGGCGCTGATGATCAAGGAGCTGGGGGCCCGCCTCAGCGACGGCCGGCTCCAAAACATTGTGGGGGTCACCACCTCGTTTCAGGGGGAGGTGCTGGCGGCGGAACTGGGCATCCCCTTGAAGGCGCTCAATGCGATCGAGCGCATTGACCTGGCCATTGATGGGGCCGATGAGGTGGACCCTGGTTTTCAGTTGATTAAGGGGGGCGGGGCCTGTCACGTGCAGGAAAAACTGGTGGCTCGCCGCGCCGATCGCTTTGTGGTGGTGGTGGACAGCAGCAAGTTGGTGGAGCGCCTCAACCTGGAATTTCTGTTGCCTGTGGAGGTGCTGCCCGGCGCCTGGCGCCAGGTTCAGGCTGAATTGGCTGCCCTAGGGGGCGCCGCTGAATTGAGAATGGCGCTCCGCAAGGCCGGTCCGGTGGTCACCGACCAGGGCAACCTGGTGCTTGATGTGCGCTTTGGCGGCGGCATTAGCGACCCAGTGGGCCTTGAGGCCACGCTCAACAACATTCCTGGGGTGCTGGAGAACGGCCTATTTGTGAACCTCGCCGATCAGGTGTTGGTGGGAGAAATCGTTGCTGGGCAGCCCGTGGTGCGGGACCTGGTGAAGGCCTAGGGGCCCTCCAGCCGTAGCCGCACCGATTCCCTGTGGCTGTGCAGCCCTTCGCTGGCGGCCAGGGTCATGATCGCGGCGCCGGTGGCTTCCAGGGCCTCCCGGTTGAACTGGATCAGGCTGGTGTGGCGCAGGAAGGTTTCCACGCTGAGGGCGCCGCTGAAGCGGGCGGTGCCTGAGGTGGGCAGGGTGTGGTTGGGGCCGGCCAGGTAGTCGCCGGCGGCCTCCGGGCTATGCACCCCCAGGAAAATCGCCCCGGCCTGCTGGATCCGTTCCGCCAGGGGTTCTGGATCACGCACCTGCAATTCCAGGTGTTCAGGGGCAAAGCGATCGGAGAGTTCCGCCGCCTGTTCAAGGCTGTCGCAGAGCACCACCAGGCCCCAGTTTCGGATTGAAGCGGCCGTCACCTCCCGGCGGGGGTGGTCGAGCAGTTGTTGCTCCACGGCCAGGGGCACGGCGGCGGCCAGGCGGGGGCTGGTGGTGAGCAGGATTGCCGCGGCCAGGGGATCGTGTTCCGCCTGGGCCAGCAGATCAGCTGCCACCAGGTTGGCGTCGGCACTGTCATCGGCGATCACCAGCACCTCGCTGGGGCCCGCCAGGGAGTCGATGCCAACGCTGCCATAGACGGCTTTTTTTGCCAAGGTCACGTAGAGGTTGCCGGGGCCACTGATCACATCCACCCGGGGGATCGACTCCGTGCCCCAGGCGAGGGCGCCGATCGCCTGGGCACCGCCCACCCGGTAGATCTCTTCGATGCCGGCCACCCGGGCAGCGGCCAGCACGGCGGCGTTCACCTGGCCGTCGGGGCCGGGGGGGGTCACCATCACCAGCCGCTTCACCCCGGCCACCTGGGCCGGCACGGCGTTCATCAACACGGTGCTGGGGTAGGCGGCCCGGCCGCCTGGCACGTAGAGCCCGGCCCGCTCCACCGGCCGCCAACGTCGCCCCAACTTTTCCCCGTGGGGTCCCGTCAGGCTGATGTCGTGGGGGATTTGCTCCCGGTGAAAGCTGCTGATGCGGCGATAGGCCAGGGTCAGGGCGTCTTTCAACTCGGGGCTGGCCAGTTCCCAGGCGGCGTCAATCGCTTCCTTGGGAACCCGCAACTGCTCCAGTTGAACCCGGTCGAATTGGGCCGTGAATTCCCGCAGGGCGCTATCGCCCCGTAGCCGCACCGCTTCGAGCACCAGATCCACGGTTTGGCGGGCCTGATCCATGCCAGCGCCAGTGGTGCGTGCCTCGATCTGATCAAGCCGCTCGGCGGCGGCCTGGGGGTCGGTGAGCAGCTTCAGCAGCATGGAACCGGCAACGTCCAGGGGGCTTTGAAGCTACCGCCTGGATCAGGGGACCCCCAGGGAGTTAGGATCTTCGTTTGCCGTTCTGCGTCGAGATCCCCCTGTGGCGAATAACAAATCTGCTGAAAAGCGCATCCAGATTGCTGAACGCAACAGGCTGCAGAACCGCACCTACAAGTCAGCACTGCGCACATTGATCAAACGCTGCTTCAGCGCCTGTGATGCCTATGGCAGCAAGCCTGGCACCGAGGCCAAGGCAGCGGTGCAAACCTCCATGAGTGAGGCATTTAGCAAAATCGACAAGGCGGTGAAGGTGGGTGTGATCCACCGCAACACCGGTGCCCATCAGAAGTCACGGCTCAGCATCGCCGTCAAGAAGGTGATCGAGCCGGCAGCGGCTGAAGTGGCAACGGCCCAGGCCTGAGTCCGTCAGACTGAATTTCTCCACTGGGGGCCTGCGGGCCCTTTTTTGTTGGCATGACCACGGCAGATCTACCGCTGATCCCGTCCTTTCCCCTGGTCGATAGCCACTGTCACCTGGTTTTTCGCCAGTTTGACGACGACCTGGAGGTGGTGGCGGCCCGCTGGCGCCAGGCCGGGGTCAAGGCGCTGCTGCATGCCTGTGTGGAACCGGCGGAAATCCCTGGGATCCGAGCCCTGGCTGATCGCTTCCCGGAGTTGCGCTATGCCGTGGGGGTTCATCCCCTTGATTGCGAGCATTGGGACGCCGCCACCGTGGGCCTGTTGCGGCAGGCGGCCCAGGCGGATGGGCGGGTGGTGGCCATTGGTGAATTGGGCCTGGATCTCTATCGGGCCACCAACCTGGAGGAGCAGCTCAGCATGCTCACTGCCCAGTTGGACCTGGCCGAAGAGCTGCAGCTGCCAGTGATCATCCATTGCCGTGATGCGGCTGAGCCGATGCTCAAGTTGTTGGAGCAGAGGCGCCAGGGGGGCCATGGGCTCCAGGGGGTGATGCATTGCTGGGGGGGGACCCCTGGGGAGATGGAAGCTTTCCTGGGTTTTGGTCTTTTCATCAGCTTCAGCGGCACGGTCACCTTCCCCAAGGCCAGTGACACCCATGCCTGTGCCCAGCAGGTGCCCGCCGACCGTTACCTGGTGGAAACCGATTGCCCCTTTCTCTCCCCGGTACCCCGCCGGGGCAAGCGCAACGAACCGGCGATGGTGCTGCATGTGGCTGAGCGGGTGGCCGCCTTGCGCCAGGAGTCCCTGGAGCAGGTTTGTCGCCAAACCAGCGCCAATGCGGCGAAACTTTTTCGACTTCCGGTCGCGGCGGGATAACTTCCTTGACAAAGGGCGGGTGTCTTTGGGTAAGATCAGCTATTGGCCTGAGATTCCCTTGGCGTTCGCCGCACAAGCTGCGAGCGTTCGTCAAGCAGGATCAACGGCTGAAGTGCCCCCCGATTCAGCGGGCTTTGTTGTCGACGGTTCATCTGCCCTCCATCCCTTGAGCAAGCCCTGACGCTGGCCGCCTTCCATTCCGTGGGAGGCGGCCGTTGCCTTGGCAATTTGGGCATGGTTGGTGGCTCTGGGCCCCGGCTGACGTTTCATCCCCCCTTCCGTTCTGCAGGTCTCCGCATGAGCAGCGCGATTCAGGTCGCCAAGACCGCTACATACCTTCCCGATTTGGTGGAGGTGCAGCGGGGGAGCTTTAAATGGTTTCTAGAAAAGGGCCTGATTGAAGAGCTAGACAGCTTCTCGCCAATCACCGACTACACCGGCAAGTTGGAGCTCCACTTTGTTGGCAGTGAGTATCGCCTCAAGCGGCCCCGCCACGATGTGGAAGAGGCCAAACGTCGCGATGCCACCTTCGCTTCGCAGATGTATGTGACCTGCCGCCTGGTCAATAAAGAAACTGGCGAAATTAAAGAGCAGGAAGTTTTCATCGGGGAATTGCCCCTGATGACCGAACGGGGCACCTTCATTATCAATGGCGCCGAGCGCGTGATTGTTAATCAGATCGTGCGTAGTCCCGGGGTTTATTTTAAGGATGAGCAGGATAAGAACGGCCGTAAAACCTTCAACGCCAGCATGATCCCCAACCGTGGGGCTTGGCTGAAGTTTGAAACAGATAAGAATGATTTGCTGCATGTGCGAGTCGACAAGACCCGCAAGATCAATGCCCACGTCTTGATGCGGGCCATCGGCCTGTCTGACAACGACGTGCTTGATAAGTTGCGGCACCCTGAGTACTACCGCAAATCGATCGAGGCGGCTAACGAGGAAGGGATTAGTTCAGAAGATCAGGCTCTGCTTGAGCTTTACAAGAAACTGCGGCCCGGCGAACCCCCCTCCGTCAGTGGTGGCCAGCAGCTGCTGCACAGCCGTTTCTTTGACCCCAAGCGCTACGACCTTGGTCGGGTGGGTCGCTACAAGATCAATAAGAAACTGCGCCTCACTATCCCCGATTCGGTGCGCACCCTCACCCCTGAGGATGTGCTCTCCACCATTGATTATCTGATCAACCTTGAACTCGATGTGGGCGGCGCCTCCCTCGATGACATTGATCACCTGGGCAATCGCCGGGTTCGGTCTGTGGGCGAATTGCTGCAGAACCAGGTGCGGGTTGGTTTGAATCGCCTGGAGCGGATCATCAAGGAACGGATGACCGTGGGGGAAACCGATTCCCTCACCCCTGCCCAGCTGGTGAACCCCAAGCCCCTGGTGGCGGCCATCAAGGAGTTCTTTGGCTCCAGCCAGCTCAGCCAGTTCATGGATCAAACCAATCCCCTGGCGGAGCTCACCCACAAGCGGCGGATCAGCGCCCTCGGCCCAGGCGGTCTTACCCGGGAACGGGCTGGCTTCGCTGTTCGCGATATTCACCCCTCCCACTACGGCCGTATCTGTCCGATCGAAACCCCTGAAGGCCCCAATGCTGGCCTGATCGGTTCCCTGGCCACCCACGCCCGGGTGAATGAATACGGCTTCATCGAAACCCCCTTCTGGCGGGTGGAAAACGGCCATGTGCTCAAGACTGGCGACCCGATCTATCTCGCTGCAGATCTGGAGGATGAATGCCGCGTTGCCCCAGGCGACGTGGCCACCGATGCCAATGGCTTGATCACCGCTGAACTGGTGCCGGTGCGCTATCGCCAAGACTTTGAAACCGTGCCACCCAACCAGGTGGATTACGTGCAACTTTCACCGGTGCAGGTGATCTCGGTGGCCACATCGTTGATTCCCTTCCTGGAGCACGATGATGCCAACCGCGCCCTGATGGGCTCGAACATGCAACGTCAGGCGGTGCCCCTGCTGCGGCCGGAGCGTCCCCTGGTGGGCACGGGTCTGGAAACTCAGGTGGCCCGCGACTCCGGCATGGTGCCGATCACCCGGGTGAATGGCGAAGTGGTGTTTGTGGATGCCACCCAAATCATCATTCGTGATGACGAGGGCAACGACCATTACCACCTGCTGCAGAAGTACCAGCGCTCCAACCAGGACACCTGCCTAAACCAGCGGCCGATCGTGCGCCAAGGGGACCAGGTGATCGCCGGTCAGGTGCTAGCCAATGGCTCTGCCTGTGAAGGCGGCGAGATCGCCCTGGGCCAGAACGTGCTCGTCGCTTACATGCCCTGGGAGGGCTACAACTACGAAGACGCCATCCTGGTGAGCCAGCGGCTGGTGCGCGATGACCTCTACACCTCGGTGCATATCGAGAAGTATGAGATCGAAGCTCGTCAGACCAAGCTTGGTCCCGAGGAAATCACCAGGGAAATCCCCAATGTTGCTGAGGATAGCCTCGGCAGCCTTGACGAGATGGGCATCATCCGCATCGGTGCCTTCGTTGAATCAGGAGACATCCTGGTCGGCAAGGTGACCCCCAAGGGTGAATCTGATCAGCCCCCCGAAGAGAAGTTGCTGCGCGCCATCTTTGGCGAAAAGGCCCGCGATGTTCGTGACAACTCCCTGCGGGTTCCCAACACCGAGCGGGGCCGGGTGGTGGATGTGCGCATCTACACCCGTGAACAGGGCGATGAACTGCCGCCGGGGGCAAACATGGTGGTGCGGGTTTATGTGGCCCAGCGCCGCAAGATCCAGGTGGGCGACAAGATGGCTGGCCGCCACGGCAACAAGGGGATCATCAGCCGCATCCTTCCCCTGGAAGACATGCCTTACCTGCCCGATGGCACCCCCGTAGACATCGTGCTCAATCCCCTGGGGGTGCCCTCCCGGATGAATGTGGGCCAGGTGTTCGAATGCCTGATGGGCTGGGCTGCCGATAACCTCGACTCCCGCTTCAAGGTGGTGCCCTTCGATGAAATGCACGGGGCTGAGATCTCCAACCGAACCGTCCAGATGTATCTGGAGGAGGCCCGCAAGCAGCCCGGCAAGGAATGGGTCTACAACCCCGATAACCCCGGCAAGATCCAGTTGATTGATGGCCGCAGCGGCGAACCCTTCGATCAACCTGTAACCGTGGGCCGTGCCTACATCCTCAAGCTGGTTCACCTTGTGGATGACAAGATCCACGCCCGCTCCACCGGCCCTTACTCCCTGGTTACCCAGCAGCCCCTCGGCGGCAAGGCCCAACAGGGCGGCCAACGGCTGGGAGAAATGGAGGTGTGGGCCCTGGAGGCCTACGGCGCCGCCTACACCCTGCAGGAACTGCTCACCGTCAAATCAGACGATATGCAGGGCCGCAATGAGGCCCTCAACGCCATCGTTAAGGGCAAGCCGATCCCCCGGCCGGGTACGCCCGAGTCCTTCAAGGTGCTGATGCGCGAGCTCCAGTCCCTGGGGTTAGACATTGCTGTCTACACCGATGAGGGGGTGGAAGTGGACCTGATGCAGGACGTGAATCCCCGCCGCAGCACCCCGAGCCGTCCCACCTACGAATCCCTCGGCGTCGCCGATTACGACGAGGACTGAGTGTCCTGACGGCGGCTCCGCTGTCCACTCTGCTGTCCACTCTGCTGTCCATTGAAAGACGTTTCGCGCCCCCTTCGCCCCCCGGCCATGACCAACAGCAACACCCGTACCGAGAGCCATTTCGACTACGTCAAGATCACGCTGGCTTCCCCAGAGCGGATCATGGAGTGGGGCCAGCGCACCCTGCCCAATGGGCAGGTGGTGGGCGAGGTCACCAAGCCGGAAACGATCAACTACCGCACCCTCAAGCCCGAGATGGACGGGCTGTTCTGCGAGAAGATCTTCGGACCTTCCAAGGATTGGGAATGCCATTGCGGTAAGTACAAGCGAGTGCGTCACCGCGGCATCGTTTGTGAGCGCTGTGGCGTGGAGGTCACAGAAAGTCGGGTGCGCCGTCACCGCATGGGTTTCATCAAGCTGGCCGCCCCGGTTTCCCATGTTTGGTACCTGAAGGGCATCCCCAGCTATGTGGCAATCCTGCTGGATATGCCGCTGCGTGATGTGGAGCAGATTGTTTATTTCAATTGCTATGTGGTGCTGGAACCCGGTGACCACAAGGGCCTGAAGTATAAGCAGCTGCTCACTGAAGATGAGTGGCTGGAGATTGAAGACGAGATCTTTGCTGAAGATTCAGAAATCGAGAATGAGCCTGAGGTTGGCATCGGTGCCGAAGCCCTCAAGCGCCTATTGGAAGATCTGAACCTTACCGAAATTGCCGAGCAATTGCGTGAGGACATCAGCGGTAGCAAAGGTCAAAAACGGGCCAAGTTGATCAAGCGCCTGCGGGTGATTGACAACTTCATCGCCACCGGTGCCCGGCCCGAATGGATGGTGCTTGACGCCATTCCCGTGATTCCCCCGGACCTGCGCCCGATGGTGCAGCTCGATGGTGGCCGCTTCGCCACCTCCGACCTCAACGATCTCTACCGCCGGGTTATTAACCGTAATAACCGCTTGGCGCGTCTCCAGGAGATCCTCGCCCCTGAAATCATCGTCCGCAACGAGAAGCGGATGTTGCAGGAGGCTGTTGATGCCCTGATCGACAACGGCCGCCGCGGTCGCACCGTGGTGGGGGCGAATAACCGGCCGCTCAAGTCGCTCAGCGACATCATCGAAGGTAAGCAGGGTCGTTTCCGTCAAAACCTGCTCGGCAAGCGGGTTGATTACTCCGGCCGTTCCGTGATCGTGGTGGGTCCGAAGCTGAAGATGCACCAGTGCGGTCTCCCCAAGGAGATGGCGATTGAGCTGTTCCAGCCCTTTGTTATCCACCGCCTGATCCGTCAAAACATTGTTAATAACATCAAGGCGGCTAAAAAGCTGATTCAACGGGCCGATGATGAGGTGATGCAGGTGTTGCAGGAGGTGATTGATGGTCACCCGATCCTGTTGAACCGGGCGCCCACCTTGCACCGGCTTGGCATCCAGGCCTTCGAGCCCAAGTTGGTGGACGGCCGGGCCATCCAGCTGCATCCCCTCGTTTGCCCCGCCTTTAACGCTGACTTTGACGGGGACCAAATGGCCGTCCACGTGCCCCTGGCCCTCGAGGCCCAAACGGAAGCACGGATGTTGATGCTGGCCAGCAACAATATTCTTTCGCCGGCCACCGGTGAACCGATCATCACCCCTTCCCAAGACATGGTGTTGGGTGCCTACTACCTCACTGCGGTGCGTAAGGAAAATGCCCAGCCCGAGTTTGGCGATCGCAGTCGCACCTACGCCAGCCTCAGTGATGTGTGCAGTGCCTATGAGGAAAAACGCCTCAAGCTCCACGATTGGATTTGGGTGCGTTTCAGCGGTGAGGTGGATGACGATGACGATTCCCTCGAGCCGATCAAGAGTGAGACCCTCAGCGATGGCACCCGGATTGAGCAGTGGAAGTTCCGCCGCGATCGCCTTGATGAGGACGGTGCTCTGATCAGTCGCTATTTGCTTACCACCACTGGCCGGGTCGTGATGAATCGCACGATCATTGATGCCGTTGCGGCACGGTGAGTTAAGCGTCCTTCTGCCTAACTGTTTCCCCCCTTCGTCCTCCCCTGCATCGGCCATGACCAGTTCCTCCAAGCCCGCCGCCCGCAAGTCCTCCAGTAAGTCAAAGGCCGCCAAGGCCGCTGAAGCGGCAGCACTAGTTGCGGCGGAACTGCGCGCCAGCCTGGAACCTTCCCGGACGCCGCCCGCCTTCCGCAACCGAATTATCGATAAGAAGCAGCTGCGCGGACTGGTGGCTTGGGCCTATAAGCACCATGGCACGGCAGTTACTGCCGCCATGGCCGATGACCTCAAGGATCTGGGTTTCCGCTACGCCACCCAGGCCGCTGTGTCGATTTCGGTGAATGACCTGCGGGTGCCAGACGACAAGCCGATCCTGCTGCAGGAGGCTGAAGATCAGATCACCCAAACCGAAGAGCGCTATCGCCTTGGGGAGATCACCGAGGTGGAACGCCATACCAAGGTGATTGATACCTGGACGGAAACCAATGAACGGCTGGTCCAATCCGTTCGCCGTAATTTCAACGAAAACGATCCACTCAATTCCGTTTGGATGATGGCTAACTCTGGCGCCCGGGGGAATATGTCCCAGGTGCGTCAGCTGGTGGGCATGCGCGGGCTGATGGCCAACCCCCAGGGGGAAATTATTGACTTGCCGATCCGTACCAACTTCCGCGAAGGACTAACGGTTACTGAGTACGTGATCTCCTCCTACGGCGCCCGTAAGGGTCTGGTGGACACGGCCCTACGTACCGCTGACTCCGGTTACCTCACCCGCCGCCTAGTGGATGTGGCCCAGGATGTGATTGTGCGCGAAGACGATTGCGGCACGATCCGCAGCATCCTGGTGAGCGCCGATGATAATGGTCGCTTTTTCGCCAAGCTCGTTGGTCGCTTGGCTGCCGAGCCGATCGTTGCCGCCGATGGCGAAGTGCTGGCCGAGCGAGACACCGAAATCAGCCCGGAACTGAGCCGCAAGATTGAAAAGGCTGGGATTAGAGATGCACGGGTGCGTTCACCGCTCACCTGCGAAGCCGCCCGTTCGGTCTGCCGCAAGTGCTATGGCTGGGCCCTTGCCTACAACGAACTTGTTGACCTAGGGGAAGCGGTCGGCATCATCGCCGCCCAGTCGATTGGTGAACCTGGCACCCAGCTCACCATGCGTACTTTCCACACCGGTGGGGTGAGTACCGCAGAAACCGGGGTGGTGCGTTCGCTTATGGAAGGGGTGATCGAATTTGATGCCCGCGCCAAGGTGCGTCCCCACCGCACCCCCCACGGCTTTGAAGCCCAACTGGCGGAGGTGGATTTCAGCTTGCATGTGAAACCGACTGGCAAGGGTCGGGTTCAGAAACTTGATATCACCACCGGCTCGATTTTGTTCGTGGCCGATGGCGCCACCGTGCCCAATGACACGGTGCTGGCCCAGATTTCCACGGGTGCTGCGGTTAAAAAGAGTATTGAAAAAGCCACCAAGGATGTGATCTGTGACCTCGCCGGTCAGGTGCGCTATGAGGATGTGATTCAGCCCCGGGAGGTGCCCGATCGCCAGGGCAACATTACCCTCAAGGCCCAGCGCTTAGGGCGTCTTTGGGTGTTTAGCGGCGATGTTTATAACCTGCCCCCCAATGCTTTCCCGGTGGTCAAGGGGCAAACCGGTGTTAATCCCGGCGATGTGTTGGCGGAGAGCCGTCAGATCAGTGAGTATGGCGGCCATGTGCGCCTGCGGGAGTCCCAAGGGGATTCCCGTGAGGTGGAAATTGTTACTTCCAGTCTCACCCTCAAGGACTGCAAGCTGGTGCCTACCACCACCCACAGCGGTCAGATTTGGCACTTAGAAGGCAAAGACAGCATCCGCTATCTGCTGCGTACGGAGCCTGGCACAAAGATTTCCAATGGTGAAGTGATCGCTGAGTTGGCAGATGATCGCTTCCGCACCCAGACCGGTGGTTTGATTCGCTTTGCCCCGGGACTAAGCATAAAGAAAGCCCGTTCCGCTAAACACGGTTATGAGGTTTCCAAGGGCGGCACCCTTCTCTGGATTCCCCAGGAAACCCATGAAATCAACAAGGACATCTCCCTGTTGATGATTGAAGACGGCCAGTGGATTGAAGCTGGCACAGAAGTTGTTAAAGATATCTTCAGTCAGACCGCTGGGATCGTGACTGTTACCCAGAAGAACGACATCCTCAGGGAAATCATTGTTCGCTCCGGCAAGCTTCACTTGATCACAGACAGCAAGGTGTTGTCCCGCTATGCCGACGACGGCAAGATGGTTAACCCAGGCGAAGAGATTGCCCCAGGGCTGGTGGCTGAGGTTCTGCAGTTTGTGGAGTCTGTGGACACCCCTGAAGGTGGGGCATTGTTGCTGCGGCCTGTGGAGGAATACAGCATTCCCGATGAGGCCCACTTGCCTGATTTGGGTTCTGTGAAGCAGAGCAATGGCCCCTCGATGGGCCTCAAGGCAGTGCAGCGCCTCACCTTCAAGGATGGCGAACTGGTCAAGTCGGTGGAAGGCGTGGAGTTGCTTCGCACCCAGCTGATCCTGGAAACCTTCGACACCACCCCGCAGATGACTGTGGATGTGGAGGCGGTGCCTGATAAGCGTGCCAAGACAATTGAGCGCTTGCAGTTGGTGATCCTTGAATCCCACCTGGTGCGTCGCGACACCCTCTCCGATGCCAGCCATGGTTCCACCCACACCCAGGTGAAGGTGGCCGACGGCGACAACATCAAGCGGGGCGATGTGGTGGCCACCGTGCAGATTCTTTGCAAGGCCGATGGCTATGGGGTCGTCCAGCTGCCTGATTCAGTGGAAGGCGAGCCGATCCGTCGTCTGATTGTTGAACGACCTGCCGACACCATCGACATCGCCCTAGGCCAGGCTCCAGCCAGCGTTGTGGTCGGCCAGCGGGTGGTGGAGGGGACGGATCTTTCCCCTGGGGTCGCCGCCCCCCACAGTGGCCAGGTGGATGCCATCACTGGCGACACCCTCACCCTGCGGGTGGGTCGTCCCTACATGGTGTCCCCGGATTCGATCCTGCATGTGCGCGATGGCGACCTGGTGCTGCGGGGGGACACCCTTGCCCAACTGGTGTTTGAGCGGGCCAAAACCGGTGACATCGTGCAGGGGTTGCCGCGGATTGAGGAACTGCTGGAGGCCCGTCGCCCCCGGGAATCTGCGGTGCTCTGCCGCAAGCTCGGCAGCGTTAAGATCGAACAAAACGAAGATGACGACTCCACCACGGTTTCTGTGATCGAGGGCGATGAACTCAGCACTGAATATCCGATCCTGATGGGCCGCACCGTGATGGTGAGCGATGGCCAAGTGGTGGAGGCCGGTGGCCTACTCACCGATGGTCCGATCAATCCCCACGAACTGCTGGAAGTGCTGTTCGAAGACCTGCGCGGCCGCCATGCCTCGATGGACGCGGCCAACCAGGCGATTTCCCGCCTGCAAACGGCCCTGGTGCAGGAAGTGCAGAACGTTTACAAGTCCCAGGGGGTGACCATCGATGACAAACACATCGAAGTGATCGTGAGGCAGATGACCTGCAAGGTGCGGGTGGAGGACGCCGGTGACACCACCCTGTTGCCCGGTGAACTGATCGAGCTGCGCCAGGTGGATCAGGTGAACCAGGCCATGGCGATCACCGGTGGGGCCCCCGCTGAGTTCACCCCTGTGTTGCTGGGCATCACCAAGGCCTCGCTGAATACCGACAGCTTCATCTCCGCCGCCAGCTTCCAGGAGACCACCCGCGTACTCACGGAAGCGGCGATCGAGGGCAAGAGCGACTGGCTGCGCGGTCTTAAGGAGAACGTGATCATCGGTCGCCTGATCCCGGCTGGTACGGGCTTCAGTGGCTTCGAAGAGGAGCTGCGGGCCGAGGCCGGTCCCCACCCAGACATCCTCGATGAGGAGAACGCCGGTTACCGCCGGGTCACCAACCTGCGGCCCGACTACACGGTGGAGATGCCCACCCCCACCCCCAGCGCCGCGGTGCTCGACGATCCCTCCGATGAGGACCTGGAGGCCACCCGTAGCCGCCATGGCATCGCCGATGGCAGCAAGTTTGCCGCCTTTGCCCGGCCTGTCGTTGGTGATGACCTGGTCACGGAGGAGTTGTTGCCGGATCCGGAGGCCCTCGAAGGTCTTCAGGAAGAAGGACTGCTCACAGAGGAGGATTGATCGATGGCAGCAATCTCTGATCTGCAACCGCGGCTGGTACCGCAAAGGCGCCTGCCCCGCTTTGGCTTTCACAGCCACTGCGAACGGCTGAATGGTCGGCTGGCGATGCTTGGCTTCATCGCCCTTCTGCTGGTGGAGCAGTGGTTGGGCCACGGCCTGCTGGTTTGGCCCTGAGTTCAGCGGTTCCGGCCCTGTTGGGTCAGAGCCAGGAGCAGCTGGAGGCCTGGGCCGTGGGCCAAGGCCTGCCCCCCTTCCGGGGGCGGCAGCTGCACGACTGGCTCTATGCCAAGGGTGCTAGCGATTGGCAGGCGATCACTGTCTTGCCTGCCGCCCTGCGGGCGGCGGCGCCCTTGCCCTTGGGGCGATCCAAGGAGCTGCACCGCTCCCTGGCCAGTGACGGCACGCTCAAGTTGCTGCTGCAAACCGCTGACGGCCTGAGCATCGAAACGGTCGGGATCCCCAGTGATGACCGCCTCACGGTTTGTGTATCCACCCAGGTGGGCTGTGCGATGGCCTGTCGGTTCTGCGCCACGGGCAAGGGGGGGCTGCAGCGGTCGTTGGCCACCCACGAGATCGTTGATCAGCTCTTGAGCGTGCGCCAGGCCATGGACCGCCGCCCCAGCCATGTGGTGTTTATGGGCATGGGCGAGCCCCTGCTCAACGTTGATGCGGTGCTTGCTGCCATCAACTGTTTCTGCCGGGACCTGGGCATGGCCCAGCGCCAGATCACCGTGAGCACCGTGGGGGTGCCCCACAGCCTGCCCCAGTTGGCCGAGGCGGCCCTGGCCCAGCTGGGCCGTTGCCAGTTCACCTTGGCCGTGAGTCTCCATGCCCCCAACCAGGCCCTGCGCGAGGAGTTGATCCCCACGGCGAAGGCCTATCCCCTGGAGCAACTGCTAAACGATTGCCGCCATTACGTAGACCTCACCGGCCGCCGGGTGAGCTTTGAATACGTGCTGTTGGGGGGGCTCAACGACCACCCCAGCCAGGCGGAGGCCTTGGCCGATCTGGTGAGTGGCTTCCAGAGCCATGTAAACCTGATCCCCTACAACCCGATCGAAGAGGAGGCCTTCCAGCGGCCCAGCCCCGAGCGGGTGCAGGGTTTCCGGCAGGTGCTTAGCGAAAGGGGGATTGCTGTCAGTGTGCGGGCTAGCCGCGGCCTCGACCAGGACGCCGCCTGTGGTCAGTTGCGGCGAAGAATGCTGGCTGAAAGCAGTGCCGAGACTTCGATTTAGCTGGGCTCGGTTCTAGCTGGCCTCGGCTTCTGCTTCGGGCTCGAAGGCCCCGCGCGGCACTGATTCCCGCCAGGGGGCCAGCACCGCCAGCAGCAGCAGGCTGGGCACCGCCGCCGCCAGGGTTAGGGCAAAGAAACTGCTCCAGCCCACGGCCTGGGCCAGGAAACCGGCCGGGGCGGCCAGCAGTGAACGGCTGAGCGCATAAACCCCGGAAAACAGGGCGTATTGGGTGGCTGAATAGCGGGGATTGCAGAGGCTCATCAACAACGCCAAAAAGGCGGCGGTGAGCATGCCGTGGGCGAAATGTTCCACGCTCACCGTAAGCATCAGGCCCTGGAGGCTTCCCCCGGACCGGGCCAGGGCCCAGTAGCTGAGATTGGTGAGTGAGCCGATGATGCTGAACAGCCAAAGGGAGCGGTTCAGGCCCAGGCGGCCGTAGAGCAGGCCGCCGGTGGCGGTGCCGGCCATGGTGGCGGCAATGCCCCAGCCGCCATTCACCGCCCCGATTAGTTCGGCGCTGTAGCCCTTCTGCAGCATGAAGGGCACAGCCATCAGGTTGAGCAGGCCCTCCGGCCAGCGATAGAGCATTACGAGGGCCAGCAGTTGCCAGGCCCGGCGGGCCCCCGTGCGTTGGAGGAATTCCTTGGCAGGTCCCAGCACCGCCTGGCGCAGGCTGGTGACCGGAAACTTCACCGGTGTCAGCCGCGGGGCGCTCAGGGTGAAGGGGATAACGGCGGCCAGCAGTAGGGCTGCTCCGCAAAAAGCAGCGGGCCAGCCCAGGCGGCCAGCCACAAAGAAGCCCCCCGCCCCAATCGCCAGCATCGCCGCCCGATAGCCGAGCGCCGCGGCTGCCGCCCCAGCGCCCCGTTCCTGTTCGCCCAGCAGATCGGTGCGATAGGCATCCACAACGATGTCTTGGCTGGCGCTAACCACGGCCAGGGCCACGGCGGCGCTGCCCACCAGGGTGAGGCTGAGCGGATCGGTGTGGGGCTGCAGCAGGGCCATGGCGCCGATGCCGACCACCAGCAACAGCTGCAGCAGCAGCATCCAGCCGCGCCGTTGGTCGGGCCAGGGGATCGGCCAGCGATCCAGTAGCGGCGCCCAAAATAATTTGAGGGTGTAGGGCAGTTCCGCCAGCCCCAACAGGCCAATCATGCCCAGCGGCACCTGGCTGGCGGTGAGCCAGCCCTGCAGCAATTTGCTGCCCACCATCAGGGGGATGCCACTGGCCACCCCCTCCATTCCCACGGTGAGAATCCGTCGCCAGCTACGGGGGGGGGAGGACTCCACGGCAGGGGCTGGGCAGCTGGCGCGAACCCTAGGGGGTAGGGGAACCACGGGTCGTTGAGAATGGCTGCAGCCCCCGCAGGCCCTGCCCCATGTCGTTCTTTCGATCCACCCTGTTGCCGGCGCTGATCGTGCTGCTTTTTGCCGCGGCGCTAGTGGCGGTGAGTGCCCGCATTTGGCTGCCTGGTGATATGGCCGCTCCGGCCCCCTTGGCCTAGAGCTGATGCTTGATCCATCCATTGCTGGGGCGGCACCCCATGCCGAAGACCTCCTGATTGAACTGGCGCTGCTGGAGGGGGAGCTCCAAGCCGAAGCGGCCCGCGATCCGCTCGATGTGCTGCTCGAAACCGCTGAGGAGCCGCCCGAATCAGCGGAATTGCGCGAGGAGCTTTGCCGCGGGGCGCTGCTGCAACTCCAGGGGGACCATGACCAGCAGCTGCAGGCGCTCAAGGTGTTTTGTGAACACCGGGATCCCCGGGCGGTGCCCCTGCTGTTGCCTTTGTTGCGCAGCAGCTGTCCGATCCTGCGGATGAGCGCCGTTTATGCCCTGGGGCGTAACCCGGAGCCCCAGGCCCTGCCGGAGCTGCAGCGGCTGTTCCAGGAAGACAGCAATGGCTTTGTGCGCAAGGCCCTCGCCTGGAGCCTGGGCAACTACGACGACGTCAGCGTGCTGCCGACCTTGGTGCGGGCCCTGGAAACCGATATCGCCGCCGTGCGGCTCTGGGCGGCCAGCTCCCTGGCCGATGGCGCCCTGGCCCATGGGGAGCAGCGGCCGTTGGTGGTGCGTCAGTTGTTGTTGAGCCTGGCCATAGACGGGGAAGCGGCGGTGCGTAGCAACAGTGCCTGGGGGCTGGGCCGTTTGCACCCGCAGTTGGAGCCCCCCCTGGCCGGGGAGGTGGAGCAGGGGTTACTGCAGGCCCTGCTCCATGACCCCGACCCCGGGGTGCGGGAAGACGCCCGCAATGCCTTGGAGTCCGTGGCTGATCCAGTGATGGTGGAGCGCTTGCGCACCCTGGTGGAGGAGGGACTGCTGCCCTAGGGACTGCTGCCCTGAAATCTGGTTAGCATTTGGCTTCCTCCCATAACACCGTGCCGCAGCAGAGCATCCGATTCCGCATCAGGCCCGATGGCCGGGTGGAGGAGCTCGTCGAAGGGGTCAAGGGTGCTGGTTGCCAGGAGCTCACCCGCTCGATCGAAGCCCGGCTGGGCAGCGTTCAAACCAGCAGTGCCACCTCAGACCACTACGTTTCGGCTGGCGAGGAACTCACCGTTCAGCAGAACAGCCATGTCGCACTTCAGCACGGTTAAAACCGAACTTCGCGACCGCGAGGCCCTAGTGGCGGCCCTGCGGGACCTGGGCCAAGAGCCCAGGGAAGGCAATCAAACCGTGCGCGGCCACAGGGGCCAAACGGTAACGGCCGAACTCTGCTGCCCCCAGGCCGATGGTGCCGACATCGGCTTCCGTTGGAATAGCAGTGAAGAGCGTTATGAACTGGTCAGCGACCTGGAACTCTGGAACCAGCCGGTGCCGGTGGAGCGTTTCCTCGCCCAGCTCAGCCAGCGATATGCCCTGCAATCAATCCTGGCCAGCACGGCGGCCGAGGGTTTCCAGGTGAGTGAGCAGCGCAACGTTGCCGACGGCAGCATCGAGCTGGTGGTGACCCGTTGGCAGGGTTGAAAACTTATTGGTGCCGTTCTGGTGAGTGTTGATCCGGCGATTGCCTTCCAGGCCCTGCCGGCCGCGGGGCCCGGCAGGGCTCGCAGCGGCCTAGAGCCACTGCTGGGCGGCGCCCTGGGCGAACAGGCCGTTTGGGTGGATGAAACGGTCTGTATTGGCTGCCGATATTGCACCCATGTGGCCAGCAATACCTTTCTGGTGGAACCCACCTATGGCCGCTCACGGGTGATCCGCCAAGACGGAGACAGCAGTGAGCGGATCCAGGAGGCGATTGACACCTGCCCAGTGGACTGCATCCATTGGGTGTCCTTTGAGCAGTTTCAGTGCCGCTCGAGTGAGTTTGGGGATTAGTGGCGGATGCGCTTCTGGCGTAGGAAGATCACACTCACCACAATCGACATTATGCAGACCCCGATTGGGTAATAGAGACCCGCATAGATGTTGCCTGTTTTAACCACCAGGGAGGCGGCAATCAGTGGCAGCAGCCCCCCAAACCAGCCATTGCCCAAGTGATAGGGCAAGGAGATTGATGTGTAACGGATTTCGGTGGGGAAAAGTTCCACAAGGAAGGCGGCAATTGGTCCGTAGACCAGGGCCACGTAGATCATTAGCGTTGCCAGGATCAGCACCACCATCGGTGCATTCAGCAGGGCCGGGTTGTAGGGCGCTGGGTAGGCGGGGTTAACAAAGTGGGTGAGTGCCTTGAATAGCGGGATGAAGCTGATCGCCCCGAGGCCCATCCCCAACAACATGATCCGCTGGCGGCCGATGCGGTCGGAGAGGGCGCCGAAGATCACAAAGAATGGGGTGCCAATCAATAGGGCAGCACCAATCAGCAGATAGGCGGTAACAGCATCCACCTTCAGGGTGTTCTGCAGGAAGAACAGGGCGTAGAACTGACCCGTGTACCAAACCACCCCTTGGCCGGCGGTGATGCCCAGCAGCGAGGTGAGCAGCACCTTGAGGTTCTTCCAGTTACCAAAGGCGTCCTTAAGCGGTGTGGCGGAGGTTTTATTTTCGGCCTTGAGTTCGGCGAAGGCGGGGGATTCCTTCAGCTTCAGGCGGATGTAAATCGAGATCGCCACCAAGAGGCTGGAAACCAGGAATGGGATCCTCCAGCCCCAGCTGGCGAAGGTCTGCTCGCCCAATAGCAGCCGTGAGGAAAGAATTACAGCCAGCGACAGCAGGAAGCCAAGGGTGGCGGTGGTTTGGATCCAGCTGGTGTCAAAGCCGCGGCGATTTGGTGCTGAATGTTCGGCCACATAGGTGGCGGCCCCACCATATTCACCACCGAGGGCGAGACCTTGGGCCATCCGTAATGTAACCAATAGAATGGGGGCAGCTATCCCAATCTGTTTGTAGGTGGGCAGCAGGCCCACCAGGGCGGTGGAGGCGCCCATGATCACGATCGTCAACAGAAAGGTGTGCTTTCTGCCGACCAGGTCGCCGAGCCGACCAAATACCACTGCCCCGAAAGGCCTTACAACAAAGCCGGCGCCAAAGGTGGCAAGGCTGGAAAGGAATGCGGCGGTTTCATTGCCGGGAGGGAAGAAAAGCTTGCCTAGGAGCAGGGCTAGTGCGCCGTAGAGAAAGAAGTCGTACCACTCGAAGATGGTGCCCAGTGATGAGGCAACGATGGCCCGTCGCCGTGATGTCCGAGAGATCCCAGGTTGACCCATGCAAAAGGTGCTTACCCAACGAAGCTATAACGCCATTGCGATAGCGACGAAGGGCTCAATGGCTCTTCATGGTTTGTTTGCCTGGCTAGGCGCTTGCTTGTTGGCCCAGGGGTTGTTTGGCCGGTACCCCCACCGCCCGCGGATAGCTGCTGGGGCAAGGGGCTTGGGGCGTAAGCGGGATTACATGGCGCTGGCCCCGGCCCCTCGGTAGTTCCAGGGCGCGGGCTTCCCCCACCTGGGCCTTCAGCAGTTGGGCGGCCCGCCCCAGTTGCTCGGCATCGTCGCTGCTCCACTGGCCCCGATAGAGCAGGGCAGTGCCCGTGCTGGTTAGCAGCGGCACCAGGTATTCGGCCACCACCGGTGCCGCTGCCACCGCCCGGGCTAGCGCCAGCTGAAAGCGGCCGCGGCAGGCCTTTTCCCGCCCACTCTTTTCGGCCCGTTCGCAGCGCAGCTTCACCCGCTCCCCTAGGCCCAGCTCCTCGGCCATGGCCCCCACCGCCTCCAGCTTGCGGCCCACGGAATCCACCAGGGTCAGTTGGGCCTGGGGCAGGGCGATGGCAATGGCCAGCCCTGGGAAGCCGCCGCCGGTGCCCACATCAATCACCGAGAGCTCTGCGGTGGGGGCCGTTAGCCAAGGTTGCAGGGGCCAGAGGCTGTCAAACACCTGGCCGATCCAGTAGTCATCAGCCTCCACCAGCCGGGTGAGGTTGAGTCGACTGTTCCAGTGGCGTAGCAGCTCCTGCAGTTGCCCAAATTGGCTGGCCTGCAAGGCGGTGGGCTGCCAGCCCATTAGATCCCAGGGGAGGTCGTTGGTCAGGGCAGTAAGGCTCGATCTCCCTAGGATCGCAAGCCAGTGGACCCCTTCGCCCCTTGGCTGCCCCAGCCCCCAGCCTCTACGAGCTCCTGGAGGTGTCGGCTGACGCCAGCGCTGAACAGCTGCGCGCCTCCTTCCGCCAGCTCAGTAAACGCTTCCATCCCGATACCACGGCCTTGCCACCGGCCGAAGCCAGCCGCTGTTTCAACCAGCTGCAGGAGGCGATGGCGGTGTTGGCTGATCCTGAGCAACGGCGCCGTTACGACACCAGCTTGGCTGAGGCGGCGGCGCCGCTGCCAGTGCCACTGGTGTGGCGGCCCGCCAGTGATCCGCCCCAGCGCCGGGAGCTCTCTGGCGGGGAATGGTTTGCCCTCGTTTTGCTAGGGGGGGCGTTGCTGTTCAGCCTGGTGTTGGGGGTGGGCCTGGCATGGTGGCGGGGCGTGGCGTTGTTGCACGATGCTCCCCAGCTCTGATACGCCCCTCTACAACCACCCCCTGCCGGCCCTGGAGCAATGGTTGCTTACCACTGGCTTTAAGCGGGTTGAAGGGGAGCCCTGCCGCTGGCAGTTGCATTTGGCCCAGTGGTCGGCGCAGCTTGAGCTGCAGAGCGATGGGCTGAAGATCATCTGGAGCAAAGACGGGCAAACCACCAGCCGCCACTTTTCCTATGGCCTCAGCCGTACAGACATGGAGGCGGCGCTGCTGGCGGGGCCCTAGAGCTCTGCCAGGGCTTGTTCCAGCACTTGGTAACAGCGCCCCAGCTCAGCGGCGCTGATGCATAGCGGTGGCATCAGATAAACCACCGAACCCAGGGGCCGCAGGAAGAGGCCCCTGGCGAGGCAGTGCCGTTGCAGCTCTAGGCCAATGGCCTGCAGATAACCGCTGGGCCCCTGCAGTTCGAAGGCCGCCACGCTGCCCAGCAGCCGTGGTTTGAGCACTAGCGGTTGCTGGGCCAGCCGTTCCAGCAGGGGCCGGTGCCAGCCCTCCAGCCGCTGGTAGCGCTCGGGAAATTCCTCCAGCAAATCAAGGCTGGCATTGGCGGCGGCACAGCCCAGGGGATTGGCGGTGAAGCTGTGGCCATGGAAAAAGGTGCGCTCCGCTTCCGGACCAACAAAGCCCTGGTACAGGGCCTCAGTGGCCAGGGTGCCGCCCATGGGCAGGAAGCCCCCGGTGAGCCCCTTGGAGAGGGCCACTAGGTCGGGATAGAGACCGGCCTGCTGGCAAGCAAACAGCTTGCCGCTGCGGCCAAAGCCAGTCATCACCTCATCGGCGATCAACAGCGCCCCGGCGGCCCGCACCCGAGCCTGCACCGCCTGTAAAAAGGCCGGTCGCACCAGGGCCATGCCGCCAGCCCCCTGCAGCAAGGGCTCAAGGATCACCGCCGCCGTGGGGGTTTGCAGCAGCTGCTCGAGCACGGCTAGGGCTGCCGCCTCCCGTTGCTCGATGCTCTCATCAGCCCACCAGGTGCTGGGCCAGGGGGCCCGGGCCACCGCAAACAGCAGTGGTTCAAAGGGGGCGGAAAACAAGCCCCGGGCCCCCAGGGCCATCGCCCCGAAGGTGTCGCCGTGGTAGGCCCCATCAAAGGCAATGATCTGGCGCCGTTGGCGATCCAGCCGTTGCCAGTGTTGCCAGGCGATTTTTAGGGCCACCTCCACGGCGGTGGAGCCGTTGTCGGAAAAGAAGAGGCGATTCAGCCCTGGTTCGCCCTTGGCACCAGCTGGCCAGAGGGCGCAGAGCCGTTCGGCTAGCACCGCCGCCGGCCGATGGCTGAAGTTGGCAAAGATCACCTGTTCCAGGTTGAGGGCCTGGGCGGCGATGGCGGCAGCAACCCGGGGTTCCCCATGGCCATGCAGGGTCACCCACCAGCTGCTGATGCCATCGATCAGACGGCGGCCGTCCTCCAGCTCCAGCCAGATGCCCTGGCCGCGGCGCACCGCCAAGGGGGCGGGCCCCCGCCCCGGTTGGTTAAAGGGGTGCCAGAGGTGCGGATGCCAGTTGGATGCCTGGGGCTCAGCCATGGGGGCGGGCCATGCGACCAGCGTCCACTGATTGGTCAAAGGCTTCGGCGCTGATTGCATCGAGGGCGAGGGCCGCCTCCCGCAGGCTCAGGCCTTGTTTGTGGGCGTGCAGGGCGATCTTGGCGGCGCGGTCGTAGCCGATCACCGGGGCCAGGGCCGTCACCAACATCAGGGACTGGTCCCGCAATTGTTCGATCTTGCTGGTGTTCACCTGCATCCCTTCCACCAGATGTTCCCGCAGGGAGCGGCAGCAGTCGGTGAGCAGGGCGCCGCTCTGGAGCAGGTTGAGCCCTAGCAGCGGTTTGTAGACGTTCATCTGCAGGTGACCGCCGCTGCCGCCGATGGCCACGGCCTGGTCGTAACCAATGATCTGGGCGGTGGCCATGGCCACGGCTTCGCACTGGGTGGGATTCACCTTGCCGGGCATGATCGAGCTGCCTGGTTCATTGGCTGGCAGCAGCAGTTCCCCGAGGCCAGCCCTGGGGCCGCAGGCCAGCAGGCGAATGTCATTAACGATTTTGTGAAGGGCCCCGGCCAGCAAGCGCAGCCGGGCCATTTGCTGCACCAGGCCGTCGTGGCTGCCCATCAGGGCAAAACGGTTGCCGTCGCAGCGCCAGGTCACCCCGTCCCAGTCACTCAGTAAGCGGCAGGCTTCCTGGGCGAATCCTGCCGGTGCCCCCAGGCCAGTGCCCACGGCGGTCCCCCCGAGGGGCAGCATTCTCAGTTCTTCAAAACCGGCGGCGATCCGCTCCCCAGCAGTGGTCAGCTGGGCGGCCCAGCCCCCCAGCTCCTGGCCGAGGCTGAGGGGCACGGCATCTTGGAGGTGGGTGCGGCCGATTTTCACCACATCAGCCCAGAGGTTGGCCTTGGTTTCAAGGCTCTGCACCAGTGCCTGCAGGGCCGGCAGTAGCTGCTGCCGTTGCTGATGTTCGGCGGCGAGCTGGATGGCGCTGGGAAAAACGTCGTTGGTGCTTTGGCTGCGGTTTACGTGGTCATTGGGGTGCACGGTGGCCTTCGAGCCCAGCGGTTGGCCGGCCAGTTCGCAGGCGCGGTTGGCGATCACCTCGTTGAGATTCATATTTGTTTGGGTGCCGCTGCCGCTTTGCCAGGTCGACAACGGAAATTCAGCATCGAGTTGGCCCTGCTCCACCTCGGCGGCCGCCTGGCTGATCCAGCGGCAGCGTTCGGCATCCAGTTGGCCGAGCTCGTGGTTGGCCAGGGCGGCCGCCCGTTTGATCCTGGCGATGCCATGGATTAGGGCCAGGGGCATCGGGTCGTGGCCCAGCTGGAACATCTGACGGGCCCGTTCGGTCTGGGCCCCCCAGTAGCGATCCGCCGGAACGGACACCTCGCCGAGGCTGTCGGATTCGGTGCGGAAAGCCTGATCAGCCATAAAAGAAAAGAGTAAGGTTGCTACTTCTTAACCAGGGTCTCCTAGCACTGGAGCGCTCTGTGTTGTTCCTTCGGGCCCAGCGATGCTCGAGCACTTGCTCCCCCCGCTCAACGACCACAATTTGCCGTGGATGGATACCATCCATCCGATCGTGGTTCACTTTGTGATCGCGATGGCGTTGATTAGCGTTGTCTTTGATTTGATTGGCGCCCTCAGCGGCCGCAGGAACCTCTTTGAGGTGGCTTGGTGGAATTTGCTGTTTGCCACTGGGGCCATCTTTGTGGCAATCATCTTTGGCCAGGTGGAAGCTGGCTTGGCAAATCCCTATGGGGCCTCCCGAGACATTATTAATATTCACAGCATCATTGGCTGGTCCTTGGCGGGGATACTTTCCGTGCTAACTGGCTGGCGCTATGTGCTGCGCAGCCAGGATCCCCTGAACCTGCCGCTTGCCTTTCTTGGCGCTGATGGATTGCTGGCTGCCCTGGTCTTATTGCAGGTCTACCTGGGGGACAAGTTGATCTGGACCTATGGCCTGCATACCGTCAAGGTGGTTTCTGCCATGCGGGAGGGGCTGGTGTGATTGCCCTTTTTATGACTACCCCTCAGTTACCAGCCGATAGCCCCATTGCTCAGATTGCGGCTGGTTTGGGCCCCAATGACCTGCCCTACAGCCTGCCGATCCACCCCAACCTGGTGCACCTAAGCATCGGTTTGTTTGTGATCGCTATTGCCTTTGATTTCGCCGGCGCTTTCTATCCACTGGAAAAGCGGATCTTTCGTTTTCTAGCCCTGCCGGTGACCCGCTCCGGCTTCCACGACGTGGGCTGGTACAACCTGCTGGCCTGTGCGCTGATCAGCTTCTTCACCGTGGCGGCTGGTTTCTATGAAATGCTCACGGCGGTCCCCCTGCCTGGGGTGATCAGCACCTTTGGCCTGGAGAGTTTTGTCACCATGCTCTGGCATGGGGTGGGCGGAGTCTTTTTATTGCTGCTGATCGTGTTGATGACGATCTGGAGGGGCTACCAGCGCTTCCTTTGGCGCAAGGACATGGGCCGTCAGGTGCAGTGGATTTATTTATTTGCAGGGTTAGTGATTATGGGCTTACTTGCCCTGCACGGCACCTTGGGGGCGCAGCTTGCCGCTGAGTTTGGCGTACATATCACCGCCGACCAACTGCTGGCCGCCGGTGCCGATCTCAACGAGGCCCTGCCATGACCACTTCCCCCTCCCGCATCAACCTGCCCGCCGTGGCCATGGTGAGCGCCTGGACCGGGGTGCTGGTGGTGCTCAGTTTTTGGATGAGTCGTCAGGCTTACCACTGGCTGCCGGTGCAGGCCTCCACGGCGGCACCGTTGGTGGATGGCCTATTCAGCTTTGAAACCGCCCTGGCCACATTTGTGTTTTGCGGCGTGGTTTCGGTGATGGCCTGGGTTGTGCTGTTCAACCGGGCGGCTAAATACGACATGAGCGATGCCGAGCCGATTGAAGGCAACACCCGGCTCGAGATCATCTGGACAGTGATCCCTGCCTTGGTGGTATTTGGCATTGCCTTCTATGCGGTGCGGGTTAATCAGCAACTGGCTATTCTTGGGCCGATGGAGCACATCCATCGCGGCAATCCCATTGAGCAGGTGGGTGGCTATGCCGGCGATCGCTTACCCCCGGAAGCGGTTGAGGTGATTGCCCGTCAGTGGTCCTGGGAGTTTCGCTACCCCAAGGCCCAGGTGAGTTCCACAGAATTACACTTGCCGGTAAACGAGCCGGTCACCTTCCGCCTGGTTAGTGAGGATGTGATCCATGGTTTCTATGTGCCGGCTTTCCGGCTCAAGCAGGATGTTATTCCTGGTAGGGCAATTGATTTCAAGCTCACCCCCACCCGTGAGGGTCGTTATCGCCTGCGTGATTCGATGTATAGCGGCACTTGGTTTGCTGCAAACCAGGCAGATGTGGTGGTTGAAAGCGCAGACAGTTTTCAGGCTTGGTTAAAGCAGGGCGCCAGCCAACCGTTGCAGCCGGGCCTCAGTGATGCTGTTCAGGAATATGACGAGCGCCAGCAGGCCGGTGCCAAGGGCTGGGCCACCGTGCGTCCTGCCCCACGCCCCCAGGTGAATTTTCCCGGTTCCAATACCCTCCCGCACGACGCCTGAGCCATGACGACCTCTGCCCCCTTCGATCCCCGTATCCTCAAGTCGAATGCTCCGGTGCCTGGGGCACCCGACAACTGGAAGCGCTTTTTTAGCTTCAATACCGATGCCAAAGTAATTGGCATTCAGTACATTTCGGTAGCCATCTTTTTTCTGTTGGTTGGTGGCTTGCTGGCGATGATTATGCGGGGGGAATTGATTACCCCTGAAAATGACCTGGTGGATCGTACGGTCTACAACGGTCTTTACACCATGCACGGCACAATCATGCTGTTCATGTTTATTTTCCCAGTGTTGAATGGGCTCAATAATCTCCTGATCCCCCCTATGATCGGGGCCCCGGATATGGCCTTCCCCCGGCTAAATGCCGTGGCCTTCTGGATGGTGCCGCTCTTCGGGGTAATCCTGATGGCAAGTTTCCTTCTGCCAGGTGGTCCTGCCAATGCCGGTTGGTGGTCCTATCCGCCAGTGAGCACCCAGAACCCCTTGGGGCATCTGATCAGCGGCGAGAGCATGTGGCTTTTGGCCGTGGCCCTTTCTGGGGTGTCCTCGATTATTGGTGCCCTGAACTTCGTGACCACGATTATTCGGATGCGGGCCCCTGGGATGACCTTCTTCCGGATGCCTGTGTTCATCTGGACGGTTTGGGCGGCCCAGACCCTGCAATTGATTGGTCTGCCGGCCCTCACCGGTGGGGCGATCATGTTGTTGTTTGATTTGGTGGTGGGCACAAGTTTCTTCCAGCCAGAGGGTGGTGGTGATCCAGTGCTTTATCAGCACTTTTTCTGGTTCTATTCCCACCCGGCTGTCTATGTGATCATCCTGCCGGTGTTTGGCATATTTTCGGAGCTATTTAGCGTGCATTCCCGCAAGCCATTGTTTGGTTATGCGTTCGTGGCAGTGGCGTCGTTTGTTATCGTATTCCTTGGCCTGATTGTGTGGGTACACCACTTTTTCCCCAGTGGCGTGCCGGAATGGATGCGTAATCTTTTCATGGTTACCACCATGCTTATTTCCGTGCCCACTGGGGTGAAGGTATTTGCCTGGCTGGCAACTATCTGGGGCGGAAAGATTCAATTAAATACCCCCATGCTTTTTTGTCTGGGCGGTCTTTTTAACTTTGTTTTTGCTGGGGTAACCGGCATCATGCTGGCCACGGTGCCGATTGATATTCACGTCAATAATACTTATTTCGTTGTGGGCCATTTCCACTATGTGATTTATGGCGCCGCAGTTATGGGCATCTTTGCTGCTATTTATCACTGGTTCTCGAAGTTTACCGGGAGAATGTATTACGAGGGTCTTGGTAAGTTGCATTTTGCCCTCACTTTTATTGGTTCTAATCTTAATTTCTTTCCCATGCACCCCCTGGGCTTGATGGGGATGCCCCGTCGGGTTTCCTCCTACGACCCAGAATTCACCTTCTGGAATGTGGTTGCCAGCCTCGGCAGTTTTTTGCTCGGGGTATCGATTATTCCCTTCCTGCTCAATATGATCAGTTCCTGGGTGAGGGGGCCTAAGGCCCCCCAGAACCCCTGGCAAGCCATTGGCCTGGAGTGGCTTCTGCCCTCACCGCCGCCGGCTGAGAACTTTGAAGACAATGTTCCCACCGTTATCAGTGGCCCCTATGGCTATGGCACTGGCAAACCCCTGGTTGAGAATCAGGCGGCCTATGAAAATCAGCAGTTCCAGGAGGTCTGAACCATGACCAGTTCCCTGCCCTCCCAAGACCATGGCCACGGCTCTGCCCCCGGGGGCGGCCATGGCATGCATGCAAAACACAATCTCACCGGCTTCATCATTTTCCTGCTTTCAGAGAGCGTCATTTTCCTGGCGTTCTTCTCTGGCTACGCCATGCTCAAGCTTGGGGCGCTTGACTGGCTGCCCCCAGGGGTGGAAGGCTTGGAGTGGCAAACGCCACTGATTAATACGATTGTGCTGGTTTCCAGCTCCGGCACGATCTATCTGGCTGAGCGGGAAATGGCTCGCCATAATATTTGGGGTTTTCGGGCCTGGTGGCTGTTAACCATGGCCTTGGGGGCTTATTTCCTCTGGGGTCAGGCAGTTGAGTGGAGCGGTCTGAAATTTGGCTTTACCACGGGTACCTTTGGGGGCACCTTTTATCTGCTTACTGGTTTCCATGGCCTGCATGTGCTCACCGGGGTGCTGTTGATGGCCTTGATGCTTGGCAAATCATTTATCCCTAACAACTACAAGGGAGGGGAGCAGGGGGTGCAGGCCACCTCGCTGTTCTGGCACTTCGTGGATGTGATTTGGATCATCCTGTTTGTGCTCCTTTACGTATGGCAACGTTCCTGAGCTGATCCCATGATCATCGACGACCAGCATTACGACGTGATCATCATCGGCAGTGGTGCCGGCGGTGGCACCCTGGCCGGCAGTCTTGCGGGCAAGGGGCACAAGGTGCTTTTGCTTGAGCGGGGCGGCCAAATGGCCCTTGCTGATCAAAACGTGGCCGATGTAGATTTGTTCCGCAAGGACCGCTACCACCCCGCTGAGCGTTGGTTTGGCCCCGATGGCGATCCCTTCGCCCCCCAGACCATCTATGGACTGGGGGGTAACACCAAGATCTGGGGTGCGGTCTTAGAGAGACTGCGGGAAAAGGATTTTGGTGCTGTACACCTGCAGGATGGGATCTCGCCTTCCTGGGAGTTGAGCTACGACGATTATTCCCCCTATTACGACCGGGCTGAGGCGCTCTTCCAGGTGCACGGCAAGGGGGGGGTGGATCCCACCGAGCCCAAGCGCTCCCAGGAATTTGCTAAGCCGCCAAAACCGCTGGAATCATTCCTTGAACCGCTGCGGGAGGCGTTGCAGCGCAACGGCTCTAACCCCTATGACCTGCCGCTCAGCTGGTCAGATTCGCAGGAGGACCCCAGTGGTGACGCTGAGATCTATGGGGTGGCTCCGGCGGTGCGGGATGCCGCAGTGCAGCTGCGCACAAACGCCAAAGTTACCCGTTTGCATGTGAACCCGGCTGGCACCGAGGTCAAGGCTGTGGAGGCCGACCTGCAGGGGCAAACTTGGTTGTTTAGTGCCGATCTGGTGGTACTGGCGGCGGGAAGTGTTAATACAGCTGCCATTTTACTGCGCTCCACCAATGATACTCACCCCAGGGGGCTGAGTAACGGCTCTGATCAGGTGGGTCGCAATCTGATGAAGTTGCAGCTCACTTCGATCCTGCAGTTGGCCAGCGTGCCTAATTCTGGTCGTTACGCCCGTTCTTTTGGTGTTAATGACTACTATTGGGGCGACAAAAATGTCAGTTTTCCCCTTGGTCATATTCAGAGCTGCGGCGGTGTCTTGCAGGATGCCCTGTTTGCCGAGTCGCCGCCGGTGCTCTCTTTGGTATCAAAATTGATGCCCAATTTTGGTCTTGAGGAGTTGGCCTCCCGCTCAGTGGCTTGGTGGGCGATGACAGAGGTGTTGCCGGATCCCCACAACAAGGTGTTTTTGCAAGGCGATCAGCTGCGAATCAATTACATTGCCAATAATCGCGAAGCCCATGACCGTTTGGTTTATCGCTGGATTGATACCCTAAAGGCTGTGGAGGCTGATCCCCTCACCCATGTGGTGCGTACGGCTCCCACCCACCCTCGCGGGGAAGCACCTATAAGTGTGATGGGCTACGTCTGCGGCACCTGTCGGATGGGTAGTAATCCGGCCACCTCCGTAGTGGATCTGCAGGGGAAAAGCCATGAGATTCAGAATCTTTATCTAGCAGATGCCAGTGTCTTTCCCAGTTGTCCGAGTATCGGTCCCGGTCTGACTGTGATCGCCAATGCCCTGCGTTTAAGCGACCACCTAGAACAGATTCTCTAAAATGACAGCCCCGGAAGTCAACAACATCCCGCCCAGTACAGAGCATCGGCGGATGGCCGAACGGGATGCAAAGCTAAAGCCTTGGGAGCTCTGGGGCAGTTATCTCAGCGATCGCCAATGGGGCACGGTTCGTGAGGATTACTCCGCCGATGGTGATGCTTGGGCCTCTTTCCCCCATGACCATGCCCGCTCGCGCACCTATCGCTGGGGTGAGGATGGACTGCTGGGTATCTGCGACAATAAGGGTCGCCTTTGTTTCTCATTTGCCCTTTGGAATGGGGTGGATCCCATCCTCAAGGAGCGCCCCTTTGGCCTAGGTAATTCCGAAGGCAACCATGGGGAGGATATCAAGGATTATTTTTACCATGTGGCGAATACTCCCACCCATAGTTTTATGCGGGGTTTGTATAAGTATCCGCAGCAGCCATTCCCCTACGGGCAACTGCTTGAGGAAAATGGCCGCCGCAACCGCGCCCAGTCTGAATATGAGCTGGTTGACACAGGGATTTTTAATGATAATCGCTACTTTGATGTCTTTGTTGACTACGCAAAGGCAGACTGTGATGATCTGCTGATTCGTTTTCGTATTGTCAATCGCAGTTCAGAGTCTGCTCCCCTAAGCCTTTTGCCAACGCTATGGCTGCGCAATACTTGGGGATGGGGCTATGCAGACTCTAAGCGGGTCCCATTTGGGCTTGAAGGTTCGGTTCTAACTACTGGTGATCAAGCGGAGCTGGGAAGTTATCGCTTGCAATGTCGGGATCAGGGTCAATGGCTATTCACAGATAATGAATCAAATACAGAACGGCTTTACGGGCAAGCAAATAAGTCTCCATTTCAGAAGGATGCTTTTCACCGCTATTTGATCAATGGCGAGAAAGCTGCGCTAAACCCCGCCCAACAGGGTACTAAGGCGGCCTTGCTGCTTCAGCGTAGCTTGGCTCCAGCTGAAGAATGGATTGTGGATCTGAGACTTAGCAATAAAAATATAGCAGACCCATTCGGCCCTAGTTTTGACGAGATAATTGCTGCTCGGGAGCAAGAATGTGAAGACTTTTATGAGGCAGTAGCACCCAATCTTTCAAAGGATGATTCCCTGATTTTTCGTTCCGCCTCCAGTGGTCTTCTTTGGTGTAAGAAGGTATATAGCTGGAGTGTATTGCGCTGGTTGGAGGGGGATCCTACCCAACCAAAGCCGCCCAAGCAGCGTTGGAATAGTGCCAATGCCTATTGGAAGCGCTTGTTTGCAGAAAATGTTATTTCAATGCCAGACAGTTGGGAGTACCCCTATTTCTGTCAATGGGATCTGATGTTTCATTCAGTGGCCTTTGCCACCATTGATCCTGAAACCGCAAAACAGCAATCTATGTTGCTGCGCAGTCCGCATTTTACAGCCCCCAATGCTCAAACCCCTGCCTATGAGTGGGCGCTGTCGGATCCAAATCCGCCGATTGGGGCTTGGGCGGCCATGCGAGTTTATCAAATTGAACGCCGTCAACAGCAACGGGGAGATATAATTTTTCTGCGCTCGGCCATGCGCAAACTTATTCTTGAGTATGGTTGGTGGGCGAATCGTAACGATCGTTCTGGTGACAATATTTTCGAAGGTGGTTTTCTGGGACTTGATAATATTGCTGTTTTTGATCGTCGCTTTCCCCTGGCGGATGGCAGTCTCATTGAACAATGTGATGGCACGGCCTGGATGGCTATGCTCAGTTTGAATCTGCTCCAAATTGCTGTTGAGCTTAGTCAAGACGAGCCTGAATATGCTGATATTTGCGAACGCTTTGTTTATGACTTTGTGCAGCTGGCAATTACCCTTAACTCCAATGTAATTGGTTTCCGTTCCTTTGTGAACTGGGATGAACAGGATGGTTTCTATTACGACGTACTCAAGCGCCCAGATGGTTCATCCGACTATCTGCGCACCCGTTCGCTTGGGGGCTTGATACCCCTGCTGGCCGTAGCAAGTTTTGATGTGGATACAGTGATGCGGCTGCCGATGCTTGATGCCAGCAAGGCGATGGCTTGGTTTGTGCGTGAGCGCAGCAGTTCTGCTTGGATGCAAGAGAATCTGGGCCGTTGGAATGATGATCGCACCCTCTTTGCCCTAGTGCCTGAGGATAGGCTGCGCAGAATTTGTACATATCTCTTTGACGAAGATGAGTTCCTTTCCCCCTATGGGATTCGTTCCCTATCCAAGGTTTACGAGAAGCATCCTTATACCTTTACAGAGGGCAGTCAATCCCAAACCCTTGCCTATAGCCCCGCCGATAGTCCTGTGGCAATGTTTGGTGGAAATTCCAATTGGCGTGGACCTGTTTGGATGCCGATTAACTATCTATTGATTGAGGCACTCCAGAAGTTTGGTCATTTTTATGGAGATACGTTAAAGGTGGAATTCCCCACCCGTTCGGGCAATTGGATAAGCCTTTGGGACGCATCTTTGGAGCTGGAGAAGCGTTTGGTTTCAATTTTCCGCCGCGGTGATGATGGGAAGCGGCCGTTCAATGGCGAGGTGGATTTGTTCCAGAAAGATGCTAACTGGCGAGATCTGTTGCTCTTTAATGAGTATTTCCATGGGGATAACGGCTCGGGGGTTGGCGCCAGCCATCAGACAGGTTGGACGGCCATGGTGATGAAAATGTTGCCCCAGCTCCAACGCTACGATTCCACGTAGCTTCCGCGGTAGTGTTTGTGAATTAGTTTATTCATCCGTTTATTCATTCATTCCACAACAACGAACTGAGGATCTTCCATGGACAGCCATTACGACGTTGTGATTATCGGCAGTGGTGCCGGTGGTGGATCCCTTGCTAGGGCCTTGGTGGAGGCCGGTCGTAAGGTGCTGGTGCTGGAACGGGGAGACTGGCTACCTAGGGAGCCAGAGAACTGGGATCCGGTGGAGGTGTTCCAGAAAGACCGTTATGTATCAGTCGATCCTTGGAAAGATAAGTCAGGTAAAACTTTCCAGCCTGGCAGTCATTATTTTGTGGGTGGTGCTTCCAAGTTATATGGGGCGGCCCACTTTCGCCTACGGGAAAGGGATTTTGAACAGGTTGTTCACGTTGATGGGATTTCCCCCGCCTGGCCCCTGCGCTACAGCGATTTTGAGCCCTACTACGGCCGGGCCGAAGCTTGGTACCACGTCCATGGGTTGCGGGGCGAAGATCCCACGGAACCCCCCTCTAGCAGTCCTTACCCCCATCCGCCGATTGCCCATGAACCGCGGATGCAGCAGCTTGTGGATGGACTGCGTGCCTCCGGATTGCACCCTTTTCACGCCCCCACGGGTGTAAATCTGAATGAGGCTGATATGGCCTTTAGCGCCTGTGTGCGCTGCAACCGATGTGATGGCTTTCCCTGTTTAGTTCATGCCAAAGGTGACGCGGAGGTGATGGGGATTCGCCCGGCCCTGCTTCAGCCCACCATGACGCTCCTGACCAGGGCCCATGTGCGCCGCCTGATTACCGATGACAGCGGCCGAGTGGTGAAGGAGGTGCTTGTTGAGCGTGACGGGGAGCAGCTGCGTTTTAGTGGCGATGTGGTTGTGGTTAGCTGTGGGGCGGCCAATTCTGCCCGTTTGCTGTTGATGTCTGCCAATGACAAGCATCCCAAGGGTTTGGCCAATAGTTCTGATCAGGTGGGCCGCAATTATATGTATCACAATTGCAAAGCAGTGGTTGCTTTGTCCCACGAGCCCAATCCCACTATTTTTCAAAAAACAGTGGCGCTGAATGATTGGTATTTTGGTGATAATGATTTTGATTTTCCAATCGGAAATATTCAAATGACCGGGAAAACAAACGGCGCGATGATGAAGGGTTACAAGCCGAAGCTTACTGCTTTGGCCCCCGGTTGGACCATGGATCGTCTTGCTGAGCGCTCCTTGGATTTCTGGTTGCAAACAGAAGACCTGCCCCGGGCAGATAATCGCGTTACTGTTGATTCAACTGGGCAGATTACCCTTAGCTATACATCCACTAACGACCGTGCTTCCAATGAACTGATGGGGCGTTTGGAGCGGGTTCTTGATAAACTCTATCAACAGAATCATCTGGCTGAGCGCCAAATCTACTTTGCCTCAGACATGGCTATTGCCGCAGTGGGCCACCAGGCAGGCACCTGCCGCTTTGGTAGAGATCCAAGCAGTTCTGTTTTGGATATTAACTGTAAGGCCCATGATCTTGACAACCTATATGTTGTTGATACAAGTTTCTTCCCTAGCATTGGTGCGGTCAACCCTTCTCTCACGGCAGTGGCAAACGCTATCCGTGTGGCCGATCATCTGGTTGAAAGATTGGCCTAGGTTTGCAATGCTTTTGCGCCCTTCCTTAACTCCAGCCCAAGCCAAGTACAGCCCCCCGCCCCCCCGCCGCAAGCATCCCCATGGCCCCATACTTTTTACTTCCCCGCTTTTCCCTTCTCTTACTTTCTTGCTTCCCAGTTTAACTCTAATTAATTTACTCATTCCCACTTTTCACTTTTCTGGGATTTCCCCCTAATGTCATCTTCCCCTCTTTCTAACACAATTGAGAGCATTCGCCTGCGGGAGCGTGATCGTGGCGAAGTTGATTGGGGTCTTTGGGGTACATATCTTCCGGATCGACAGTGGGGTACCGTCCGGGAGGATTATTCCGCCAATGGTGATGCATGGCGATCATTCCCCCATGATCATGCCCGCTCTCGGGTGTATCGATGGGGTGAGGATGGCTTGCTGGGCATTACTGACCGCAGTTGTTTACTTTGCTTTGCACCAACTTTTTGGAATGGCAAGGATCCTATCTTGAAGGAACGCTTATTTGGGCTTGGTAACCACGAAGGCAACCATGGGGAGGATGTAAAGGAATTATATTATCACCTTATGAATACACCAACCCATAGTTACTCAAAGGCCCTTTACATATATCCACAGGCTGAATTTCCCTACAAGAAGCTAATTCATGGTAATGCAACTCTCGGGCGAGAAGATGCTGATTATGACATTGAGGATTCAGGGGTGCTGGCTGAGGGGCGTTATTTCAAATGCTTTGTCGAATATGCTAAAGATTTTTCTGAAGACATACTTATACGCATCACCGTTGTAAATTGTGGCCCGGAGGCTGCTGCGATCACTGTCATCCCCACCCTTTGGCTGCGGAATATATGGGGCTGGGGTTACCCAGGGGTTTCTCGTAAACCGATCACTGCCCATGATCATCACTCTGTGCTGACGCCCGCATTGGATAAGCTGGCTGCTTACCATTTTTATTGTGATCAGAACCAGGAATGGATTTTTACGGAAAACGAATCAAATAATGAGCTTTTGTTCGACCGTTCTTCCAATTCTCCGTATACAAAAGATGCTTTTCACCGTTATGTAATTAATGGAGAGCATGGTGCCATCAATCCTGAGCGTGAGGGTACAAAGGTTGGCATGCTATGTCGCTACGAGCTAGAGCCAGGAGAGTCATGGATTGTCAACTGTCGCTTAAGTAAAACTGAAAAGGAGGACCCCTTTAATAGTGAATTTGATGTTGTCTTTCAGCGGCGTGAGCAAGAAGCCCACGCTTTCTATGATGCTTTTCTAAATACCTGTCCAGCAGATGACCTTAGTATTCTCAAGGCGTCTTCAGCTGGCCTGCTATGGACGCGTAAGTTCTATGCCTTTAATGTTTATCGTTGGCTTAAAGGAGATCCAGGCCATCCAGCTCCTGACCCAATTCGCTGGCAGACAGATTATGCTAAGTGGAAATATTTCCATGCCCATGATATCTTTGCCATGCCAGATGGCTGGGAATATCCATATTTCTGTAAATGGGATTTAATGTTCCATGCTGTGGCTTTTGCAGATCTAGATCCGGCTTTTGCTAAGAACCAATGTAATATTTTGCGTGGCCATCGATTTGTAGCGCCCAGTGCTCAAGTGCCAGCCTATGAATGGGCTTTTTCTGATGTGGACCCACCGCTAGGCGCCTGGGCCGCCTGGAGAATTTATGTGATCGATCGTAAGCAAACAGGTAAGGCGGATTGTGAGTTTCTTCTTGAAGCCCATCGTACTTTGTTGATTGAGTATGGCTGGTGGGCTAATCGAAATGACCGCAGCGGTAGCAACTTGTTTGATGGTGGCTTCCTTGGTTTAGACAACATATCTCCTTTTGATCGGCGTTTTCCACTTCCTGATGGCTCCGTAATTGAGCAGGCAGATGGTACAGCTTGGATGGCACATTCTGCCCTGCATATGCTGAAAATATCTGTTGAGCTTGCTGAACTGGAGTCAAGTAATCATGAGCTTGTCGATCGCTTTGCCTCTGATTTTACTCATCTTGTTACTTCTCTGAACAGTAAGTTTGGCAAGGGATATTTGAACTGGGATCCCGTTGACCATTTCTATTATGACATCCTACGGCGTCCAGATGGATCAACAGAGCATATCAAGGTCCGCTCCCTAACAGGTGTTATCCCATTACTTGCGGTTCAGTCTTTTAGTGAAGAGCAGGTGGAGCGCTTTTCCCATCTAGACTTGGACCGACAATTGAATGATTATTTGTCATTGCATGGTCTCGATGATTATTCGATAAGCCTGAATCATCTTGGCAAGTGGCCAGGGGGGCGTTACCTTTTTGCTGTCGCTTCCCCCTTTAAACTTCAGAAGATCTGTCTATGGTTGTTTGATGAGTCGGAGTTCTTGTCTGAGTATGGCATACGTGCCCTCTCTAAGTATTATGAGGAGCATCCATACGAGATTGATGTGGCTGGTGAAACCTATCGTATTCAGTACGCGGCAGGCGAAAGTCCAGTGCCGATGTTTGGCGGAAATTCCAATTGGCGCGGACCAATTTGGATCCCTATTAACTATCTGCTGATTAGCGCTTTTCGTGAATATTATCGAGCCTTGGGGGATGACTATCGCCTTGAGTTTCCGACCCATTCCGGTAACTTCTTGAGCCTGAATCTTATAGCAGATGAACTTGAGCGTCGGATACTTTCTATTTTCAAGCCACAGAATGATGGGGCTCGTCCATTTTCGCCTCCTGGCACCTTCCTAGACATGGATCGATCGCTTTCAGATGTTTATCTATTCCATGAGTATTTTCATGGAGATACAGGCGAGGGTATTGGGGCTAGCCACCAAACTGGCTGGACTGCCATGGTTCGTCGCATGGTACTAGGCTTGCATCAACATTCTCCTAACTCTTCGGGGGCTTAATCTTGTGCTGAATCTTTCTGGGGTAAGTGTTGAGAAAGCAGACGGCTCTTTTCAATGTCTTGGCGACCTGAATGGCTATGTGCTATTGATTGTGAATGTAGCCAGTGATTGTGAATATACCGGTCAGTACCATGCGCTCAGGCAGTTGGATTTACTCTATGGTCCGAGGGGTCTGCGTATTTTAGCGTTTCCTTGTAATGATTTTGGTGCCCAGGAGCCGGGCGATGTTGTCGATATTCAGCAATATTTAGAAAATTCCTTCAGAATTCCCTTCAAGCTTTACGCTAAGGTTGGCATACTTGCCAATAAGTCTGCCCCCTATGACTTGTTGACGGCCCCGCCTGCAGCACCGCTTCTTTGGAACTTTGAAAAGTTTATTGTTGATCGTTCTGGCAATGTGATAGCCCGTTTTGATACAACGATTGAGCCTCAACACTCTGATTTTCTGGCCACGATTGAGCGAGCATTGACGGATTAAAAATTTCATTGTTCGCTTTTTCAGTTCCCATTAGCTCCAGCTCTGTCCCCTCTTTTTTTTGCTGATTCGTCATGTTTTATCTATTCTCCTCGGCTGTTCGGTTTCGTCGTCCCATGGGCATTGGCCTCTCCCTCCTGCTTCCATTGCTGACAGCAGGCTTACCTGGGCCCCTTAGATCTGCCCCGCAAATTCCGGAGGCCACTGTGGTGGCTAAATCTGTTGATTTGCCTTGGAATGGCGTAACAGTTTCAACAACGGGACGTTTGTTTGCCAGCTTGCCACGGCAAAACAATACTAAGGCCACTCCGTCGGTGGCGGAAATACTCCCTGATGGTAAGCTGCGCGCCTACCCAGGGGGGCACTGGAACAATTACAAACTCGGTGAGCCTGGTAATGATCAGTTTGTAGGCATTAACTCAGTGGTTTCTGATGCCAATGATCAGCTCTGGGTTGTGGATCCTGCGGGGGTGGGTGGAAAGCCGATCAAGGGCAAGGCTAAGCTTGTTCGGATTGACATAAAGACTAATGCAGTAAAGCGTGTTTATCCCCTTGGTGTATCAGTTATACCCGAGGGGGGCTTTATCAATGATGTGCGTGTTTCCCAGGGATTTGCCTTTCTTCCAGACTCCAGTCTTGGTGCCTTGATTGTTTTGAATCTTGAATCAGGCCAGGCTAGGCGAGTTTTGGCCCACGATGATCGTCTGCGCTCAGACCAAAGCCTCAAGCTCACTGTGAATGGGAAACTTTATTTAAATGCCAAGGGCAAACTACCAAACGGCAATATGAGTGTAAATCCGGTGGAAGTATCTCCCGACGGACGCTATTTCTACTTTCAAGCCAGTGGTGGTCCTCGTTTGTTGAGATTGCCTACGGCATTGCTGAAGGATTTTAAGGTTACAGATCAGCAGCTTTCTGCGGCCATTGAGGATATGGGCCCAGGGCCGTTTAATGCCGGCATGACCATGACCAAAGATGGCTCTATCTATTTCAGTGATATTGAAAAAGGAGGTATTACCAGGCGTAAGCCCGATGGCAGCTTTGAGCTGATTGCCCAGGGCCCATCTTCAATTCTGGTTTGGCCTGATGCATCCCGGCTTGGGTCTGGTGGTTATCTTTATTTCCCTTCCTCCCAGATCAACCGTTTTGCCGGTAACAGTCCCACCGGTAGGTTGGAAATTAAATATCCTTTCCATATGTTCCGAGTTAAGTTGCCCGCAGGCGCTGATTCCTAATATCTGGATTGGCCCACAGGCTGCCAGCTCAGTCTGTGGCTGGAGGATAATATTCTTCGATGCTTGCTTAGGCTTGTCCACCATTTGCCGTTTAGAACTCGTTTGCACATTCAGTCGTTACCTGGCTGCATTTGCTTTTATTTGTTTTGCGCCGCTAGGGCGGGCTGAGGAGTTGCAGCAGGTTACTGGGCCGGATCAGGGACAGAGACAGATGAGTGATCTTGTTGTTCCAAATGATACTTTTAAGTTTGTGGTTGCACCGCTTCAGTCTTCAAATAGGTTTGAATACAATCACTATCTACCGCTTGTTCTGAGCCCAAACTCTCAACTCTTCATCGATAATACTGTTTACGCTAAGCAGAGGCCGATTGAAACGAGTGATACAGATGGTTCCTATATACAAACCATCGGCGAAAGCGTCCGCTTGGGCTATCGTCAGTTGCTGAAGGGTGCTGATTCTTTCTGGGGAATAAATGCTGGCTATGACAATGCCTTGCAGGCTGGATTTTACTATCAGCAGCTCGGGGTGGGTCTTGAACTTACCTCGCCAAATTTTCAGTTGGTTAGCACCTTTGCCGCACCCATCGGCAACCGTAGTTACGCCAATCCAGGGGAGGCGGTTTTGTCCCCATTTAATATTCAGGTTGCCCTGCCTACGGGGTTGCCTAATTTGGTATTGCTGCCTCGGTTTTATTATGTATATGATCGCCTTGGAGAGTCGTCTCCGGGTGGTCAGGTGCAGCTTAATTATGGGATTAATCCCCAGTTAACGCTTGAATTTGCTGTTAGTTATGATTATATCTCTGGTTCAGGCGGAGCCCTTGAGCTCAAATGGCGGCCCAATGTGCCGGTGGCTCCAGTTAAAGGCTCTTTGATAAATCCTGCAATTCTTGGCTCCTATGCTGGTCCAGTGGGAAATACTGGTACACGCATTATTCGCTTGACTGGCTCTGATCCTGCCTTTGGTGAATAGTCTATTTGGAAATCAGGCCCCATTGTGGGGGCAACTAGATGTGACTAACTGGATGTGACTAACTTGATAGGGGCAACCGTTTAACTTGTGCCCCTTCACCTGTTCTCTCTTACGCCCCAAGATTTAGCAGTAGTGGCTTGAGAATGCTGGAATCTATTGAGAGAGCGCCACCGCCACAGCTAATCAATACCGCAGCCATCACCACATAAAGCAGCGCCTTTTCCCAGCTTGGGGGATCACCAACTCCCATGGGGCCGGCATAGTCTCCCTTTGGAATTTGAAAGGGATCGGGCGCTATAAATGGGAAGCCTTTTGATATTTCCAGCACGACGGCATAGGCCATTGAAACCAGGATGCCCAGGGATGCAGCCCCTGTGAAAAATCCAGGTATAAGCGCTATCCCACCGAGCCACATGGAGTAGGCGGAGAGTCCGCAAAGAATCACTGGGGTATTCATTGCCTTTGCCCAAGTCTTTAGATATCTGACCTTGGGCCAGCCATGGCGGATAAAGGCCACTGCCATGGTGAGCCTTAGCAGTAACAGTCCGGCGGAAGCTATGGCTGTTCCTGATTCAGGAAACAACAGGGCTGAGATGTTTGAGGTATCCATGGGGATTGAATGAGGTGTATGGAAGAGGATTTACTGATTTGGGTTAAGCGCCAATCAGCAGGAGTGCATGGCCATCTGGATCACGCACCTGGCAGCCTTGCGACCCTTCCCATAGGGCGGTCGGCAAGGAGACTAAGGGGCCAAGAGAATCGACTGCGTTGGTTTGGCTAAGCCGTTCGTGCAATCCGGGTAGGTCTTCCACGATCAGCGTTGTGCGCCACTCATTCAGGTCTGTGGCTTGCGGATTTTGGCGGGGGCGGCGCTGGCTATTCGGTTGTTGGTAGTCAAGGAATTCAATGCCCATGCCCTGCTCTTTGGGCCGCAGACTGCTAATTACCACCTTGGTATCCGCCAGCCCATCCATGTGATCCTGTTCAGGTCCATGGTTTATGCCTTGACCAACCAACTCAAGGCCTAGCAAGCCCTGGTAGAAATCAACACTTTTGGCTGTATCACCAATGCCAATCGCCGTGTGATCAAGGCCCATAAACAATGGGGGATTTGGCTGATGCCAGCGCTCGGCTCCTTTGTCTGGGGGGAATTCCAGTATCTCGAGGGCATGGCCAGCTGGATCCTTGAATTTTACCGCTTGAATATTTGCCGCACCCTGATTCCAGCTAGGCAGTGTTTGTGGAGCCGTTGATATCTGCTCGGCTTGGTTTGCCCCCATCCCAAAGGCCTTATCCAGGTCGCTTACAACAATGCAGATATGTTGAAACCAGAGGTCGTTGCTTTGTGAATCAGCTGGGATTGCTTCTCCAGCCTGCCAGCTGGCCTGACTTTCTTGTTCGGCTTCAAATGCCCATAGCTCTAGGATCTCTTGCCCTAGGGCTAGCCTGGCCCGCTCTACCACTGCCCCTGGGCTACCAACCAGTGCCCCAAGGGAGGGATGATCGATACGTTCCTGATTTATTAATCGGAAGCCTAGGGTCTTGCAGTACCAGGCAATTTGCTTTGCCAGATCCTCGGTTGTTTGCCCCACGCTGGCCAGCTTAAGAACCTGGCTCATGCCGTTTCCCCCTCTGCTCTACCTGTGATGCTTAGCACTCCACCCACGCAAATAAGCAGGGTTCCCACTATTGTGCCGGGGTCTAATTGTTCTTTGAAGAGCACCCAGCCAAGGATCGCAGCAAAAACCACAGAGCTGTATTGGAATGCGCCAATCTCATGGGGCTTTGCGTAGGTATAGGCTTTGATTAGCAGGAACTGGAAGCAAACTAGGCAGCCGCCAGTGGCCAACATTATTAGCGCCTGCTCATGGTTAATTGCTTGCATTTTGCCCATTACCAGTAGGCTGGAGAAGACTGTCCCAATCAGCAGAAAGTAGAACATCTGGGTGATGGGTGAATCTGTTTCGTCTAGGTGCTTCACTGCTAGGAATTCAATTGCCGTCACAAATCCAGCGGTTAGACCCAAGAGATTGCCGGGGTTTGTGAAGATAGTTGAGTCTGGCTTTACAATAATAACCATGCCAGCAAAGCCAAGGGCAATGGCCATCCAGAGCCTTGAATCGATTTTTGTGCGGAGCACAAGTAGGGCTAGTAGGGGGATGAAAATCGGCGTTGTATTGAGCAGAACGTTTGCATTTACAAGGCTTGTTAGCTGGGCTGCGGCAATGAAAAGTAGAAAGCCGGCTATTCCTGTGCAGCCACGTATAAGGTGGAATTTAATTGCATTTGTCTTTAGGTCTTTGAATCCTCTGGCTGCAACGATTGGGGTCAGAATGATCAGGGCGCTCAGAAATGTCACCCATGTGAACATTTCCACGCTAAGTTGTGCTTCGAGAAATTTTCCGAAAACACTTTGAATGGTGTTCGCCAAGAAGGCAAGTACCAAAAAAATTGACCCCAGTAACAGTGATTCCTTTGGGGCTGGCAGCATGGGGGTTTCGCTTTTTCAGTGATGAGCCTAAAGGTCTTCCGCTTTTATGGCTAGGCGATCGACCAGGGTGTGCGTTCCATGACATTTGTTTCTTCTTTGGCTCTCCACGGGGCTGGTTAGGTAGGTTTTATCGAGGCTACGCCCGTCGCCCCAGGAATCTCCCCCATCCCATGTCTGAGCAATTTCTAAAAGGTAAGGTCGCCATCGTAACCGGCGCCAATAGTGGCATTGGCAAATCGGTTGCCGAGGAACTGGCCCGTCGTGGCGCCCAGGTGGTGATCAATTACCGCTCCCATCCAGAGCAAACAGAAGCACTGCTGGCTGAGATTGCGGCTGCTGGCGGCACGGCTATTGGTGCCCAGGCTGATGTGACTGACCTTGCCGCACTTCAGGGCGTGGTGGATCTGGCTGTTAAGACCTATGGCCGCCTCGATGTGATGGTCAATAACGCCGGTCTTGAGACGCGCACCTCAATTTTAGATACCACCCCTGAGGATTACGACAAAGTTCTTGACGTAAATCTCAAGAGCACTTTTTTCGGCACTCAGTTTGCTGCTAAGCAGATGATTCTGCAGGGTGGTGGTGGTCGCGTAATCAATATTTCCTCCGTTCACGAGGATTGGCCGATGCCTAATAACACCGCCTATTGCCTGGCCAAGGGTGGAGTTCGCATGCTGGCCCGCACCGCTGGGGTGGAGCTGGCTCCCCACGGCGTTACGGTGGTCAACGTGGGTCCTGGTGCTGTTAACACACCGATTAATGCCCCCACGATTAACAATCCAGAGCTGCTGGCAAAGCTCAACTCAGCTATTCCTTTGGGCCGCATGGCTGAACCTGTTGAGATTGCAGCGGTGGTGGCTTTCCTCGCCAGTGATGCTGCCAGCTATATCACTGCTACCACTATCTTTGCTGACGGTGGGATTATGCAATCTAGCCCTGGTCTTTGATTTAGTTACCCCTTTATCTCTGGACCATGAACTACTTCAAACGTTTTTTGCTTGCCCTGCTGGTATTTGCAGGAAGTTCGGCCCTTGCGGCTGAACAGGCATTGCAGGATGCCCGCTTGCGGGTGCTGGCTGCTTACGAGCAGCCCCTTGCCCACGAGGGGCCCGTGCTTTTGCAAGAACGTGGCGAGCTGTTTTTTACTTCTAATCGCCTGCTAAAGCCCGATGGCAGCCAGTACGTTGTTGTATCTGCTTTCCATTTGGAAAAAGGTACCACCCGCAACCTTGGCCTCACTGAGGCTATCCCGATGGCCAATGGTGCCTTCCGGCTCGCCAATGGAAACCTGGTGGTAACCATGCAGGGTAATAAAACCAAGCCTGCGGGCTTGGCAGAATACAACCCTATTACTGGTGCTGTTAAGTTTTTGACCACTGGGTTTGCCAGCTACCAGTTCAATAGCCCCAATGATGTAGTTCAGTCCCAGGATGCCTCCATCTGGTTCACTGATCCCCAATATGGGTTCGAGCAGGGATTCAGGCCAAAGCCAACTATTGGTAACTGGGTTTGGCGGCTTCAACCTGAGACTGGTATTCAACGGCTGTTGATTGATGGTTTTTCAAAGCCGAATGGGATTGCCTTCAGTCTTGATCAGAAGTATGTATATGTAACTGATTCTGGTTATATTGCCGGCAATGGAGCCACTAATAGTGTTTTGCCGCGCACTATTTATCGTTTCAGGCTCACCGAAACTCCGGAGGGCATCTTTGCCGCTGGGCGGATTGTGTTCTGTGTGGTTACCAAGGGCATTCCCGATGGCCTCAAAGTGGATGGCCAGGGGAGGATCTGGACTGGCACTGGTGCCGGCCTTGAGGTGTTCAGCAAGGAAGGCACCCCCTTGGCTGTTATCCCTGTGCCTGGCGGTGTAAGCAACTTCGCCCTGGCGCCCGATGGTGGGGCCTATGTGATGGGTGAAAAGAAGCTTTACCGACTCGATCTATAGCAATCGCTTGCGATCAGCGGCAAAGTTCAGACTTGTCTTCCTGATGGGTGGAGAAGGGGCCACAGCTAACCCAGCGCACCACATGGATTTCGATGTCTGTGAAGGCCACCAGGGCGCCAATCACAATTGCGCCGATGCCTAGGCCAACGGTCCAGGCTTTGGTTTGGTTGCCCACGCAAACTCGATCGATTGCGGGCACCTTAGGCAAGGGCCCCCTCGGGTGCAGGCCCTGGCCAGTTTTTTGCCAGCCCTGTGGTCGTCCAGAGCCCGTTGATGTTGTTGACGTCAACGCTGGCCAATCTGGGCAGTCGCCCCAGTAGCGGCAGCTTGCCCAGGCTTTGCAGGCTGGCCTCGTTCTCAGGATGGGCGTCGCCGTTTAGCACCAGCCCCAGCACTTCAATCGAGCGTCTCTCAAGGGCCTCTAGCGACAGCAGGCTGTGGTTGAGGGTGCCCAGTCCAGTGGATGCCACCAGTAGCACCGGCAGACCCCAGCTCTTGATCAGATCGATTTGCAGCCAGTCGTGGCGCAGCGGCACCAGTAGCCCGCCCGCCATTTCCACCACCAGCGCCCCTTCCACCTGGGGTAGGGCCAACCTGCTTTCCCTGAGGGTTTCCCCCTGGGCGGCGGCGGCCTGGTGGGGGGAGGCCGCTGCCTTTAGTTGGTAAGCCTCCGGCAGGATCCGTGTGGCGGGCACGCCCGTGAGCGCCTGCACCTGGCCGCTGTCGCCGCCGCTGGCTAGCTCGCCGCACTGCACCGGTTTCCAGTAGCTGGCTTTCAGACCCTGCACCAGCAGGGCACTCACCAGGGTTTTGCCCACGTTGGTGTCGGTGCCGCATACCACCAGGCGCCGGGGCAGGCTCATGGTTTTGGGGCCAGTTTTTGGGCCAGCAGCAGTTGTAGATCCCAGTTCACCTTGATCCCGTTGCTGGTTTGCTGGGGCCAGTGCCTCAGCAGTTGGCGGCAATCGGCCACTGCCAACGGCTGGCCGCCCCCCCCATGCACCCCCAGCCGCTTCAGTTCCCGCAGAAACTGCAGGGGGGAGCCATAGGGACGGGTAAAGCGCAGGCGTTTTGAGCTGTGCAGCTGTAATTGCCCCTCCACGGTTTCAATCAGTTCCTGGGCCTGGGGCAGCACCAGGGCCGTGCAGGTAACACCCGCCCCCAGGGCGGCCTGGCGCCAGCCCTGGAAGCTGCCGGCCACGGGCACCAGCAGTGCCAGCCAGCCGCCGGGGGCCAGGGCCCTGGCCCACAGCTCCAGCTGCACCAGGGGTGCCTCAAGCCAATGCAAGGCAAAGCTGCTCATCAGTAGGGCCGCCCCCTGGGCCGCCTCGGGTAGGCCGCAGTTGAGATCCCAAAGCAGCCTTTGCTCGCTGGGGGCCGTGGCCTCGGCCAGCAGCTCGGCGCAGTCGTCCAGCAACAGTGGGTGCAGTTCCGGCCGCTGCCGCCGCAGGGCGGCGGCCAGGTTGCCGGGGCCGGCGCCGAGGTCTAGCACTGGCCCCGGCGGCAGGGGCAAGCTTTGGCAGAGCTGGGCCAGGCGCCAGGCCACGGCCTGTTGGAGCCGGGCCTCCTTGGCGTAGGTGGGGGCTGCGCTGGCAAAGGCCCGGCGGCGATCAATGGCCACGGCATCCCCGCTCACGGCAAACTCTGCTGCGCTAGCCAGCTCAGCACCTGTTCCATCAGTTGGGGTACCAGCAGGCTATGGCCGATGCCTGGCAGCAGCTGCAGGTTGGCCTGGGGCAGGGCCTCCCTCAGGGCCTGACGGCTGAGCGGATCGATAATCGCATCCGCCTCGGCTTCCACTATCAAAATCGCTGCCCCCTTAGGGAAGCCCTGGGGTAAGCCGGCGCATTGGCCCAGCAGCCTTAGATCTTCGATTAGTCGTTGGCGGCCGATCGCCGGAATCGGGCCGTCCTCCACCCCGGCGGGTAGGTCTTGCACCGATTGGGGGAAAGCGGCCTGGATCCGGAAGTCTTCAAATAGCCCTTGGATATCTCCTTGCTCGATGCGTTTGGCCATGGAAGCCAGGGCCTGCTGCAGTTGCCGTCCGGCGGGCCCAGGGGGCACGAAACTGCCGAAACTTGCCAGTAGCAGCACCGCCTCGGCGCTGGCCAGCAGTTCAGGGGCCACCAGGTGTAGGCCCAGGGAGTGGACGACCAGGGCCCGTTTGCCATGGGCAGCCCAGCTGGGGCTGGCGGCTGGGAAGCGGCCATAGCCCCGCTCGTGGCACTGCAGGCTCCAGCCCCGTTGTTCACAAAGCGGCCGCCAGGGTTCCCAGCAGCGCTGGTCGCTACCCCAGCCATGGACAGCCAGCAGTTGCCAGGGCTCAGCCAAGCGGTTTCTCCAGTGCTGTGAGCATTCTCGCCAACGTCTGCTCCGGCAGGCCAGGCCGCAGGCTGATGCGAAGACAGGCTTCCCCTTCGGGGACGCTGGGGGGCCGGATCGCCACCACCAGCAGCCCGGCCGCCTCCAGCTGGGCCTGGAGTTGTAGGGCGCGGCTGTCACTGCCCAGCTTCAGGGCAAGGATTGGCCCCTGGCCCGGCGGCCGGGGCCAACCGGCGGCCGCCAGCTGCTCACGCCACAGTTCGCCAGCGCTGGCCAGCTCGGCCCGGGCCCGATCGCCATAGGGCCCGCTAATTAATTCCAGGCTGGCCAGGGCCGCCGCCGCCAGGGCCGGTGCCAGGGCGGTGCTGTAGCGGAAGGGGCCACTGGTTTGCAACAGCTCTTCCCCCAGGGGCCCAGCACAGGCCAGGAAGGCCCCGCCACTGCCAAAGGCCTTACCAAAGGTGCCACTGATCAGGCTCACCGCCGCCAGGCCATGGCCGAGGCCGCGACCGCCGGGGCCAAGGATCCCCAGGGCATGGGCCTCATCCAGCAACAGCTGGGCCTGGTGGCGTTGGCAGAGGGCCGCCAGGGCGGGCAGGTTTGGGCTGCTGCCTTCCATGCTGAACAGGCTCTCGCTCACCACCAGCAGCCGGCGCTGGCCATTGCCCTGGCGGGCCCGCTCCAGCCGTTGCTCCAGATCTGCCAGGTCGTTGTGGGCAAAGCGCTGCAGCCGCGCCCCGCAGGCCTGGATCCCCACCAGCAGCGAATGGTGGATCAGGCGATCGGCCAACACCAGGCTGTGGCGGTCGGCCAGGGCGGCCACGGCGGCGATATTTGCCTGGAAGCCACTGGGGAAAAGCAGCACCCGCCCCCGGCCCAGCCAGCTGGCCAGGGCCTGCTCCAGCTGGGCGTGCTCCGGCCGGGTGCCACTCACCAGCCGCGAGGCGGCGGCCCCCACCCCGCTGGCTGCGATGGCGGCCTGGGCCGCCTGCACCAGGGCCGGATGACGGCTGAGGGCGAGGGTGTCGTTGCTGGCGAGGTCGAGCAGGGCGCTGCCGCCGGGGGCCGTGAGTAGCCCGGGCGCCCCGGCCGCAAACACCCTTAGCTGGCGGCGCCGCTGTGGGTTTTGCTCAGCCATAGGATTGGTCCATGACTGTGACCGCCGCCGCCGCTGCCACCGGCGGGACCTTGGATCCCTCACAGCTGTTTCCCTTCCCCCTGGATGGGTTCCAGCTGGAGGCGATCGATGCCCTGAGCCAGGGCCATTCCGTTGTGGTGAGTGCCCCCACCGGCTCGGGCAAAACCTTAATTGGGGAATACGCCATCTATCGCGCCCTGGCCCATGGCCAAAGGGTGTTCTACACCACGCCGCTGAAGGCCCTCTCCAACCAGAAGCTGCGCGATTTCCGGGCCCAGTTTGGCAATGACCAGGTGGGCCTGATGACCGGGGACCTCACGGCCAACCGGACCGCACCGATCGTGGTGATGACCACCGAGATCTTCCGCAACATGCTTTATGCGGAGCTCGATGGTGATGATGACCCGCTGGAGGGGGTGGAGACGGTGGTGCTTGATGAGTGCCATTACATGAATGATTCCCAGCGGGGCACCGTTTGGGAAGAATCGATCATCCATTGCCCCCCCTCAATTCAGCTGGTGGCGTTATCAGCCACCGTGGCCAATGCTGGTCAACTCACCGATTGGATTGAGCAGGTACATGGGCCCACCGATCTGATTGTTAGCAATTTCCGGCCGGTGCCCCTGCATTTCAGTTTTTGCAGTGCCAAGGGTTTACATCCGCTGCTGAATGAGGCGGGCACCGGCTTGCATCCCAACTGCAAGGTATGGCGGGCCCCCAAGGGGCACCAGCGCAAGGGAAAAACCCCTAAACCGCCCCAGCCGGAGGCCCCCAGCCTTGGTTTTGTGGTGGCCCAGCTGGCCGAACGGGAGATGTTGCCGGCGATTGTTTTCCTGTTTAGCCGCCGCGGTTGCGATAAGGCCGTGCGGGATCTGGCCAAGGCCTCCTTGGTGAATGAAGCCGAAGCAGCAAGGTTGCAGCAACGGATTCAGGCCTTTGCTGAAAATTCCCCGGAGGCCGTGCGCGATGGCGGCCATGCGGATGCCTTATTGCAGGGGGTGGCGGCCCACCATGCCGGGGTGTTGCCGGCCTGGAAGGAACTAATCGAGGAGCTGTTCCAGGAGGGCTTGGTGAAGGTGGTGTTCGCCACCGAAACCCTGGCGGCGGGCATAAATATGCCCGCCCGTACCACGGTGATTTCAGCCCTTTCCAAGCGCACGGAGAATGGCCACCGGCCATTGATGGCCAGTGAATTCCTGCAGATGGCGGGCCGGGCCGGTCGCCGCGGCCTTGATGTGCAGGGTTATGTGGTCACAGTGCAGAGTCGTTTTGAAGGGGTGCGGGAGGCGGGGCAGTTGGCCACCAGCCCCCCCGATCCCCTGGTGAGCCAGTTCACGCCCAGCTACGGCATGGTGCTGAATCTGTTGCAGCGTTATGAATTACCCAAGGCGAAGGAACTGGTTGAACGCAGCTTTGGCCGTTACTTAGCCACCCTTGATCTGGTTGATGACCAGGCCCGAATCAGCGAGTTGCGAGAGCAATTGGAACAGATCGGTGAAACCGCCAGCGATGTGCCCTGGGAAGATTTTGAAGACTATGAAAAACAACGCAATCGCCTGCGGGAGGAACGGCGGCTGCTGCGCATCCTGCAGCAACAGGCGGAGGAAACCCTCGCCCATGAACTAACCCTCGCCCTGCAATTCGCCAGCCCAGGCACCCTGGTGAGCCTCAAGGCGCCCCAATTGCGCGGTGGCGTGTCGCCAGCGGTGATTGTGGAGAAGCTGGAGGGGCCAGGTCAGTTTCCCCTGCTGCTCTGCCTCACCGATGAAAACGTTTGGATTGTGGTGCCCTGCCATGCGGTGGTTTGCATCCATGCCGAATTGAGCTGCCTGCAGGTGCAAAACATTCCGGCGCCGGTGTTGGAGCATCCCGGTGAACTACGCCATGGGGATCAACACAGCGGCGGGCTGGCCCTGGCGGTGGGCTCCATGGCCCGCCGCCACGACATGCACACCCCCCAGTACGACCTGGCCGGTGAGGTGCAGGAACAGTCGCGGTTAGTGCATGGTCTTGAGGAGGAGTTGGAAATCCATCCGGCCCACCGCTGGGGGGATCGCCGCCAGCTCAACAAACAACGGCGCCGCATGGAGGAGCTGGAGGAGGAGATCGCCGAACGTCAGCGACTGCTGCACCACCGGGCCAATCGCCATTGGGAAACCTTCCTGGCGTTGATTGAAATCCTGCGTCATTTTGGCTGCCTTGATGAACTCGAACCCACCGAGATAGGTCGCACCGTGGCGGCCCTAAGGGGCGATAACGAGCTCTGGCTTGGCTTGGCGCTGATGAGTGGTCATTTTGATGAGTTGGCCCCCGCTGATCTCGCTGCCGCCCTGGAGGCCATCTCCACGGAGGTGAGCCGACCGGATCTCTGGAGTGGTTTCCCGCCGCCGCCCCTGGCGGAGGAGGCCCTCCACGACCTGCGCGGCCTGCGGCGCGAGTTGCTGCGCCTGCAGGAACACCACGATGTGGTGGTGCCGGTGTGGTGGGAGCCGGACCTGATGGGGGTGGTGAAGGCCTGGGCCGAGGGCGAAAGCTGGAGTGATCTGATTGCCAACACCTCCCTCGATGAAGGTGATGTGGTGCGCCTGATGCGCCGCACGGTGGATCTACTCGCCCAATTGCCCTATTGCCCGGCCATAAGCGAAGAACTGAGGCGTAATGGCCGCCGGGCTCTACAGATGATTAACCGCTTCCCCGTTAAGGAAAATCTGCCTGGGGTTGAAGCCGATGGCCTCAACCCCGCCACCAAGCGGGTGGTGGTTGAAGGGCAGAGTGATTAAAAATTCGGGAAGCCCGGATTAGCTTTGCTGTTTTCAGAAAACAATTGCAGCTGAGTTGACTTGCGGTACGCCGGTAAAGGCTATTTCGAAATCAGCCAGTCTGTCGCCATCGGTATCAGCTTGAAGCAGGCCAGATCCATAACGCAGCTCACCAATGGCCCCGCTGAAGTCGCGAGAATTTATCCAGGTGAAGGATTGATCACCAGTAATAAGCCCATTGGCATCAATTGCCGAAAGGTTTAGGCGATCACCTTCCCAGCCATGAAAATCGGTGATGCTGTCATGGTTGCTGGAACCTACGCCTGAATCGCCCACAGCAGTGTAAGCAAACTGATCGGCGCCGCTGCCACCGGTTAGGAGGTCGCTGCCAGCTGCACCAGTAAGAATATCGTTGCCGTGGTCTCCATAAAGAGAATCATGGCCGCTCTCGCCCCGGAGGCTGTCGCGACCGAGGCCGCCTCGGATTACATCGTTCCCAGCCCCACCATAGCAATCATCATCCCTACCGTCACCGTTGAAAGCGTCGTCGGAATCACCACCGTGATAACCGTCATGAACAATGATGCCAGTTGAATTACTGAGGCTGGTGCCGTTGGTTGGGCTGTTGGCAGAAATCGCCACAGCCTGCCCATAGCTGGAGCTAATCTTTATATAGTTTCCATCGCCATTGATGTCTGCGTAGGTAATTGTTTTTGTGCGACCCTTCTCCGTCTCAGTCTTGATCAGATTAGTGCCATCAAAACTATAGGTTTCCTTTGCGCTTATGCGCTCGGTTCTCCACTGTCCATGCTCGTATTCCTGAATGCTGTTTACCTGCCCGTCTAGCAAAGTGAACTTAAGCGCATCTTTTAAGTTGGGGAAGCCAGGGCTTGAATTGGTTGTTTTGTAGCTGGAAATTGACTTTGATTTGTGATTAGACATTTATCTTGATTGGCTCAGGACCTTGCCAAGGTATGGCTTTACCCGTGGGGAAGTCGTGAAGGAGGTCTCAGCGCTGCAGGGGCAGCCTCAGCAGCATCCGACAGCCACCGTGGCCACCGCTGGAGGCCTGGGCCAGCAGTTGTCCCCCATGGGATTCGGCGATCGCCCGGGCCCTCGTCTTCCACCCACAACCTCAGGCCCTGGGGTTGAAGCCGATGGCCTCAACCCCGCCACCAAGCGGGTGGTGGTTGAAGGGCAGAGTGATTGAATTATCAGGCGATATATTGCTTAAATGTATACATTGTTCACGCCATTTGAGTCGGGTGAAAAGCTGAGTTGGGTTGGGGTGATGCCGTAAATTGAGGCAAGTATATTTGTTCCGTTCTGAAAGAGTGTGCTGTTCGAGTTGGCATCCCAGCTTGCTGTGATATCTGTTTGTCCCAGGCCGGCTCCCAGTTGAATGAAGTCGGCGCCGGGACGGAAATCGCGGATCAGTAATGTGCCACCGTTATGAATCCTGAATACATCGCTGCCAGGACCACCGTAAACAGTATCAGTTCCGCCTCCGCCATTTGAAATCAGGTCATCCCCAAATCCGCCTGAGAGAATATCATCGCTAGTTGTTCCGGTGATTATATCATTGCCATCTTCTGCGTAGACCATGTGACCGTCGACTCGTTCTTGTTGTTTCCCGCCTAGTCGCACAGTTGGGTCAATACCATTCAGGATTAAGGATTGATTCTGATTGCCATAGGCGAAGGCTGAAAGGTTGGGATTCAGTGCCTTGGCGGCTTGCCATTGGTCGTACAGAGTTGTGTTGTTCCGCACTATTGCACCCCAGTCGATGCCTCCATTTGACTCGCGACCCTCTGCTTGCCCCCAGTTTGAGTAATGTTCTTTGCCCCATTCGAATTTGGACAGCGAACCACCATTTACAGTTGCCCTTGCGTCTATTCTGTAGATATCCAGTAGTGTGGTGCCATAGTTTTCTACGTAGGCGCCATAGTCAATCGTGTCTTCTGCTTCGCCTTCCACTTCTAGTATTCTGCCTTCGTTTGCTCCATAATTCTGCCAATGCTCTCTCCCCCAATCTTCTTCGCTAGACGCATAGCCGGCTTGATTTTCCGCCACATAGGCTGTTTTTAGGGTAAGGGCGTAGCGTTCAACGTAGTCGTAGTACTTGGATGATTCTGGGTCGGTTGGTCTTGGGCTTGAAGTGGTACCAGCGATGTTCAAATAATTGTCGTCATCCGTTTCGGTGCGGTATACTGGTCCAGTTGCGGCGCCAGTTGTGCTGTTGGCTAAACTAAAATTGTAATGATTAGTGCGTGAGTCATACTCTAGCTCGTAATCATTGTCTAATTCCAAATTAGCGTGCGTATCTGGATTTTCCGTTGATATGTTACCTGGGGCTATACCTACGCTTGACGACGTGCTGTACCCCGAAATTACCTCAGGTAAGTGGAATTCTGTTGTCTCAATTTCAGGGATGTGAGCCTCTTCGTGGTGCGTAACTTCCGGCTGGTAATGATTGGCTGAGTGGTCATTTTCAAATTCAAAATCATTTTCAAAATCATTTTCAAAGTCGTTTTCAAATTCGCCGTGGGACATGGGGTGCATTAGTTGAGCTACTGCCAAGGTATGGCTTAACCCGTGGGGAAGTCGTGAAGGGGATTTCAGCGCTGCAGGGGCAGCCTCAGCAGCATCCGACAGCCACCGCTGGCACTGCTGGAGGCCTGGGCCAGCAGTTGTCCCCCATGGGATTCGGCGATCGCCCGGGCCATGGCTAAGCCCAGGCCGGTGTTACTGCGATCACTGCGGGCGCTGTCGGCTTGCCAGAAGCGTTCAAACACCTGCTCCCGCTGCTCCAGGGGGATGCCGGGGCCCTCGTCTTCCACCCAAACCTCCAGCCAGCGGTTGCTGGAGCGCAGCCCCAGGGTCACCGTGCCGCCCCTGGGGCTGAACCTGATGGCATTCACCAGCAGATTTACCAGTAACTGCTTTAGTCGAACTGGGTGAGCCCGAATCAATGCCGTTGTTTCCAGGGCAGCTTTGAGTTTTAGGCCGTGCTGCTGGGCGCTGTCTTGATAGAGATCCAGGATGTCTTCCAGTAGATCTTCGAGGGCAAACCGCTGCCAGCCACTCGGGTCCCCATAGCTTCTATCCAGTCTGGCCAGCAGTAGCAGATCTTCCACAAGGCGTGTCATCTGTTCAACGGTCTGGTTGATCAGATTGAACTTATTTTGCAACAAAGGATCAGTGTTTTGCCAACCAGATCCCTGGCGCAGGCTGTCAATCACGGCACGGATGGCTGTGAGTGGATGGCGCAATTCATGGGATGCGTCGGCAGTAAACTGCTCTAGGCGTTCGATTTGCTGTTTGATCGGTTGCAGGGCGCTTGATACCAGCCAGAGGCTGCCGCCACCGGCCACAAGGCTGGCAAGGCCTGCGCCGATTATCAGACCTCGCAACAGCCGATGTAATTCATCTTCTGTGGCCTGGGAAGACAGCGTTACAGACACGTACCCCACCAGCACAGGATTTATGTCATGTTCTTCCCGCAGGTACACAGGTTTCCAGATGCTTAAACCATTGCTATGGCCCAGGTAACTGCTGCTGTTGCGTTGCTGGGCCGGTGGTAAAATCGAACCGTTTATCTGAAATCTGCCATAGCGACTGAGTTCCCGCAGTTGTGGGTTAAACCAACGGATTTGCTTGCGGCCCAGATTTATGCCTTGGGTGTCGAGTTGACCAGTTTCTGTTGGTTCAATTTTATGGCCGTTGCCAGATTGCTCTTTCTCCTCCAGCTCATGGCTGAGCAAGGGCAGTTGGGCGGCGGCAGCGGCGGCTAATTGCTGAAGCTGTAGCTGCAGCAGTGCCTCCCTAGATTGTTTTACTTCTAGATATACAACTGTGCCGAATACCAGCAGTAGCGAAGCGGAAAATAGTCCAAAGCGCAGGCTTAGCTGCGTGCGGGCCTTGGAGAAGTTAGTTTGCATGTAGGGGATTCAGGCGAAAACCAATGCCGTAAACGGTTTCGATTAGATCCACGGGTGCCCCCAGGCGAGACAGCTTGGCCCGCAGATTTTTTACATGGGTTTTGATGCTTTCCTCCCCTGGTGAATCGCTCCAGGCCCAGGCGGCATCCAGGATTTTTTCCTTGGAACAGCTCTGCCCTTGGGCTTTGATCAATGTTTCAAGGATCAGGTGTTCCTTCGCGGTTAGTTTCAGTCCATGGCCAAAGAAGCTGGCGGAGTGGCCATCGGCGCCAACTTTCAACTGTCCCCATTGCCATTCAGTTTGCAGCGTCCTGGAGGCTCTGCGCAGTAAGGCCTTGAGGTGGGCATGCAGCACATTTGCGTCAAATGGTTTTATTAAGTATTCGTCGGCACCTTGCTCGAGGCCAGATACTTTATCGAGATTGCTGTCGCGGGCTGTGAGCATCAGAACCAAGGGCTGAGTCTTGAGTTGTTGGCGCATGCGCTTGCAAACTTCTAGCCCATTTAGCTTGGGTAGATTCAAGTCTAAGATCACCAGATCATAGGCCAGTTGCTGGCTCATTTCCCAGCCGATCAGGCCATTTTCGGCCCCATCGCAGGCATAGCCCCAGGCGCCAAGCATTTCCAGCAGGGATTCACGAATGATTTTGTCATCCTCCACCACGAGGATTTTCATGGGCGTAAAGCTGCTGAAAATGTCTGCAAATTTCTACCACGGGCCTGGCTTTCAGGCTTGTTTTGATTGCTCCATCGCCCCTTCACGACTTCTTTACGGTTGCCAGTGCAGGCTGAAGCCTTAATGCCACAACCAGAGACTTCTATCCATGACCAGCTTTAAGCGCCTTTGCAGTTTTGTTCCCTTCAGCCTGCTGTTGATCACACTTTCCCTGCCTTTGCTGGCCCAGGCTTCGCCCGATGGCAATGGGCAGCGTTCCAGATCTGGCAGCTCCCGTAGCATCGACCATGACCAGGATGATCATAATTCCGGCCGCTCTGGTCGGAATGGAAACCAACGCCATAGCAGCCATAACGATGATGACTGAACCCTCCTCCCGGCCGGCTAAAGCGATGCGCCGCCGCACGTTTATCTCAATTTCAGCGGCAGGCCTGGGCCTGGCCCAGCTGCCAGGTTTGTTGCGGCTGCGTCAGGGATCGGCGGCCGCCGCCTCTGGCCCCTTGGATCTTGCCAGCCTGCCCCAGCTGCAGAAGGCCGGTTCGTTGTTGCTGAAAAACACAGCGCTGGGACCGGTGCTGTTGATCAGCCAGCCGGCCCCAGTGCTGGTGAGGGCGGTGGATCCCCGTTGTCCCCACAAGGGCTGTTTGGTGGATTGGCAGTCGTCGGAGCAGCTGTTTGTTTGCCCCTGCCACGACGCTGAATTCAATGCCTCCGGCCAGTTGACCAATGGCCGCAAGGCCCGGGGCCCCCTCACCACTTTCAAGGCCACGGTGGCAAACGGTCGGGTGCTGGTGAGCCCCGGCTAATCAGCAGCGCCTGAATGGTGCGGGCTGATTAGATCCCCAACCGTGCGTAGATGGTGTCCAGTTGGGCCTGGTGCAGCTCAGTGCTGAAGCATTCAGCCAGCTGGGCGGCATTTAGGCGGCTGCTGATCGCCGGATCGGCCTCGAGCTTGGCGCGGAAATCGCCCCCCTCCACGTTCCAGGCGCTGTGGGCATGGCCCTGCACTAGGCGGTAGGCCTCCTCCCGGGCTAGGCCACTGTCAACGAGGGCCAGCAGCACCCGCTGGCTAAACACCACGCCGCCGTAGAGGTTGAGGTTGCGGGCCATGTTGGCCGGATACACCTGCAGCCCCGCCACCACCTTGGTCATCTCCCGCAGGATGAAATGCAGGGTCACCGACACATCGGGCAGCATCATCCGTTCCACTGAGCTGTGGCTGATGTCGCGCTCATGCCAGAGGGCCACGTTCTCCAGGGCCGCCACCGTGTAGCTGCGTAGCACCCGGGCCAGGCCACTGATCCGTTCGCTGCGGATTGGGTTGCGCTTGTGGGGCATGGCGGAACTGCCCTTCTGGCCCTTGGCAAATTCCTCCTCCACCTCCAGCACATCACTGCGCTGCAGATTGCGGATTTCCGTGGAAAAACGTTCCAGCGAGGTGCCCACCAGGGCCAGGGTCTGCACGTATTCGGCGTGGCGGTCGCGGCCGATCACCTGGGTGCTGGCGATGTCTGGGCTGAGGCCCAGCAGGGCGCAGGCGATCGCCTCCACCTCGGGGTCGGTGTTGGCATAGGTGCCCATGGCGCCACTGATCTGGCCCACGGCCACCACCTGCTCGAGCCTTTCCAGCCGCTCGCGGTTGCGTTCGGTTTCCGCCAGCCAACCGGCCAGCTTGAAACCAAAGGTGATTGGTTCCCCATGGATGGCATGGGAGCGGCCGATCATCACCGTCTGCTTGTGGGCCCGGGCCTGCTGGCGGATGGCGTCGGCCAGCTTGTCGAGTTCCTGGCGCAGTAGCGCCACCGAGGCCTTGAGCTGCAGGGCTAGGCCGGTGTCGAGCACATCGGAGCTGGTCATGCCCACATGGATGTGGCGACCGGCATCGCCCACCTGTTCGTTCACGTTGGTGAGGAAGGCGATCACGTCGTGGCGTACCTCCGCCTCGATCTCCAGGATCCGCTCCGGGCTGAAGCTGGCCTTGCTTTTGATCTCTGCCAGGGCCTCCGCCGGCACCCGACCCAGCTGGGCCTGGGCCTCGCAGGCGGCGATCTCCACGTCCAGCCAGCTTTGGAACTTGGCCTGCTCTGTCCAGATCCCGCCCATCTCCGGCAGGGTGTAGCGCTCGATCAAGGGCCTAGCGGTGCCAATCCGACAATCTAGCCAGCGTCGCTCAAAAGGCTGCGGCGGGACACCTCCCACTGGATGCTGCGCCCCCAGCTTTGTTGGCGCACCCAGCAGCGGCGGCCTTCGCAGCGGATCAGCTCAAAGGCCGGCAGGTCGTGGGGATGTTTATTCAGCTTCACAAAACTGCCGGGCGGCAACGGCGGCGGAAAGGCCAGCAGTAGCCCGGGGCTAATAACGCTGGTGAGTGCTTGGTTCATCGGCCCCAGGCCACTAAAGCAATCCTCCAGCGGATTTTCCTTCCAGGGGGCGTCCCTTTGGATTTCCTCCGATTTGAGGTGCTTGGCTGTTAAGGGAACCTGCCTCTGCCCATGGCCCGCCGGCAACGCTTGGATCTACGGCTGGTGGAGCTGGGGCTGGTGAGCAGTCGCCAGCAGGCCCAGCAGCTCATCCGGGCCGGCCGGGTGCGGTTGGGGGATCAGATCCTCGATAAGCCGGGTATGGACATTGCCCTGGAGGCGCTCCCGGCCGTGACCATGCCGCCGCGCTTCGTTTCCCGGGGGGGGGAGAAGTTGGCCAAAGCCCTCGAAAAGTTGCCGATTGTGGTGGCGGGGCGCTGTTGTTTGGATGCCGGCATTTCCACCGGGGGCTTCAGCGATTGCCTGCTTCAGCACGGCGCCAGTCGGATCTATGGGGTGGATGTGGGCTATGGCCAAACGGCCTGGAGCCTGCGCACTGACCCGCGGGTGCTGCTGAAGGAACGCACCAACCTCCGCTACCTGCAGCCAGACGATCTCTATGGGCCCCAGGACCCCTGGCCGAGCCTGGCGGTGGCAGATCTCTCCTTCATTGGCCTGGCCTTGGTGCTGCCAGCCCTGCAGGGGTTATTGGTCGGGGGGCCCCAGGCGGAGGCGGTATTGCTGGTGAAACCCCAATTTGAGGTGGGGCGAGAGCGGGTGGGGAGGGGGGGGGTGGTGCGGGATCCGCTCGCCCATGAAAGTGCCATAGCTGGCGTGGTGGCCGCCGCTGCGGGCTTGGCTTGGGGGCCAAGGGGCTTGGTGGGTTCGCCCATCACCGGGGCGGCTGGGAACCATGAATACCTGCTCTGGCTGGGGCCTGAGCCCTGGCTGGAGGCGGCGGAGTGGGGGGCCCTGTTGAAGGAGGTGGTGGCCAGCACCACCTCCCCCTAGGGATCAGATGGCGGTGTCGTCGCGGTCGCCGGTGCGGATGCGAACCACTGCCTCCACGGGGGAGACGAAGATCTTGCCGTCACCGATTTCGCCGGTGCGGGCCGCTTCCTGAATGGCCTGGACGACGATGTCCACCTTGTTGTCTTCCACCACAATGTCGAGCCTCAGCTTTTGCAGAAACTCAACGGTGAACTCGGAGCCCCGGTAGCGCTCCACTTGGCCCTTTTGGCGGCCAAACCCCCTAACTTCAGTCACTGTCATGCCGACGATGCCGGCGTTGACAAGCGCCATCTTGACGTCGTCGAGCTTGAAGGGGCGGATGATGGCTTCAACCTTTTTCATGGGCGCACAGGCTTTTGCCAGGATTATGGCTGCCAGGCCATTCCACGAAGAGCTTGGGCTAGCGGACGTAGCGATAGTTACCTTTCTCCATTTCTTCTTTCTGATCCCTTTTTTCCGTTGAGATTCCCCCCGTGAGCATTGCCCCAGATCAGACCGAAAAGCCTGCCTACGGCGAGCGGGTCATCGCTGAAGCGCAACTGATTTGCTTTGACAACCCCAGGCCCGGTCGGGCCTATGACCTGGCGATCAGCCTGCCGGAGTTCACCTGTAAGTGTCCGTTTTCCGGTTATCCGGATTTCGCCCGCTTGCAGCTCAACTATCAACCGGGTCCGAGGGTGCTGGAGCTCAAGGCCCTCAAGCTCTACATCAACAGCTGGCGTGACCAGGCCATCTCCCATGAGGAGGTGGTGAATCGCATCCTTGATGACCTGGTGGCTGCCGCGGAGCCCACTTGGCTGGAATTGGTGGCGGATTTCAACCCCCGCGGCAATGTGCACACCGTGGTGACGGTGCGCCACGGGGTGCGCGCTTAGCGCTTAGCTGCCCAGGGCCCCCGTGGCCAGCAGCGGCAATTGATCGGCAAAGGCCGTGAGATTGCGGTTGCAAAGGCCGGCCACATGCAAGCGGTCGCCATCGGCGATCGCCCAGAGCTGCCGGGTGGCCACCAGGCTGAGGCCGCCCCCCAGCAAGGTGATCGCAAAGCCGGCATAAACCAGCGGCACCCCAGGGTCGCGTTTGATCAGCAGGCCACTGGCGGGCAGCACCTCCGCCAGGCGGATCGGCAGGCCAAGGATCTCCCGCGCCTCACCGCCCACCGGCAGCAGCCCCAACAATTCACTGTTGCTGCCATAAACCTGGGCTGGCCCCTGTTCGCTTTGGAGGGTGATCAGCACTGGTTCTGTGCCATCGGGCCGGGTGGGCAGCACGATGCCCCACACCTGTTCCCCCAGTTCGGGGAATGTTTTTAGCGGCAACTGCAGCAGCGGGCTCTTGCCCAGTTGCAGGGTCACCGCCGCCAAAGACCAATCCGCCTGGTAGATGGTGATGCCCCGGTGGCGCAGGGGGTGGTTAACGCTCACCAGCGCTGCTAGAGGGGCCCCATGGTCGCCGTCTTTGAGCAGCAGCTGGGAGCTGAATTGTTCCGGGCGGCCCTGGGGATCCCGCTCGATGCTGAAGCGTTCCAGGTTTAGTTCCAGTTGGGTGTGGCCCTCCTGGTTCATTAGTTCTAGGGAGCGCCCTGGGGCCAGGAAGCGTTCCAGGCGCTGGCCGCCAAAGGCCCCCAGCACTGCCCCCAGCATGAATACGATCAGGCCGGCATGCACCAGCAGTGGCCCGACGCGGCCCACCAGCCCCTGGCGCGCCGCCAGCCGGGGTTGGCCGGGGTCATCTGGGTTTGGGGTCTTTACCGCCCAGCCTTGGCTCTGCAGCTGGCTACTGAGCTGGGCCAGGGCCTTGCTGGGCTCCGGGGTCACCAGGCTGGTGGCCACCGCCAGCTTGCTCAGCTGCCGCGGCTGGCTGTAATCCACCCAGCGCAGGGCGGCCTGCAGGGCCGGCCATTGGCGCCGCAGGCTGCAAAGCAGCAGGGCCAGCCCCAACCAGGCCAGCAGAAACAAAAACCAATTACTGGTGTAGAGGTGATCGAGTTGTAGGGCCAGCACTGCCTGGCCTTTGAAGAGTCCTAGCCAGGGCTGGGGGTCGTAGCGCTGGAGGTAAAAGCTGGCTGGTTCCCCCTGGGGGATGGCCGTGCCCACGCCGCTGCTGGTGGCAATCAACAGCAGCAGCAGGATCGCCACCCGCAGGTCGGAGAGGCCAGCGGCGAGCCTTAAGAGCCAATTCGAAAGCAGGGCAGTCATCGCTGGGGGCTCAGGGCTCATGGCAAGCGGGACACCAAGCTGAGGCCACCAATGGCGAGCAGCACCGCGCCACTGATCGGTGGGATCCATTGGCTCAGCTGGCGTAGGGCCAGCAGCCTGGGCAGGGCTGCCGCCACGCTGCCGGCCAGTAGCAGCGGCAGCACCTGGCCGGCGCCGAAGCAGGCCAGCAGTCCCATGCCCAGCAGGGGCTGACCGGTTTCGGCAATCCAGCCCAGTAACACCGCCAGTACGGGCGTGGTGCAGGGGGAGGCCGCCAGCCCAAAGGCCAGGCCGGCGGCCAGGGGGGCGAGTAGGGGGGGCACCCGCTGGCGCCAGCGCTCTGGGTCGGGGCCGGCGGGTAGGCGCAGGGGCAGTAGCCCCAACAGATTTAGGCCCATCAGCACCGCCAGCACAGCCACCACTAGCGAAATTCCGTCGGGGGTTTGGCCATAGAGCCGCCCCAGTAGGGCGCTGGCGCTCCCCAGCAGCACCAGGGAGCCCACCACGCCGCTGGAGAAGCCGAGGCTGCGCTGCCAGGGGGCGCCCAGGGCTGGCCCCCCAGGGGCTTTGCTAAAGCCGGCCAGGTAGGCAAGGCTCACCGGCAGCAACGACAGGCTGCAGGGCCCGAGGCTGGTGAGCAGGCCAGCCCCAAACACCAGTAGCAGGGTGAACAGGCTGGGTTGATCCAGGCCCCCGCGCAGAAGCTGCTCGCTCCAGCGGGCCAGATCCCCGATGGCAAGAGGAAAAGTCACCGGCTAAGCCTATCGAGCCGGGGGGGCGCTCCAGGGGGCTTCCCGCAGGTGCTGGGCCACGGGCACCGGCTGCTGCCTTTCGTAGCCCTCGGGTAACCAGAGGTCGCCGGCGGGGGTGGCGTAGTGGATCTGCCAGCCGTGGAAGAACTCAAATTGACGCGGGTTAGTGCGCATCAAGTTGGCGTAGCTCTGCACTGCCCGCACGTAGTGCCAACTGTTGTTGTAACCCCAGATCGCCCCGGCCAGGTTCGTGCGGCCCCCGCGGCGCACCAGGTAGCGGGCGGCGGCTGGGATCGCATCGCTGGGGTTATCGATGGAGCCCTTGCCGATGCCTGGTTCCGCCCAGGTGCTCGCTAGGAATTGCATCGGCCCCCGGGCCCCCACCACCGAGAGCCCCTGCAGGCGGCCCATGCCGGTTTCCACCAGGTTGATGGCGGCCAGGGTGGCCCAGTCGATGCCTGTGTCCTTCTCGGCCTGTTTGTAGGCGGCCAGTAACTGCTCCGCCGGGGCCGGCGCCACGATCCGCCAGGCGGGCAGCTGGGCCGGCGGCGTTGCCCGCCGGTGCATGGCCAGAAATTCGCGGCGGGCCTGCAGTTGCAGCTGGGCCCTGGCTCTGAGCTCCTCGGGCAGCAGTGCCAGCACGGCCCTGTCCCAGTCGAGATGCTTAGACCAATGGCGATACAACACCTGTTGGCGATGGGCGAGGGCCCCCAGCTGTGCCGGATCACTGGCCCCTAGGGTCGCCTCCACCTGGGCCAGTTGTTGGGCCAGGGCGAAGGGGGTATTGGGTACGAGGGGATAACGGCGACCGTTGGGGGCCTCAGGTCCAGCCTCGAAGCTGAGCTGCTCCAGCCCTGAGGCGGCGCAGCCGTTCAGGAGCGCACTGGCTGCACTGGCAAGGAGGAATGGTCGGCGGATTCCAGGGAGCATCGGATCAGTAGTCCGGCGGTAAACAGGCTGGCCAGCAGGGAGTTGCCGCCATAGCTAATCAGGGGCAATGGCAGGCCAGTGGTGGGCATCGCCCCACTGGCCACGGCAATGTTCATGATCGACTGTCCCACCAGCAGGGCGGTGCAACCGATTGCCACTAGGCGCAGTTGGTTGCCGCGGGCCCGCAGGGCCACCTGCAGGCCCACCAGGGCAAAGATACCGAGGAAGAGCAGCAGCACTACGGAGCCCACATAGCCGAATTCTTCGGCGTAAACCGCAAAGATGAAATCGGTGGTTTGGATCGGTAGATACATCAATTTCTGGGTGCTGAGCCCATAGCCGCTGCCGGTGGTGCCGCCGGAGCCGATCGCCAACAGGCTCTGCACCAGCTGGTAGCCATTGCCCTGGGGGTCTTTCCAGGGGTCGAGGAAGGAGGTGACCCGCAGCCTTTGGTACTCATTGATCAGGATGCTCAGGGTGCCGGCGGCGGCGCCAAGGCCCGCGCTGCCCACCAACCAGGGCAGGGGCAGGCCGGAGGCCAGCGCCATCAGCCAGAGCAATAAACCGGTGAGGGCGGCGGTGCTGAGGTTGGGTTGCTTAAGGATCAGCAGGATCAGCCCGGCAAAAATCCCCAGCCAGAGGATTCGCTGTTCTGCCCCCAGCCTGCGCCAATGGGCAAACAAGCTGGCCCCCTGGAGCACCACGAAAGGTTTGATCAGTTCCGTGGGTTGCAGTTGAATGGGCCCCAGCACCAGCCAACGGCTGGCCCCGTTCACCGTGGTGCCCATCACCAGGGTGAGGGCGATCATTACGGCGCCAGCGATCAGGGCTGGGGCTGCCAGTTGGATCCAGCGGCGCAGCGGGGTGCGAATCACCAGGATGAATAGGGCCCAGCTGGCCACCATCCAGATCAACTGGCGTTTGATTGTGTAGAGGGCATCGCCCATTTCCCTTTCAGACACCCACCAGCTGGCGGAGGCCAGGATCAGCAGGCCAAAGGCACTCCAGGCCAGCACTAAACCCAGCAGCAGTCGAGTTTCGGCCGGCCAGAGACCGAAGGGCAGCGGCAGGAGACCGCCGGTGTTGGCTTTGCTGGCCCGGGCCATGGCGCGCTAAGGGGGTAAGCCTCCATTCACCCGCCAAGGGGGGCTTTGCGCCACTACTTAGGGACAAAAAAAAGCCCGGCAGCCGCCGGGCTTTTTGATGGTCCTGTAAAAACTGAGCCCAAGGGCTCAGTTGCCAACGTTGACCTGACGCCGACCGGTGACCAATTCCACCTTGAGAATCTTTCCCCCCTGTTTCATGATTCGCTGTTGTTCAGCAAACCAGCTTTCGAAGGGTACCCACTTGGTGAAGAAGGTGTTGTGCATTTCCCGCTGGGTCCGAGCTTTTTCGGGGCAGGGAATGCAGGCAGTGACTTTGAAAAGGCGCATGGGGCTCCTGGAATGGGGGGAGCTCAGTTACCGAGGCCAGAGCTGATGTAGTCGAGGTACACGCCCAGTTCGCGGCCGGCTTCAGGGCCCACAAGGGCAGCAGCTGCTTCCTTGATAGCTTGAATCGATTGCACGGTGGCACCGATGGGCACGCCCAGGGAGTTGTAGGTCTCCTTCAGGCCATTGAGCACCCGCTCGTCAAGGATTGAACTATCACCGGCGAGCATCGCGTAGGTCGCGTAGCGCAGGTAGTAATCCAAGTCGCGGATGCAAGCTGCATAGCGACGGGTGGTGTACATGTTCCCGCCGGGGCGGGTGATGTCGGTGTAAAGCAGCGACTTGGCCACTGCATCACTGATGATGCCAGCGGCATTGGCGCTGATGGTGGCAGCGGCACGAACGCGCAGCTCACCGCTGGCGTAGTACTGCTCCAGTCGGCCGATGGCGTTGGTGTCCAGGTAAAGACCCTGAACATCCGACTGGTTGATGACGTTGGTAATCGCGTCTTGCATGGATTCCTGAGGGGTTAATGAAAGGGCGTTCGGAGCCTCAGGAGAGGGCGCCGATCAGATAGTCGAAGTAGAAGCCAGCCTCTTCGGCATCGGCACCGGTGAGCAAGCTCTGGGCGGCGCCCTTCATTTCGCGCACTGCTAGGGACATTGCCTCAAGGGGAACGCCCAAGGCTTTGTACATTTCCCTTGCCCCAATGACGCCGATCTCTTCGATCGGGGTGACATCACCGGCGACCACGCCGTAGGTCACCAGGCGCAGGTAGTAGTCCATGTCACGAAGACAGGAGGCGGTCATCTCTTCACCGTAGGCACTGCCTCCGGGAGAGACCAAGTCGGGTCGACGTTGGAACAACGCGCCGCCGGCCTGCTTCACAATGCGCTCGCGACCTTCGCTCAAGACCTGGGCCACGCGAAGACGGCGCTGGCCGCCGCTCACGAAAGCTTTGATCTGGTCGAGTTCGCCAGGGCTTAGATAGCGGGCTTCGGCGTCCGCGTTGATGATCGAGTTGGAGACGATGCTCATGCAGTTCTGCCTCGAAGCAAGCGGCCGCCTGAGAGGAGACCGGGATCCTGTGGGTGGGTGGTGCCCCTGGTCGAAACCAGGCGCTGGATCAGTGGTACTGATCGCTTGAGCATTCTGCGGCAGGAGCTAGGGGTTGCCGGGTCGGCGGTAACAGTTCTTCACGGCGAGTTTCCTGGGCAGATCCCTTTGCTGCCAATGGCTTTCAGGGGAGTTCTTAACAAAAATCTGCGGCAAGACTTGTGAAGAATCAGGGCCAAACAATTGACAGCTTGTGCAGTTTGGCCCTTCAACTGTTGATTCTGTCTGCCCCTTATGGCCTTTGGGGCGCCACAAAAAAATCCCCCGCCGTAGGGCAGGGGATTTTGGGGGTTTGAAGCTTGGCCTCAGGTCTTAAATCGCCCCTTTGATCGGCGGGTTCAGGGCGGCATTACCCCCGTAGAGGGCAGCCGTACGGCTGACGCTGCTTAGGGGCAGCCCCGCTTGGGTTTTAAACCCTTGGAGATAGGGCACGATGTCCCGTCCAAAGGCCTGGGCATAGCTGTTGGAATTCAACAATGCCTCCAGGGCCTTTTGTTGGCCGGCTATGGCCCGGGTTGCCAGGTAACCACTTACTTCGCTTGCCAGCGGAGCTCGGCCCAGCAGGGCCAAGTGGGCCGCGGTGGCCGCCCGCAGCGGCGCCATCCGATAGAGCCGTTGCTGGAACAGCTCACTATTCGCCACCTGGGCAACAAAATCTGCTACGCAGAGCTTGCCGTTGCTCAGCATCGATTCGGCATCTACAAGCCGTTCGGCGCCAAAGGGCACTCGATTCAGCAATTGGCGGTAGGTGGCTTCGATCACTTCCTGCAGTTGATCTGAGCTGGGCTTCTTGGCCAGGCGCAGGGGCTTACTCAGGCCGTTGCGCAGTCGGAATCCCTGGGGATTGCCGGGGCGCAGCGCTTTTGCCATGGCCGTGTCGGCCAGCAGGGGCAGACCAAAACCGCCACTGCTGCTGCTGCTGATCGACCAGATTTGGGCTGTGCCAGCCCCAGCAGTGCCGCTGCTATTGGCCCCGCGGGCCACCGTTGGTGACCAAGCAAAGCCCTTGCCGCCCCCGGGTTGCCACCGGGGGGCGCTCCAGCGACGGCTGGGCTCGGGTAACTGACGCACGGAGGCGCTGGCTGGTGCTTGACGGAGATCCTCAGCCGCAGTGCTGCTGGCGCCCGCCAGCTTGGCGCTCCAGCCGCCGGGGGTCACAAAGGAACGGTCCTTGAGATTGCGAGCCGTGAGGCTACCGGGGGTATTAAGTCTGGAACTAGGCGCCACCTCTGGACGCTTCAGGCCCCCTGGTTCGGCGATGGCCAGCAAGTTGAGGGGTTCCCGCAGGGCTGGCACCCGGCGGCTGTTGAGATCATTGGGGGTTATGAAGCGTTCATAGGGAACGGTGTCTTCCCCAAAACTTTCGTTGTATTCCCGGCTATTCAACATCGCATCAACGACGCCATAGAAGCCTTTGCGGGCAGCGATGTCGAAGTAGCTGTTGATTTCCCAGCGGCCAAAGCTGGGGCGACCGAGCAAACGGCGGTGCATCACCTCAATGGCCTTGGTGATGTAAAGGCCACTCCAGAAGCGATTACGGAAGGCCTTGGAACGGGCCACCTGGCGGACAAATTCCCGCAGGTTGATATCGCCGTTCTCCAGTTTGATCTCCTCCACCTTGAGGCGATCGTTGGCATAGCCGCCGGTGCCAAGCACCTGCACGTAAACAGCCTGAATCACGCTCTGGGTGCTTGATTCGGTGTTGCGGATGCTGGGTTCACCGCTGCGGCGGGGCACCGAGGCGCCACCGGTGGCGATCTGTTGCAGCCGCACCAGTTTTGGACCCACCCGCCGGGGCTTGGAAGCCCGGAATTCAGGGCTATCCATCTGGCCTGGGGCCGTCATGCCATTGCCCACCAGGATCCGGCGACTGCGATAGCCAGCGGGGGCCGATCGGGTGGCCACGGAGGCTGTGGCGGAGGGGAAGATCGCCCCGTACTGGATGCCCAGGGGATCATTGGAGCCGCCGTAGCTGTGTTGATCGCTGAGGGGCCTGCGGTAGGAGGCGTAAAGGGTGATGTATTGGGGGGCGCCTTCAAAGGGGGCGCTGTACTTGAAGAGACGGAGGTGGGAACCCCAACCAGCACATTCCTGGGCCTCTTCGCCCAAGCCCCGCAGGTAAGGAACGGTTTCCTCGCCGAAGGCGCGGGCGTATTCCATCGTGTTGATCAACGAGTCCACCAGCCCCTTCAAGCCTTGGGCGCTGACGATCGAGAAGTAACGGCTGAATTCCTCCTTGGAGCTCAGGCCCCGGCCGAGGAAGTGACGGAAGGCAAGTTCCACCACCCGACTATTGGAGAAGCGGCCATAGAACTGCTGCCTGTATTCCTTGCTGTGGCCCAGGGCGCGGATGAATTCGCGGATCGAGATCTGGCCCTGGCGCACCTGGGTGGTTTCCACCGGACAGGGCACCTGGGAATAGGCCTTGGCGATATCGCGCTCAAATACCTGGCGGTAGCAGGCCCGAATGATTTCGGCCTTTTGGCCGCCGCTGAGCTGGGGCTTCATTACGAAGCGCTGGGAGCCTGCGGCCGCCAGGGCATAGATCGCTGGCAGTTGCAGACCCTGTTGCTCAGGGCTGCCTAAGCGTTGGCGGGTGGAAGGGGTGGCGATTGCCAACTCTTGAAGCAGCACGTTGAAGCTGGCTATCACCAGGGCCCGGGCTTCCGGGGCGTCTTCAAACAGGGCGGCGGCAGCGGCGCGCATCTCCTGGAGGGCCACGTTGGTGGCGGCTAAGGAACAACCCTTCTCAAGGATGTCGCGCAGGCCCCGGGTATTTACGGCCAGGATGCTGGGATCCCCTGCCACCACTGCGTAGCCCACGTAGCGCAGGAACCAGCCGAGGTCGCGCAGGGACTTGCGCATCCCCCTGGTGCCATAGCTGGCGATCGAGATCGCAGCAAAGTCTGTTGGGATAACGATCCGCACATCGGCGGCGGCTTGGAAGCCCTCGCGGATCCGGCCCAGCAAGCCAGTGCCACCACTGCCTTGCACATAGGTTTGCACCGAGCTGGCGAAGGCCTTTTGGTCGCTGGCGAGCTGAGTGGCATCGCCACTGCCCCCCTGGGGCACTAGCGGTTCATCTAGATAGGAAAGCGGCGTGCCCCCCACAAAGATGCGGTTGGCGGCCCTGGCCACGATGGCGTCGGCATTGGCCGTTAGGCGCTTGGCCGCTTCCACCCGGCTCTGGCCGCTCTGGAAAAACGTTACGAGGCGATCCAACTCCCCCTTGTCGGGGAAGCGGTCCTGCTGTTCTGCCTGACGAACGCTGGAGAGAGGCAGGGTGTCATACAGCTGTGGGCTGACCCTTGGGCTGCCGCTGCTGGCGGTCACAGACATGAAGGAGCTCCTCTGGCAACCGGTCGGGACCGGGGCTTGCAAACGTTACGGCTGGGCCTAGGGCTGAAGGCCCCTCAATGAACAAATGTTTGCAGGCTGGCTCGTTCTGCGCCGCCGCCAGGGGCAGGCGATGAGAGGCTCGGGGGGATTTTCATTGATTTCCCCTCTGGTGTCTTCGGGTTTCCCCTCCAGTGACGCGGCCACCCCGGTGGTGAGTGCCTTCTACGACCGCTTCCCCTATCCCGGCGACCCTCTCCAAGATGGCCCCCCCCCTGGATACAACTGGCGCTGGTGCCATGCCACTGCCTACAGCCATTGCAGCGGCAGCCTGCCGCCCTGGTCGGGGCCCCTGCGCATCCTTGATGCTGGCTGCGGTACCGGTGTTAGTAGCGACTACCTGGCCCATCTGAATCCCGGGGCGGAAATCCTGGCGGTAGATATCAGTGCCGGAGCCCTGGAGGTGGCCCGGGAGCGTTTGAGCCGGTCCGGGGCCTTGGCCCAGGTGCGTTTGGAGCAACGCAGTCTGCTGGACCTGGCGGGGGAGGGTCCCTTTCAGCACATAAACAGTGTGGGGGTGTTGCACCACCTGCAGGACCCCCTGGCGGGCCTCAAGGCGTTGGCCCCGCTGCTGGCTCCGGGGGGCATCCTGCACCTCTTCCTCTATGCCGATGCTGGGCGCTGGGAAATCCACCGCCTCCAGCATTCCCTGGCCCTGCTGGGGGCTGGCAGCGATGGGGAGGGGCTGCGGCTTGGCAGGCAGCTGCTGGCTGAATTACCCGCAGAAAACCGGCTGCGCCAGCACCATGAAAAACGCTGGGCCCTAGACACCGTCGCCGATGCCAACTTTGCCGACATGTATCTCCATCCCCAGGAGACCAGCTACGACCTAAGGCGGCTCTGGGAGTTTGTGGAGGGGGCTGACCTGCACTTCCTGGGCTTTAGCAATCCGAATACCTGGGCCCTGGAACGCCTGCTGGCGGGGGAGCTGTTGGAGCGGGCCCGGGCCCTGCCCCAGCGGCAGCAATGGTTGCTGCTGGAGGCCCTTGATCCAGATATCAGTCATTTTGAGTTTTTCCTCTCCAACCAGCCCCTCGAGAAGCAGAACTGGGCTGATGACGAAACCCTGCTGGCCGCTGGCTTGGAACGCAATCCCTGCCTCTGGGGTTGGCCCAGTGCCACCTTGATGGGCCACGATTTCCAGCCCCTAAATCTCACTCCAGATCAGCTGACCCTTTTGGAGACCCTTGATCGCCTTGATCAAGCTCGCCCGTCCTTGGGGTCGTTGCCCCTGGGGTGGAGTGGGGAAAAACGGCTACAAATCGCCCGCGAACTTTGGGGCCTTGACGCCCTGCTGCTGGCCCACAGGGACTGAGGTCACGTGATAGATTCCGCGGGCCTTGGCCGCTTTAGCGATCGTGAAATCCATGGCCTCCACCCCATCAGCCTCGGCCGAGGGTGGAATGCTCAGGAATTCGATTCTTCAGCAGCTCTCCGGTCGCAGCACTCCGCCTTTGTTTCCCTCCCTTGGGGGGATTCAGCCTGGCGAAACGGCTGCGAACAAGGCCCCTGTAGGCACCAACGTCGACCCCATGGCCGACTATCGGCTGATGCAGCGGCGTCTGTTGCTAGTAACCCTTGGCCTTACAGGCTTAGAGGTGCTGGTTACAGCAGTGTTCTGGGATCGACAGACGATCCTTAGTGTGGCCATCGGAGGATTTGCGGCCCTGCTCTATCTGTTTCTTCTCACCCGGTCGGTGGAGAAGGTCGGTGGGAGCAGTAGGCAATTGGGCAAAGTCCAGTTGCTTGTCCCCGTTGTCCTGGTGCTGCTTTCGAGCCGCTGGCATCAATTGCAGCTGCTTCCGGCCCTGATCGGTTTTCTGGTCAGTAAATCGGCAGTGATTCCTAGCACTGTTCTCGATCTCCGGATCGGTCAGAGACCCCAAGGGTCTACCCCCAACTCTTTAAACGCTTAGGTTCCGGTGCCCTTTCACCTCCCCCTTGCTGAACTCGAGCTTGGTCAACACCTCTACTGGAGGATTGGCAATCTCAACCTGCACGGTCAGGTTTTCCTGAGTTCATGGATTGTTATCGGCGTCCTGCTCGCTTTTGTGGTGCTGGGCACCCGGCGGATGGAGCGTGATCCCCGTGGTGCCCAAAATCTCCTCGAGTTTCTTTGGGACTACATCCGTGATCTGACCCGTGATCAGATCGGTGAAAAGGCTTACAGGGATTGGATCCCCTTCATCGGCACCCTCTTCCTGTTCATTTTTGTGAGCAACTGGGGTGGTGCCCTGATTCCCTGGAAGCTTGTGCACCTACCCAGTGGCGAACTGGGGGCACCCACAGCTGACAGCAACACCACCATTGCCTTGGCCCTGCTGGTTTCTCTGGCCTATTTCTATGCCGGATTGAGCCGCAAGGGTTTGCGTTTCTTTGAGTATTACGTGGACCCCATTCCGATGATGGTCCCGTTCAAACTTATTGAAGATTTCACTCGCCCCCTGTCACTATCTATGCGGCTTTTCGGCAACATTGTTGCCGACGAACTCGTGGTGGCGGTGCTTGTGTTCCTTGTGCCTCTGATAGTGCCCCTGCCTGTGATGTTCCTGGGGCTATTCACCAGTGCCATCCAGGCGCTCATTTTTGCCACCTTGGCCGCTTACTACATAGGTGAAGCGGTTCACGAATATCACCATTGAGTCCCGGCGCCTGATCTACGGCGCCCGTTGAGCTCAAATCCCTTGCGCTAAGGTCCGGCACAGTCCCGGCCCATCTATCTCAGATGTCCCAGGCGCCAGGTTTGATAACCGCATTCAAAGCGTTCCCCCCTTCGCGACCCCTCCCATGGATTCCATCGTCACCGCTGCTTCTGTTGTGTCCGCCGGTCTTGCCGTAGGCCTCGGCGCCATCGGTTCAGGTATCGGCCAGGGCACCGCAGCCCAAGGTGCCGTTGAAGGCATTGCCCGCCAGCCTGAAGCCGAAGGCAAGATCCGCGGCACCCTGCTGCTTTCCCTCGCTTTCATGGAGTCCCTCACCATCTACGGTCTGGTGGTGGCTCTGGTGCTGCTGTTTGCGAACCCCTTCGCCGGCTGATCTGTTGCCCTCGGGGGGCGTTTGAACTCCCCCCAAGGCTTTGCTTTTTCCCTGTCCCAGCGCCCCCGGTTCCATGCACAGCTGGCTTCTGCTGGCCGAAGCAGCCGCTCCTAAAGGCGGACTCTTTGATCTTGATGCCACCCTGCCGCTGATGGCGGTGCAGGTGGTTTTGCTCACTTTCATCCTCAACTCCCTGTTCTTCCGCCCGGTCGGTAAGGCCGTGGAGGAACGCGAGGGCTACATCAGCACCAGCCGTGCCCAGGCCAAGGAAAAGCTGGCCCAGGCGGAGCGTTTGGAAGCTGAGCTGAAGCTTCAGCTTGTGGATGCCCGTAAGCAATCCCAGGCCCTGATTTTTCAGGCTGAGCAGGAGGTTGAGCGGCTTTTCCGTGAGGCCCTCGCCCTTGCCCAGGCTGAAGCGAATGCCAGCCGCGAAAAGTCTCGGCTTGAGGTGGAGGCCCAGAAAACCAAGGCCTTTGCTGGCTTAGACACCCAGGCTGAAAAGCTCGGTGCTCTCATCGTTGAACGCTTGCTGGCCGCCAAATGATCTCCCTGCATTCCATTGTTCTGGCCGCCCAAGGTTTCGGGCTGAACACCGATCTATTTGAAACCAACATCATCAACCTGATCATTGTGATCGTGGTGTTGGTTTGGTTCCTGCGGGGCTTTGTTGGCGGCATCCTCCAGCGCCGTCGCGAGGCGATTCTGGTGGACCTCAAGGATGCCGAAGAGCGTCTGTTGATTGCCAACAGGGCCCTAGAGCAGGGCAAGCAGGAGCTGGCCCAGGCCCAGGTGAGCGCCGGCAAAATCCTTGAGGATGGCAAGCAGCGTGCTGTTTTGATCCGAGAGGATAGTGAGCGCCGAACAATTGAGGAAATGGTGCGGATCAAAAACGATGCCGTGGCCAATCTCAATGCAGAGGCTGCCCGGGTGGTGGATGCCCTGCGCACGCAAACTGCCAAGCTTGCGGTGGAAAAGGCACTGGCTGCCCTGCCTGGCAAGCTAAATGCCAAGGCCCAGGCCCAGTTGATTGATCGCTCCATCGCTGCTCTCGGAGAAGGCTGATGCCCCTGCTCAACTCCCTGGCCACCCCCTATGCCGATGCCCTGCTGCAGATCGGTGAAGGGAGCCAAGAAACCGACCAGTTAACCGACCAGTTGGCAGTGGAAGCCAAGGCCCTGCTGGATGCTTGGCACAGCTCCCCGGAATTGCAGGAGGCGATGCGATCGCCTGTGCTGCAGATCGAGGCCAAGAAAAAGGCTATGCAAGCTCTGTTTGGGGCTGATATCAGTCCCACCATGCTCAACCTCTTGAAGTTGCTGGCAGACCGCCAGCGCATCGGGGTGCTGGATGCGATTCTTGAGCGCTTCCTGGAGCTCTATCGCGAGCTGCGCGGCATCACCCTTGCCCACGTCACCTCAGCCACCAAGCTGTCTGACGAACAACAGGCCAAATTGGCCGAAAAGGTGAAGGCCGTGGCCGGTACACCAACGGTTGACATTGACCTCACGGTGGACCCGAACCTCATCGGTGGGTTCGTCGTTCGCCTCGGCTCCCAAGTGATCGACGCCAGCCTGCTGGGCCAGGTGCGGCGTCTGGGACTGTCCCTGGCACGGGCCGCCTGATCACTCCCCCCCGTTCCATCCCCACCCCTTCACCGCATACCCGCCATGGTTTCCATCCGTCCCGACGAGATCAGCGCAATTCTCAAGCAGCAGATCGAGGACTACGACAATTCGGTCTCGGTCAGCAACGTTGGCACCGTGTTGCAGCTGGGGGACGGCATCGCCCGCGTCTACGGCCTCGACAAGGTGATGGCCGGTGAGCTGGTCTTGTTTGAAGACGGCACCGAGGGCCTGGCCCTCAACCTCGAAGACGACAACGTCGGCGTGGTGTTGATGGGTGATGGCATCGGCATCCAAGAGGGCAGCACCGTTAAAGCCACCGGTCGGATCGCTTCCGTGCCCGTGGGTGAGGCGATGCTCGGCCGGGTGGTGAACCCCCTGGGCCTGCCCCTTGATGGCAAGGGTGAAATTGCTTGCACCGAGAGCCGACTGATTGAGTCGATGGCCCCGGGCATCATCCAGCGCAAGTCGGTGCATGAGCCGATGCAAACCGGAATCACCGCCATTGACGCGATGATTCCGATCGGCCGGGGCCAGCGGGAACTGATCATCGGTGACCGCCAAACCGGCAAAACCGCTATCGCCATCGACACGATCATCAACCAGAAGGGTGAGGACGTCGTTTGCGTTTACGTGGCCATCGGTCAGAAATCAGCCTCCGTGGCCAACGTGGTGGAAGTGCTGCGGGAGCGGGGCGCCCTTGACTACACCGTGGTGGTGGCAGCCAGCGCCTCTGAAGCCGCTTCACTGCAATACCTGGCTCCTTACACCGGGGCAGCGATTGCCGAGTACTTCATGTACAAGGGCAAAGCCACCTTGGTGATCTACGACGATCTCACCAAGCAGGCCCAGGCCTACCGCCAAATGTCGCTGCTGCTGCGCCGTCCCCCCGGCCGTGAGGCCTACCCCGGCGACGTGTTCTATTGCCACAGCCGTTTGCTGGAGCGGGCCGCCAAGCTTTCCGATGCCATGGGTAAGGGCAGCATGACCGCCCTGCCGATCATCGAAACCCAGGCCGGTGACGTGTCGGCCTATATCCCCACCAACGTGATTTCGATCACCGATGGCCAGGTGTTCCTCAGCTCTGACCTGTTCAACTCCGGCCTGCGCCCCGCCATCAACGTGGGTATCTCCGTGAGCCGGGTGGGTGGCGCCGCCCAAACCAAGGCGATCAAGAAGATTGCCGGTACGCTCAAGTTGGAGCTGGCCCAGTTTGATGAACTGGCGGCTTTCTCCCAGTTTGCCTCCGACCTAGATGCCGCCACCCAAGCCCAGCTGGGCCGGGGCAAGCGCCTGCGGGAGCTGCTCAAGCAGCCCCAGTTCAGCCCCCTGATCTTGGCCGAGCAGGTGGCGATCGTTTATGCCGGCACCAAGGGTTATCTCGATGAATTGCCCATTGAGCTGGTTTCCGACTTCGTGCGGGAGTTGCGCGAATACCTGAAGAGCAGCAAGCCTGAGTACATCAACGCTGTGCAAACAGACAAGGTGCTTAGCGATGCCTCCGAGGAAATCCTCAAGGCAGCCATCAAGGAAATAACAGCCGGCCTTTTGGCTGGCGCCTGAGGTTCTTAGTCATGGCGAACCTTAAGGACATCCGAGACCGAATCAGTTCGGTCAAGAACACGCGCAAGATCACTGAGGCGATGCGGCTAGTGGCCGCCGCCAAGGTGCGTCGTGCCCAGGAACAGGTGCTGCGCACCCGTCCCTTTGCCGACCGCCTAGCCCGGGTGCTGGAAAGTCTCCAGAACCGCCTCGGCTTTGAAATTGCCGATAGCCCCCTGTTGAAGAAGCGGGAGCCCCGCCACATCACCCTGGTGGCGATCACTGGCGATCGCGGCCTCTGCGGCGGTTACAACGCAAACATCATCAAGCGCACTGAACTGCGTTTCGCTGAGCTCAAGGCCGCAGGCCATGAGGTGTCTTTGATCACGATCGGCCGCAAGGTGGATGTGTATTTCCGCAACAGGAAGTATCCGATTGATGCCAGCTTTATTGGTCTCAATCAGGTGCCTACGGCCGTAGATGCCAACGGCATCTCCGAAGCAGTGCTGGCTGAATTCCTTGGGGGCACCACCGATCGAGTGGAGCTGATCTTCACCAAGTTCATCAACTTGGTGAACACAAACCCCGTTTATCAAACGCTGCTGCCCTTGGATCCCCAGGGCATCGCCCGTCCGGATGACGAGATTTTCCGGCTCACCACTAAGGAAGGCGAATTTGCGGTGGAGCGTTCGACTGCGGGTAACACCCAGCCGAAACTTCAATCCGACATGGTGTTTGAACAGAGTCCCAATCAGCTGCTGGATGCCCTGTTGCCCCTCTATCTGCAAAACCAGATCCTGCGTTCCCTCCAAGAGGCAGCCGCCAGTGAACTGGCCAGCCGGATGACGGCCATGAACAACGCCAGTGACAACGCCAAGACCCTCGCCAAGGCTTTGACGCTGGACTACAACAAGGCCCGCCAAGCGGCCATTACCCAGGAGATCCTGGAAGTGGTGGGCGGCTCCTCCGCCCAGGCCTGATGCTGGAGCTGTTTCCCCTGGCCGTGGCCCGGGTGCAGCTTCAACCGGATCCCCTCGACAGTGCCCGCCTGTTTCAACAGGTGTTGCACTGGCGGGGGGATTCCACTGGAAACCCCCTGGAGGGTTGTGCCTGGACCGGCGATCTCCATGGCGTGCATCTGGTGCACCGTTCGCCAGATGCCGTCTGGCTTGTGGCCCAGCTCGGTCAACAGGTGGGCAAGTATTTAGGAGAGCTTGGTTTTAAAGAAGGCAGCCTGGCCGTGCATATCCAGCGCAGCTGGCCGGTGCTGAGTGAACCGGGCCAGCTGGTGGGAAGGCACCACCATCCCAATGCCCATCTCAGCGCCGTTTACTACCTCAACGGCGATGGCAGCGGCCGTTGCGGTGCCCTGCGCCTCTTTAATCCGATGGCCCTCAATGAACTGGTGCCGGGCATGGCCGTGGGCTCCCAGGGGCCGTTGCGCGCTGATGCCCGCCTCAATGCCGCCCACCACGACATCCCCGCCCTAGCCGGACAATTGCTGCTCTTTCCCTCCCGCCTCGACCATGCGGTGCTGGAGAACAGCAGTGAAGAACTGCGGCTTTCAATCGCCTTTGACCTGGTGCTCAGCGCCCCGCTTGGCCCCTGCAGCAGCGAATATCTGTCCCCCCATCCGAGTCTCTGGGACCCCCTCAGTCAGGATGGCCAGTTGATGCCCTGAGGGCTGCGCCGATGGCTGAGTCGTTCAACGTTGTTATCCGTGTGGGGGATCAATCCCACAACTTCGTTTGCTCCAGCGAGCAAACCCTGTTGAGTGCCGCCGAAGCGGCGGGGTTGGAGTTGCCCCAGTCCTGTTGCTCCGGCGTTTGCACCGCCTGTGCGGCCCGGGTTGAAAGCGGCAGCGTTGATCAGCCCGATGCCATGGGGGTGAAGGAAGAGCTGCGCCAGGCGGGCTATGCCTTGCTTTGTGTGGCCACCCCCCTCAGTGACTTGCAGCTCTTGGCGGGCCAGGAAGAAGCGCTCTACCAGGTTCAGTTTGGTAAGCAGCAAAAATGAGTGGGCCCGCGGCCCCGGCCCTGCGGCTAGTGCCCCTGGAGCTGGAACTCAGCTTTGCCACCAGCGACTGGCGTCAAGATCCGGTGGGGCTCTGCCGGCGGGCCTTGGCAGCCCATGGGGAACCGCTGCGCTGGGCGATCACGGCCGCTGAAGTGCGCCCTGGCGGCCAGCAATGGCTGCGGCTGGAGGCGGTGCTGTTGGTGCCATGAGTGCTGAGCTGCCCACGCTGTTGCTGATCCCCACCGGCATCGGTTGTGACCAGGGGGGCTACGCCGGTGATGCCCTGCCGGTGGCCCGGCTGCTGGCCGCTGCCAGTGGCTGCCTGATCACCCATCCGAATGTGATGAACGGCGCTTCCCTCTACTGGAGTGATGCCCGGATCCAATACGTGGAAGGTTGGTGTTTGGATGCCTTCACCCGGGGGGCCCTGCGGCTGCGGCCCCAGCGGCGCCAGCGGCTCGGCCTGCTGCTGGATGCGGCGATCGAGCCGGAGCTGGCCCTACGCCAACGCCAGGTGTTTGAGGCGGCCGGTGCCACCCTTGGCTTGGAGATCGGCCCGCTGATCAGCACCGATGCCCCGCTGGGGGTGAGCCTGCGGCTGGCGGCGGGTGGTAGCAGCTGGGGCAGTTTGGAGCGGCCCGATGCCCTGTTGCGGGCGGGGGAACGGCTGCGCCAGGCCGGGGCCACGGCGATTGCTGTGGTGGCTCGCTTTCCGGAGGATTCCAGCGCTGAGGCGCTTCAGGCCTATCGCAGCGGCAGCGGCGTTGATGCCCTGGCGGGGGCCGAGGCCCTGATTAGCCATCTGCTGGGGCGGCACCTGGGCTTGCCCTGTGCCCATGCCCCGGCCCTAGCGCCCCTGGCGCCCATGGCGGAGCTGGATCCCCGCGCCGCCGCTGAGGAGCTGGGCTACACCTTCCTGCCCTCGGTGCTGGTGGGCCTTAGCCGGGCCCCGGATCTGTTGCCCCCCGAGCATGCGGCTTTGCCTGGGGATCTCAGCATTGGCCAGGTGGGGGCCGTGGTGGCTCCGGCGGGTGCCCTGGGGGGGGAGGCGCTGTTGAGCTGTGCGGCCCGGGGGATTCCGGTGATAGCGGTGCAAAGCAATCACTGCCTGTTGCAGGTGGGGGCTGAACAGTTGGGCTTGACGGTGCTGGGCGCCCCTGACTACTGCGCGGCGGCGGGGCTGGTGTTGGCCCTGCGGGAGGGCCTGGCCCCCCGGGCGTTGTGTAGGCCATTGCCCCCCCTTGAGGACCTGTCTGGGTAGGCTGCGCTCAACAGCTTGAACGGGGTAATGGACCCGGAGTTTTCTCTGCTGGTGGTTGATGACGACCCTGGGTTGGCTAATTTCCTGCAGCTGGAATTGGAGTGTGAGGGCTATCGGGTGTCCCGGGCCAAGGACGGCTTAGAGGCGCTTTCCAAGATTCGTGAGGCGGCCCCTGACTTGATCCTGATGGATTGGGGCTTGCCTGATCTGGATGGGGTTTCCGTTTGTCGTCGCTTGAGAGAAACGGGCGTCAGCGTGCCCGTGTTGATGCTCACGGCCCGGGATGAGGTGGCTGACCGGGTTCAGGCCCTGGATGCGGGGGTGGATGATTTTCTCTCCAAGCCCTTTGCGATCGAAGAATTGCTTGCCCGTTGTCGGGCCCTGTTGCGCCGGGCATCGGGCCAAACAAATGATCAAACGGCGCCGCTCGAGGTGGGGAACCTACGGCTGGATCCCCTCAGCCGCGACGTGGTTCGTGCCGGCCAGCGGATCAACCTGGCGGCCAGGGAGTATGACTTACTCCTTTATTTGTTGCGCCACGCCAATCAAGTGGTAAGCAGAAATGAAATTCTAGAGAATGTGTGGGGTCCAAACTTTTTTGGCGATGGCAATGTGCTGGATGTGTATATCCGTTACCTGCGCCAGAAGATTGACCTGCCAGGTTGCAATCCGTTGATCCATACCCACCGGGGGGTGGGTTATATGTTGCGGCTTGATGAATAAACAATTTCGCGCTAGAGGGCCTGGGCGATTCGGCATTTAGTTGGGAAGCTCACGTCCCTGACCCAGCTCTGGTTCAGCCCTAGCCCAGGCCAGTCCCTCCAGCCACGCCTCTCTTGAATTTGACCCTAGTCATCTGACCCTAGTCATTTTCAATAGAGTCTGCGGAGTGCTGTTTGCCCGGCAGCATGCCATTCAGATGTCGTGAATTGTTGTTAGGGGCAGTTTTATCCAAAAGCGGCTGCCCTTTTCTTGCCTGGGTTCGGCGCCGATCGAGCCACCCATCTGCTCCACCAACATCTTGCTTACCGCCAGGCCAAGGCCGCTGCCTTCAATGCCTTCGGTGCGCAGTCCCCGTTCGAAGGAGCTAAAGATTCGTTGGGCCTCATATTCGGATATTCCTATGCCGCTATCTAGAATTTCCAGCTTTAGATAGGGACCATCCTGGAGGGCGTTAATGATGATTTTGCTGTCGGAATCGCTGTACTTGCAAGCGTTGCTGAGTAGATTCATTAACACCTGTTTTAGGCGGGCCTCGTCTGCCAGGAGTATTAGTGACTGGTTTTCTTCAAAGTTGCATTCCAGTTTGATTTTCCCAGGGCGAGATTCCTGCGCCATTGATACAACATCTTGCAGTAGCTTTCCTATGAATACTGGGGTGAGTTGTAATTCGAGTTTGCCCAGGCCGCCGCGGGTGAGATCGAGAAGATCGTTGAGCAGGCTGGCCATGCGCAGGGTTTCCTGCTGGGTCATGACTAGCCGGGCCCGCAGTTTTGATGCGAGATCTGGCTCCCTCATCAGGATGCTACTAAGGGAGCCCTGCATGATGGTGAGGGGCTGCTTCAGTTCATGGGAGACCATGCTCACGAAGGTCATTTTTCGCTCGTCATTGGCCCGCAGGGATGCCAGTAACTGGGCAAAACTGTTGCGGAGATCGCGGATCTCAATGGCGGCATTCCCCACGGATGGCGGCTCTCCAGGTAACACATCTGTAAATATCTGTTCACTGAAACGGCGTAGGTCGGCGAGGGGATTTACCTGTCGTTCCACGAGGATACCAATTAGTAGCAGAGCCATCCAGAGGGCCAGCAGTGAAATGATCACCTGGTCGATGGTTTGCTTACGTAGGGACTGCATGTCTAGATTGACATTCTGAAGCAGATGTAGATGGGCGCCGGGGCCGAGCACCGTTAGGGGGGTGCCGCCGCTGAGGAAGCTGGTGCCTTCGGGGCCGGTTACAAATATTGGATTGCCGATGGGAGGGTTTTTGATTGATTTCAGCAGGCTCAGTTGTTCACTGCTAAAAACTTGCTCTTCAGGATGAACCGTACCGAGGCTCGGGGTTTGGGCCTCCAGTAGGAAATCTGAGCTGGAATATTTGGCGAGCACATGGGCCACGGCCCTGCGGGAGAGCAATTCCGGATTCGGTTCCCGCGCCAGTTCGCGTTTCAAGGCAGTGAATAGGATTAGCGCCCGTTCGATGTGGCGTTGCTTCATCAGGTGCCGTTGCTGGAGCAAGGAGAGACCTGTAAAGGAAGCAAGGCTGATCAGCATCACGCCAAAGGTGCTGAGCACCAGGCGATTGCGCAGCCGATCCCAGAGGTGTTGGGGGGCTTCCAATAGCCATGGACCCTTCGCCATTAGCGCAGGCAGGCCATCGGATGGCGGGGGGTGACCCCCAGGGCTTTGGCCACGCTGGGGTGGCAAACAGAGCCCTCCACGGTGTTTAGTCCGGAGAGCAGTTCCGGGCGCTCGGTAACGGCTTCCACCAGGCCGCGGCCGGCGATGGTAACGATGTAAGGCAGGGTGACACTCACCAATGCCTCCGTGGAGGTGAAGGGCACTGCCCCGGGCATGTTGCCCACGGCGTAATGCTGAACCCCGAATTTTTCGATCACTGGATCGGTGTGGGTTGTTTCCTCGCTGGTGGCAATGCAGCCCCCCTGGTCGATCGCCACATCCACAATCACTGAGCCAGGTCGCATTTGCTTAACCAGGCTTTCATCCACCAGGGTGGGGGCGCGGCCCCCTGGGGTGAGTACGGCGCCGATTAACAGATCGGCGGTGGGCACCAGCCGCTCGATCAGGCCGCGGCTACTCACCAGGCTCACAAGCCGGCCGCTGCGGTAGGCCTCGAGGCTGCGCAGCCGCAGGGGGGAACGGTCGAGTAGCAACACCTCCGCATCCATGGCGGCGGCAATGCGGGCGGCATTCCAGCCCACGGTGCCGGCCCCCAGCACCACCACCCGGGCGGGGCGCACCCCCGTGCAGCCCCCCAGTAAAACGCCACGGCCCCCATGGGGCCGTTCGAGCAGGTAGGCCCCCGCCTGGGTGGCCAGGCGCCCGGCAATTTCACTCATGGGGGCCAGCAGCGGCAGGCTGCTGTCCTCCAGCTGCACGGTTTCGTAGGCGAGCGAGGTGCAGCCGCTTTCCATCAGGGCCCGCCCCACCTCGGGGTAGGCCGCCAGGTGCAGGTAGGTGAACAGCACCAGGTCGTGGCGCAGGAAGGCGAATTCCTCCTCCTGGGGTTCCTTCACCTTCACCACCAGGTGGGCGCCCCAGGCCTCCTCACGGCTAACTAACTGGGCGCCGGCCTGGGTAAAGGCCTCGTCTTGGATGCCAGCGCCAGCGCCAGCTCCGGCCTCCACCCGCACCTCCAGGCCCATGGAGATCAATTCCCGCACCCCATCGGGGGTTAGGGCGACCCGTTGTTCATCGCGCTTGATTTCCCTGGGGATGCCGATGCTGGCAATCGAGGCGGAGGATCTGGGGGGGGCCATGGGCACTGGTTACTTACCTCAGCCTGGCGACTCTGGCCCCAGATCGCTAGGGGTAGTTCGCGATCCCTATCAAGTATTGACTTAGCCCCCGGCCGCGATCGGCATGCGCCAGCCAGTGCCAAAGGCCCTGGCACTCAGTTTCAGCACCGGCGCCGCCTGGCGCCGTTTGAACTCAGCTCGGCGCAGCAGGCCCCAGATCCGTTCCACTTCCTGGCGATCAGCCCCTTCGGCCACCAGGTCTTCGGGGCTGGCATGGTCCTCCACCAGGCGCTTGAGCAGGGGATCGAGCAGGCCATAGTCCGGCAGGGAATCGCTGTCTTTTTGGTTGGGGCGCAGTTCGGCGCTGGGGGGTTTGTCGCGGATGGCGGCGCCGATCAGTTCCCCCTCGGCGGGCAGGCCGCAGGCCCGGCGTTGGGCGGCGGCGGCGCCACTGTCTAGCCAGCGGGCGAGGGCGAACACCTCGGTTTTGTAGAGGTCCCCGATCACCGCCAGCCCGCCATTCATGTCGCCGTAGAGGGTGCAATAACCAACGGCCAGTTCTGATTTGTTGCCCGTGGCCAGCAGCAGCTGACCCTCCTGGTTGGCCACGGCCATCAGCAGGGTGCCGCGGATGCGGGCCTGGAGATTTTCGGCGCTTAGCCCCTGGGGCTGGCCGCCCAGCACCGAGCTCAGGCCCTGGTCAAAGCCGGCCATCAGCGCCGCAATCGGCAAGCGGTCGTGGCGCAGCCCCAGGCGCTGGGCCAGGGCCTCGGCATCTTCAAGGGAACCCAGGGAGCTGTAGGGGGAGGGCATCAACAGGGCCCGGCCCTGCTCGGCCCCGAGGGCGGCCACCGCCAGGCAGGCCACCAGGGCTGAATCGATGCCGCCACTCAGGCCCAGCAGGGCCTGGCGGAAGCCGCATTTGTGGGCGTAGTCCCGCAGCCCCAGCACCAGCACCTGCCAGAGCTCCGCCAGGTCTCGGTCGGGCTCTGCTGGGCTGCTTATGAGGGGGTTGAGCGGCGGCGGTAGGGGCGCTGCCGTGGGGGGGGTGGGGGCTTCCCAGCAGGCCACGGCGCTGCTGGCACAGGGCAGGGTGCAGAGCAGGGCGCCGTTGGGGGCGATCACAAAGCTGTTGCCGTCAAAGATCAGTTCGTCGTTGCCCCCCACCTGGTTCACGTAGAGCACCGGGCACTGGAGCCGCCTGGCGGCGGCGCTGGCCAGTTGTTGGCGCAGGGCCCGTTTGCCATGGCCGTAGGGGGAGGCGGAAAGATTGATCAGCAGGTCAATGCCAAAGGGCTGCAAGTCCCCCACCGGGTCCTGGTCTTGGGGCTGGTAACCAAGGATGTCTGGCGATACCCAGAGGTCTTCGCAGAGGCTGAGCCCCAGCCGCAGCTTTCCCCCGTCGCTGGGCAGATCCAGCCAGTAGGGCTGCTCACCAGAGCGGAAATAACGCAGTTCATCAAAAACGTCGTAGGTGGGCAGCAGCCGTTTGCGGGCCACCAGCCGCCACTGGCCTGCTTCCACCAGGGCCATGGCGTTGTAGAGACCCTCCGCCTGGGCTTCCACCACCCCCGCCAGCAGCCGCAGGCCCGGGGGCAGCTCCCGGCAGAGCTGGTCGAGCTGGCGATCCTGTTCTTCCAGCAGGGCTGGGCGCAGCAGCAGGTCTCGGGGGGGGTAGCCCCAGAGCGCCAGTTCCGGGGCGAGGGCCAGCTGGGCCCCCTGGGCGGCGGCCTGGACACAGTGCTGCTGGAGCGCCGCGCGGTTGCCGTTGAGGTCACCCACCAGGGGGTTGGATTGGATCAGGGCGATCCGCACTGGGGGGAAGATCAGCGGTGGTGAATTCATAGAGATTCTGCTGCACCAGTTGCGGCAGCAGGGCCGGCGGCACCAGTTCGGGATTGGGATGGCGCCGCACGCTGGAGCTGGCCGCCTCGGGGATCTCCAGGGGCAGATGTTCCAGCTGGGCGCCGAGGCTGCGCAGGGTTTCAAGTTCCTGGGGTTGCAGCGGCCAGCCCCGACGCGGAATTACCGCCAGTCGGCAATCGGGCAGCCAATCCTGCACCGCGGCCCAGCGGGGGATCTGGGGCACGAGATCGCTGCCCACCACAAACACCCGTTGATGGTCTGGAAATAGGCGCTCGGCGGCGGTGAGGCTGTCGAGGGCCCGGCGGCTGCTGAGTTCCTGGCGTAATTGCAGTTGCCCGGGGGGATGCTGCTGGGCGAGCTCCTCCACTACGGCGGCCAGCAGGGCGGTGCGCACCTCCAGGGGGGCGCCGTGCTGTTTAAAGGGGTTGTCGCTGGCCCAGGTGCACACCAGCGGATAAAGCTCCAGCAGCCCTGCCAGCACCGCCCGATGGCCCACGGTTGGGGGGTCGGCGCTGGTGCCGAACAGGGCGACCGCTGGGCTCAAGGCAGCCCCACCCCTGGCTTCCAGGTGGCGTGCTGGCGCAGCCAGATCCCCGCCTGGGGTTCCTGGCGGCAAAGCCTGCGCAGCAGGGCGGCGGGTCGGGAGGGGCCCTGGTGGGCCCCCAGCAGCAGTTGTCTCGCTGTTTCCCGCCCGGTGATCCGGGTGCTGTGCACGGCTAGGGCCGCCTGGGCCAGGGCCACCGGGGCGGCCGGAGCGAGGCTGAGGCCACCGCTGGCGGGGGCCGCCAGCAGCAGCAGTTGTTTCAACATTCCCAACAGGCCCTGGAGGCCCAGTTGGGCACCGCCAATCCAGGCACCATTGCGGCCGATCTGCTGGAGCAGGCGCCGGGCCTGGGGCCCCTTTAGGGGGATCTCATAGAGCTGGCAGAGCTGCAGCACCAGGGCGCCATCAACGGCGGCACTGCCGGCCAGGTCGAGCAGGGCCAGGGGATTGGCGGCCAGGCCGGCGGCCTTGAGCGCCGCAAAGCGGCCGATTAGCCCCTGGGCCGCCTTTTGGCGCTGGCCCAGCCTTTGCTCCAGCAGACGGCCGTTAAAGCGATCAGCCCAGCGCAGGCTATTGAGGGCCAGCAACAGGGCCCCATGGGCCTCCAGCAGGGGCAGCAGGTGGGCCTCCAGGGCCTCCACATCGGCGGCGACCCGCACGCTGCGCACCCGGCCATCGGCCAGGGGCCGCGGCTGGCGGGGGGCGGCCGCCACCCAAAGCAGTGGCAGCTCTGAGGGCTGGCCTTCGCTGCTGGCCCGGCGCCGAATCGCCCTTTCCAACTCTTGCCGTTGGGCTTGATCCCAGCGGTCGGAGCGGTTGGCCACCAGCAGCAGCGGCTTGCCACTGGCCTGCAGCACCTGCAGGGCCTCCAGTTCGGGGCTGCTGAGGTCGCCGTCGAGCACCATCAGCACCAGGTCACTGCCGGCGGCCACCCGGCTGGCCAGCCGCTGGCGGGCGGCGGCGGCGATTTCATCGATGCCTGGGGTATCCACCAGCAGCAGTTGCTGCAGGCCTGGCACCGGCCGGGGCCAGGGGGCCTGCTCCTGGTGGCGGGTGCAGCCATGGGCCACATCGGTGCGGAAGTGCTCCTGCCCCAGCAGCGCATTAAGCAGGCTGCTTTTGCCTACCCCCACCCGGCCAAACACAGCGATTTTCAGGATTCCGGCCCCCAGCCGGGCCAGCTGGCGATCTAGGCCCTGCAGTTCGGGGCCCAGCAGGGCCTGCTCCCGATTACTCAGGCGCAGGCTGCTGCGCCAGCGCCCCAGGCTGGCGGCGATGGCAGTGGTGTGGGCCCCATTCATGAATTGCCCTGGTCGGCCCTGGGCCGCCACCAGCCGGCCAGCACGGCCAGCACCGCATCGGCGCCAATCAGACCCACAAAGCCACCGTATTCATCTACCACCACCCGCACTGAATCGCTGCGGCGGTGAAAGCTGGTGAGCAGCCGGTCGGCGCGGATCATTTCCGGCACGAACTCCACCGGTTCCGAAAGGCTGGCCACGGTGGCCTGACCCCTGCCTTGGAGCAGGGCGGTGAGCAATTCATCACGGCTGGCCACCCCCAGCACCTCATCCACCTCTTCGCCCAGCACCACCCACCAGGGGGCATCACTGCTGAGCAGGATGTCGCGCAGCTCCTGCAATTGGCTGTTGCCATGGAGGCTGGGGGCCGATACCCGCGGCAGCATCAGATCCCTGGCGGTGAGGTCGTTGAGCTGAAACACCTTGGCGATCATTGCCGCCTCATCGGCTTCGATCTGGCCCTTTTGGGAGCCGAGCCGGGCGAGCAGGCGGATTTCCTCTTCGTCTGTGGTGAGTTCGTTCTCCTCGGTGATCGCTGGCATCAGCCGCTCGAGCAGCATGATCAAGGGGGCGCTCAGCTTCATCAGCACGGCGATGCTGGGCGCCGCAAACAGGGAAATCGAGGCCGACATGCGGGTGCCGAGGGCCTTTGGCAGGATTTCCCCAAACAGGATCACCAGCACGGTGAGGGCGAAGGAAAAAAGCGTGAGCGCTGAGCCGCCCAGGCGATGGGCGTGGAACACCACCGCCGCATAGCCGCCCAGCATCAGGCTGCCGAAGATGTTGAAAATGTTGTTGGCGATCACCAACATCGCCAGCACCCGCCCCAGGCGGCTTTTCAGCTTTTGCAGCAGTAGGGCGCCCGGCACTGAGCGGGCCACCATGTCGTGCACCCGCAGCGGATTCACCGTGAGCAGGGCTGCCTCCACCCCGGAGGAGACGGCTGAGCCGCCCACCACCAAAATCACCAGGCTGGCCAGTACGAGGAAATCGTTCACGGAAACCCGGTCTGCGGGCCAACCTGACACACTCATTTAACCGCCTGCCCCAAGGGCCGTCAGATCCCCTGTGCCGATCTCCCACGCCCCCCGGCGTCAGCAGTTCCTCCAGGCCCTAGGTGGCGCAGCCGCAGTGATCCCGGCGGCCCTGGCCCAGAGACACCACGCCGATGTGGAGTTTCCTTTCCGGCAAGACAGCGATTTCTGGTATTTGACCGGTTTCGATGAACCAGGGGCAGTGGCCCTGTTCCTGCCCCATCGGCCTGAAAACCCCTTTGTGCTGTTTGTGGCCGCCAAGGATCCGTTGGTGGAGGTGTGGGATGGCTTCCGCTGGGGCACCGAGGGGGCGGTAGCCGAGTTTGGCGCCGACCTGGCCCACCCCCTTGATCAGCTGGAAGAGCTGTTACCCCAGTACCTGCAAGGGGCCGAGGCCCTCTGTTTCCGGGTGGGACGCCATCCCCAGGTGGAGCCATTGCTGCTGAAGCTTTGGGCTGACCAGTTGGACCGCGCCCCCCGTAGGGGCAGTGGCGCCGATCGCTTGCTGGCCCCCTGCCCCCTGTTGCATGCCCTGCGCCTGCGCAAGGAACCGGCGGAGTTGGAGCGGCTGCGGTTGGCGGCCCAGATCAGTGCCGAGGCCCATGAACTGGCCCGGGCGATGGTGCGGCCGGGGGTAAACGAGGCGGAGGTGCGGGCCAAGATCAAAGGTCATTTCCTGGCCCGTGGCAGCCGCGGTTTTGCCTATCCCTCGATCGTTGCCGGGGGCGATAACGCCTGCATCCTGCATTACACCGCCAACAACGCCCCCCTGCGGGATGGCGATCTGCTGCTGATCGATGCCGGTTGCAGCCTCAGTGATCACTACAACGGCGATATCACCCGCACTTTTCCAGTTAATGGTCGTTTCAGCGGCGAACAGCGGGCCCTCTACGACCTGGTGCTAGCAGCCCAGCTGGCGGCCCTGGCCCAGGTGCAACCGGGCCACACCGCTGAACAGGTGCATGACACCGCCGTGCGGGTGCTGGTGGAGGGCCTCTGCTCCTTGGGCTTACTCCAGGGCAGCGTCGATGGCTTGATTGAGCAGGGGGCCTATCGACACCTGTACATGCACCGCACGGGCCATTGGTTGGGGCTGGATGTGCACGATGTGGGGGCCTATCGCCTGGGGGAACACCCGGTGACCCTGGAGCCAGGCATGGTGCTCACGGTGGAACCGGGGCTCTATGTGAGTGATCGCCTGCCGGTGCCTGAGGGGCAGCCCGCCATTGACGACCGCTGGAAGGGAATCGGCATTCGCATTGAAGACGATGTGGCTGTGCTGCCCGGCGGTGCCGAGGTGCTCACCGCCGCTGCCCTCAAGGCTCCCAGCGCCATGGAACGGCAGCTTTAGGGGTGCAGCTGGCGGCTGAGCAGGGCTGGCTTCAGGTCTGTGGTTTGCAGCAGCACCAGATCGGCGCCGGCGGCCCGCAGGTTTTGGGCATAGGGGCCCGCCAGGCCTTCGGCTTGGCGGTGGGGCGGCAGCACGGCCAGGGCGAGCAGCCGCCGTTCCGGTTGCTGTTCCCGGGCCCGCAGCACCGTGAGCACGTCGGCCACCGTGTCCCCCAGGTAGGCCAGGGGCCAGGGGCCCTGATCCCCTTCCAGCTGGCGAGCCAGCTGCAGCAGCCCGCTGGGGTCCGGTTTGTCGGGGGCATCGCCCATGGCGATCAGGGGCGGATCAACTAGCCCCAGCCGTTGCTCCAGCACGTAGCGGGCGGAGGGGGGTTCGGCGCCACTCACAAAGCCCCAGCTCAACTGGACCCGCTCCAACTCAGTAAAGAAACCCGCTGCCACCAGCAACGGTTCATCGCCGATAAAGCCCTGCCATTGGCTGGGATCCCCCTGCTCATCACCGCCGAAATAGAACTCTGAAAAGCGACTCACCAACGCCCCCCGTTCCGGCACGGCGCCCCCGTGGCGGCGCAGCAGTTCCAGGCTGGCGTCCCAGTCGTTGTTCCAGTGGCCTTCGGCCTTGAGCGCATCAATGGCGCTGGCATCGGGCCGCCAACCGCTGTAGTGGTGGACGGTTTCCGCCAGGGCCCGGCGGTAGCTGCCGCCCACATCACGGATCACCCCGTCGATGTCGAGTAGGAGCAGGGCGGGGCTGCCGATGGCTATGCCGCAAGCGGCTGGTAGGTTAGTCGTTTGCCTGCTGCGTCAGGTCCGCTGTCCGTAAGCCCCTTGAGCCCAGAAACCAGCCCCGTGACTGAATCCGATATCAACGCCGCAGTGGCCACCGAAACCCCCGCAGCCGCCGTTGCCGCCCCTGCTGCGGTGCTGGAGGCTGAGGTCGCCGCCCCTGCCATAGAAGTCCCTGCCATAGAAGCCGCTGAGCAGGAGGCCCCGGAGAAGGAAGCCCCTGTTGAGAAGGTCTCGGGCATGAAGAGTGCCAATGCGGTGTTGGCCAAGGCCACCATTGATGCCGATGGCGTGCCTTCGGGCTACACCCCTAAGGCCGACGAGGGTCGGTTCCTGCTCAAGATCCTCTGGCTGCCAGACAATGTCGCCCTGGCCGTTGATCAGATCGTTGGTGGCGGTCCTAGCCCCCTAACGGCCTATTTCTTCTGGCCCCGGGAAGATGCCTGGGAAACCTTGAAAGGGGTGCTGGAAGCCAAGAGTTGGATCACCGAAAATGAGCGGGTTGAAATTCTCAACAAGGCCACGGAAGTGATCAACTACTGGCAGGAAGAGGGCAAGGGCAAGAGCTTGGATGATGCCAAGCTGAAGTTCCCCGAAGTCACCTTCTGCGGTACCGCCTGAATCTGGCTGGCCTAGGGGATGCTCTGAGCACAGACATCCCCTGGACCATTGGAAACTTAACAAGATCTGATTATGTGTAAAAAAAGCGGCCTTCTGGCCGCTTTTTAATGGTTGATAGTGGCCTCTTATTTCTTTTGGCCGAATTTAGCCTTGGCTTCGCTGTAAAAGTCTGCATCGATGCTATTCAAACCAGCATCCCTGGCCATTGCTTCAATCCGACCGCGCACAGCCGGCCGCACAAAAAAGGGAACCTCCTTAAGAAGTTCCCTGGCTTGCTCGCTCCATTCCATCAAATCAGAGGGCTCGGGTGGCTTGGAGCCTGGCCCGGGCTTTCTTGAAGCTTTGCTCGGCTTTCACTTTTTCAGGGCTGTTTTCCTTGCCTTCGAAGGAAGCCGCTGTTTGTTGGGCAGCATCTAGTTCCTGCTGCGCTTTGCTGGCGTCGATGCTGCTGGCTGGTTCGGCAGCGTTAACCAGCACATTCACCTCATCAGACTCCACCTCGGCGAAGCCACCCATGAGGGCAATGGCGGTCCAACGGTTGCCTTCCCGTAGGCGCAGTACACCTACGTCTACGGCGGTGAGCAGCGAAACGTGACCAGGGAGAACACCGAGTTGACCGGTGGTGCTGGGCAGGATCACCTCGTCGGCAATGCCGTCGAAGACGCTCTGGTCAGGGCAGAGCACCCGCAGGGTGAGCGGCATGGGGGAAAGTCCTCAGGGAAGGGGGCAGAGGCGGGATGCTGATCAGCCTTTGGCCTTGGCGAGGATCTTCTCGGCCTTGGCCCGCACTTGATCAATGTTGCCCACCAGGTAGAAGGCCTGTTCGGGCAGATCATCAAGTTCGCCAGCCAGAATCATCTGGAAGCCCTTGATGGTGTCAGCAAGTTTCACGTATTCACCGGTTTGGCCAGTGAAGATCTCAGCCACGAAGAAGGGCTGGGACAGGAACTTCTCAATCTTGCGGGCCCGATCCACCGTGCGGCGATCATCTTCGGAAAGTTCATCGAGACCAAGGATCGCGATGATGTCTTGCAGTTCCTTGTAGCGCTGAAGGGTGGATTGCACCAGGCGCGCAATTTTGTAGTGCTCATCGCCCACCACGGAGGGTTGGAGCATGGTGCTGGTGGAATCGAGCGGATCCACAGCGGGGTAGATGCCCTTGGAGGCCAGGCCGCGGCTGAGCACGGTGGTGGCATCCAGGTGGGCAAAGGTGGTGGCGGGGGCGGGGTCAGTGAGGTCATCTGCCGGCACATACACCGCCTGGATGGAGGTGATTGAACCTTCCAGGGTGGAGGTGATCCGTTCCTGCAGTTGGCCCACATCGGTGCCGAGGGTGGGCTGATAGCCCACGGCCGAAGGCATGCGGCCCAGCAGGGCGCTCACTTCAGAACCGGCTTGCACGAAGCGGAAGATGTTGTCAACAAACAGCAGCACGTCCTGCTTGTTCACATCGCGGAAATGCTCGGCCATGGTCAGAGCCGACAGCCCCACGCGCATGCGGGCGCCGGGGGGCTCGTTCATCTGGCCGTAGCAGAGGGCCACCTTCGACTTGCTGAGGTCTTCGGAGTTGATCACCCCGGATTCCTTGAATTCTTCGTAAAGGTCATTGCCCTCACGGGTGCGTTCGCCCACCCCGCCAAACACAGACACGCCGCCGTGTTCCTTGGCGATGTTGTTGATCAGCTCCTGGATCAGCACGGTCTTGCCAACGCCGGCGCCGCCGAACAGGCCCACCTTGCCGCCCTGGCGATAGGGGGCCAGCAGGTCAATCACCTTGATGCCGGTCTCGAACACCTGGGGCTTGGTTTCGAGGTCGGTGAGCTTGGGGGCTTCCCGGTGGATCGGGGCGCGCAGGTCGGTGGCCACGGGGCCCCGTTCATCTACGGGCTCGCCGAGCACATTGAAGATGCGGCCCAGGGTGGCTTCACCCACGGGCACGGTGATGGCGGAACCGGTGTCAAGGGCTTCCATGCCCCGCACCAGGCCATCGGTGCTGCTCATCGCCACGGCGCGCACCCGGTGGTCGCCGAGGAGCTGTTGCACCTCAGCGGTGAGGGCAATGGTCTGACCGGCGGAATTGATGCCTTCAATACGAAGGGCGTTGAAAATGCGCGGCAGCTTGCCGGCGGGGAATTCCACGTCGAGCACGGGTCCGATGACCTGGCGAACGATTCCTTTAGTGCCGGTGGTGGCTTTTGCTGCAGCGGCCATGGTTTGAAGCGTAGGGGCGGAAAGGCCAGGCCTTTCGGGCGGCGCAACATTACCACCGCAGCTCGCCCCCCCCCTGGAAAGGTTCGGGGAACCGCCCCTGGCCCCCAATTGCGACCCGCAGGGCCAGCGCACTAAGTTGGCACTCGGAGGGCGTGAGTGCTAATCGCGCTTTTGTTCCTCCAGTTCCACGCCCCGAGAACCAAACAGAAGTCATGGCTGCTGTATCCCTCAGCGTGTCCACCGTGAAGCCCCTCGGTGACCGCGTTTTTGTAAAGGTGTCCGCTTCGGACGAGAAGACTGCCGGTGGCATCTTCCTGCCCGACACCGCCCAGGAAAAGCCCCAGGTGGGTGAAGTGGTGCAAGTGGGCCCCGGCAAGCGCAACGATGACGGCACCCGCCAGGCTCCCGAAGTGAGCGTTGGCGACAAGGTGCTCTATTCCAAGTACGCCGGCACCGACATCAAGCTCGGCGGTGACGAGTTCGTGCTGCTCAGCGAGAAGGACATCCTCGCGATCGTCGCCTGACATCGAGCTTGAGACCCCTGCTGGGGTCCCACGTTTCACCCCCTTTCCCTTTCCCCATCTCTGAATCATGGCCAAGCGCATTATTTACAACGAGCAAGCCCGTCGGGCCCTCGAACGGGGCATGGACATCCTTGCTGAAGCCGTGGCCGTGACCCTTGGCCCTAAGGGTCGCAATGTGGTGCTTGAGAAGAAGTTCGGCGCCCCCCAGATCATCAATGACGGCGTAACCATCGCCAAGGAAATTGAACTGGAGGACCACGTTGAAAATACCGGCGTGGCCCTGATCCGTCAGGCCGCCTCCAAAACCAATGATGCTGCCGGCGACGGCACCACCACCGCCACCGTGCTGGCCCACGCCATGGTGAAGGCTGGCCTGCGCAACGTTGCTGCTGGCTCTAACGCCATCAGCCTCAAGCGCGGCATTGACAAGGCCTCCGACTATCTCGTTAAGAAGATTGAGGAGCACGCCAAGCCGATCACCGACAGCAAGGCCATCGCCCAGGTGGGCTCCATCTCCGCCGGTAACGACGAAGAAGTGGGCAAGATGATCGCTGACGCCATGGATCGCGTTGGTAAGGAAGGGGTGATCTCCCTCGAAGAAGGCAAGTCGATGACCACCGAACTGGAGGTCACCGAAGGCATGCGTTTCGACAAGGGTTACATCTCCCCCTACTTCGCCACCGACACCGAGCGGATGGAAGCGGTGCTGGATGAGCCTTACATCCTGCTCACCGATAAAAAGATCGGCCTGGTGCAAGACTTGGTGCCCGTGCTCGAGCAAATTGCCCGCACCGGCAAGCCCCTGCTGATCATCGCCGAAGACATCGAGAAGGAAGCCCTCGCCACCCTGGTGGTTAACCGCCTGCGCGGCGTGCTCAACGTGGCTGCCGTTAAGGCCCCTGGTTTCGGTGACCGCCGCAAGGCCATGCTCGAAGACATGGCAGTGCTGACCAATGGTCAACTGATCACCGAGGACGCTGGCCTCAAGCTCGAAAACGCCAAGATCGAGATGCTGGGCACCGCCCGCCGCGTCACGATCAACAAGGACACCACCACCATCGTGGCCGAAGGCAACGAAGCGGCGGTGAAGGCCCGTTGCGAGCAGATCCGTAAGCAGATGGAGGAAACCGACTCCACCTATGACAAGGAGAAGCTGCAGGAACGCCTGGCCAAGCTGGCCGGTGGCGTGGCTGTGGTGAAGGTGGGCGCCGCCACCGAAACCGAGATGAAGGATAAGAAGCTGCGCCTAGAAGATGCCATCAACGCCACCAAGGCGGCTGTTGAAGAAGGCATCGTTCCTGGCGGTGGCACCACCCTGGCCCACCTGGCCCCCGTGCTCGAAGAATGGGCTAACCAGAACCTCGTTGGTGAGGAACTGCTGGGCGCCCTGATCGTGGCCTCCGCCCTCAACGCTCCCCTCAAGCGGATCGCTGAGAACGCCGGTGCCAACGGCTCCGTTGTGGCTGAAAACATTCGCCACAAGCCCTTCAACGAGGGTTACAACGCCGCCACCGGCGAATACGTCGACATGCTGGCTGCCGGCATCATCGACCCCGCCAAGGTGACCCGCTCCGGTCTGCAAAATGCCGCCTCTATCGCTGGCATGGTGCTGACCACCGAGTGCATCGTGGTGGATCTGCCCGAGAAGAAGGATTCAGCACCCGCCGGTGGCGGTGGCGGTGGCATGGGCGGCATGGGCGGCGACTTCGACTACTAGATAACTAACCCCGGAGGCTTTGCCTCCAAATCAAGAGGGGCAGAAGGGTTTTTACCCTTTTGCCTTTTTTTATGTCTGGCTTCAGATCATGCCTTGAGCCGCAGGGTTTCGATGCCTTGGCCAGGGCAAGTTCCATGGACCGACTGGGATTTTGCTGTAATAGCCACTGAATTTTGCTTTTTTGTAGCAGCTGTTACAGGTGGCGCCCCTGGAAAAGTTCAGGGTGAACCACGATCGCTGAAATCCCTTTGACTGCCGTAGCCCTGGCCACTAACGGCTTCATCCTGATCTGTGCAGCCCTCGTGTTGTTGATGACCCCGGCCCTGGGGCTTTTCTATGCGGGCTTTGTGCGGGGTCGCAATGTGCTCAACACCCTGATGATGAGCTTCGGGGCGATGGCCCTGGTGAGTGTGCTCTGGATGCTCTACGGCTACAGCCTGGCCTTTTCCGAAGGCTCTGGTCCGTTCGCTCCTTTTGTTGGTGGTTTGGCCTGGGCCGGGCTTTCAAATTGGTCGGCCCCCTTCAACTCCAACGGCCTCAGCCACGGGGCCGTGGCGTTTTTTCAGCTCACATTTGCGATCATCACGCCCGCCCTGGTGTCTGGGGCGGTGGTGGAACGGATGAATTTCCGGGCTTGGATGCTCTTTTTGTTGCTCTGGAGCACTTTCATCTATTTGCCCCTTGCCCATATGGTTTGGGGGCCTGGGGGCTTTCTGGGCACCAGTGGGGGCCTGGGGGCCCTTGATTTTGCCGGGGGCTATGTGGTGGAGATGGCCTCAGGGGCTGCTGCTGCAGTGGCTGCCCTGGTGGTGGGCCCTCGCCGCACTTACCCCAACCACAACGCCCCACCCCACAACGTGCCCTTCATCCTGTTGGGGGCGGGCTTGCTCTGGTTTGGCTGGTTTGGTTTCAACGGCGGCAGTGGACTGGTGGCTGGAAACCTTGCCAGCCTTGCTTGCCTCAACACCAACACCGCCGGAGCCTCAGCGACTTTGGTGTGGATGCTGCTGGACACCTACCAGCGCGGTAAACCCACCGCGGTGGGCGCGGCTACCGGGGCGGTGGCTGGTTTGGTGGCGATCACCCCGGCGGCGGGGTTTGTTAGTCCGATTGGGGCCCTATTTATCGGTGCCCTGGCTGCGCTTGTGTGTAGCACTGCCCTGCAGTTGAAGGGGCGGTTGCGGTTGGATGACAGTCTTGATGTGTTGCCTGTGCATGGGCTGGCCGGCACGCTTGGGGTGCTGCTCACCGGCATCTTTGCCCTAAAGAGCGTTAATCCAGCAGGGGCCGATGGTTTGCTGGCAGGTAATCCCCTGCAGCTATGGATTCAACTCAAGGCCGCTGGTTTCACGCTGTTGTGGGTGGGGGTGGGCACCTTTGTGGTGTTGCAGCTGATTCGTCAGTTCATGCCCCTAAGGGTGAGTGATCAGGCGGAACGGCTGGGGCTTGATATCAGTGCCCATGGGGAAGAGGCCTATAACAATGAATTCACCGGCTGATAAATTTGTTGGCCGATCAGAGATAGAAGCCAACGGTGGTTATCACTCGAGTGCCCTTTCCCCTGAGGGCACTACGTAAGAAATAGGTGGATTGGTTGTGGAGTAAGGCTTCCCAGCGGTGGCGGGTTACAAATACCGGCAATACCACTGTGCAGAAAAGGTTGGCCCCTTTGCGGTGTTGTTCCTCGAATTTATGCACAAAATCCACCACTGGAGTGGTTAGGGATCGGTAGGGGGAATCCAAGATCACCAGCGGCACCTGGGGTAGTTGCTTGGCCCATTGGCGGCGAAAAGCTTCGGCTTTGCCATGGCCCAGATCCACGTGTACCGCCACCAGTTCGGTGGCAATGCTGTGGGCATAGCGCACTGCTTCGTAGCTGCCCCGGTGCAGTTGACCCACGAGAACCACCACTGGAGCCGCCCCCCCCGGGGCTGGGGCGGCGGGCAGGCTGAGCTTTACGTCGGTGGCGAGGCGTAGGCGCTTTGATACCAACCGGTAGTGGTTGTGGATCGTTAGAAATATGGTTACCAGCAGGGGCACGGCCAGCACAATCAGCCAGGCCCCCTGGTGGAACTTGCTGAACAGCAGCACTGCCGTAACTACAGCTGTTACCACGGCGCCAAAGCCATTGATCAGGGCCTTGACCCGCCAGCCCCTGGAGCGTTCCTTAAACCAATGAATCACCATCCCTGCCTGGGAGAGGGTGAAGCTGGTGAATACTCCCACCGCATAGAGCGGGATCAGGCGACTAACGCTGCCGCCGAACAGCACCAACAAAAGACCAGCGCCGATCGAAAGGAAAACGATGCCGTTGCTAAAAACCAGCCGGTCTCCGAGGGAAGCCAGCTGCCGCGGCATGAAACCATCCTGGGCCAGAAAAGCGGCCAGTCTTGGGAAATCTGCATAGGCGGTGTTGGCCGCCAGCAGCAGGATCAGCAGGGTGCCGAGCTGGAGCACCAAGAGCAGGAAGCCGTTACCGAAAACCTTCTCGCCAATCTGATAAAGCAGCGTGGGGCCACTTTCCAGATAAACCAGCCCCAGGTGACTGGCCAGCAGGCTGATGCCCAGGAACATCACAGCCAGCAATATCACCATCGTGCCCAGCACCCGCCGGGCATTACGCCATTCCACCGGGCGGAAGGCCATCACGCTGTCGCTGATCGCCTCAATGCCGGTGAGGGCGGCACAGCCGGAGCTAAAGGCCCGCATCATCAGCACTGGACCGATGGCCATGGCCGTGCCGTGGTGGTGGCTGGCGGCCGCTTCCGTGAGCAGTTGTTGTTGTTGATCCGCTGCCAGCACCGGCAGGGATCCCTGCAGCAACTGGATCAGACCCACCCCCACCAGCAGCAGGATTGAGCCCAGAAATAAGTAGGTGGGCAGGCTCATCACCTGGGCGCTGGAGCGCACACCCCGCAGGTTTGCCACCATCAACACCACCACGGCCGCCAAACAGAGCGGCACCCGCATGGCATCAAGGCCTGGCAGGTAGGAGGTGAGGGCGGCGATGCCCGCCGCCACACTCACCGCCACGGTGAGCACATAGTCAAGGGAGAGGGAGGCGCCGGCCACCAGGCCAGCGGTGGAGCCCAGGTTGTCGTGGGAGACCCGGTAGGAGCCACCGCCGCGGGGGTAGGCCTTGATGGTTTGGCTGTAGCTAATGCCAACCACCACCATCAGCAGCACGATCATGCCGGTGATCGGCAGGGTGAACTGCAGGGCGGCGGCCCCGGCCATGCCCAGCACCAAGACGATCTCCTGGGTGGCGTAGGCCACCGATGAGAGGGCATCGGAACTGAGGATCGCCAGGGCCTCTGAGTTGGTTAGGCGTTCTTCGTCATGGGCACTGGTGGGCAGAGGCTCGCCAAACAGTCCGCGCTTGAGGCGCTCAAGCACCAGATTTAATTGGCTTGCCATCGGGGCTAGCTCACCCAACCGGCGCTGAGTACCACTGCAAAGCCCAGGAAGAGGGCGAGCAGGGTCCAGCTGATGCGGTTCAGGGTGTTTTCAGCGCTGCGGGCACTGGTAAACATCGAGCTGCCGCTGGCGGCAAGTCCCCCCATGCCATCACCTTTGGGACTGTGCAGCAGCACAGAAATGATCAGCAATACGCCGGTGACGGCCCAAAGCCAACTGAGGATGGATTGCAGCATGTTTGATGGCGATTAGGCCAATGTAGGCCGAGACTGCACTGGACTTTTCGCCGTGATCGGCACCACCAGGCTGCGGCCACTCATGGCGGCGGGCACTTCTATTCCCAGCAGTTGCAGCACCGTAGGGGCGATGTCGGCTAGGCCACCATCCTGGCGCAATTGAAGGTCCCCACCAAAGCCGGCCAGCTTGCGTTTTTCGCCTTCCACCAGGATGAAGGGCACCGGATTGGTGGTGTGGGCGGTCCAGGGGCGGCCATCGGCCCCTTGCATTAATTCAGCATTGCCGTGGTCTGCGGTGATCAGCAGGCTGCCCCCCATGCGACAGGTGGCATCCAGCAGCCTGCCCACACAGTGGTCTACGCAGCCCACGGCTTCCACGGTGGCCTGCATGTCTCCGGTGTGGCCCACCATGTCTGGGTTGGCGAAGTTGATTACCACCAGGGAATAGATGCCCTTGCGAATGGCCGCCACACAACCGTCGGTGAGGCTCTCTGCCGACATGGCGGGGGACTGGTCGTAGGTGGCCACCTTGGGGGAGGGCACCAGGTGCCGGTCTTCGCCGGGGAAGGGTTTCTCCATCCCGCCATTGAGGAAGTAGGTGACGTGGGGATATTTCTCGGTTTCGGCGGTGCGGAACTGGCGCAGCCCCTCCCGGGAGATCACTTCCCCCAACAGGTCATCGAGGGATTCCGGGGGGAAGGCCACCGCCACCGGCAGGCCCTTTTCGTATTGGGTGAAGGTGACCACATGCAGCGGTTGGATCTGCTGGCGGGCAAAGCCCTTGAAATCCGGTTTGACCAGGGCGGCGGTTAGTTGCCGCATGCGGTCGGGGCGGAAGTTGAACAGCACCAGCCCATCGTTGGCGGCGATCACTTCCGGGCCAAAACGCACCGGTTCCAGGAATTCGTCGCTGGTGCCGGCCTGATGGGCACTGGCCAGCACGGCTTCAGGGGTTTCGCTGCTTACCAGGCCCACTTCAGTGAGCAGGCGATAGGCCTTCTCCACTCTTTCCCAACGGTTGTCGCGGTCCATGGCCCAGTAGCGGCCACAGAGACTGGTGATTGAACCAACCCCGGTTTCGGCGATCGCCTCCCGCAGCTGGGCCAGGTAACCGAGGGAGCTGTTGGTGGGGGTGTCGCGGCCATCGGTGATCGCATGGATGCAAACCTCCTTGAAGCCCCGGCCGGCGGCCCAGCGCAGCAGCCCAGCCAGATGCTTTACGTGGCTGTGCACGCCCCCATCGGAGAGCAGACCCAGCAGATGCAGGCGTCCGCCGTTCTGCAGCAGGCCGTCGGCCAGTTTGTTGAGGGCAGGGTTCTGGTTGATGCTGCCGCTGGCCACAGCCTGGCCAATGCGCACCAGCTCCTGGCGGATCACCCGGCCTGAACCAATGGTGAGGTGCCCCACCTCTGAATTGCCCATTTGGCCGTCGGGCAGGCCCACATGGGCGCCACTGGCTTCGATCAGGCTGTGGGGATAGGCATGCCACAGGGCGTCCATCACCGGCGTTTTCGCCGCGCGGATCGCGTTGTGGTCTGCCTCAGGCTGCTCCCCCCAACCATCGAGGATTGCCAATACCACTGGAGCCACTGGGGGCAAACTTCGCTCCACAAGGGTTGTATCGGTGGTGGGGGGTGTCGCCGCTGTCACCCAGTTTTGCTGTGGTACCTAAGCCAAATTTACATCGCTTCCCAAGGCTTTTCCCGTCTGTGTCACGGGCGTCAGCTTTTGAGCACGCTGATCAGCCCTAGGATCTGCCTTCGTTTTAGTGGCAGCCGGTGATTGGACGAGCGTCCTTCCCGCCCCAGGATTGCGACCGGGTCACGATTCTCGATGCGGCGGAATTGCATCGCACCGTGCTGCGGCTCTGCACCCAGATGCTGGAGAGTGTCCCAGACCCCAAGGACCTGGTGCTGCTGGGGATCCCCACCCGGGGGGTGGCCCTAGCCCAGGTGTTGGCCCGGGAGCTGGAACTGCTGCTGGGCCAGCCGGTGGACCATGGGGTGCTTGATCCCACCTTCCATCGGGATGACCTGAACCGGGTGGGCACCCGCCTCGCCCTGCCCACCGCCTTGCCTGTGTCGATCGACGGCCGTTCCCTGGTGTTGGTAGACGACGTGGTGTTCACGGGGCGCACCGTACGGGCGGCCCTGGAGGCGCTGCAGGCCTGGGGGCGTCCGGCAAATGTGCGCCTGCTGGCGATGGTGGATCGCGGCCACCGGGAACTGCCGATTCAGCCTGATTTTGTGGGCCGGGTGGTGCCCACCAGCCGCCAGGAATTCATCCACCTGATGCTGCAGGAGGTGGATGGCGAAGAGGGGGTGGCGCTGCTGCGGCCGCGGGGCGGCGTGTCCCTCAGCTAGCTAGCTGACAGGCTCCAGTTCATCGGCCCGGAAGTGGGCCTTGTAACGACCAAAGGCCACCACCACGGGCAAAGTTGGGCTGATTGGCCGGCCTTGCCAGTCGTCTAGCACTTTGCTTACTTCCCCCTCCTGGCCTTGCATGTCGAAGGCTTGGCCGCGGTGCTCAGGGTGGGTGAATACCTGAACCGACTCACTCACACGTACACGGTCCCCGGGCTTCATGCCTGCTTTTGCTTTTGCTAGCCATCCTGTCATTCAGCGGCGACAGTCGCTCTCGGGGCCCTCTTCCACCACCTTGCCCCCCAGCTCCTTGCAGGCGGCCTGGAAGGCGGCCCAGTCCCCCAGCCCCTGGCCCATGTAACGGCGAACTAAGCCATCTAGCCGTTGGGGATCAACCGGGCCCCCTGGGCCGCTGCTATGGGCCGGCCCATGGCTGTTGTGGTCTTCCTGGCGCAGGCGCAGGGCTGCAATGGCAACATCCACCTGGCGGCGCAGCGGCACGGCCTGGGTTTTCCACCAGGGGTGGTCCAGCTGATTGAGTTGATCAAGGGCCTCCCACCACTGTTTTTTTGCCACCGCCGTTTGGGCTTTTTCAAATAGGAAGCGATTGAAGGCCCAGTTTTCGCGCAGGGCCTCCTGGAGGGCTTGGCCTTCGGGAAATCGGTTTTCGCCGCTGCTGCTTAACAGCGAAAAAGCTTGGTTTAGTTCCCCCCGCTGGAACCGCTGCATCACCCATTGCTTGAGCTGCTGGCGCCAGTGCTGCAGTTGGCGGTTTTCGGCCAGGGGATTGGCGCTGCGGCTCACCAGCCGCCGCTGTTGATCAAGGGCGGCCCACCAGCGGCCCTGGTCCCAACTGAGCTGGGCCTGGCGCCGCAGGCAGGTTTCCACCAGGGCCTGTTCCTGGGGGCGCAGCGGTTGGAGGGCCCCCAGTTGCCTACCAAGCCGTAGGCAGGCCCCCAGCTGACCCGCCTGGGCGGCGTTGCGCAGGCGCTGGGGTAGGCGTTGCTGCCAGAGACCTAGGCCAGCCAGGCCGAGCAGCAGCACCCCAAGGGTTCCGCTCAGCCAGAGCCAGGGGAGCCGGGGGGGGCGGAGGGCCAAGACAGGGCCAGGGCTGGAGTTACTCCAGCATGCCGAGCCGCTGGGGTCCGAAGACTTGTTTGCTAACCAAGTCTTGGCCCTGCACCCAGAGCTGTTGTTGGCCATCGATGCGGAATTGAAGCCGCAGTCGATCGGCCTCCCCCTGGGCCGCTGGCTCGATGCTGAGGAGCTGGGGGGCGCCTTCCCAGGGGCAAACCCGCACCGCCCCCGCCGCCTGGGCCCGCAGGCTGGGCAGGCCGTTGTGGAAGACCACCTCGGCGCGGCATTCGGGCTCGGGGGTGCCCAGTTGCAGTTCCAGGGCCGTTTGGCCGCTGCTGCAGCTGAGCACCAGCTCCAGCGGTTGGGGGGTGGGCCAGGCCTGGCCGGCCAGAAATAAAGGGTGCCAGCGGTGGGCCTGGAGCCGTCGATCCCAACAACGCAGGCTCACGGCTTGGCTCAGCACATCCAGCACCTGCAGGGCTGGGGTCATGGCCAGGGCGCCGCGCACCACCGCCTCCAACGGTTGGGCCACCGGCAGGCGCCGCTGGGGTAGCCGTTGGGCCAACCATTGCTGCAGCCAGGGCAGTTGGCTGCCGCCCCCCACCGCCAGCACGCCATCGAGCTGATCCAGCCGTTCCCCAGCCCGGCGGGCGGCCGCCTCCACCTGGGCTAGCAGCCCATCGAGCTGGGCCGCTAGCCCGTTGTTATCCAGCACCGTTTCGAGTTGCTGGCGCCGGGCCCGCAGCAGCCGCGCTGGCCCATCGCCCTCCAGTAGCACCTGGGCAGTGCTGGCGCTGCTGAGGGCGCATTTGAGCTGTTCGGCGGCCGCCAGCCAGGCGGGGTGATCGGCGTGGGGGGCGCCCAGGGCCAGGGCCCAGTGGCGATCTATCTGCAGGCCGCCGCTGGCCTGGCCGGCTTTACCCAGCACCCGGGCGGTGCGCAGGCCCTGGCGTTCCGGGGCCAGGTTGCGGCCCGCAAAGCGCAGCAGCTGGGCCATCGGCGCCGCTTTACCTTCGCCCCCCTCAAGGCGCACTAGGGAAAGGTCGGTGGTGCCAGCGCCCATGTCGAGCACCAGCACCAGGCTGCCGGGCGCTAGGCCGGCGCCGAGGGCGGCGGCGGTGGGTTCATCCACTAGGGCCAGCTCCGGCACTGCTAAACGGCTGGCCCAGCTGAGTAACCAGCGGCGATAGGCACCGAAACCCTCCACCGGGGCGGTGAGCACCAGCCGTTGGGGTAGGCGATCGCTGGGGAGTCGCTCCCAGATGCCCTGGAGCAGGGCTTCGGCGGCGCGCTGGGCCTCGGGGGGCGGCGTTGGCTGGTTCAGCAACAGCTTGAAGTTGCGAACACAGCTCTCTGGGCTGCCGCCATCGAGCACCTGTTGGCCCAGCAGTGGTTTGCTGGGGCCCCATTGCACCAGGCTGGGAATCAAAGGCGGGCCGCTGGGGCGGCAGAGGGGCGGCAGCGCCAGCAGTTCCGGGGCGCTGCTGGCATCCCCCTGCCAGGCCACCAGGGTGCTGGAACTGCCCAGATCGATGGCAAGGGTGCCCTGGCCCAAGCTGCGCCGAATCAAACGAATACTGAAACCATTACAGACAACCTCAACCCTTAGGCGCGGTTCCGCCCAGATTTAGATCACTGGGTCTGGAGCCGAGATGGTTTTTATCGGTTGGCTAAATGGGGATCGGTTGATGCGGACGGTCTTGTCTTTTTACCGGGAGGAGCCTCGGGAGTTAGCCCTGTTGGCGCCCCTGCTGGGCTGCCGTTGGCGGCGGGGCTGGTCGAGCCTGCGGCTTGCTTGCCTCGACCGCGAACACCTGGAGCGGGTTGATTCCTTGCTGGAATTGTTGCAGCCCCCCCTGGCGGCCCTGCAGTTGGTGAGCGAGATCCGGCTTGCGGCGCCGGGTATCGCCGAGCGGATCTATCCCGTGGGCTTGCCCGTGGGGCAGGGGGCTAGGGCTTAGAATTAACGATCGACGTTTAGGCCGGGCTTTGCCCGGGTGGCGCTATGTACCTCACCCAGCAGCCCGATGCCAAGGAACTGGCCCAGCGGGGCGAAAGCCTGATCCGCCATTCCAGCAACCACTACCTCACCACCGTGAGGATTGCTTTCCGGGCTAAACAGCGCCGTTTTGATGATTTCGAAGGCCTGCTAGACGACAGCATGATTAAGCCTGTGCAGCGGGCAATCATTGAACTCAGCGACGAACAGGATCAACCGGACCTGTTGCCCGGCTGAACGGTTTGGCCCCCATCCAGCGGCAGGGGCCTGGCTGGCGCCTAGCCCTTGATCCCAGCCGCAGCCCCTACCAGGCCCTGATTGGCGGCGATGGTTGGGCGATAGAACTCACTGGCGAAGAACTGGCCCAGTTAAGGCAGTTATGTGGGCGGCTAGGGGCTGAGCACCAGGCCCTGGCAGACCAGTTGATGGCGGAGGAACAGCTGGAACTCTGCTTGGAGCAGGGCGGCTGGTGGTTGGAATTAAGTGGTGACCGCCGCCATTGGGCCCTGCGCTTTGTGCTTGGCGGCCCTGGCCTCGGCTCTGGCCGTGGCGCCGAGGGCCACTGGCCAGCGCCGGCCAGTGGCGCCTTTGTGCAGGCGCTGCTGCAGGGGGACTGCTTTTAGCCTTGCTGCAGGAAGCCGGTGTGATCTTCTTTGTCAAATAGGTGCTGATAGGCGGCCACCAGGCTGCAAACCACCACGGGGGCTGCCACCAGGATGCCCACGCCGAATAGCAGCAGCCCCAGCAGGGTGATCAGCACCATCAGGATCGCAAAACCCAGCAGTCGCCAGAATTGCGGATCAACGCCGTGGCGACCGGCCTGGAAGGCGGCCAGGGGCTTTTCGCCCCGGGCCACCACCAAGGGCACGTGGAACATCTGGGTAATCGCCACATAAAACAGCACCAGCACCCCGGCCACGAGGGGCAGGGCGATTAGTTCGAGCCGGATCAGGCTGAGCAGCGCCCCCGCTAAACCTGCCACCAGAATCACCAGCACATTGATGCCTAGCAGCAGTACAGCCATCCAGAACAGGCGTTTCATCGCCTGACTGTCCCAGCGAATGAAGTCTGCGAATTTGGGTGCTTCTCCCCCCACCGCCTTCCAGGCCCCCCGGAACAGGCCCACGTTCATCCAGAGGCTGGCGACCACGTTGAGGGCTAGGCCCAACAGGAAGAGCAGAACCCAGAACAACAGAAAGCCTGTGTTGGTTTCGATTGCCGATGTGGCGTTTTCCTGAATTGATTGGGTGATCAGATTCAATAGCCCGCCGAGCAGGGTGAAACCGATGAAAGGCCAGGGGGCGCGGGCAAAGGCAGCCCAGCCCTTTTTGACAAGCTCACCAATGGGTAGAGCGGAAGGGGGCAGGCCTGCGGCGGTCATGGGGTGGGGGCGTTCTGCTGAAGTTAGCGGTAGCTTTTCGCTTCTGCCAGCAATCGCTCTAAAGCTGAACAGGGCCCAGCAGGGTCAACAGGCTGGCGGCGCTGGCGGCGGGCACCGGCAGGATTGAAAGACGGTTGCCCTTGCGCACCACGGGCAACTGTTCCGCAGTGAATAGTTCCTTGAGGCGATCAAGGCTGAGCAGCTCCTGGAAACTGCCCCCATAGGCCAGCCGCACACAGTCCCAACGGGGGGACTCTGCTTTGGAGGCGGCGTCAAAGTATTTATTGCTGGGGTCAAATTGACTGGGGTCAGTGAGGCCCACCTCCAGCACTTCCATCAGGCCAACGATCCCCGGAGGGCTGGTATTGGAGTGGTAGAAAAAGGCCTGATCACCCACCGCCATCGAGCGCATGAAATTACGCGCCTGGTAGTTGCGAATCCCATCCCAGAGGGTGCTGCCCTCTGCCTTGAGGTGCTCGATCCCGAAAACATCGGGTTCGCTTTTCATTAACCACCAGTTCATCGTCATGGCTTGCTGGGCAGGGCCTGCACCAACTGGCGAAAATGCTCGCCCCTCACCTCGAAATCCCGGTATTGGTCAAAGCTGGCGCAGGCTGGCGAGAGCAGCACACTGCTGGCCCCCAGTTCCTCGGCCAGGGCCTGGGCCAGGGGCAGGGCCTGGTCTAGGTGTTCCTGTTGCTCAATCCGGCCCGGGTAGCCGCTGGCGCCCAACAATTCGTTGAAGGTGGGCATCGCTTCGCCAAATAACACCACAGCCACTGCCTTTTCCCCGAGGGCCTGCAGCCACGTGGCCGGTTCCCCCCGTTTGGCCCGGCCCCCCGCCAGCAGCACCAGCGGCCCCTCCAGGGCCTGGAGGGCCACCAGGGAGGCGTCGTAGTTGGTGGCTTTGCTGTCGTTGTAATAGCTGACCCCCTGGTGCACCCGGATGCGTTCCAGCCGGTGGGCAACGCCGGGAAAGCTGCGGCAGGCGGCTTCCATCTGGGCGCCACTCACCCCGGCGGCCTGGGCAACCGCTGCGGCCAGCAGCAGGTTTTGACGGTTGTGGGCCCCGGGCATGGCCAGGGCCCTGGCATCCAGCAACGGCCCCTTTTCCCCCAGCACCTGGTCGCCTTCCATCCAGAGCAGGGGCCGGGCGCCGGCGGGCAACGCCTCCCGGGGACCGGCGGTGACCCAGCCGGCCTCGGGCCAGGTGTCGGCATGGGCCCTTAGGTCTGGGTCATCACCATTAAGGATCTGGAGGCCGCAATAGCGCAACAGATCGGCCTTGATGCTGCGGTAGTGCTCCACGGTGCCGTGGCGATCGAGGTGATCTGGGGTGAGGGTGGTCCAAACGCCGATGCGGGGGGCCAGGGCCGGTGCCGCTTCGATCTGGAAACTGCTTAGTTCCACCACCACCCAGTCGGGCTGTCTGCCGTTTTGGCAGGCGAGGGCCAGTTCCGCCGCTGAGCTGCCGATGTTGCCGCACACCGGCGCATCGAGGCCGGCCTGCTGGAGCAGATGGCCCACCAGGGAAGTAACGGTGGTTTTGCCGTTGGTGCCGGTGATGCCGATCCAGGGCACCCCGGCCAGCCCCTCCCAGGCCACCTGCATTTCGCCTACCACCTCGATGCCCCGGTCCCGCAGCTGGTTCAGCACCGGATGGTCAAAGGGGATGCCGGGGCTGATCACCACCCGGCTGGGGGGGGGGACCAAGGCCTCAAAACTGGCCAGGGCTAGGGGTTGACCCAATTCCACCTGGATACCCTCCAGGGCCAGCAGATCAGCCTGGCGTTGCAGTTCGCTGTTCTTGTTGCTGTCGATCAGAGTTACGTTGTGGCCCCGGGCATTCAGCAGGCGGGCAGCACCGGTGCCGGAACGGCCGAGACCCACCACCACCACCGGTTCCTGCATGCTTCTAATAGAGGGAAGTGGGCGATACTGGAATCGAACCAGTGACTCCTACCGTGTCAAGGTAGTGCTCTACCTCTGAGCTAATCGCCCATGGGGGCCGCCACGGCCCTCTGGCCATGGCTTGTCAACCGAATCCCTCCTACTCGCTAGGGTTCACCACTGTCAAATCCGGCGTCCGGCCCTGGGGGGACCCCAGGCGATTGCTCCGGACTTTCCCTGGCTCAGCAACCACACCTGAGCTAACTTGATTTGCCGCTGAATTTCAATTCAGGTGATGCCCTGCTTGTGCAGCGAGACCTAGTTCCCAGTCCGCGGATAGAGCTGTTGCTGCAACATCTGCGCCGCTGTTTGCAGCGGCTGATTCAACATCAGCATGGCTTTGAGCTGGTGGTGATTTGAGGATTGAATTAATAGGCTGGCTGCTGCTGGATGAGCTCTGGGAATACCAAGAGAGCGATGCTGCGGTGCAGGAAGGAATTCAGCTGCAAATGTAATGATTTGACTTCTTCTTTCTGGCTTTTAATGTTAATTAGCTCCATGGCCTTCTTGATCTGATTGATGGAAATATCTTGGTTTTTATTTTCGCTTGAGAAAATTCCACCTGCGGAAATGGAGGTCGTGAAATCGCTGGCAGAGGTCTCTTGGCGACTTAATGCACAGGCTGTTTCGACAATTTTTGCGGTGTTAAAGCTGATCGCCAGCCCCATGTAGGCAGAGGTAGATGTTGTGAAATTGCGGGTGTGATCGCTGGCAAGGGCGGCTTTGCCCGGGCTTAGGGTTAGCTCGTAGCCATTCTCTAGAATCGTTTTTGTGCTGCCTGCGTAAGGGATTACAAGGGTGCTTCTCCCCGGGAGAGTTCCGGGGCCTGAGACTCTGATGGCGGTGTGAATAATTGAAGCTAAAATGATATCTCCCAGTTCGAATTTGACAGATCTGTGTAGAAAATCTTGGCAGCTTTCAAGGGGGGTGTATTCGCAGATTGGCAGGATGCCATTGAGATTTTGTTGGCAGCCCTGGCAATCTGTGTCGATTTTGGCGGCGCTGCTTAGAAACGGCAGCACGGATTCTCTTGCCCACTGAACATTATTCATGGCGCCAGTCTCCGGCCTAGGGATACAAATAATCGATAGTCCGATGGGCTTTGCGGTGATTGCTTCTCTGTTGGGGTTTCCCTAGGCGCGAAGGGGGACACCTTACTTTTGGCTGCTATTAAATCTAACTTTAGGCGCCAATCGGGGCGATTTGGCGTGGGCCTGGGTTTGGCTAAAGCACCCGGGTCAGGGTCAGCCGCCAGCGGTCCCGTTTGGTGAGCAGCACCGTTTCAAGTACCAGTTCGCCGCGCCCCAGCAGTTGAATCCGGTCGCCGGGCTTGAGTTCCCGGCTGGGGCTATCCACGGGGTTCCAGTTGATGCGCACCTTGCCCAGGCGGATCAGTTCGGCCATGCGGCTCCTGGAGATGCCAAAACCAGCCGAGGCCACCGCATCAAGGCGCAGGGAGGCCTCCACCGTGCTGAGTGATTTTTGTCGAGGCTCCTGGGCCCCCAGCCGGGCCCAATCTGCGGGCTGCAGTTGACAGGCGACGCTGCGCACCAGCAGCGGCTGCCCTTGCAGTTGCTGGGCCGCCTCGGGGCTGCAGATCAGCAGGGCGCCCCGATCGCCGCGCACCAGCAGATCCCCCAGGGCCGCCGCCGCCACGCCGCCCTGCTCCAGGGCCAGGCGGAAATCGGCGGCTTCGGCCGGATCAAAGAGAAAATTGCCGCTGATTTCCAGCAGGGCTAGGGGCGCTATTGGGGGCGCTGCTGGGGGCGGCGGGCTGCCCTGGCGTTCCAGCCGCAGGCGTCGGCGTTCCGCCTGGCCATAGCCCCCCTCCGCCGCCAGCTGCAGTTCCCCCAGGGGGGCAAAGCGCGCTTCGGCTTCCTCCCGCACCGGTGCCGCCAGAAAGCCGCTCCAGCAGGGCTGGTGGGTGCGCAGGGCGGTTTCCGCCAGCGCCAACAGCTGGCTAAGCGCTTCGGGGTGGGCGGCGCCCGCCAGTAACTGCTTGCGGGGCAGCATCAGTCTTCTTTCAGGCGCACCACGGCCTGGGGGCGGGCCTTTTGAATCAGGCCCCAGGGCATGGCGTCGCCGCTAACGGCCTCCACCAGCAACACCCAGTTGCCCTCCTCAAGGCGGTTGCGCACGGTGCGGATCTGGTCATCCCCTTCGCCGGTAACGCTGGCCGCCGCCGCATAGCTACCCATCCAGCCCGAAGCGAGCCCCAGCAGACCGCCGATCAAGGGTTGGCCGATGGGGCCAGCGAAGCCGAAGGTGTCGAGGTTGGTGATGAAGGTGAACATCGCCCCGGCGGCGAAACCGAAGGGCAGCAGCCAGCGGGCCATGGTGCGTTGGCGGTCGCGCCTGTCTAGGGCTGGGTTTAGTTCCCGTACGGTCTTTGGATCAAGGGCCTCGGCGCCCACGGCCCGCAGGCCCAGGGGGGGCTGCAGGCTGGCCAATTCCTGGCGGAGCTGCTCCAGCCGTTCCCACTTATCCAGCACCACAGCCACGTAGAGGCCCATCCGAATCGAAGCCCATAGGAGCGGTCACTACACTGCACCCCCGCATGCCCCGCGGACCATGACCAAAGTTTTGGTGTCTGACCCCATCGACCAGGTAGGGATCGACATCCTTTCCCAGGTGGCCCAAGTTGACGTGCGCACGGGCTTACCCCCGGCGGAGTTGAAACAGATCATTGGCGAATACGACGCCCTGATGATCCGTTCCGGCACCCAGGTGACCGCTGAGATCATCGAAGCAGCGCCCCGGCTCAAGATCATCGGCCGCGCTGGCGTGGGGGTGGACAACGTTGATGTGCCCACGGCCACCAAGCACGGCGTGCTGGTGGTGAATTCCCCGGAGGGCAACACCATTGCCGCCGCTGAGCATGCCCTGGCCATGATGCTGGCCCTCTCCCGTCACATTCCTGCGGCCCACAGCAGCACCGCCGCCGGCGGTTGGGACCGCAAAACCTATGTGGGCAATGAGCTCTACAAGAAACGCCTTGGCGTGGTGGGTTTGGGCAAGATCGGCTCCCATGTGGCCCGGGTGGCCCAGGCCATGGGCATGGAGGTGATTGCCTACGACCCCTTCATCTCCAATGAGCGGGCCCAGCAGTTGCGGGTGCGGCTCAGCGCCCTGGAGCCCCTGTTTAAGGAAGCCGACTACATCACCCTGCACCTGCCCCGCACCCCAGACACCGAAAACCTGGTGAATGCGGAGCTGCTGGCCAAGATGAAACCCACGGCGCGCTTGGTGAACTGTGCCCGCGGCGGCATCATCAATGAGGCCGACCTGGCCGTCGCCCTCAAGAACGGGGTGATCGGCGGGGCCGCCCTCGATGTGTATGCCCATGAACCGCTGGAGGCTGATTCCCCCCTGCGCAGCGTTGGCGAGCGGCTGATCCTCACCCCCCACCTGGGGGCCTCCACGGAGGAGGCCCAGGTGAACGTGGCGGTGGATGTGGCCGAACAGATCCGCGACGTGTTGCTGGGGCTGCCAGCCCGCAGCGCCGTGAATATTCCCGGGCTCACCCCCGAGGTGATGGAGCAGCTCAAGCCCCACCTGCAACTGGCCGAAACCCTGGGCCTACTGCTCAGTCAGCTGTCGGGGGGCTCCGTGCAGGAGCTGGAGGTGCGCCTGCAGGGGGAATTTGCCGAACATCCCAGCCAGCCCCTGGTGGTGGCCGCCCTCAAGGGGCTGCTCAGCTCCGCCCTGGGGGATCGGATCAACTACGTGAATGCGGCCCTAGAGGCCAAGGGCCGGGGCATCCATGTGCTCGAGGTGAAGGACGCCGCCAGCCACGATTTCGCCGGTGGTTCGCTGCAGCTCTCCTGCCGCAATTCCCAGGGCAGCCACACCGTGACCGGGGCTGTGTTTGCCGATGGGGAACTGCGGATCACCAGCATCGATGAGTTCCCCCTCAACGTGCCCCCCAGCCGTCACATGCTGTTTACCCGCCACCGCGACATGCCGGGGATCATTGGCCATCTCGGCTCGCTGCTGGGTGAGCACAATGTGAACATCGCCTCGATGCAGGTGGGCCGTCGCATCGTGCGCGGCGATGCGGTGATGGTGCTGAGCCTGGATGACCCCATCCCCCCCAGCCTGCTCACCAGCATCTATGCCATCAACGGCATCCAGGAGGCCCATCCCGTCACCCTCTAACCCATGACATCCCCTCTTCACTCCTGGTGGCGCCTCGAATTTGAGCCGCCCGGGGAGCTGGAGGAGTCGTTGCTCTGGCGCCTGGAAACCCTGGGGATTCCCCGGGTGGCTGTGCAGTTCCGACCGGAACAACCGCTGCAGCGCACCCTGGTGGCCTGGTTGCCGGAGGCCGACTGGCCTGAGGCGGAACGGCAGCGCCTTGGCGAGGCCCTTGCCGCCCTGGCGGAGCCCTTTGGCTGTGGGCTGCCGCCCCTGCGTTGGCAGCGGCAGGCGGAGGAGGACTGGGCCCTGAGCTGGAAGCAGCACTGGCAGCCGGATCCCGTGGGCCAGCGGCTGCTGATCCTGCCCGCTTGGCTGGAACTGCCGCCGGAATTTCGCCAGCGCCAGGTGTTGCGCATTGATCCCGGCAGCGCCTTTGGCACCGGCAGCCACCCCACCACCCGCCTCTGCATGGAGGCGCTGGAGCGGCTGGAGGGGCTCGAGCTGCGGGATGCCCTGGTGGCAGACCTGGGCTGTGGCAGCGGCATCCTCGGCCTCGCTGCCCTGGCCCTGGGGGCCAGCCAGGTGCTGGCCACCGACACCGACAGCCTGGCGGTGCGGGCCACCGGCGAAAACTCTGCCCTTAATCAGATCAGTGCTGGCCGTTTGCAGGTGGCCCTGGGCTCTGCGGAGGCCCTGGCCGTGCTGCTGGCCGGCCGGCGGGCTGAGGTGTTGCTTTGTAACATCCTGGCGCCGGTGCTGGCGGAGCTGGGGCCCAGCTTTGAGGGGCTGTTGAGCCCCACGGGGGTGGGCCTGCTCAGTGGCTTGCTGGTGGAGCAGGTGGAGCCCCTGATGGCAGTGCTGGAGCCCCTTGGCTGGCGTTGTCGCCTAGGCGCAGAGCAGTCCCGCTGGGCCCTGCTGGAGATCCGCCGGGCATAACCCAGGCTTATGAGTACTTGAATTTTGATTGGCCTTCCCCCGCCTCAGCCCATGGGGGGTGGGTGTGAGGTGTAGAAAGGTGCGGCCCAACAGGCCCGGCTCGCCGAGGACCTGAGCAACCACCACTGCCATGGCGTCCTACAAGGTCACCCTCGTCAACGAAAGCGAGGGCCTGAACAAGACCATTGAAGTGCCCGATGACCAGTACATCCTCGACGCAGCCGAGGAACAGGGCATCGACCTTCCCTATTCCTGTCGTGCTGGCGCCTGTTCCACCTGCGCCGGCAAGATCACCGCTGGTACGGTTGATCAAAGCGACCAGAGCTTCCTCGACGACGATCAAATCGAAGCTGGCTTCGTGCTGACCTGTGTGGCTTACCCCACCAGCGATTGCACCATCAAGACCCACTCGGAAGAAGAGCTGTATTGATTGCCTGCCAAGGGCCGTTCTGCGGCCGCTGAGCAGTTCTGGCCACCCCTCCGGGGGTGGCTTTTTCGTAGCTACTTTTTTTGTTGCTGATCACCCCAGGTTTCTGTTGCGCCCCTGTGACTGCTTCCCCGCCGCTTTCCCATGACCAGCTGCTGGCTAGCGGCAGCGAGCATCCCAGCCCCGGTGGCATGTACAGCTATCGGGTGCTGGGCCCCTGCTGCCGCCTGTTTGACCGGGAGGAGTTGCCCTGGCCCTGCTGCCGCCTGCATTGGCGCACTAAGGAGCCGAGTTGGCGGCGGGTGGGCAGGCGCTTTGTGCCCGACCTGGCGGCGCGGCGCTGTCCCAGCTATGTGGTGGAGCTGCTGCAACCGGGTCTGAAGCCCACCCAAACGGTGCTCACCCTGTTTGCCGAACGGCTCAGTCCGGAGCTGCAGGGGTGGTGGTACGCAAAAAAAGGGCCCTCGGCCATAGCCGAGAACCCTGAATAGCAATCAATCTGGAGCTAATCAGAAGTAGATCTTGCCGCCACCCCATTGCTGGCCCTGCACTTTCGGGGCCACAAGGATGTAGCCGGCGATCCGGCGCAGGTCTTCGTCGGTGAGGTTTCGCATGGTCACGAAAACATCGGCGCTGCGCAGGCTGGGGTGCAGGTCGGCGATGGAAGTTTCCCCGTCGTAGGAGGTGGGATCCTTCATGTAATCGACCAGGGCATTCACTGAATCCCGGGGCGGGGTGGCCAGGGCCAGGGTGGCGGGGTCGAGGCCCACGTTCTGGTTGGTCTTGGTGATACCACCGGCGTGGCAGGTGCCGCAGCTGTGGTTGAAGACTTTGCGGCCTGCTTTGATTTCCGACTCGCTGAAGGTGACCGTGGTGCCACTCGGATCGGCGGGAACGGTCAGGGTCTCGGCAGTCCACTGCAATGCCTGGGCCGCAGGGGCCAGCAGCAGTAGAACAACGGGAAGCAGCAGCAGTACGACTACGCGCCGCAGACCCTGGAGGACGGTGGACATGGAGGAAGCGTGCAAGGGGACGGACTCCTGAGTCCTTGTATCACGCGCAACCGGTCCTCTGGGGCGGAATCCCGGGGCGACTCACGAACTGTTGCAGGCCCCGGGGCTTAGTTCCAGGCTGAGAAAGTCTTTTGCCAGCAGGCTGTTGCTGAAGATCGCCTGGGCTTCCTTGAGCAGATCCTCTGGGGTTTCGCCATTGCCAGGGGCGTAGCGGGGGCTGAGGTGGGTGAGCGCCAGCTGGCCCACCCCGGCTTCCGCCGCCGTTTGGGCCGCCATGGTGCTGGTGGAGTGCTGGCGCTGGAAGGCCATTTCCGCATCCTGGTGGGAAAAGGTGGCCTCATGGATCAACAGGTTGGCCCCCCGGGCCAACTGCACGGCTGCTTCGCAGAACACCGTGTCGGTGCAATAGGCCACGGCTACGCCGGGCTGGGGTGGGCCACAGAGGCTGCGGCCATCCACCTGGCGGCCATCGGGGAAGTTGACCGTTTCGCCGGCCTTCAGGCGGGCATAGAGGGGCCCCGGGGGTAGGCCCAGGGCCCGGGCCTGGTCGATGTTGAACCGGCCCGGCCGCGGCTCTTGCTGCACCCGATAGCCAAAGGCCGGTATCCGGTGCTTTAGGGGGGCACAGGTAACCGTGAGTTCGCCATCCACCAGCAGGGGGGCGCCACTGCTGGCGGCGGCTTCCACCCGATGGAATTTGAGCGGGTAGCCGATCCGGGTGGAGGAGTGCTGCAGGGCCCCCAGCACAAAGGCCTCCAGGGGCGCCGGCCCATAGAGGTCAATGCCAGGGCAGGTGCCGGCCATGCCGAGGCTGGCCAGCAGCCCCGGCAGCCCAAACACATGGTCCCCATGCATGTGGGTGATAAAAATTCGCCGCAGTTGCGACACCCGCAGCTCACTGCGCATGAACTGGTGCTGGGTGGCTTCACCGCAATCCAGCAGCCAGAGCTCCGAGCGTTGCGGTAGGCGCAGGGCCACCGCCGACACGTTGCGGCTGCGGCTGGGAACCCCTGAACTGGTGCCGAGAAAGGTGACCTGCAATGGCGCCATGCCTTCGCCCCAGCTTTGATGGTGCCACGGCAGCCCAGGCATCTGTTGATTCCGCTTTTCTTTGCTCTCTCCCTCCCCCTGGTGGCTGAACCGCAGCTGCGGGTGCTGGTAGACGAAGGCGCTGCCCTGCGGGTGGTGCCTGGGGAAGGACGTTTGTTGCTCCAGGACGGCCAGGGGCGTTCCCTGGGGGCGGTGGAATCTGGTTTGACCCTGCGGGCCAGCGCCGCCGGCATCGAGGGGGCCGGTGCCCCCCAGGAGGAGCTCTGGATCAGCCCCGATAGCCCCGCTGGCAGCCTCTGGTTGCAACAACGGCGCTACCGGGGGCGGCTGCAGTTGCGCCTGGAGCAGGGGCGTCTGCAGGCGATCAATCGCTTGGGGGTGGAGAGCTATCTACCCAGCGTGGTGGGGGCGGAGATGCCGGCCCAGTGGCCCCTGGAGGCGTTGCGGGTGCAGTCGGTGGCGGCCCGCACCTATGCCCTGCGCCAGCTCAAGCCCTCCGCCCCCTTCGACCTGCGCGCCACGGTGAGCAGCCAGGTGTACCGGGGCCTGGAATCGGAAACCGACAGCACCCGCCAGGCGGTGCAGAGCACCCGCAGCCTGGTGCTCACCTATGGCAACAAGCTTATCGATGCCGTTTTTTTCAGTAGCAGCGGTGGGTTCACCGAAAACAGCGGTGAGATTTGGCCGCGGCAGATGCCCTACCTCAAAAGTGTTCCGGATTTCGACCAGGCCAGTCCGGTGTACCGCTGGACCAAACCGCTCGATGGCCCCACCCTGTTGAGTTCCTTCCGGGAGATTGGTGGGGTCAATACGATCGAGCCCCTGGAAACCACCAGCACGGGTCGGCTCAAGCGGGTGCTCGTCCATGGCCCCACCGGGGACCTGCGCCTGGAGGCCGGCGAACTGCGCCAGCGCCTGGGCCTGCGCAGCACCTTCGTGCAGTTCGAACGCTCCGCCCCCCCCACAAATCCCTTCGACCAGGTGGGGGAATGGCTGGGCTTGAATCCCCCCCTGGTGGCGGTGGGCCGCGGCTATGGCCATGGGGTTGGGATGAGCCAGTGGGGGGCCTTCGGCCTGGCCCAGCAGGGGGAAAGCTTTGGTTCGATCCTGCGGCATTACTACCTGGGGGCGAAGTTGGAGCCCTATGCCCCCCTGGCCAATGCGGTGGCCCCTGGGCCAGCCTGGCCAAAGGCTCCCCCCAATCCTTAGTTGCCGATGTTTATGTCTGTTGCTGCCGGCCCCAGCCTGGAGGTGCTGCCGAGTCTTGAGGCGGTGGCGATCCGGGGGGCCACCCTGTTGGCCGAGGCCTTGCTGGATCCCCAGCGGCCCCCCAGTGGTTTAGCCACCGGTCGCACGATGCTGCCGCTCTATGGGGCGCTGCGGCCCTTGCTGCTGGCGGATCGACGCTTTGAGCCCAGCGCCTGGCGCAGTTTCAACCTTGATGAATATGTGGGCCTGGCGCCCACGGATTGCCGTTCCTTTGCTGGCTACATGGCCGCCCAGCTGGGGGATCCGCTCGGGCTAGCCCCCGGCCGGCTGGCCCTGCCCGATGGCCTGGCCCCCGACCCGGCCCTGGAGGCGGAGCGTTATCGCCAGGCGCTGCTGCAAGCGGGCCTGGGGCTGCAGTTGCTGGGCCTCGGCAACAACGGCCACGTGGGTTTCAATGAGCCCCCCTGTTTGCCCCAGGCCCGCTGTCGGTGGGTAGAGCTGAGTGCTGAAACCCGCCGCCAGAACGCCGCTGGCTTCGGTGGCGATCCCGGGGCCGTGCCCCCCCTGGCAATCACCCTGGGGCTGGCGGAAATCCTGGGGGCCCAGGAGCTGCTGTTGGTGGTCACCGGTGCGGCCAAGGCCCAGGTGTTGCGGCGGGTGTTGGAGGAGCCCCCCTCAGGGGAACTGCCGGCCAGCTGGCTCCAGGGCCATGGTCGCTGGCGGGTGCTTTGTGATCGAGATGCCGCCAGCGCCCTGAGCTAGCTGGCCTCCGCTAGCTGGCTTCTGGAGTGGTGAGGTTGCAGCTAACGCTGCGCACGTCATCGAGGTTTTCGAGGCTGTCTAGGAGCCGTTCCAGTTGGCTTAGCTGTTCCCCTTCCGGCAGGGCCACCAGGGTTTGGGGCTGCCAGCGCAGTTCCGCCCCCTGCACGGGCCAGCCCGCCTGGGCCAGGCTGCGGTGCAGCCGTTCCAAGGCCGGCAGCTCACACCAGATTTCCCCCTGGGGGCCCTCCAGGGCATAGCTCACCACTTCCTGCTCCATTAACAGCTCCAGCAGCGGCTCCTCCTCGAGGGGGCCATCGCCCTCCAGCCACACCACCCCCAGTAGGGCAAATAGGTAGGCCACACAGCCGTTTTCGCCGAGGTTGCCGCCGTTTTTGCCAAAGGCCAGACGCAGGTCGGCGGCGGTGCGGTTGCGGTTGTCGGTGAAGGCCTCCACCAGCACGGCCACCCCGCCGGGGCCATAGCCCTCGTAGCGCATCTCCTCAAAGCTGTCGCCCTCCTCCGACCCCTGGCCGGCCCCCTTGGCGATCGCCCGCTCGATGTTGGCGTTGGGCACCCCGGCGGCCCGGGCCTTTTCCAGGGCGGTGCGCAGCTGGAAGTTGCCGGCCGGATCAGCCCCCTGGCGGGCGGCCACGGTGATTTCCCGGGCCAGGCGGGTGAACACCACCCCCCGCTTGGCATCGACCACGGCCTTCTGCCGCTTGATTTGGGACCATTTGCTGTGGCCGGCCATAGGGGTTAAACGGCGACTTAGCCGGCGGCGTCAAACACCAGCTTCGGTTGCAGGCTGCCATCAGGCCGTTGCCGGGCCATGCCCGCCAGGCTGCCATCGGGCCGCAGGATCACCCAGGCCTGGTCAACGGCCCCCTCGGCATCGGTGCCGCTGAGCCGCTGGCCCCGGCTCCAGCCCAGCCATTCGCCCTCCAGCAGCTGCCGTTGGGGTAGGTGGCCCAGGGGCTGTAGGGGGTCGATCAGGGGACTGTCGGGGTTGAGTTCCTCAAGTTCAAGGGCTTGCTCCAGTTGGAAGCCCAGGGCGGCGGTGCGGCGCAGGTGGGCCAGGGCGCCACCACAGCCCAGCTGCTCCCCTAGGTCCCGGGCGAGGGAGCGCACGTAGGTGCCGGCGGAACAGCACAGGCGCAGGCCCAGGCGGCCCGTTTGCTGATCCCAGCTGGTGAGTTCCAACTGCTCGATCGTCACCGGCCGCGGCGGCAGCTCCAAAATTTCGCCGCGGCGGGCCCTGGCATAGGCCCGTTCGCCGTCCACATGCACGGCACTCACCGCCGGGGGGCGCTGCCATTGGGCGCCCCGGAAGCCCTTCAGCAGTTGCTCCAGCTCGGCAATGCTGAGGGCGGGCCAGGGGGCCTCGGTCAGCAGGCTGCCGCTGAGGTCATCGCTGCTGGTGCTTAGCCCCAGTTGCACGCTGCCCTCGTAGCACTTGCGGCCATCGAGGTAGGGCAGTAGCCGGGTGGCCGGGCCGATCGCCAGGGGTAAAACGCCGGTTACGGCCGGATCCAGGGTGCCGCCATGGCCCACCCGGCGGGTGTTAAGCAGCCGTCGGGCCCTGGCCACACAGTCGTGGGAGCTGGGGCCGGCGGGTTTGTTGATCACCAGGAATCCACAGGGATCCGCCACGGGGTTCAGGGGCTGGGGAGCCCTAGCTTGAACCCCGAGGGGTGCAGGCCAAAACAGACGTGGAGCAACAAAAGTTGGTGGAGCAACAGCAGGTGCTGGATCAAAAAATGGCAGTGGAGCAAAGCATTGCTCGCTTTCTGGAGGATGGCTTTGGGCTGCGCCGGCAGCTGGCCCAGCATCTTCAGCTCAGTGCTGAGCTGCTGGAGGAAAGGCTGCCGCTCAGCACCGCCGCCCTGGCCGCCCTGCATCCGGGGGCCTTTGTCGCTGATGCAGCGGAGGCCTTCTATGAATCAGAAGTGGGCGATGGCCATTTGTATGAGCTGGCGGCCTGGCACCTGGGCAGCGCCGATTACATCGCCGCCACCCTGCGGCTCCAAGCTGAAATCGCCCACGGCCAGCACCTCGATTTCGGTGGTGGCATCGGCAGCCATGCCCTGGCGGCGGCGGCCCTACCCCAGGTGGAGCGGGTGTGGATGCTGGACCTCAACGGCCACAACCGGGAATTTGTGGCCTATCGGGCTGAACAGCTGGGCCTGGCGGACAAACTGCACTGCTGTCGCGATCTCGGCGACCCGCAGCTGCCCGCCAGTTTTGACAGCCTCGTTTGCCTGGATGTGCTGGAGCATTTGCCTGATCCGGCCGCCCAGCTGCGCTGCTTTGCCGAACGGCTGGATCCAGGGGCCGGAGCTGCCCTATTCAACTGGTATTTCTTCAAGGGCTTCTCGGGGGAATATCCCTTCCACTTCGATGACCCCGCCATGGTGAAGGCGTTTTTTGAAACCCTGCAGGACCTGTTCCTGGAACGCTTTCACCCCCATTTGATCACCGCCCGCACCTACACCCTGCGCTGATGCTGCTGAAACTAATTCTGATCAAAAAACTGGTGGAGGCGTTCCTGCTACTGGCCGTGGCCTTCCTTGCCACGGTGGGCAGCCGCCATTACGCCCAGTTGCCCCTGCTGGTGGATCAACTCACCGGGGCTGATCGCCAGCTGCTGGCCGGGCTGGCCGACCGGGCCATGGAGGCAGGACCAGGTCAGCTGGAGCTGGTAGGGGCCGGGGCCGGGGTTTATGCGCTACTTATCGTGATTGCGGCGGTCGCCACCTGGCGGCGGGCCCCCTGGGGGGAATGGCTGATGTTGGTGGTGTTCCTCAGTGCCCTACCGATGGAATTTCGGGAGATCACTAAGGAACCCTCCCCGGCCCATGGCTTGATCCTTGCCCTAACCCTGCTGGGCTTGGGCTTGCTGCTGAAGGAGATGCGACCCCTGCTCAGAGGGGCGCGACGGTGATGCGCTTGCGTTCGCGGGTGGCCCGGCGGATCGTTTCAAACACCACCACCCCATCGATCAAGGCGTACAGGGTGTCGTCTGAACCCTGACCCACATTCACGCCGGGCAGCACAGAGGTGCCCCGTTGGCGGATCAGGATCGAGCCAGCGGTGACCTTTTCACCACCAAAGCGCTTTACGCCCAGGCGCTTGGAATTGGAGTCGCGGCCGTTACGGGTTGAGCCTGTGCCTTTCTTGTGGGCCATGGGGTGGGAAGCGAGAAGTCGGTAGGTGTAGGAAGTATGGGTGCTGGCCGAAAACCTGGCATTTGCCTAAAGCCGTGAAATCGTCAGCTCAGGGCCTTGCCGGCCACGGTGATCGATTCCACCATCACGCGGGTGAGCTCCTGGCGGTGGCCGTTTTTGCGGCGGGTTTTCTTCTTTTTGCGCATCTTGAAGATGATCAGCTTGGGGCCGCGGCGATGGGCCAGCACCTTGAGGCTCACCTCAGCGTCTTGGACGTAGGGCTGGCCAAGGTTGGTTCCATTGCTGTCGCTAACCAGCAGCACCTCCTTGAGCGTGATCACCGAATCCACATCGGCGGCGATCCGGTCAAGGTCGTAGTAACGGTTCGGCTGGATCCAGAACTGCTGGCCAGAGGCCTCAACGATTGCGTACTGGCTGGTGCCGGGGGCCGGCGCCTGGGGTTTCTCGGATGGGCTCATGGAACACAGTTGGCATGGCCAGGCAGACCTCGCGGTCTTTGGGCCTGGCTCACGGCCAATCGAAAGACAAACAAAGATCTTCGCTGATCGCTATTACTTTCGTCAATACTGCCCGCCGGCACGGCTTCTGCCTTTCCTTTTTTTTGATGGTGGATTCGGATCTGGTGATTGGTGCCCTGGTGCAAAAACAGGAGTTGCTGGCGGCCTGTGGCCAGTGGCTCCAGGGGGGGCGCTACCGGCTTAAGCCCATACCCCTGGAGCAGCTGCAGGACTGCTGGGAGGGTCTTGATGGCATGTTGATCGAGGCGGACGCCCTCGATGCAGCGGGGCTTGAGCGGTTGCGGCGGCAGGGCATGCTCCTGCCGGCGGTGGTGATTGGCGAGGTCACCGGTGGGGTGACCTACCACGAAGCGGAGATGCATCTGCAGCCGGATCAGCTGGAGCAGTTGCCCTACAACCTCGATGCGGCGGTTTCCCGTTTCCTGGAGCAGCGGCTGCAGCGGCAGAGCACCCAGGAGCCGGTGCCCCCTGAGCACTGGAAATTGCCCCAGCGCCTGGAGGGGCGGCTCGGCTACCTGGGGGTGTTCTACAAACGCGACCCGCGCCTGTTCCTGCGCAACCTCGCCCACGGCGAGCAGCGGGAACTGCTCCAGTCACTGGAACGCAGTTATCGGGATGTGCTGCTCAGTTATTTTCGCGATCCCCCGGCCGCCAACCAGGCGATCGAGAGCTTTGTGAATACGGCCTTTTTCAGTGACCTGCCGATTCCAAAAGCTGTGGAAATCCACATGAATCTGGTGGATGGCTGGTCTAAGCAGCTATTGCTGGAGGGCCATAAGAGCGAGTTTATTCAGGATTATCGACTTGCTCTTCTCGATGTGATGGCTCATCTTTGTGAGATGTATCGACGGTCTATCCCTCCGGATGCTGCCGCTGGTCTTGGCCGCCATAGGGACCCCCACAGACGTCAGGCGGAAATGTCATGAGCCCCAGAAAGACCTACATCCTCAAGCTCTACGTGGCGGGGAACACCCCCAACTCGATGAGGGCCCTCAAGACCCTGAGAAACATTCTTGAGACTGAGTTCCGCGGGGTGTATGCCCTCAAGGTGATCGACGTGCTCAAGCAGCCCCAGCTGGCTGAGGAAGACAAGATCTTGGCAACGCCTACCCTGGCCAAGATTCTTCCCCCGCCTGTGCGTCGGATTATCGGTGACCTTTCCGACCGGGAAAGGGTGCTGATTGGTTTGGATCTTCTCTACGAGGAGCTCACTGACGACGACAACGACTACTCCTTTGAAGAGGCTTCTGATCAAGAGGTTTCTGATCAAGAGGCTCCTGAATAGCCATTTTTTATGATCTCCCCAGCGATGCCAGAAAACAGTTTTGAACCCACGCACCTCAACCAGGTGCAAAAGCTTGCCACCGGGATCGAGGGGTTTGATGACGTTTGCCATGGGGGGCTGCCGATTGCCCGCTCCACCCTGATCAGCGGTACCTCGGGCACAGGCAAAACAGTATTTTCCCTACAGTTTCTCCATAACGGCATCAAGAATTTTGATGAGCCGGGAATCTTTGTCACCTTTGAGGAATCCCCCCTCGACATCCTGCGCAATGCGGCCAGTTTTGGCTGGGATTTGCAGAGCATGGTGGACCAGGACAAGCTATTCATTCTTGACGCCTCCCCAGATCCCGAGGGCCAGGATGTGGCGGGCTCCTTTGACCTTTCAGGCTTGATCGAGCGCGTTAACTACGCGATTCGCAAGTACAAGGCCAAGCGGGTGGCGATTGATTCGATCACCGCTGTATTCCAGCAATACGACGCCGTTTCAGTGGTGCGTCGCGAGATCTTTCGTTTGATTGCCAGGCTCAAGGAGATCGGCGTAACCACGGTGATGACCACCGAGCGCATTGAGGAATATGGGCCGATCGCCCGCTATGGCGTTGAGGAATTTGTTTCCGACAACGTGGTAATCCTGCGCAATGTGTTGGAGGGGGAGCGGCGGCGGCGCACCTGCGAGATCCTCAAGCTGCGGGGCACCACCCATATGAAGGGTGAGTTTCCCTTCACGATGGGACCCCATGGCGTCAGCATCTTCCCGCTGGGGGCGATGCAACTCACCCAGCGCTCTTCAAATGTGCGCGTTAGCTCTGGGGTGCCCCGCCTCGATGAGATGTGCGGCGGTGGCTTCTTCAAGGATTCGATCATTTTGGCCACCGGGGCCACCGGCACGGGCAAAACCCTGCTGGTGAGCAAATTTCTCGAAAATGCCTGTGCCAATAAGGAGCGGGCAATTCTATTTGCCTATGAGGAGTCTCGGGCCCAACTGCTGCGCAATGCCACCAGCTGGGGCATGGACTTCGAGCAGATGGAATCCGACGGGATGCTCAAGATCATCTGTGCCTATCCCGAATCCACCGGCCTTGAAGATCACCTGCAGATCATCAAAACTGAAATCAGCCAGTTCAAGCCCTCGCGCATGGCGATTGATTCCCTCTCAGCCCTAGCCCGGGGTGTGAGCCAAAACGCCTTCCGCCAGTTTGTGATCGGCGTGACCGGTTATGCCAAGCAGGAGGAGATTTCCGGCTTCTTCACGAACACCTCTGAGGAGTTCATGGGTAGCCATTCGATCACTGATTCGCATATCTCCACGATTACCGACACGATCTTGCTGCTCCAGTATGTGGAGATCCGCGGTGAGATGTCTCGGGCGCTAAATGTGTTCAAGATGCGGGGCTCCTGGCACGACAAGGCCATCCGGGAATTCATGATCACTGGCCATGGGCCGGAGATTAAAGATTCCTTCGCCAATTTCGAGCGGATTATCAGTGGCGTTCCCCATCGGATCACCAGCGACGAACGCAGCGAACTTTCACGGATCGTGCGGGGTGTGGGCAGCGATGAGTTCTAGGGGAGGGCGAGGGCTTTATACCCCCATCAAGGAGGGTTGACGCCTTTCGGCTTTCAAGATCAGTTCATCGTCGTCGGCCTGTTCTAGGGGCAGGTCAAACCAGAAGGTGGTGCCTACACCGAGTTCGCTAACAACCTGCACGCGGGAGCCATGCTTTTCAAGGATGCCCCGCACGATTGAAAGACCAAGGCCGGTGCCGGCTTCAGTGTGCACATTATTCTCCACCCGGTAGAAGCGTTCAAATACCCGGCGGCAATCCTCTTCGCCGATGCCATTACCGGTATCAGCAATTTCCACCCGCAGCCGTGGTAGCTGAGAGCTGGCATCCTGGGGTTCGAGCGGGCAGCTGTCTGGCCAGGGATAGGCCCGCAACTGCACCACACCACCGGCGGCGGTGAATTTGACGGCATTGCCCACCAGATTGTCGAAAACCTGCAGGAGCAAATCCCAATTACCCCTCACCCTTGGTAGTTGCGGGGCCACATCAAGTTCTAGGGTCACCCCCTTGTCCTTGGCATTGAGCCGATAGCTGCGCAAGGTTTGTTCCATGGCCGTGGGCAGTTCCAGCGGTTCGAAGTTCCAAACCCGATCGGATTCCAGTCGGGAGAGATCGAGCACGTCATTAACGAGTCGGGTGAGTCGATCGGTTTCGGCGTTGGCAGTGGCCAGAAACTCCTGCTTCTGTTCATCGGTGAGCTGGTCGCCCAAGTCGTGGAGAGTTTCCACATAGCTCTTGATGTTGAACAGCGGTGTGCGCAGCTCGTGGGACACATTGCTGATGAAGCGGCTCTGGGCGGCATTCAGTTCCACCTCCCGGGTGAGGTCTTGCACTGTTACGGCGATGCCCTTAAGGGTTTCGCCGCTGCCATCGCGCACCGCTTGCAGTACTAGGCGCAGGGTGCGGGCCGGTTCGCCCATGGCACAGCGCACTTCGGCACTGTCTTTATTGCCGCTTAGCACCGCCTCCAGGGGATCCTGCAGTTCCATGGCCAGGCTGGAGGGCAAGAGGCTGCCAAGGGCACAGCCCTCCAGGTTGCGGCCTTCCCAGCGAAAGAGGCGGCGGGCGGTGGGGTTTGCCAGCACCACCTGGCTCTCCGGATCTAGCAACAGGGCGCCATCGGCCATGGTGGCGATCAGGGTCTGTTGTTTCACCTGGGCGGCGGTGAGTTCTTCGATGTTGGCGGCGTCGTAGGCCTGCAATCGCGAGGCCATGTCATTGAAGCCCTCCAGTAATTCCCCCAGTTCGCCGCCCACCGGCAGGGAGATGCGGGTGCCGAAATCACCGTCGGCGATTGAACGCACCCCCCGCAACAGTTCTTTAACGGGGTGGGTGATGGTGAGGGCATTGAAGACTGCCCCAAGAATCACCAGCACCCAAATCGAAACAAATACCGCCACGGTCACGTCGCGGGTGAGGGCGGCACTGGCCAACACGGCCTCATTGGGGTTGATGCCCAGGGCCACTACCCCCAGGTAGCGGTCGCCGGCCAGCATCGGCACAAACACGTCGGTGACTAGGCCATCGGGGGTGAGGTGTTGGCGGATCAGCGGGTTCTGGGTCCGTTCTTTTAGGTCTGGGGGGAGCTCAAGGCGGCGGCTTACCTGAAGTTCATTGCTGCCATCAACACGACTGATCGGAATGCCTAGATAGATCACCCCCTCGGGGTCGGCATAAAAGATGTAGCGAAGGCTGCGGCTGGCCCGCCAGAAGTCTTCGGTGACCTGGGCCAGCTCCCGATCGCGGCCTTCCGCTGCCAGGGGGGTGACATTGCTGGCCAGCAGTAGCCCCAGGTCGCGGGCGTAGCGGGTATCCCCCATGCGGGCCTCCATCTGGATGCCGTTGAGGGAGAAGAAGGTGAGGCCTGTCATCACCAGGCTCACCACCAGGGTGGCCACCGCCAGCAGCTTGGTTTGCAGGCTGAATTCCGCCCACCAGCGCTGGATGGCCTCCCCGAGGCTGCGGCGTGGGCAGGGAGCTGGGGCGGGGGCCGCAGGGTTTGGGGTGGCGCTGGTTAGGGGAATGGCAGGGGTAGTAAGTGGCATCAGCCTAGGGAGCGAACAAGACTTTTAAGCCAAAGACTTTTAAGCTAAAGGCTGTTGCTGGGAAAATGTTCAGAACAAAAGCTTTCTTACTAACTTAAGGATTAGTTGAGGCCAAATGGTTTGAGCAGGCTTTGTGTGTTTATAGCTTTCTCACCTGGTGGCCAATGTCTTTTCTCACCTGCATGCCTTGAAAGTTAACTTGGGCTAGGCGCCCATAGGCAGCTTCAAAGGCGCCATCGAAATCAGCCGCCTGGGCCACCACCGCCAGCACCCGGCCGCCACTGGTTACTAGTTGCCCATTGCCATTGCCAGGGAACTTGCCTGGGCTTGAGGCCTTTGCTCCGGCATAGAACAGCTGGCAGCTGTCGGCCCCAGCCTCGCTAAGCCCTGGCCCGGCATCATTAATTAGATCCCCCAGCTGGGGTTCCCCGGGGTATTCCGCGGCGGCTGCCACCACACAGGCGCTGCACTGGGGGCGAATCGTCAAGGGCGGGGCGCTTTCCAGCCGGCCTTCGGCGCAGGCCAGCAACACTTCGGCCAGGTCCCCCTCCAGCAATGGCATCAAGGTTTGGCATTCGGGATCGCCAAAACGGCAGTTGAATTCGATCACCTGGATGCCGCTGGGGGTGAGCATCAGTCCGGCATAGAGCACGCCGCGATAGCTAATCCCCCGTTTACGCAGGGCCGCTAATACCGGCTCCAGCACCAGCCTGCGCACCTCCTCCAGGCCGGCGCCATCCAGCAGCGGGGCCGGCGCATAGGCGCCCATGCCGCCGGTGTTGGGGCCGCTGTCGCCTTCGCCGATGCGTTTGTGGTCTTGGGCGGGGGGCAGCAGCAGCAGCCGTTCGCCATCGGTGAGGGCAAACACCGACACCTCTGGTCCGCTCAGCGTTTCCTCCAACAGCACCCGCCTGCCGGCGCTGCCAAAGCGACCTGAAAAACAATCTTCAATCGCCGCCAGGGTTTCCGCCAGGTTGCTGGCCACGGTTACCCCCTTGCCGGCGGCGAGGCCATCGGCCTTCACCACCAAGGGCCGATTCAATTCCCGGGCAAGGCGGCAGCCCTGCTCTGCCGATTCCACCACCCAGAAGCCGGCAGTGGGCACCCCGGCCTCTTGCATCAGTTGCTTGGCCCATTGCTTGCTGGCCTCCAGCTGGGCCCCATCGGCGCCGGGGCCAAACACCGCCAGCCCCGCCGCCCGCAACTGATCGGCGAGGCCATCGGCGAGGGGCCCCTCCGGCCCGATCACCACCAGTTCGATTTCGTGGTCAGCACAGGCGGCCAGCAGGCCCGCCCCATCGCTGGCCCCAATCGCCAAGGTTTCACAGCCTGGGATAGCAGCACTGCCGCCGTTGCCCGGGGCTAGCCACACCCGGGGTTGCCCCTTCGAACGGGCCAGGGCCCAGGCCAGGGCGTTTTCCCGCCCGCCGGAGCCCACCACCAACACACGTGCCACAGCCATACTTGCCCGGTGCTTCCGCGCCGTTTTGCTCTTCACTCTTACTGCGGCGGCGGTCCCCTGGCTGATGGGCGCCGGCCTAATAGCCGCCAGTCCCAAGCCCCGGCCCCCGGCGCCATTACCGCCTGGGGCCAGCAGCGTTGAGGCCTTTCATGGCTTGCTGCTTAAGGGCGATCGCGCTGGGTTGGTGGGCGGTTGCCAGGAGGCCTTAGCCCTGGATTTAGACGATCGACTCCGGCTCCTTCGCCAGCGGTTGCTGGAGCTCAATGGCGATGACCATGCGCTGGAGGTGGTGCTGGCAGACGCCAAGGCCCTGCTCAGCTGCCGCGCCCCGGACGGGGCCCTGCAGGTGTTGGCTCGCGTTAGTCCGGCGGCCGGGTCCCCAAGGCAGCAATGGTTGTTGCTGCAATGGCAGGCGGCCAATGATGGCCTTGACCACCGCCGCGCCGCCGCCGCCCTGGGGCGCCTGGCGGAAGGTTCGGGGGGGGGCTCGGCTGCGGCGAATCTCTCCCGCCTGTTGTTGCCCCTGGCGGAGCCAGCGGCCCCTGGGGAGGCCCCGCCCCAGCGCTCGGCCCTGGAAATGCAGGCCGAACAGTTGGAGGCCATCGGTGAGCGGGAACGGGCGGTGGCCCTGCTACAGCAGCCCGATGTTGCCCCGGCAACCACGGCGGAACGGCTGCGCTGGGCGGCCCGTTTGTTGGCGGAAACTGGCCAGATCGAACGGGCTGAAGGGCTGTTGCCGGAGGCGCTCAACCAGTCGGCGCTTGGGTCAGCCTGGGGCATCAGTGAAGCTTTGTTGGAGGACCAAAGGGCGCTGCAGTTGGCCCAGGGCAATACCAGCGCCGCCGCCCAAACCAATGGTCGCCGCGCCCGGCTGGCCCGGCGCCTAGAAGATGCCATGGCCCAGCGGGCGGTGCTGATCAGTGGCATCGCCGATGCCAGTAGCAATCCCGTGCTGGCCCAGCGCTTGCTCGACCGCCAGGAGCCCCTGGAGGGGCGCCGGGGCGCCTTGCTTGATGCGCTGCTGCTCCTTGGGGAGCCAGGCAGCCCTGGGGCTGAATCAGCGCAGGATCACCTGGCCCGGCTCGACCTGGCCGGGCGCCTGGCCCAGCGCCTCGACCATCGCGAACGGCTGCAGGATCTCTTGGCCGACCAAGAAAACCTGGCTCTGCTCAGTGATGACCGCTGGCTGCTGGATCGGGTCAACCGTTTGGGGCTCCAGGCCAGCGCCGGTAATCCCCTGCGGGAATTGGAGGCGATCGACCGCCGCCAGCGGGAGTTGCAGCAGGACCCCTCCCTGGCCCGCAGCCTTTGGGATTCCTTCACCCCCCAGCGGCAGCAACGCCAGCGGGAGGCCCTGCAGCTGCAGGCGAAGGCCGAGGTGCGCCGCCAGCAGCGGCTCGGTTTTGACCCCTACCCCGGCAGCTTTGCTTTACCTGTGCTGCTGGAAGACTTGGAACGGCTGCGCCAGGCCCGCCCTGACCAGCAGGTACAGCAATTGGCCCCTGCCTATTTCGGTCAGTTGCCGCGCCAGTTGTCTACGGAGGCGGCCGCCACCAAACGCCGCGCCCTGGAGCAGGCCCTGCTAACCGCCGTTCCCGATGCCAATGAACGGGAGCAGGGGCAAAGGCGTTTTGCCGCCCTGGTGGTTCAGCTGCAGCGCAAAGAGCAGCTGGAGCAGCAATTGGCCAAGGAACTCGCCGCCGCCCAGCTGGCGCCGGGGGCGGTGGCGCGCCAACGGGAATGGTTGGAGTTGGAAAGGCAGCTGGACCCGCGCAATGGCCAGATCAAGGGGTTGGCCGGTTTCGGGCGCACGGAGGAGGGACTAAAGGTGTTGCAAGAGATCCAGGCCCAACGGGAACGCTTCCGGTTGCTTGAGCGCTGGCAAGAGGCCAAGGCATTGCGTAGCCGCCGCGAATTGCTTGAGGATCAGTTGCTCCAGGGCCAGCGGCTGCGCTGGCAGCCCCGGGCGCCAATCACCGCCCCGCAGCAGGAGGCCGTTTTGCAAACCCAGCGTTGGCGTGAGTTCCGCCAGGATCCCGGCGATGCCAGTGCCGCCCAGTTGCAGGATCTGGCTGCCCACCGCCACCAGGAGGCGGTGGAATTGGAGGCCCTGCGCCTACGGCTGGGCCGGCTTTTAACTAATCCGGCAGCTCCAGCATCAACAATGCAGGAGCTGCAGCAGTTGGAGCAGCAGTTGCGTCGCCCGATCAACCCATGAGTGCCCTTGCCATCGAAGCCCTGCTCCATGAGGGCAAGGCCAAAAAGGTGTTCCAAACCAACCGTGCCGGGGTGGTGGCGGTGCAGTTCAAAGACGATGCCACCGCCTTCAATGGCGAGAAATTTTCCCAGTTGGGTGGCAAGGGGCTGCTGAACTGGGAAATTTCAGCCCGCCTCTTTGAGGCGCTCGAGCGGCAGGGCCAGCCCAGCCACTACCTCGGCTGCCTGGAACCCGGCTGGATGGCGGTGCAGGAGTTGGAGATCGTGCCCCTGGAGGTGGTGCTGCGCAACCGGGCGGCCGGTTCCCTCTGCCGTCAGCTGCCCCTGGCGCCGGAAACGCCGTTGCAACCGGCGCTGCTCGACCTGTATTACAAGGACGATGCCCTTGGCGATCCCTTGCTCACCGAGGCGCGTTTGGAGTTGCTGGGGTTGGTTTCAGCGGCTGAACGCCAGGAGCTGGAACGCCAGGCCCGCCAGGTGAATGCGGGGCTGCGGCGCCTGCTGGAGCCCCTGGCGATCGAGCTGGTGGATTTCAAGCTGGAGTTTGGCCGCAATCAGGCCGGGCAGTTGCTGCTGGCCGATGAGATCAGTCCAGACACCTGCCGCCTCTGGGATTGCAGTGCCGGCGCCAACCCGGAGCAGCGCATTCTTGATAAAGACCGATTCCGCCAGGACCTAGGCGGCGTTGTCGAGGCCTATGGGGAGGTCCTCAAACGGGTCCAAGGGTTGGGGGCAATGCCCCGCAACTACCTGTAGGTTCACCCGAACTGCGGCTTAGCCGCTGATGCATTGCATACCCATGGGTTCGGGTCGTCGCGGTTCATTACGTTTGCAGCTGCTCAAGGGGCTGCTTACCACCGGTTTCAGCGCTCCGCTGTTGGCAACAACGGCCTGTATTTCGGTGGCCTACGCCCAGGGGGAGCCCAGTGCTAGTCCCCCGGGCAGTCCCCCGGCCGGTCAATCGCTCCCAGCCTCTGAGCGGGTTGATAGCCCTTCAGCCCCGGGGACAACTCCGCTGCAGTCTCCAGCGGGGACTGCCGGGGCTGTGGAACCACAGGTATTGGTTAGTGAGGTGGCGGTGCTGGGCCTGGCGGACCACCCCGATAAGGAAAGACTGGAACGGGCGGTCTACGACGCCCTCACGGTGCGACCGGGCACTAGCACCAGCCGCAGCTCGTTGAAAACCGATCTGGCCGCCATCTATGCCACGGGCTGGTTCAGCGATGTGCGCATCCAGCCGGTGGATGGCCCCCTTGGGGTGCGCTTGGTGGTGAACGTGACCCCCAACCCCGTCCTGAAGGAGGTGGTGCTCGATAACCCCAAGGCCTTGCTGCCCAAGGAACGCATCAAGGATGTGTTCGCCACCGATTACGGCCGCACCCTCAATCTCAAGTCGCTGGAAAGGCGCCTAAGCGAACTGCAGAAGTGGTATGCGGAGCAGGGCTATTCCTTGGCCCGGATCACCGGTCCCACCCGAGTTAGCCCTGAGGGGGTGGTGGAACTTTCGGTGCGGGAAGGCCTGGTGGAAGGCATTGAAGTGCAGTTCCTCAATGCCAATGGCGATGCCACAGACGAAAAGGGCAGGCCGATCAAGGGGAAATCCAAGCCCTGGGTTGTGAGCCGGGAGATCTCGCTCCGGCCCGGCAAGTTGTTCAACCGCAGGCAGCTGGAGGGGGACATCAAGCGCCTCTATGCCAGCGGTCTCTTCTCCGATGTAAAGGTCACCCTTAAGCCGATCCCCGGTAAGCCCGGGGAGGTGATCATCCTCTTGGGGGTAACGGAACAATCCACCGGTTCGCTTTCTGGCGGCATTGGCTACAGCCAGAACCAGGGGCTTTTTGGTCAGATTCAGCTGCAGGAAAACAACCTCTGGGGTAATGCCTGGAACCTGGGGGTGAATTTCACCTATGGTCAATATGGTGCCCTGGCGGATTTCAACTTTGAAATCCCTTGGTTGAAGGATGATCCCAACCGCAGCAGCTTCCGGGCCAAGGCCTTCATCAGCCGTGAAATACCCCAGCTCTTCCAGAGTCAAAACGATGGCGCCGTGCGCACGATCTATGGTTTCTATGAACCGCCGGCCACCTCTATAAATAAGGCAACGGCCATTGCCTTGAATCGTGCCTTTAGTAGGCCCGATAATTTAGTGCTCAATGTAGAAGATATTGGTTTTGACAGTGTTGATCTGGCGGCCTCTGGTTACTTCAATGGCTACAACTACTACCAGGCAGAAGGCGACCTGGTGCGGGTGCAGCGCACTGGCGCCAACATGCAGTACATCCGGCCGCTGCGGGGTAATGATCCCTATAAGCGCAACCTCTGGACCCTGATTTTTGGTCTCAGTGGCCAGGAGGTGGTCACCATGAATGGGGCGGGCCAGGCCCGTAAATATGGGGCAGCTCCATTCACCAATAACGGTGACCCCTATGCCAGCACCGATGAAATCCTCTGCCTTGCCTACAATTGCGCTAGCAATAACCAGTTAGTGGGCGCGCGGATTGCCGCCTCCTACAACACTCTCAACGACAATAAGAACCCTCGCTCGGGCTCCTTTTTGACGATGAGCACTGAGCAGTATGTGAGTGTTGGCGAAAACTCTCCCACCTTTAACCGTCAACGGCTATCGGCCACCCATTTCATCCCCGTCAACTTCTTTAAGTTCTATAAGGGTTGTCGTCCCAAGAAAGGCGAGCCGGAAGATTGTTCCCAGTCGATCGCCCTTCAGCTCACCGGCGGCAATGTGACTGGCAGCTTGCCCCCCTATGAGGCCTTCTGTTTGGGGGGTAACAACTCGGTGCGGGGTTATTACGACTGCGACCTAGGGGTGGGCCGCAGCTATGTGGAAGGCACGATTGAATACCGCTTCCCGATCTTCAAGATCATCAGCGGTGAATTGTTTCTGGATGCCGGTTCCACCCTGGGTAGTCAGAACCAGGTGCCCGGCAACCCCGGTGGCTTACTGCTCAAGCCCGGCCAAGGCTTCTCGGTGGGTACCGGTGTGATCGTTACCACCCCGGTGGGCCCCCTGCGTTTGGAGGTGGCCAGCCAAGACTTCAGTGGCAACTGGCGATTCAATGTGGGTGTTGGCTTTAAGTTCTAAGGGTGAACTGGTCTTCCGACTACAGCCGCTGCCTAGGCCTGGCCAGCGCCGTGGAGCGCCAAGGGGTGGGGTTGCACTCTGGCGCCCCCTGTCGGGTGCGGCTTCAGCCCGGGGCTGAACCGGGTTTTCGGCTGGGTTGGCTGGATCGCCCCCAGCAGGCGCCTTTGTTGCTGCAGCCAAGCCAGGTGGCTGACACCCGCCTCTGCACCACCCTGAAGCTCGGGGACCGCCAGGTGGCCACCGTTGAACATTTGCTGGCGGCCCTGGCCGGCACCGGCCTTACCCAGGTGGAGATCCTGGTGGAGGGGGAAGAGTTGCCCCTGCTGGATGGTTCCGCCCTGCCCTGGGTGGAGGCGATTGCCGAGGCGGGGCTGAGGGATCTCGGCCCCCGGGAGCCGCTAATGCCGCTCACGGAGTCGATCACCCTGCAGCAGGGCCTCAGTTTTGTGACGGCCCTGCCCAGTGAACGCTTGCTGATCACTGCGGCGATTGAGTTCCCCCAGGCCGCCATCGGCCGCCAGTTGTTTTCGATCGAGCTCAGCCCGGCAAGTTTTGTGGAACAGATCGCTCCGGCCCGCACCTTTGGTTTCCGCGAGCAGGTGGAACAGTTGCAGGCCGCCGGTTTGATCCGTGGGGGCGCCCTAGACAATGCCCTGGTCTGTGACGGGGCCCAGTGGCTAAATCCGCCGCTGCGCTTCAGTGATGAACCGGTGCGCCATAAGCTCCTGGACCTGATCGGTGACCTGGCCCTGGTTGGTTTGCCCCAGGCCCAGGTGCTGGCCTTCAGGGGTTCCCATGCCCTGCACACCTCCCTAGCGGCAGCCCTCGACCGCCGTCCCCTCAGCCTCTCCCAGCGCCCCGGGCGCCAGGACAGGCCCACTGCCGCCTGATGACCTCCCCTGCTCCCACGACGCCAAGCCTGCTGACCAGTGAGCAGATCCTCAACCTGCTGCCCCACCGTTATCCCTTTGCCCTGGTGGACCGGGTGCTGGAACATGAGCCCGGCAAGCGGGCGGTGGCGATCAAGAACGTGACGATCAACGAACCCCAATTCCAGGGCCATTTCCCTGGTAGGCCCCTGATGCCAGGGGTACTGATTGTGGAAGCAATGGCCCAGGTGGGCGGCCTGATCGTGACCCAGATGCCAGACCTGCCGAAAGGTTTGTTTGTTTTTGCCGGTATCGACGGCGTGCGCTTCCGTCGGCCGGTGGTGCCCGGTGATCAGTTGCTGATCAGTTGCGAGTTGCTCAGCCTCAAGCGCCGGCGCTTTGGCAAAGTGCATGCCGAAGTAACCGTGGATGGGGCTTTGGTGTGCTCCGGCGATCTGATGTTTTCGCTGGTGGACTGAGCATGAGCATGTCTGCCCTGGCACCTCAGATCCACCCCACGGCGGTGGTTGATCCCCGGGCCCAGCTGGCCGAAGGGGTGACGGTGGGTCCCTACGCCGTGATTGGCCCCAAGGTGCGCCTAGGGGTTGGCACCCGCATTGGCCCCCATGTGGTGCTCGATGGTTGGGTCACCATGGGGGCTGATAACCAGGTTTTCCCGGGGGCCTGCATTGGCCTGGAGCCCCAAGATCTCAAATACACCGGTGATGAAACTGAGGTGGCGATCGGCGATGGCAATCGAATCCGTGAATGCGTGACCATCAACCGAGCCACGGCTGAGGGGGAAAGCACGGTGCTGGGCAGCCACAACCTCTTGATGGCCTACAGCCATATCGGCCACAATTGCCGCCTCGGCGACCGGATCGTGATCGCCAACGGCGTGGCGGTGGCCGGCCATGTGGACATCGGTGACCGGGCCGTGATCGGCGGGGTGCTGGGCATCCATCAATTCGTGCACATCGGCAGCCTTGCCATGGTGGGGGGGATGAGTCGCATTGATCGCGATGTGCCCCCCTTTGCGATTGTTGAAGGCCATCCAGGTCGGCTGCGGGGCTTGAATCGCATTGGCTTGCAACGCAGTGGTTTGGCCGATTCCGCCGATGGGGCAGTGATGCGGGAATTGCAGCAGCTCTGGAAACTGCTCTACCGCTCCTCACTGCCCCTCACGGAGGCCCTGCGCCAGGCCCGCAGCCAAACGCTCTCGCCCCCCGCCGAAGAGTTGGTGGCCTTCCTGGAGGCCAGCTGTGGCCCCAAGCGCCGCGGTCCCCTGCCGGCCCAGCGTTCGTGACCCATCTGCTAATCAGCACCGGCGAGGTGTCCGGTGATCTGCAGGGCAGCCTGTTGATTCGTGCGCTCCATGGGGAGGCCGCCAGCCGGGGGGTTTCCCTGCGCATCAGTGCCCTGGGGGGCCCCCGCATGGAGGCCGCCGGGGCCGAATTGCTGGCCGATACGGCGCCCCTGGGGGCGATTGGTCTCTGGGAGGCCCTGCCCCTGGTGTGGCCCACCCTGCGCTTGCAGCACAAGGCCCAGCGCTGGTTGGCTAAAAATCCCCCCGATGGGGTGGTGTTGATCGACTACATGGGGGGCAACACCCCCCTGGGCCGTTGGGTGAAGCGGGAACGGCCTGAGGTGCCAGTGCTGTACTACATCGCCCCCCAGGAATGGGCCTTCCGGATCGGCGAAGGCGGTACCACGCGCCTGATTGGTTTCAGTGATCAGATCCTGGCGATTTTTCCTGAGGAAGCCCGCTTCTACCGCGAACGCGGCGCCCAGGTGCATTGGGTGGGCCATCCCTTAATCGATACCCTCGGCGAACTGCCCAGCCGCGAGCAGGCCCGCCAGCAGCTGGGCTTGGCGGCCGATGAGTCGTTGCTGTTGCTCTTGCCCGCCTCCCGCACCCAGGAGTTGCGCTGGTTGGTGCCACCCCTGGTGGCGGCGGCGGCCGAACTGCAGCGCCGCCACCCCCGCCTGCGGGTGATTGTGCCCTCGGCCCAGGCCGGTTTTGAGCAGCCCCTGCAGGCGGCCATCGAGCAGGCCGGCCTGCGGGCCACGGTGCTGGAGGCCAGCCTTGCCGATGCCCAGCGGCCGATCCTCTGCGCCGCCGCAGACCTGGCCCTCACCAAATCAGGCACCGTCAATCTGGAGCTGGCCCTGCGGGGCGTGCCCCAGGTGGTGGGTTATCGGGTGAGCTGGCTCACGGCCTTCATGGCAAAGCAGCTGCTGCGCTTCCGGGTGGAACACATCTCGCCGGTGAACCTGGTGTTGGGGGAACGGCTGGTGCCCGAATTGCTGCAGGAGGACCTCCAGGTGGATCGCCTAGTGGCTGAGGCCTTGCCTTTGCTTGAGTCCCCCGCGGCCCGCCAACGGGTGCAGCAGGGCTACGCTCGCCTGCGCCAGCTCCTGGGGGAACCAGGGGTGACCCAGCGGGCGGCCCGCTTGATTCTCGATGCGGTTCTCCCTACCTGCAGGGGCTAGCTGGGCCCGCTAAGTTGCCGAAGTAAGTGCAGGTTTTGATGTATCTGCTCACCATCCGCGAAGGCCTAGCTACCCGTTATATCGGCCCCTACGAGAGCCCCAAGCATGCGGCCGACGACCTCGATCGGCTGCTGTCTAGCTGTGACGACCGGGCCCGTTGGCAGATCCACGAGCTGCAATCACCGGCATCGATCAGCGGCCGGGTTGCCAAGGCCCCAGCCCAGGTGGCCTAACGGCGCGGATAGCCCCTGAACAGGCCGCTTTCGACGATCAAGCCCACCCCGGCATTGATACAGATCAGGCTGATGCTGCCCAGCCAGAACCAGGGCTTGGGGGGATCAGCGGCCCGGCGCACCACCGCCTCTCCAAATAGACACATGCCCAGGGGCAGCAGCAGGATGCCGGCCTGGGCCCGCAGATACCACTGCCATTTAAGGCTCAGCCAGCGGGGGATCCGCAAGGGCTCAGTGCAGTTCTGGCCAACTTAGGCGGAAGCTAGACCGCCAGCGTTTGGCCTTGGCCGTGGTGCTGGGCGGTGCGGCGCAGTTTGCGCAGGGCGTTCTGTTCCAGTTGGCGGGTGCGTTCGCGGCTGAGGCCAAAGCGGTGGGCCAGCTCCTGCAGGGTGGCTTTGGCGCCGCTGCCATGGCGTTCGCTCAGCACCAGCGCTTCCCTTTCGCTCAGGTTGGTCTGTTGCACTAGCCGTTGCAGGTCATCCTTGGCCCAATCCTGTTCGAGCTGTTCCATTGGGCTGATCCGCCCATCCTCCAGCAGGTCGCCGAGGCTGCCGTTTTCCTCCCGCCCAGCCAAGGGACTATCGAGGCTGCAGCCCCGGCTGATCCGGGCGGCCCGTTCTAGATCCAGCAGCTGGGCCTCCGTTTCGCCGAGGGCCTCACAGAGTTCCTGGCGGCGGGGGGCCCGACCCAGTTGCTGGCCGAGCCGTTGGGAGGTGGCCGCCAGCCGCGAGATCCGATCGGCCACGTGGAAGGGCAGCCGCACGGTGGGGCTTTGCTGGCTGATTGCCCGTTGCAGGGCCTGCTTAATCCACCAGTAGGCGTAGGTGCTGAAGCGATAGCCGGTGCTGGGGTCGTATTTCTCCACGGCCCGTTGCAGACCGATCGAACCCTCCTGCACCAGATCCTCGAGGGCGAGGCCCCGCAGTCGGTATTTCTTGGCCAGGTGCACCACCAGCCGCAGGTTGGCCCGCACCATGCGGCTGCGGGCCCGCAGTCCCTGGCGGCGCAGGGGGCCAGGGGCCGCTTCGGGGCCATCGGGATGGTCTTGCCAGGCCCGCACCTGGCGGCCCAGTTCCACCTCTTCCGCCGGAGTAAGCAGGGCCACACGGCCGATGCCTTCCAGCATCCAGCCAAAGCAGTCAGCGGTGTTCCGGGCCATGGGGTAAGCCCCAATCGAACTCCCCAAACAATGGTTCCAGCGGTTCTTCCAACGGAAGTGGGAAAGCCGTCAAGGAAGGTGCGGTTCCCCCCTTAGGCCTGGCAGCACCATTCCACAAGGGTGCGCACCCCAAAGCCAGTGGCGCCGGCCGGGTCGATGCCGCGGCCCTTCTCGCTCCACACCGGCCCGGCAATGTCTAGGTGGGCCCAGGGGATCGCCGCATCCACGAATTCCTGGAGGAACAGGGCCCCGGTGATTGAACCGCCGGGGCGGGGCCCGGTGTTTTTCATATCGGCGAAATGGCTCTTTAGCCCTTCCTTGTAAGAGGCCTGCAGCGGCATGCGCCAGAGCGATTCCCCCGCTTGGCGGGCGGCATCCTTGAGCTGGTCGGCCAGGGCATCGTTGGGGGACCAGAGACCGGCGATCTCATCCCCCAGGGCAACCACGCAGGCCCCGGTGAGGGTGGCCAGGTCAACGATGGCATCGGGTTTGAGGGCTGAGGCATAAACCAGGGCATCGGCAAGGGTGAGGCGCCCCTCGGCATCGGTGTTATTGATCTCGATCGTTTTGCCATTGGAGGCGGTGACGATCGAACCGGGATGGATTGCTTCGGCGCTCACCATGTTTTCGGTGGTGGCACTGATCACATGGATCTCCACCCCGGCCGGTTTCAGTTCGGCCAGGCTGCGGGCGGCCCCGAGCACGGCGCCACAGCCCCCCATGTCGAACTTCATCAATTCGATCTGGCTGCCGCCCACCTTGAGGTTGTAACCGCCGGAATCAAAGGTGAGCCCTTTGCCGATCAGCACCAGCCTCCGTCGGATTGGCCCCTCAGGCCGGATCACCAGGTGCAGGAACCGGGGCGGCACGCTGGCCCCCTGGGCCACCGCCAGGAAGGCCCCCATGCCCCGCTGGCGGCAGTCCTCCTCATCCAGCACGCTGAGTTCAAGCTGGTAATCCTTAGCCAGGGTGCGGGCCGTGGCCTCCAGGCTCAGGGAATTCACCACGTTGGGGGGGGCAGCCACCAGTTCGCGGGCCAGTTCCACCCCAGCGCAGATCGCTTGATTGCGCAGTACTTCGGCCCCCAGCTCCTCGCTGAGCCCCAGCAACCAGGTGCTGCTGGGCAGTTGCCTGGGTTCCGGTTCGCTGCGGAAGCGTTGGTCTTGGAAGAGGGCGAGCCTTACCCCCTGCACCAGGGCCGCGGCGGCGCTGGCCGGGGCAAAGCCCTCCAGGGGTAGGGCCAGGGCCAGCTGGCTACAGCCTTGGCCACTGCTGGCCTTGGCCAACTGGGCCGCCCCCAGGCGCAGGGCAACGCCATCAAAGTTTTCCGGTTCCCCCAGGCCTGCCAGCAGCAGCAGCGAGGGCTGTAGGCCCGGCAGCTGGAGGCTCACCAGTTCGCCGGGCTTGCCCTTGAACTGGCGTTTCTCCAGCAGTTCCAGCAGGGGCTGGCCCAGCTGCTCAGCCCAGGGGCGCAGTTGTTCCTGCCAGGTGCTGCTGAACAGGCCCAGGGCCAGGCCATCGCAGGGGAGCTCGGCCAGCGAGGCGGTGCTGCAGCGGAACTCCATGGCGTTGATCTATTGGCGCGGTGGCGCGATCGTAATGGCCACCTGTCGCCAAAACTGTTAGCGGAGCAGGTTTTGGAAGGGGGTTTGCCAGCGCTGGCGGCATTCCTTGTTAAACGGCGGTTGCCAATGGCGGATCTGGGTCTGTTCCAGTTGGCGGCGGCGGCGGGTGTCGCTGGGGGCATCACACCAGAAGCGAATGCTCAGCCGGGGCGTTTGGCCGCAACGCACCAGGGTTTCGCCATAGGCGGCCAGGTAGTGCTTGCAGTCGTGTTCCCCTTTCCAACGGCGGTCGGCCCGGCAGGTTTCCCCCAGGTAGAGCAGCAGGTCTTGGTCGGGGCCGAGGCTGTGGTCAAAGACGAAATAGAGGGCGGCGCCGTGGTGGGGGGGCTCCGGCCAACGCCAGAACTGCAAAGACTCGGCAATTAAATCCAGGGGATCAGGCACCGCCAGCGGGCTTGCTGCCATTGGCGGTTGGGCGAGCTCAGCCTCAGCAAAGAGGCAGATCTGCCCCGGAGCCTGGCCTGGGCTGTTGCCGTGGCTGAGTTGGCGCTGCTCTTGTTGAAAAACAAGCACCCGTTCCTGCCAGGCCCGCAGGCCTTCGGCGCTCAGTTGCCATTCGGGTGTTAGGTCGCCGTGGGCGCTGGTTTCAAATAAATCGGGTTGGCGGCCCAGGGGGGTCATGGTTTGGCCCCCGGTTTGGCCCCCGGTAGGGCGGGCCCCCCGGGGCCGGGGCTGAAGCTCACCCGGCCGATCAGGGCCTCCACCACCGCCGCCGGCAGGCTGAGCCGTTCCTGCAGGTCAGCCAGGTGGGCATAGGGGCGTCGGGCCCGTTCCCGCAGGAAGCGGGCGCGGCGGTCGGGGGGGAACACCCCGAGGCTGTCGAGGTCCTCGGGGCGGGCCCGGTTCAGGTCCACCGGGGCTGGGGTGGGCTGGGGTGGTTCGCTGTACCAGCGGAAGAGCAGCTGGGGGCGCCAGGCCTCCAGCTGGGCCGGGGGCAGCTCCAGCAGTTGGCCGAGATCGTTGGCGCCACTGAGCTGCACCCCCCCCTGCTGCAGCCGCACCAGCAGGTCTGCCTGCTCCGGCATACAGCCGGGCAGCCGTAGCCAGTCGGCGCGGCTGGCTCGATTCACATCGATCTGCCAGGGGGGCGGTGCTGGTGCTGACTCGGCGCTGGCTTGGGGCCGGGGGCCTTCGCCAAGGGCCCTCAGCAGCTGTCGAGCCAGGGGATCCAGCCAGTGGCGTTCAGCCATGACGCAGGACGGGGGCGGACAGGGGGGTGGGGACAGTATCGGGGCGGGCATCCGCCCTCGCCAGGGGTGTCGCTCCCCTCAGAATGACGGTCGAGGCCCGCGGGCAATGAGTTTCTTCGAGTCTGAGATTGTTCAGGACGAGGCCAAGCGCCTGTTTGGTGATTACCAATCGCTGACCCAGCTCGGCAGTGAATACGGGAAATTTGACCGGGAGGGCAAGAAGCTTTTTATCGGGCGCATGGAGGAGCTGATGGACCGCTATCGGGTGTTCATGAAGCGTTTTGAACTCTCGGAGGATTTCCAGGCGAAGCTCACCGTGGAGCAGCTGCGCACCCAGTTGGGGCAATTTGGGATTACCCCCGAACAGATGTTTCAACAGATGCATCAAACCCTGGAACGCATGAAGGCGGAACTGGAACAGACCAGCTGATTGCCCCTAGGGCGCTGATTTGTTGATTGAGTGGTTTGCCCTGGCGCTGCTGCGTACGATCCGTCTTCGCAGACCTTAAGGACGGCAGCTAATGGCCAAGGGAGCAGGGGCACTGCCGGGTTGGTTGGAGCGCGGCATCGCTGACCTATTTCCTGCCGGTGAGGGCGCCGATCCAGACCAGCAGCTCGCCGCCCGCCTAGCGGAAGCCGCCCAGGCCGGTAGGCCCCTGCGGGTGAAGCTCGGCATCGACCCCACCGGCTCCGATATCCATCTCGGCCACAGCATCCTGTTTCGCAAGTTGCGGGCCTTCCAGGATGCCGGCCACACCGCCGTGCTGATCATTGGCGACTTCACCGCCCGCATCGGCGATCCCACCGGCAAAAGCGCCACCCGGGTGCAGCTGAGCGCCGCCGCGGTGGAGGCCAACGCCGAAACCTATCTGCTGCAGCTGGGCCTAGGCCAGGATCCCGCACGGGCCCTGCTCGATTTCGAAACCCCCGGCCGCCTTGAGGTGCGGCGCAACAGCGAGTGGCTGGCAACTTTGGATTTGCCCCAGGTGATTGAACTGCTGGGCATCTCCACCGTTGGTCAGATGCTGGCCAAGGAGGATTTTTCGAATCGTTACTCCGGCGGTACGCCGATTTCCTTGCACGAATTTCTTTATCCGCTGCTGCAGGGTTACGACTCGGTGGCAATCGAGGCCGACCTGGAGCTGGGCGGCACCGACCAGAAGTTCAACGTGGCGATGGGTCGGGATCTGCAGCGTCATTTCGGCCAGCGGCCCCAATTCGGCCTGCTGATGCCGATCCTGGCGGGCCTCGATGGCGTGCAGAAGATGAGCAAGAGCCTCGGCAACACCGTGGGGCTTTCAGAGGATCCGCTCTCGATGTATTCGAAGCTGGAGAAGCTGCCCGACGCGGCGCTGCCGGAATACCTCACCCTGCTCACCGATCTTGATCTGGCAACGTTGCCGGAGAACCCCAGGGAACGGCAAAAGGCGCTGGCTTTGGCGATCACCGCCGGCCGCCATGGGGAGGTGGCGGCTTTGGCAGCCCAGGCGGATGCGGCAACCCTGGTGGCTGCTGTCCCAGGGGCCGCTGCCGCCGCCGATGCTGAGGTGCCAGAGGCTTCGCTGGCGGCGGTGAATTTCCCGGCCAAGGCCTTTTATCTGCTCAGTGCCGTGGGCATCTGCGCCAGCAGCAGCGAGGCGCGGCGGGCGATTCAGGGCGGTGGTGTGAGGCTTGCTGGCGAGAAGCTGGCCGATCCCAACCAGGAATTTGCCAGCGCCGCTGAGCTGGAGGGCAGGGTGCTGCAGCTCGGCAAAAAGACCTTCCGGCGGTTGGTGCTGGGCTGAGGCTTGCTTTTAAGCGGTGGGGCTTTCCCAGGGGGTGCTTGCCTAGGGTCGGCCTAGGAGCCTTGTTGCCCGGTGCCCCAGATCCCTGCCCCCGCCGAGCGCATCATCGTGGCCCTTGATGGCATGGGGCCCGAGCGGGCCTTGAGCTTCGCTGCGGCGATCCCTGAGTTGTGTTGGGTGAAGGTGGGGCTGGAGTTATTTGTGGCTGGCGGCCCGGCGGTGGTGAGCCAGCTGCGGGACCAGGGCAAGCGGGTGTTCCTTGATCTCAAGTTCCACGACATTCCGGCCACCATGGCCGGCGCCTGCCGCAGCGCCGCCCAGCTGGGCGCTGGCTTGATCACGGTGCATGCCTGCGCCGGTGAGGAGGCCCTCAGGGGGGCCCAGGCCGCGGCGCTAGAGGGGGCGGCGGCGGCGGGCCTGGCGCCGCCCACCCTGCTGGCGGTAACCGTGCTCACCAGTTGGGATCCAGCCAGGTTTAGTGCGGAATTAACAATTACTGAACCGTTGCCCCGTTACGTGTCTCGCTTGGCTGGTTTGGCCGCCGGGGCGGGCATCGGCGGCTGCGTTTGTTCGCCCCTGGAGGTGGCCTCCCTGCGGGCGGTTCATCCGCTGCCCTTTGCCCTGGTAACCCCAGGCATTCGCTCCGTTGGTGCGGCCCATGACGATCAGCAGCGGGTGCTCTCCCCCGCCCAAGCCATCGCCGTTGGGGCCAGTCAGTTGGTGATCGGTCGGCCGATCACAGCGGCAGCTGATCCAGTTGCTGCCTTTGCGGCCTGCTGCGCAGAACTGGAGAGCTAGCTGGGTTTTGTTTTGGCCTGGTTTGTTGTGATTGCGTTTCCTATGGGCGGGTTTTGCTTGGAAGGGTTTTCTTGGAAGGGTTTTGCTTCGCTGCGGCTGAATCGAGTTCTGTACGGGCTGTACGGAACTTGATTTCACCCCTAACAAGCTTTTCGTCTGGGGAAGCCCAGGACCATTGCCCACCGAGAAAGGGACGACAAGAAAGAGAAATGAGTCTCACGCCTTCGCCCTAGGGGGTCGGGCTGGGACGATGGCTCAGTTGAATGGCTTGATCGCCGCCTTTGCTTTGCCATGGCACTACCCGATTGCCCCCAGTGCGGTTCCGCCTACACCTATGAGGATGGGCCGTTGCTGATCTGCCCTGAATGTGCCCATGAGTGGCCGATCGCCACGGGCTCTGATGCGGGGACCGGGGGCAATGCTGGCTCAGGGGGCAATGCTGGCTCAGGGGTAAAGGATGCCCACGGCAATCTGCTCAGCAGTGGTGATGCCGTGAGTGTGATCAAAGACCTCAAGGTGAAGGGCACCTCCCTGGTGGTGAAGGCCGGCACCAAGGTGAAGAGCATCCGCCTAGTGGATCGCGCCGAGAATGGTGACCACGACATCGACTGCAAGATTCCAGGCATCGGCGCCATGCAGCTGAAATCGGAATTTGTGAAACGCCTTTAGCGGCCTTTAGCGGCTGGAGCGGGCCGTGGGTAACACCCGGATCCAATGGTCAAAGAGTCGAATGAATAGGCCGCGGGCCTGTTCCCGCGCCAGCCAGGCATTTAGGTAATCAAGCAAGTTGGCATCATTGCCGCCGGCCAGGATTACCAGTTGGGCGGATAACTTGTTCCCAAAGGGGGTGATCAAGCTGAATTGGGGATGGATAACCGCCCAGGCGGCGCCCCCCTCGGCGGGGGTGAGCCAGCCGTCGTAACGGCCCTTGGCGGCCCCTGCAAAAAACCGCTCTTTGCTATCGATCAGCACCATTTCGAGGGGGAGGGGCTGTTCGGCAGAACCGAGCTGGTGGCTGATCTCCTGGCGCAGTTCGGCGGTCACCAATTGGGGATCGCTCACCGCCAGCACCAGCGGTCGCGCTAGCCCTCGGATCGGCAGCTGTTGCAGCTGCTCCAACTTGCTGTCTGGCACCACCAACCCCAGGTGCACGTTGAGATATCCCTGGCTGGCCTGGTGGCGGGCCGCCCGCTCTGGACTGGCCTGGATTCCCCCCAGGGCCAGGTCTAGGCGCTGTTGATCCAGCAGTTGCTCCAGTGTTGGCAGCTTTGCCTGCCATACCTCAAGCCGCACTCCCAGGTTGGTGGCAAGGGCCTGCACCAGGTCCACATCCAGCCCCACCAGGCGTCCCTGGCGGTTGCGATAGGCCCAGGGCAGCCCATCCCCCCGCAGCCCCACCCGCAACACCCCCCGCTGGCGGATGGCGGCCAGGCTCACCGGCGCCGACGGCCCAGCCACGGCTCCCAGCCTTGGGGCAGGCCCCGCCAGCAGGGGTTGCAGGTTGAGCAGTAGTTGGTCATTGCGGTACTGGCCCTGGAGGCCGCTGGCCAAGCTGCGGTTCAGGCCCCAGCCCAACAGGCTGCCCAGTAGCAGCGTGCCGGTGGCACCGGCAACGAGCCGTAGCGGTTGCCAGCGCAGTTTCCCCTGGCTCTGGCAAACCACCAGCAGGGTGAGCAGCATCAGTCCCTCCAGGGAAAGCACCTTCTCAAATCGGTAGAGCCATTCCGCATTCAGATACATCAGTTGCATCAGGTCTTGGGGGAGCCCGGCCTGGAGCAGTTCCTGACGGAAGGCTGCTTTCAGTCCCCCCGCCAGCGTGGGTATGCCCGTGGCCAGCATCCGAGCGGTGGCGCCCAGATCCAGCGGTTGGTTCACGTACCAGGCGGCAAAGGGCAGAAACAACAGGGAGGCCACCTGGCCAAGCATCGGCAGGGCAAAGCCCACCGACAGCAGGGCCGTGACCTCTTCTTCACCACCTTCACCAGCACCGCTGGTCAGCACCGGAAGCCCTTGGTTTTGATTCAGTAATGCCTGGAGATTGCCACCCAGCATCGGCAGGGCGATTAAGAGGTTTGTGCTGCTGGCGGTGAGGGCGAGGGGGCCGCGTAGGGCCCCCCAGATCTGCCCCAGACTGAAGGGGGTGAGAGCCAGCAGGAGGACGATGAGCAGAAGATTTAGCAGCAGAAAAGCCAGCAGGCAGATCAGTAAGAACCCCTGAATCCGCAGCAGTTGTTCTGGCTGTAACTTAGCAATCGTGTTAACGCTAAGGGCGAAAATACCAAGCGGCACGATCTTGGCCACTAAACGATTCATTTGCCCCAGCAATTGCCGTAGGGGGCTAAGTAGGGCGAGCAGCTGCTGGCGCTCTGGCAGCCTTTGCAGCAACACCCCCAACACGCTGCTGTAAAGCACAACCGCCGGAAAGTTATCTGCCGCCAGGGCTGAGAAAATATTGAAGGGCAGATAGGTGTTAATCAGTTCGATGCTGGGCGCTGGCTCCAGCAGTTCTGGGTAAAAGAAATTTGATCCCAGCAGGTTTGGCAGGGCTTGGGGTAGAAGCAGCACCATGGTGGCGGCCAATCCCCAAAGCAGTAACAGCACCAAACCGCCGCTGCGGAAGAGGCTGCGCAACGCCTGATCAGACAATCCTCCGAGGGAACCCACCAGTTCAACAATCAGGAAGGGCATCACCACCACCTGGGAGGCCCGCAGGAATGCCCGGGCCAGGGGGCTCAGCCAGGGGGCCAGCCCAGGAACGGCCAGTCCGGCGACCACCCCTAGGGTCAGGGCCAGCAGGCATTGGTTGCCCAGTTGTTTGTACCAGGGCTTGGCGGTCATCAATGGCGCTGGCCAGGGCAGGGGCTAGGCCGGTGCAGCGTAGCCAGGGCATTTAAGCTCTCCCCAGCAAAGGGGAACTCTGTTGTTATTTGCTGGGCGCCGCTGCTTTGGTATCTGGGCTGGGTTACTGGCCCTGGTGTTGCTATTGATTCAGCCCTCCATTGCCCTGGCCCACCAAGGGGCTGGCCAGGGGGTTGAGACGATCGAAGTGGCGATGCGGCTAGACAATATTTATGGCTTTTCTGCCCGGGATAAAACATATAATGCGGCGGGAACAGTGTGGTTTACTTATTCGCCATTGGTTCAGCGGGAGCTCCAGGCTGTTGGTGGCGGGGTGGTGGATCTGATTGAGTTTTATAACCGTATTCAGCCCCAGAATTCCCGCACCTATTCCCTCAGTGCAAAGCCGCTCAAGCTTCCTGATGGTCGCTATCTGCAGGGTTATGAATTCAGTGGTTCTTTCTATTCAGATCAAATTAATTTCTATGGTTCCCCCTTTGGTTCCATTCCCCTCTCGGTGGACCTTCAGCCAAGGCCAGGGGCCCTTGAGGGTGTTGTTCGTGAGCTGGTGCTCCAGGTCAGTCCGGAGGCTGGCGAGGTGGGTCGTCGGGTGGGGATCAGTGGTTATGAGATTGTTAAATGGTCATTTAAGGGCGTTGAATATCAGCGGCATTCCAATATCGCCCGCGGCCAAGCGGCGGTGCGCAGTCGTTTGAGTTTTGAGATTGTTTACCGGGCAAATACTTGGGCCGCCTTGGTGAAATGGGTTTTACCCCTGGCGATTGTGATGCTGTTGATGTTGCTCACCCCTAACCTGCGCAGCACCCTTTCTAGTCAGCGCCTCGGGATTCCTCCAGGGGTGATGCTCACGGTGGTGTTTCTGCAGCAGTCCTATCGGGAGACTTTGCCCACGCTTCCCTATCTCACCTTCCTCGATGGTTTATATGCTTTTTCCTATGTGGTGACATTAGCTTTCTTTTTATTGTTTATCTGGGGCTTCAACCGCATGGATGTTGTTGAAGATCAGAATCGTGCTGCCTTGGCCCGGCGGATCGATCGCTGGGATCGAAGGGTGCAGCTATTCAGTTTGATCGGTTATGGGCTGTTGGTGCTGTTGGCCTGCTGGCACTTTTAGGTCTTAAGTGTGTGGATCAGGCGGCCAAGGGCACTTCGGGCACCAGTTCTTGGTAGAGCCGCTCGAGGGCATCGATGTTGCCGGTGAGGGTGTATCGCTCCAGCACCCGGCTGCGGGCCCTGCGGCCCAGTTCGGCGGTGAGCAGGGGTTGATCGCGCAAAACGGGCAGCAGGGTGCGCAGCTGGGTGGTGACCCCCTGGGTACTGATCACGATGCCGGCGCCCCCCTCCAGCACCTCGCCATCGGCGCCGGCGTCGGTGGCCACACAGGCGGTGCCAGTGGCCATGGCCTCTAGCAGCGCCAAGGAAAGGCCCTCCACCAGCGATGGCAGCAGGAACACCTCCGCCGCCTGCAGCAGGGCCACCCGCTGGCGTAATTCCGGTTCGTAGCCCCACCACACCACATCCGGGCTGTCGTGGCTGGCCTGCAGCGTGCTGCGCAGGGGGCCATCCCCCACCACCACCAGCACACAACCTTCGGGCTGCACCAGCCGCCAGGCCTTCAGCAGGGCCTCCACGTTCTTTTCCGTGGCCAGCCTTCCCATATAAAGAAACACCCGCCGACCGGCGAAATGGCCGGCCAGATGGGATGGCCCCGGACACCAAATATTTGGATCTACCCCATTGGGGATCACCGCCAAGCGCTGCTCCTTGACCCCTAGGCGGGCCAACACCTCAGCCTGCAGATCGGAGAAAACGATCACCCGGTCGAATTTGGCCAGGGAGGGGGCGTAGAGCTGGTAGGTGAGTTGTTGGCCGCCGGCGGTGATGTTGCGCAGGCTGGCGTCAAAGGGGGGATGGAAGGTGGCCACCAGCGGCACCCCCAGCTGCTGACAGAGCTCCGGCAGGCGGAAATCCAAGGGGGAAAGGGTGAGGCTGGCGTGCACCAGATCGGGCTGCAGCCGTTCCAGCGATTCCCTTAACTCGCGGCTGGCTCCGGGCGAGGGGATCGTGTACATCTGAGACTTCATCAGGTACGACAGCGCCACCTCCGGCTCATCGCCCTCGACCCCAAGCACCTCGAGCACTTCTCTGCTCTCTTCAGGGCGCATCAGCCGCCCCAGCTGGGCGGCCGGGGTATCGAAGTGAATAAAATTAACGCCGTAACCGCGATCCTTTAGGGCTGTGGTTGTTGCAAGCCCATAGGACACGTTCCCGCAGAAGGGGGACTTTTTTCCGAGCCAGGCGATCCGCATCAACCGTTGCGGGCGTTCCAGCCAGTCAAGCTAGCAGCGCTACCTAGCTGCGCTGCCAGGGCCGTTCCAACGCCACCCCACCGAAAACCACCAGGGCCAAGAGCAGCAGCACCGGTTTGAGCCCAAAGTTGCCCACGAGGGTGCCGGCCAGCACCATGGGCAAGCTCAAGGCGATGTTTACCAGGTTGTTTTGTAGGCCAAACACCTTGCCGCGCAAGTGCTCTGGCGTGTCCTCCTGGATGGTGGTTTGGGCCGGAATCCCCAGCAGGGCGGCACCGATGCCGAGCAGCCCACAGAGCAAGAGGGTGGGGCCGAGGGCGGGGCGCAGCTGGGCCAGCAGCACCAAGCAGAAGCCCATGGTGCCCAGGCCGCCACTGGCCAGGAGGCGGCGGTTGAATTGATGGCCCAGTTGGGCCACCCCTAGGGCGCCCAGGGCCAGCCCCAGGCCGCTCATCGCCAGCAGGGTGCCGAACTTGGTGGGCCCGAGGCCCTCCACCCGGGAGGCGAGGCTGATGGAGAGCACATACAAGGCGGCCAGCAGGCTGTAGAGCACCACCAGGTGCAACACCGCCCCCCGCACACTGGCCCGCTCCCGCAGGAATACCAAACCTTCGCGGATGTCACTCCAGACACTTACCCCTTCGCTGTTGCGCGGCTGTTCCTCGGGGCGCACAAACACCAGCACCAGGGCCGCCAGGCCATAGGCCAGGGGCACCAGGGCAAATTCGCCGCCAGCGATGCCGATCTGGGCCAGGGCCTGGCGCATCAATTGCAGCACCGGTTCACCGATGGCGTAGCCCACGATCGTGGCGGCCATGGTGGTGGCGGTGTAGAGCGAATTGGCGGGCAGCAATAACGGGCGCTCCACCAGCAGTGGAATTGTGGCCTGTTCAGCCGGGGCAAAGAACTGGGTGAGGCACGATTCCAGAAAGGTGAGCACCAGCAGGCCCCAGTAGCCCCAGCTCAAGCCCAGCCAGCTGGGCCCTGGGATCAACATCAGCGGCACCGCCAGGGCCAGCAGGGCCCGCAGACCGTTGGAGGTGACCATCACCGCCCGCTTGGGCCAGCGGTCGGCCCAGGCGCCGGCCAGGCTGCCGAGCACGATGGCCGGCAGGGTGTTGGCCGCATAGATGCCTGTGGCCAGCAGGGTGATCAGCTGGGCCTCTTCGCCATTGCTGCCGGCGGCGAGGTTGGCGCCGGAGCCCATGCCCCGCCCCCGGATCAATTCGGCGGCCTCCGCCAGGGGACCGCTCTCCATGCCGGTGCTCTGGGCCCAGCTCTGGGCGATCAGAAACACCATTAAAACGATGTAAAACTTGTCGGCCAGTTGCGAAAAGATCTGGCCCAGCCAGAGCAGGCGAAAGCCCGGCAGGGCAAGCACCGCCTGGAGGCCGTTTGGTTTATCTAGCTGCTCGCTCACCCGGTCTTCCGTATTGCGGCCGCTGGGGAATCTTGCCGCAGCAGCGCAAGGGAGCGGGGGCTGCGGCCCAGATGTTCGCGACACCAGAAGCCCAGCAGATCCAGGAGCCGCTCCCAAACAGGGGTGGGACCCATCAGTTCCCCCGAGGCTTTACGGGGCAATTGCGGCCTGGACAGCCGTTGCAAAAGGGCCATTTCCGAGGCATTCAGCAGCAGCACTGCCCCCGGATGGCGGTTGGCATAGAAGCCTTCGGCGGGCAGCAGGCTGCAGCGCCAGCTCCAGTCGCCAATGGGCGGCAGCAGCGCTGCGCCGCTGGGTAGCTCCGTGTGCAGGGGTAGGCCAAAGCCACCGATCCCCAGCAGCTGTACGCCCCCCTGCACCGCCAGGGCCAGGGCCTCCTGGCGAAGGATCAGGGGCTCAAGCTCGAGCAGTTCCTCCAGTTGACCGAGGCGATGCAGCAGCAGCGGCAACAGCCCGGGTAGGGATTGACCTTCGGGCACCAGCTGCTGGGTGAGTTCCAGCAGCCACTGGGCGGCGGCGAGGGTGTCTAGCTGTTGGCCCAGGCGGCTGTAGCTGCGCAGCACCTTGACCTGGCGCAGGCGCCCCAGGCCATTGCCCTGCTGCTGCACCTGGGCACGCAGGTGGGTGAGGGGCCCGGCCGCCGCCAGGCTGCTGCGGGGCCGGCGGGCGCCGCTGGCCGCCAGCCGCAGCAGGCCCTCGTCGGCGCTGAGCAGGGTGAGCAGTCGGTCGTTTTCGCCGAGGGGGCCGCAGCGCAGGCAGAGCCCCTCAAGGCTGCGGTCCCGGGGGATGCTCACAGGCGCTGGGCCTGCACCAAGGCCACCCCATGGCTGGTGCCCAGGCGCTCGGCGCCGGCCCAAACCAGCTCCAGGGCCTGGTCGAGCGTGCGGATGCCACCGGAGGCCTTGATTTTGCAGCGGCCGCCGGCCAGGTTATTTAGCTTTTCCACCAGGGACACCTGCACCGCTGGGCCGTAGCCGCTGCCGGTTTTGAGGAAGGCCACGCCGGCATCAAGGGCCACCTCCACCAGGTTTTGCAGCGCCTGCTCCTCCAGTTGGGCCGCCTCGAGGATCAGTTTCACCGGCAAACCCAGCTCCACGATTGCCGCCAGTTCGTCGTGCAACTCGGTGAGCTGCCCATCGATCAGCAGAGCAAAATCGGGCACCACATCCAGTTCATCGGCCCCGTTTTCCGTGGCCCACTCCGCCTCCGCCCGCTTGATCGGAGCGGCCACGGCGCCAAAGGGAAAGCCCACCACACTCACCAGCCGGGTGGGGCCGCGGTCCCCCAGCAGCGCCCGGGCCTGGGGCATCCAGCGGGAGGCCAGGCACACCCCGGCAAAGCCGTAATGCAGGGCTTCGCTGCAGCAGCGTTCCACCGCCTCCAGGCCCTGGCGGGGATCCAGCAGGGCGTGGTCGATCAGGGGGGCGAGATCGGGGGGGGTGCTGTCGCGCCGGTCGCGGGGCAAAGCGTTTAGTCGCGGGCTTGGATCACACCGTATCCACCGTGGTTGCGTTGGTACACCACCTGGAGGCTGTTGGTGGCCTTATCGCGGAACACATAGAAGTCGTGGTCGATCACATCCAGCTGGTGCATGGCCTCTTCCACGCTCATCGCTGGCATGGCGAAATACTTGCGCCGCACCACCGGAGCCGGCAGTTGTGCTGAACGGCCGTTGAGCAGGTCCCCCTGGAGATCGCCCGGCAGCTCGCTTTCGGCTGTCCCCAGCTCGGGGCCGTGGTGATAGTCGGTGCGGCGGTCCTTGTGGCGTTTCAGTTGACGGGCCAGCTTGTTGGCCACCATGTCGATGCTGGCGTAAAGGTTCTCGCTGCGTTCCTGGGCGCGGATTACCGTGCCGCTGGCAAACAGGGTCACCTCCGCCGTTTGTTGGGGTACCCGCGGGTTGCGGGCCACGGAAAGGTGCACATCGGCTTCCTGCACCAGGCCGTTGAAGGGTCCCATCGCCCGGGAGAGCTTGTTCTCCGTGTAGTCGCGCAGGGCAGGGGTGAGTTCAAGGTTGCGGCCGTGAATCAGAAGCTTCATCAGGTACCTCCCGGAATGGTCTGAGGGTTGAATGCAATGTATGGAACGCAGCATGGATTCGGTATCTCCAGATGCATACCTTTGTGCTCTCTCTAGGTTTGTGCCCCTGGAGGAGGCCTGGGTCTGGCAGCGGCGCTGGCAAGGGCTCCTGATCGACAGCGCCGCCAGTGCCCATTTAGGCGCCAGGCCCCGCCTGCCGGAATTGCTGCTGCTGCTGGAGCACCCCGCCTGCTACAGCCTCGGCCGCGGCGCCAGCGAAGCCTTTTTGCACTTCGATCCCCAGCACCCCCCCGCCCCCCTGCATCGGCTCGACCGCGGCGGTGAGGTGACCCACCACCTGCCCGGCCAGTTGGTGGCCTATCCGGTGCTCGACCTCCAGCGCCACCGCTGTGATCTGCATTGGTACCTGCGCCAGCTGGAGGGGGTGGTGCTGGATCTGCTGGAAGTTCTGGGCCTAGAGGGGGAACGGCGGCCGGGGCTCACCGGGGTGTGGTGCCAGGGGGCGAAGCTGGCCGCCATCGGCGTGGGGGCGCGCCGCTGGGTGACCCAGCACGGCCTGGCCCTGAATGTGAACTGTGAGCTCACGGGCTTTGGGGCGATCCAGCCCTGTGGCCTCAACCTGCCGGTGGGCCGCCTGGCCCAATGGCGGCCGGAACTCACGGTGGCGGCCCTGCGGGCCCCCCTGGCCCAGGCCTTTGCCAGCCGTTTCAACTGGGCGGTAATCGAACCGATCTGCGAGCAGACTCTGGCCACTGTTATGGCGGCAGATGGGTCAACAGATGGGCCAGGCCTGGGTGCGCTGGGGCGGTGATCGCCAAGACCAACAGGCCCTAGCCGCCCAGCCCGACTGGAGTGGCTTGGACGGCATCGATGGCCTCTGGCCCCGGCTGGCCGAGCGCCATGGGCAGTTGCTGGCCTTGGATCAGGCCCATGGCCCGGCGGCCGAACGGCTCAGCTTTAGCCAGTTGCACCAGCGCATCGGCGCCGTGGCCGCCAGTTTCCAAAGCCTCGGGGTGCGGGCCGGGGAGGTGTTGGCCTTATTTGCAGAAAATGGCCCCCGTTGGCTGGCGGTGGACCAGGGGCTGATGCGACTGGGCGCCGCGGCGGCGGTGCGGGGCAGCCAGGCGCCCCTGGAGGAGCTGGCTTTCATCCTGGCGGACAGCCAGGCGGTGGCCCTGGTGCTGGAGGATCCGGCCCTGCTCAAACCGCTCCAGGCCGCTGGGGCGTTGCAGGGCCTGCGCTTTGTGCTGCTACTTCAGGGGGAGGCCAGCGCGGCCGCCGCCGCCTTGCCGGAGCCCCTGGCCTTGCCGCTGCTGGATTGGCCGGGCCTGTTGGCCCTGGGGGAGGGGAAGGCCCTGCTGGAGCCATTTGCGGGGCCAGAGCAGCGCTTGGCAACGTTGCTTTACACCTCCGGCACCACCGGCCGGCCCAAGGGGGTGCCGCTCAGCCAGGCCAACCTGCTGCACCAGCTGCGCACCCTTGGGGTGGCGGTGAATCCCCAGCCGGGGGACCGGGTGCTGAGTGTGTTGCCGATCTGGCACGCCTACGAACGCAGTGCCGGCTACCTGCTGTTGTCTAGGGGCTGCGCCCAGAGCTACACCAACCTGCGCCAGCTGCGGCCGGATTTGCAACGGGTAAAACCCCACTACATGATCAGCGTGCCAAGGCTTTGGGAGGCGCTCCATGCCGGTTTCTGCTCGGCGTTGGAGGCGATGCCCCCCGCCAAGCAGCGCCTGGTGCAGGTGGCCCTGGCCGTGGCCAGCAGCCAGGCCCAGGGCTGGCGCCGCTGGCGCAACCTCGATGGGGCTTTGTTGTCCCCCCTGGCCCGGCTCAGGGGCTTGGCCCTGGCCCTGGTGAGCTGGCCCCTGGCGGCCCTGGCGGAGAAATTGCTCTGGCCAGCGGTGCGCCGCCAGCTCAGTGGTGGCTGCCTGCGTACGGCCATCAGTGGTGGTGGCGCCCTGCCCCGCCACATCGATGCTTTCTTTGAGGCGATCGGCATTGAACTGCTGGTGGGCTATGGCCTCACCGAAACCAGTCCGGTGCTCACCTGCCGCCGCCCCTGGGCCAACCGCCGCGGCAGCGCCGGCAGGCCCCTGCCCGGCACCGAACTGCGCATTGTTGATCCTGAAACCAAGGCGACCCTGGCTTGGGGCCAGCGGGGCCTGGTGCTGGCCCGGGGGCCCCAGGTGATGGCTGGTTACCTGCGCCGGCCGGAGGCCACCGCGGCGGTGCTGGATGGGGAGGGTTGGTTTGACACCGGCGACCTGGGCTGTCTTTGGCCGGATGCTTCGCTGCTGCTCACCGGCCGCGCCAAGGACACGATCGTGCTGAGCAATGGCGAAAACATTGAGCCGGGGCCCCTGGAGGATTGGTTGGCGGCCAGCCCCCTGGTGGAACAGGTGATGCTGGTGGGCCAAGACCGGCGGGGGCTGGCCGCCCTGGTGGTGCCCCGCCCGGGGGTCCTGGACCCCAGTAAGCCGGGGCTGCTTAAGGAGTTGCAGGGGGAGTTCAACCGGTTGCTGGCGGCCCGGCCCGGGGCCCGACCCGATGAACGGCTGCTGGGGGTGGCCCTGGTGGAAGCCTTCAGCATTGAGAACGGTTTGCTCACCCAAACCCTGAAGCAACGCCGCGACCGGATCAGCGCCCGGGATACCGCTGCCATTGACCAGATCTACGCGGGCTGAGAGGCTTGGGCGCCGTCCCCAGTTCCCATGGCCGATCAGCTCACGATTAAGCGCAATATCACCGTCCGCGCTGTGGTGACCCCGCGCTGGAAGGAGGAGGCTGAGCGCGAACTGAGCCAGGCGATCTCCACCACGGATCAGCAACTGGCCCAGCTGGAACAGGAGGGCCAAGAGGTGGTGGCGGAGATCCGGCGCCAGAGTGCCAACCCCCTCGACCCCCGCATCCAAGAGCAGGTGGCTGGGGTGCAACAGCAGGTGGCCGCCAAGCGGGCGGAGCTGGAGGAACAAAAACGCAACCTGCTGGACCAGCAGGCCACGGTGCAGGGGCTGGAATTCGAGCAGATCGTTGACCAGGGTCAGCTGGAAAGCACCGTTGCCATCCAGGTGGGAGACAACATCGTCGAAAAACTGCAGGCCGCCATCGTGGTGCGTGATGGGGTGGTGCAGGCGATCAGCGAAGGCGCCTGAGCTGCGGGGATAGGATCCGCAGACCCTTGTGCTGAAGCGGCGGATGGCCACCTTCGAGATCTTCATGCCCGCCCTCAGTTCCACCATGACTGAGGGGAAGATTGTCGAGTGGCTGAAGCAGCCCGGTGACCGTGTGGAACGCGGCGAATCGGTGCTGGTGGTGGAGTCGGATAAGGCCGACATGGATGTGGAGTCGTTTGAGGCCGGTTTCCTCGGCGCCGTGCTGTTGCCGGCTGGCAGCAGCGCCCCCGTGGGCGACACCATCGGTTTGGTGGTGGAAACCGAGGCGGAACTCCAGGAGCTCCAGGCGAAGGGAGCGCCTGCGGCGGCCCCTGCTGTGGCCGCTGCTGTGGTCCCAGTGGCGGCTCCCGTGGCGGCCCCGCTGCCTGTGGCTGCTCCTGTGGCGGTGGCAGTTGAAACCCCTGCGGCGCCTGCCGCTCCGGCTCCCGCCGGCGATGGCAACCGGGTGGTGGCCAGCCCCCGGGCCCGCAAGTTGGCCCAACAGTTAGGTGTGCGCTTGGAGGGGCTCCAGGGCAGTGGCCCCCACGGTCGCCTGGTGGCTGCTGATGTGGAAAAGGCCGCTGGTCGCACCCCCACAGGGACCTTGACAGCTGCGCCCACCGCCGCCCCAGCTGCCGCCGCCCCAGCCCCAGCCTTCACAACCCCAGCGCCATCGGCGCCCCCCGTGGCCCCCGGCGAAACCCTGCCCTTCACCACCCTGCAGCAGGCGGTGAACCGCAACATGATCGCCAGCCTGGCCACCCCCAGCTACCGGGTGGGTTACACGATCACCACCGACAAACTCGACGCTTTCTACAAACAGGTGAAGGCCAAGGGCGTCACGATGACGGCGCTGCTGGCCAAGGCGGTGGCCCTGACCCTGGTGCGCCACCCCCGCGTTAATGCCGCCTACAGCGATGCAGGCATCAGCTTCCCCAGCGCCATCAATGTGGCGGTGGCGGTGGCCATGGAAGACGGCGGTTTGCTCACCCCCGTGCTGGCCCAGGCCGACCGGGCTGATCTCTACAGCCTTTCCCGCAGCTGGGCAGACCTGGTGGCCCGGGCCCGCACTAAGCAGCTCAAGCCTGAGGAATACAGCACCGGCACCTTCACCCTCTCCAACCTGGGGATGTTTGGCGTTGATCGTTTTGACGCGATCTTGCCCCCCGGCACCGGCGCGATCCTGGCGGTGGGCGGCTCCCGGCCGGTGGTGGTAGCCAACGCTGACGGCTCGATTGCCGTTAAGCGGCAGATGCAGGTGAACCTCACCGCCGACCACCGGGTGATCTATGGCGCCGATGCGGCCAGCTTCCTCAAGGACCTGGCGGATCTGATCGCCAACCGTCCAGAAAGCCTCGCCCTTTAAACATTGGTCCCCATAGTGGAGCCCGCTGCCTTCAAGCTCCGCTGATGACGCAGCTATCGCGCCTTTTATTTGGCGTTCCCCTCTCCAGTGAGCTGAGTGGCCAGGAACGGCTCTCAAGAACTGAGGCCCTGGCGGTGTTGTCTTCGGATGCGCTGTCGTCTGTGGCCTATGCCACCCAGGAAACCCTGGCGATCCTTGCCTTTGCCGGGGTAGCCGCCCTTTCTTTTTCACTGCCGATCACGATTTCAATCGTGGTGCTGTTGTCGATTGTGTTGTTGTCTTATCGGCAAACAATCCGGGCCTATCCCAATGGCGGTGGTTCTTACATCGTTGCCCTCAGCAACCTTGGCCAGAAACCTGGTTTGGTGGCGGCGGCGGCCTTGATGATCGACTACGTGCTCACCGCAGCGGTGAGTTTGATGGCCGGCACCCAGGCGGTTACTTCGATGCTGCCGCAGCTGTTGCCCTATGCGGTGCCCTTCAGCCTGGTACTGCTCTTAATTGTGGGTTGGGTGAACCTGCGGGGCTTGAGGGAATCGGGACGGGCCTTCAGCCTGCCCACCTATGCCTTCGTGTTTTCGATGCTGCTGCTGATCCTGATGGGGGGCTTCCGCCTGCTGCAGGGGGGGGCGCCGCCGGCGCCGGCGGTGGATGCAATTAGGGCCACGGAAGGTTTGAGCCTGTTGTTGGTGTTGAAGGCCTTCTCCTCTGGCTGTGCCGCCATGACCGGGGTGGAGGCGATTGCCAATGGCGTGCCGGTATTTAAGGCACCGGAGGCGCGCCATGCTCGGCAAACCTTGATGGTGATGGGGGTTCTGCTGGGGGTGATGTTTATCGGCACCAGTTCCCTGGCCCAGGGTTTCCATGTGTTGCCCAATAACGACCGCACGGTGCTAGCAGACCTTGGCGTGGCGATTTTTGGTAGCGGTAGCCCCCTGCTACTGCTCTTGCAAGGCTCCACCCTCTTGATTCTGATGCTGGCGGCTAATACCGCCTTTGCAGATTTCCCCCGCCTGGCGGCGTTGCTGGCCCAAGACCGCTACCTGCCGCCCCAGTTGCGCTGGGTGGGGGATCGACTTGTGTTCCAGAACGGCATCATCGCCCTGGTGCTAATTACCGGCCTTTTGGTGGTGATTTTTGATGGCGATCCCACCAACGCCATCCCCCTTTATTCGATTGGGGTGTTTACGGCCTTCACGCTTTCCCAGGCGGGCATGGTGTTGCACTGGTGGCGGGAAAGGGGGCGGGGTTGGCTGGGCAGTTTGCTGATGAATGGCAGCGGCGCCCTGGCCAGCGGCCTGGTGCTGCTGGTGATCACCGTGAGCAAATTCACCGAGGGGGCCTGGGTGGTGCTGGTGGCGATTCCCGTGGTGGTGGCTGGATTCCTAAAACTCCAGTACGTGTTCAAGCGCCAGCGGGAATTGCTCACGATTCCGGCCGGCCTTGGGCCCCTGCTGGTACCCAATAAAAGCGCTGACCAGGGCAACAGTTTGATCGCCCTGGTGGTAGTTAGCGAGGTAAATCTGGCGGTGCGGGCTTCCGTGGAATATGCCCAAGCGATCGCCGACCGGGTGGTGGGGATTCATGTGCGCCAACAGGGGCTAGACAAACAACAATTGCAACGCCAATGGCTGGCCCAGGTGGGGGAGCTGCCCCTGGAGATCCTGGAGAGTCCTTACCGTTCGATCATTGATCCGATCATTACTTACCTCAAGCAGCTGGAAATTGATAATCCCGGCCAAAGGATCACAGTGGTATTGCCCACTCCTGTGGCCCGTCGGTTTATCAGTGGTTGGTTATTTGACCAGGTGAGCCACCCCCTGCGCCAGGCCCTGCGGGAGGACGCCAGCTGTGCCCTCACCTCCCTGCCCTACCCCTTGGAGATTTGATGGGGTTGCTTGCGGGCCAGCTTGATGCTCAGCTATCGAGCTACAACTATCTGCTGCCCGAGGAGTTGATTGCCCAGCGCCCCTGGGAACCGCGCCATGGGGCGCGCCTGTTGGCGGTGAGCCCCGGCGAGGGCGCCCAGCATCTAACGGTGTGGCAGCTGTTGGATCAACTCAAGGGCGGTGATCTGTTGGTGTTAAACAACACCCGGGTGCTGCGGGCGCGGCTACGGGCCAAGCGCCCCAGTGGGGGAGCGGTGCAGCTATTGGTGCTGGAACCGCTAGGGGAGGGCCGCTGGCTTTGTTTGGCTAAGCCGGCCAAACGGCTCAGGGTGGGCGAATGGTTGGAGCTGGTGGCTGAGGGGCAGCCGCCCCTGGCCTTGCAGGTGCTGGGCAGCGATGCCGCCACGGGGGGCAGGATTCTGCAATTTCCGCCGGAGGCGCTTGGGGCCGTTGAACTGGAGCCCTTGCTGCTGCGCTATGGCGCCATTCCCCTGCCGCCCTATATCCACAGCCATGATCCCAGCGATAACCAGCGCTATCAAACCCGCTACGCCTCTATCCCTGGAGCCGTGGCAGCTCCAACGGCGGGCCTGCACCTCAGTGATGAGTTGCTAACGGCAATTCAGGCCCGGGGGGTGGAGTTGGCAACGGTGACCCTGCATGTGGGCCTTGGCACCTTCCGACCGGTTGAAACAGAAGATCTCAGCCAGCTGCAGTTGCACAGCGAGTGGGTGGAGGTGAGCCCGGAGCTGGTGGCGGCGGTGGCGGCCTGCCGGGCCCGGGGCGGACGGGTGATTGCGGTGGGTACCACTTCAGTGCGCAGCCTGGAGGCGGTGGCAGCCCTGCATGGGGGGCGGTTGGCGCCCCACCAGGGCCCGGTGAACCTGGTGATTAAACCGGGCTATCGCTTTGCGGTGGTGCAGGGCTTGCTCACTAATTTCCACCTGCCCCGCAGCTCGCTGCTGCTGCTGGTGAGTGCCCTTATCGGCCGCCAGCGGCTGCTGGATCTCTATGGCGAGGCGATCGAGCAGCAGTACCGCTTTTTCTCCTATGGCGATGCCATGTGGATTCCCCCGGAAGCGGTGCTGCCGGGGGCCCTGGCTTGATCAGGCGGCGGCCAGGTTGGCGGCCACGAAGTCCCAATTCACCAGCTTGTCGAGGAAGGTGCTGATGTAGTCGGGACGACGGTTTTGGTAGTCGAGGTAGTAGGCGTGCTCCCACACATCCATGGTGAGCAGCGCCTTCTGGCCATGGGCCAGGGGCAGATCGGCGTTGGCGGTTTTGGTCACCTTGAGGGTGCCGTTGTCGAGCACTAACCAGGCCCAGCCGCTGCCGAACTGGGTGGCGCCGGCGGTCTTGAAGGCCTCTACAAACTTCTCAAAGCTGCCGAAATCAGCGGTGATCTTGTCGGCCAGGGCGCCAGTGGGCTGGCCGCCGCCAGCGGGCTTGATCGACTGCCAGTAGAAGCTGTGGTTCCAAACCTGGGCGGCGTTGTTAAACACGCCGGCCTTTGCCCCATCACCGGCCACCGCCAGGATCGTTTCCTCAAGGCTCTTGCCTTCCAGCTCGCTGCCGGCCACCAGATTGTTCAGGTTGGTCACGTAGGCGGCGTGGTGCTTGCCGTAGTGAAATTCCAGGGTCTGGCGGGAGATGTGGGGCTCGAGGGCGTCGAGGCCGTAGGGGAGGGCGGGAAGGGTGTGGGCCATGGGGGAGAAGTAATTGGAACGGCGGGGTGATCTTAACGATTGGATCTGGTTTCGTTATGTGCTTTGGGTTGGCCTAGGGGCTCACCTTGAGCAGTTCCACTTCAAAGATCAAGGTGGCGTTGGGGGGGATGGCGCCACCGGCACCGCGTTCGCCGTAGGCCAGGTCGGGGGGAATCACCAGCTTGCGCTTGCCCCCCATCTTCATGCCGGCTACGCCCTCATCCCAGCCCCGGATCACGCGGCCGGCCCCCAGGGGGAAAGTGAAGGCTTCGTTGCGGCTGTAGCTGCTATCGAATTCCTTGCCGTTGGTGAGGCTGCCGCGGTAGTTCACCGACACCTTCTCGCCGGCTTTGGCTTCGGCGCCGGTGCCCACCACCAGGTCGGTGATCTTCAGGCCGGAGGGGGTGGTGCGTTCCTTAGAGGCCACGAGCTCATCGCCACCAAGTAGGTCTGCGGCTTTGCCCTTGGCTTGGGCTAGGTCGTTGTTTGCAGTGTTGTCAGCGGTGGGGGCCATGGCAAAGAGGCGGGGGTTGGGGTCGCTGGGATCGAGTTCAAGCGGGGCCGCTACCGCTGGCCGGCTGATGGCAGCGGCGGCTGGCGCTGGGGCGCTGGCACCTACGGGGGTGGGGGCCACCAGTTGGCTGGCCAGGGCCACCAGTAGGCAGGCCACACAAACGGCGGAGCTGATCAGGATGTCGCGCATGGAAGCAGCCAGCGGTGCCAGGAAGGGATGGGGGGATTCTGTCAGTGCTTTGCCCAGGCGGCAGTGCTTTGCTCAGGGGGCGCTGTCCCGCAGGCGCTGTTCCAGCCGGTCGATCCGGCCCCGCAATTCATCCAGTTCCTTCTGACGGGCCAGGCCCATGTCTTGAAGGAACTGGTCGAGGTTGCGTTCCAGTTGCCGTTCCGCCTGTTTTTCCGCTTCCGGGTTGTCCCCCCGCAGGGCCTTGGTGACCTCATCCACTAGGGCACTGGCCTGGTTGGGATCAAGGCGGCCGCTCAAAACCCAGTCCTGGGTTACGGAGCGCAGGCGGTCTACCACCAGGCTGGTGGTGCCGAGACCCCGCACCAGAAGTTGCTGCAGCGGGTTATCACGATCCATAGGGCCAGGGCTGTCCTTTGGGGTCTAGCGAGCCTTACCAGTCAAAACCAGATGGCGGCCGGATTCGATCTGCAGCCAACCCTGCTGGCGCAGTTGGCCAATGAAACGGGTCACGGTGACCCGGGTGGTGCCCAGGGCGCTGGCCAGTTCTTGGTGGGTAAGCCGCACACCGATGCGGCTGCCGTTGGGGCCGGGCTGGCCATAGTCGCGGGCTAGCAACTCAAGAAAGCCGCAGAGGCGGTCCTCCACCCGGCGCATCCCCATCAGACCCAGCAGCGATTCCGCCTGGCGGTAGCGGCGGGCCATGGCCAGGAACATCGCCCTGGCCATGGCCGGATCTTCCAGCAGTTCATCCCAGTGCAGGCAGAGCAGATCGCTGTCGGCCAGGGTTACCGCTTCGTAGGGTTCCACCGTGCTGAGCGGTGCCCCGAAGGGTTCGTTGGGTCCCACAAGGCCCAGCAGGGCTTCGTCGCCACTCATATAAGAGGTGACCAGCTTGGTCATGCCCCGCACCACAAGCCAAACGTGGTCCTTAAGCAGGGGCACCGGGCTGCCGGCGGCCATGGGGATCAGATTGCGGGTTTGGAAATTGCATTCCAGCAATTCCCGAAGCTCTAGGTTGTCTCGGCTGGCGTCTCGCTGGGGGCTGGCAACCATGACCGAATGCATCGGACGACACCAGCGAATGTATGAGGGATCACCAGGGTCGCGGGCTAAGGATCGATGCCGATTTGCTTAAGGATTGGCTAATAATTCGGAGTTTGTATCTCTGGCTACCTCTTGGCGCCGGCCTGTTGGCAGGGTTTGCCCTGCCCCCCCAGGGGTGGTTGCCGCTGCTATGGCTTGCCCTGGTGCCGCTTTGGGGGGCCAGGCCCCGGGCTGGTTTTGCCTGGGGCGCCGCCGCGGTGTTGGTGAGTCACCGCTGGCTACTGGCCCTTCATCCCCTGGATTGGCTTGGGGTGCCCTCCCCCTTGAGTTTGCCGTTGGTGCTGGGGGTATTAGCGGTATGCGCCCTGGCGGGGGGCGGCCTGGTGGCGCTCTGGTGTGGCTTGGTGCAGTGGCTGGGCCCGCGGCGCTGGAGCACGGCCCTATGGGCGGCCTTGGTGTGGGGGCTGGGGGAGGTGTTGCTGGCGCGCTTGCCGCTGTTTTGGATTGGCCTTGGCGTGGCGCCCCTGCCGCTGGATCGGCCCCTGGCGGGGCTGGCCGCCCTCGGCGGGGCCGGCCTAGTGGCGGCGGTACAGCTACTTATTAGTTGGTTGTTGTGGCGGCGGGCTTGGGCGGCCTTGTTGTTGCTGATCTTGGCGGCCCATGGGCTGGGCTGGGGGGCCTTGGCGGCGGCGGGGGCTGGGGCAAGTGCGGAGCCAGCGGTGGATTCCCTGCGCTTGCAACTGGTGCAACCGGCGCTGCCCACCCGCCAGAAGTTTGAGTTGGCCCAGCAGCGGCGTTTGTTGGCCCTGCTGGATCAGGCCCAACTGGAGGCGGGCAGGAATGGGGCGGCGGCAGTGGTCCTGCCGGAAGGCTCGCTGCTTTTGGGCCAACCGTTGCAGCAGCCGGCGGCCTTACCGATCTTGGCGGGGGGCTTCCGCCGTGAAGGTCTGGAGGAACGCAGCAGTGTGCTTTGGATTGCTAAGGGGGCCCTAGATCCCAGCCGTTGGCTGGATAAGCATCGGCTGGTGCCCCTGGGGGAATGGGTGCCGGGGGGGGAGTGGTTGAACTGGAGCGGCCTGTCGGCGGTGGGGGGGCTCAGCCCTGGGTTGCCGTCTCGTTATTTAGCGCTACCGATCGGAGCCGTGGGGGTGGCCATCTGCTACGAGCTCTCCGATGGCACCGGGTTAGCCCAGGCGGTGCGGGCTGGGGCCCAGTGGTTGTTGGTGGTGGCCAACCTCGACCCCTATCCGGCCCAGCTGCAGCAGCAATACCTGGCCCTGGCCCAGTTGCGGGCGATCGAAACCGGCCGCTGGCTGCTGAGTGTGGCCAACACAGGCCCCTCCGCCGTGGTGGATGCCCAGGGGCTAGTGCGGGGCCAATTGCCCGTAGGTGCATCACTCACCGCCCCGTTGGACTTGGAGCGCCGCCAGGGGCTCACCCCCTACGACCGCTGGGGGGAGACCCCCCTGGCGGTACTTGCTGGGGTGTTGCTGCTGTTTAGAGCTTGGCCAAAAGGTCGCCGGGATGCAGCTGGCTGGCACTAAGGCCCACCAGGGTCAGATTCGTTCCCTGGAAGCTGAGCAGCAGATCTCCCCCTTGGGGGGTGATGCTGAGCCCCTGGGTCAATTGATCGCGGTTGAGGGCCTGTTCAAACACCAGCCGATCCTCCCCAGGGGTGAAATCAGTGATGGTTGCCTGGATTCCCGCTTGGCTAAGTACGAATTGGTCACGGCCACCCCCACCGGTTAATTGCTGATTACCGAGGCCGGCCACCAGGATGTCGTTGCGATCGCCTCCCAGCAGGATGTCTGCCCCATCCTTGCCAACCAATAGCTGACGCACGCTGGGATCAACAACGGAATCACTGCCGTGACGATCTACATACCTGAAGACATCATTTTGAATGTGTTCCACATCTGTATTCAAGAGGATCAGATCGGAAAGCTGTGTGTCGTTGATTTGGTTCAAGGTGCGGCGATCAAAGCCCTGATTTTCATACCAGAGGCGGTCTCCGTCGCGCAGGGCTTCGAATTGGTTGGCGATGATTATTTGGAAGGTTTCACCCACCATGGCCCCTTGCCCATGGTTTTCGGCAAGGCCACCGATCCAGAGATCCAGCTTGTCTACGCTGCCATAGGCGGCCTGCAGTGATGCTGCAATCGCTGGATCGCTGCTGATTTCTGTGAAGCTGGTGTAGGCCTTCAGCCCTAGGGCCACACGGGTTTGATTGAGGCTGCCTAGGCCCAGGTCGCGACCCCGTTGGATGTTGATGGCGGCTAGGTCCATGCTGGCGCCAGGCACATTTAGGAAATTGCGTAGATCATCAACGATATGAACATCTAACTCGTTGGATGGATCGCTGGCAAGCTTGCGCAGGAAGCCAGCGGCGCCGCCGTTGGCAGCGAAGTCTGTGGGGGATTGGAAGAAGGCCTCCTTGAGGCTCAGATCTGGACCAACAGCAGAGCCATCCTCAGCCAGCCGCTGCAGATTTGCCGAAACAATCGAGTGGCCAAAACGGAACGCTGCCCCAGCAAATTCCTCATTCATCGACGTATTTACTGTGGGGTCGTAGCCCTCATAGCGACTAATTGCCCCTCGTCCGAGCAGGCTTGGTAGGAATTCGCTGTAGGTGATATGGGCTATTTCGGCCCCAACAATCGCCCTGGCCTGGTTGTAAAGTTGATCACCGCTCCAGTCGGGATGAGCTGCCTTGAGCAGATCCACCTGGCGGTTGTGTTCGCGCACAAATAGTGTTTGCAGGGCGGTGAGATCAGGATTCTCCTGGGCGCGGATATCTCCTGCAAGAAAGGCACCGTTTGCTATGGGCAGATTGTTGTCAACGGAGCTAAGCATGTAACCATCGGCGTTGCGCAGGCTGGCTGCGGTTACGGCATCAGAGCCATAGACCATGGAGCCGTCAATCCAGCCGGTCACATTGTTGATGGCAAGGCCAGTGAGCGGATCAACTGTTGTGCGGGTTAGTGAGATATTGCCTGAAAGATTTGGATCACCGTTGGGAATTTGAATACTTATCCCATTTGTGCCATCAGACTTCATTAAATTGATGTCGTGATCTATAAACTGTCCCCAGGCATACATCATTCCAGAGAGGCCCCTGTCATTGGGGGTTTCAGCTTCTTCGGTGGTTGCCGCCACCACGATGTTGCTAACTGTGCGCGCATTGGGCAGGTTGCTTACCAAGCTGCGCTGGCTATCGCCGAAATTGGCCACCCCAATCCGGCTAAAGCTGTCGCCGCTGCTGTTTTGGCTCAGGTCTGTGAGGTTGTTGCCGCTGCCGTCAATGCTGCGGAATTCCAAGGCCACCGGAGGCCGGGGGGCTGGGGCCTGACCAGGGCCAGGGGGGCGAGCTGGTGCTTGGCCCAGTGGGTCGCGGCGGCGGGGCGCTGCCGCTGGCGCTGTTACCGGTGGAGCAAGCAGTGCTTGCAGGGGGGCAGTGCCGGGGACAGGGGGCTTGGGGGCGGGCATGGGAGCAACCAGGGAGCTAAATGCTTCAGATCTGCTCCGGCATCTTCACGGAACCAATGGGGCCTCCCCATGACCTGCGACAAGCCTTTCTGTGATCTTGGTCACAGCTGCTGATCTGCCAGCTGATGCTGCTGGCTACCAATTCTTTGCTCCGGTGCTGAAAGAAAGGGAGTACCGGCTATTTGTCCTGCTTGAATTTCTCTGGTATATATTTTACCCTTGCGTTATTCTTTGTGATTAGCTCGCTGGCAACATAAGCCCCGCCTCGTCTTATCATCTTTTTCCGCCAGATCTCGTTGCTGCGGAAGAATTGATTGCCTGATTCGTAGAAGCTATCATTTTGCTCGTACACAGAATAAGTGTAGACTTGCTCTGTGTCTGCGCGTAACTCCCCCTCTAGGCATTTGTCTGTAAGCCACAGGTTTAACTGGAAAACAGACTTGGTGTTGTTGTAAAATTGCAAATCAATGTAATTGAAGAATACCGTAGACCCGCTGCCGAATGGCAATATTCTGTTGTTGTCTGGGAAGGGATCGTAGCCATGGTGCGAGCGTTCTACAATTTCCAGATCACTGTGAAGGATTAACCAGTAAATCAAATTTGAAATTTGGCAAATTCCACCGCCTATGCCTGGCCTTGCCACCCCCTGTGATATCTCCATGCCCTCCTTGTAGCCCTTTCGCTTGGTTGGCAGGCCAACTAAACGGCAAAAGGAGAAAGTTTCACCTGGCCTAATTAGGATCCCGCTTATTTCTTTGATCGCAATTCGTAAATTATCAATTTTATTATACTGTAGATACATTTCTGATTCGCCTAGCTTGCGTATCAAGACGGATGAATGCTCCTTTACTTTGTATTGCAGCCGTTCCTGGCCCAGTTGGCGGCAAAACTTTTTGCCCCCAAGCCACCAGGCAAGATATCGCTTAAATCGATACAGCCTTACTGCAATAAAGTAAATAATTGGATGCCGCTGACTCAGTAGCATTGCCAGGGGCGCCTATTGCTTGAGTTGAGCTATGGATACTCCAAAAGCCTGTGCAACACAAGTGACCCTGGTGGTGCCAAGGTGTTTCGAGCTTCGAAAACCCAGGGCAAAAAATAAAAAATTAAATGGAGCCAAGCGGATTCGAACCGCTGACCCCCTGCATGCCATGCAGGTGCTCTACCAGCTGAGCTATGGCCCCATTTTGCGTCGGCCGGGGCCGTTCGCGTGATCAAGCATACAACTCAGACCTGCCGCCACACCGCCACGAGCTTGCCCTGCAGGGTCACCTGTTCCGCTGGCAGGGTGATGGGTTTGTAGCGGGGGTTGGCGGCCTCCAGCCGCACCTGATTCCCCTCCCGGTGGAAGTGCTTGAGGGTGGTGCCGCTGCCGGCCACCAGGGCGCTAACGATGCTGCCGGGTTTGAGCCGTTGCAGATCGTTTATGGGCTCCATAAGCACCACGTCGCCATCGGCGATGTGGGCATCTTCCATGCTGTCGCCATTCACGGTGAGGGCAAATAGGCCCTGGCGTTCCAGCAGCGGCTGCAGGTCGAGGTGTTCTTGCACGTCGTCAAAGCTTTCGATCAGGCCGCCGGCGGCAACGCTGCCCAGCACCGGGATGCCAGCGCGGCTGGCCTCGCCCAGTAATTGCAGGGTGCGGGCCTGGCCCTCCTGCCAGGTGATCCAGCCCTTCTGCTGCAGATGGCGCAGCCGACTTTGCACCGGCGCCGGCGAGCGCAGGCCCATGGCCTCCATCATCTGGCGGATTGAAGGGCTGTGGCGGTGCTCCTGGATGAAGCCCGACAGCCACTCATAGAGCTCCTGCTGGGCAGTGGTGAGAGCCTCCAGGGCCATGCAGTTATGGGCAGCTAATACATTTGTCCCACTTTTTGGTGGATCTGTCTAGGGGGTGGCGCCAAGTAGGGCTGCCAGTAGGGCCTGTTGGGCATGCAGGCGGTTTTCGGCCTGGTCAAAAATGCGGCTGGCGGGCCCCTCCAGCACCTCGGCGCTGATTTCCTCGCCCCGGTGGGCCGGCAGGCAATGCAGCACGATCGCGGCGGGGTCGGCGGCGTTTAGTAATTCTTGGTTTAGGCAAAATCCCTCGAAGGCTTTCTCCCTATCGCTCTGCTCTTGTTCTTGACCCATCGAGGCCCACACATCGGTGTAAATCGCCTGGGCGCCGCTTACTGCCGCCCGGGGATCTGCCAGCACCTCCACTCGACAGCGCCCCCCGGCCAGGGCCCTGGCCTGGGCCAGCACGGCGGCATCTGGCTCGAACCCCCCTGGGCAACCGATCCGCACATTCACCCCCAGCAGCGCCCCGCTGAGCAGCAGCGAATGGGCCACATTGTTGCCATCACCCACATAGGCCAGGGTTAGGCCCTCCAGCTGGCCGAAGTTTTCCTGGAGGGTGAGGTAATCGGCCAGGGCCTGGCAGGGGTGTTCCAGGTCTGTGAGCGCATTCAGCACCGGGATACTGGCGGCCTTGGCGTAGTGCTCGAGGTCGGCCTGGGCAAAGGTGCGGATCGCCAGGGCATCCACATAACGACTCAGCACCCGGGCGGTGTCTTCAATCGGTTCGCCGCGGCCCACCTGGGTGACCGCCGGGTTGAGATCAACGGTTTGGCCCCCCAGCCGCGCCATCGCCACCGTGAAGCTCACCCGGGTGCGGGTGGAGGCCTTGGTGAAGATCAGCCCCAGCACCCGGCCATCCAGCCGCGGCCGGCTGTCGCCCCGCTTGATCGCTGCCGCCAGCTGCAGCAGGGCCAGGGTCTCGGCGGCCGAAAGGTCGGCGGAGGAGAGCAGGTCAGCCCCGGCAAGGGCAAGGAGCTCTGGGGGCATGGCCAGGCCTAAAGAACACTTATCCGGGATAAGCCTCGCTTTCGTCAAGGGGTTAGGCCGCTACCGCCTCCGGCAGGTGGCTGCTGCTGAGCAGTTCCTTCAGTTCATCGCCTTCGATTACCTCCTTTTCGAGGATGCGTTGGGCGATGGTTTCCAGCAGGTCTCTGTTGGAGTTGAGGATCCCGAGGGCCGTGTTGTGGCCGTTATCTACCAAGGCGCGCACCTCCTTGTCGATCGCCTGGGCGGTGGCATCACTCACCACCCGGCGCGGGTTATTGGTGCCGCCGAGGAAACGGCCGCCCCCCTGCTTGTCGTAGGCCAGCGGCCCGAGGGTGTCGCTCATGCCAAAGGTGCCCACCATCTGCTCGGCGATGTCGGTGGCCCTTTGCAGGTCGTTGGCGGCGCCGGTGGTGATCTTGCCGAAAACCACCTCCTCGGCGGAGCGGCCCCCCAGCAATGTGGCGATCTGCCCCTGCAGGTCTTCGCGGGAATTAAGGAAGCGGTCTTCGGTGGGCAGCTGCAGGGTGTAACCGAGGGCGCTCATGCCCCGGGGCACGATTGAGATCTTGGCCACCTTGCTGCCGCCGGGCATCAGGTGGCCAACGATGGCGTGGCCCACTTCGTGGTAAGCCACCACCTGCTTTTCGTCGTCTTGCAGCACCCGGCTGCGTTTTTCAAGGCCCGCCACCACCCGTTCAATCGCTTCGTTCAGGTCTGCCTGTTCCACCGTGGTGCGGTAGGCGCGGGCGGCCAGCAGGGCGGCTTCATTAACGAGGTTGGCCAGGTCGGCGCCGGCAAAGCCACTGGTGGCCGCTGCGATCTTTTGCAGGTCTACCCCTTCGGCCAGCTTCACTTTTTTGCCATAGATCTCCAGGATCGTGAGCCGGCCGGAGAGGTCGGGGCGATCCACCAGCACCTGGCGGTCAAAGCGACCGGGGCGCAGTAGGGCGGCATCGAGGGTTTCCGGTTGGTTGGTGGCGGCCAACACAATCACCGGCTTGTCTTTGGAGGCAAAGCCATCCATTTCGGTGAGCAGCTGGTTGAGGGTTTGCTCCCGTTCGTCGTTGCCGCCCACCACGCCCATGGAGCCGGAACGGCTTTTGCCGATCGCATCGAGTTCATCGATGAAAATGATGCAGGGCGCTTTTTTCTTGGCCTGTTCAAACAGGTCGCGCACCCGGGCGGCCCCGGCCCCCACAAACAGCTCCACGAATTCGGAGCCGGAAATGATGAAGAAGGGCACATCGGCCTCACCGGCCACCGCCTTCGAAAGCAGGGTCTTACCGGTGCCCGGGGGGCCCACCAGCAGCACGCCCTTGGGGATCCGGGCGCCGATGGCGGTGTATCGCTCGGGCTTTTTAAGGAAATCAACGATTTCGGTTAGTTCGGCCTTGGCCTCATCCACGCCGGCCACATCGGCAAAGGTCACCCGCGACTGTTCATCGGGCACATAGACCTTGGCCTTGCTTTTGGTGAAGCTCAGGGCCCCCTGGCTACCGCCACCCCCCATGGCCCGACGGGCAAAGAACTGCAGCACCACGATGAAGATCAGCGGTGGCACGATCCAGCTGAGGGCCGTGGTGATGAAGCTGGGGCGCTTGGGGGGGGCCGCTGCGAATTCAACGCCGTGCTGCTCCAGCCGGTGGGGCAGCTCCATGTCGAAGATCGGCGTGGTGGCCAGCACCGAAGGCTGGCCTTCCACTGGCGTGGCCAGTTCGTAGCGGATCTGGTCTTGGGTGATGAAGGCGCGCTTCACGGAGTCAGCGTCCACCTGGTTGATGAACAGCGAGTAGGGCACCCGGGGCACCTGCTGCATCCCCTGGTTTGGCAGGAAACTGCTCAGCAGCAGCAGTACGCCCACGCCGATCAAAACCAAATTGATTACGCCGAAGCGTCGGTTGGGCTGGTTGTCGTCCTGGCGGATGGCCATTGGCACTGGTGCGCGATCACACCAAGCTAGGGGGCCAGGTTTCAGCCAAAGGTGTTGATTCCACGCCACCGCTTCTATTCCGCCCTGCTGCTGCTCTGTGGCTCGTTGCTGGCGGTGCTCAGCTTTCCCTCCAACCTGCGGGGGCTCAGTTCGATTGGCTATGCGTTGTTGGCGCTGCTGCTCTTGGTCGGGCTATCGGCACCGCTGAGCCGGGGCCGGATTGGCCTGCGGGATCGCTGTTTCCCGTTGTTGGGCTTGGCGGTGCTGGTGAGTCAGCTGGCCTGGAGCTTCACCACGGCGGCCCATGGCGGTGAGGCAATTCATCTTTTATTGCTCTGGGCGCTGTTCACCGCCCTGAGTACAGCCCGCCTGGTGCGGGCCATGGCCCAGGAGCGGCAAATCACCCAGGCGGTGCTAATGGGGGCTGCGGCTGGCTACTTGATGTTGGGTATTGCCGCTGGCCTGATGTTCAGCGTGTTGGAAACGATCCATCCGGGCAGTTTCAGCAACATCCATGACCAGCACGGTCGGCTGCTGGTTTCAATTCCAGATCTCACGGTCCCGGGGAAAATGGTGTGGGAGCTCGATTTCGTGAGCCTCAACTACTTCGCCTTTCAGTGCCTCACCACCGTGGGCTTCGGCGACATCACCCCGATCACTAGGCCGGCCCAGATGCTCAGTGTGGCCACAGCGGTGGTGGGGCCCCTCTATCTGGCGGTGGTGATGGGGTTGTTGATTGCCCGGCTCACCTCGAGTCAAACCAGTGCGGAGGTGGAGGAAACCTTGGAGGAAATGGATGATCGCCGTTGAGGCAGGGCTGAGGGGGGGGCAAGGCGGTCAGCTGAATCCCAACAAACCCTCGGCTTGAAATGCAGGACCCAGCCCCTGGGCTTCAAGGGAATCATTTGTATAAAAATGTTCATGGGTCATATTGTTTAAGAAGCGATAGATCGGCCTCAGTCCATCGCCACCATTGGCCGACACTGCCCCAATTGTTCCCTCCAGGATGTAGCCCAATTGCTGGGCTGCCTTTAGCTCACCGCTGGATGTGCTTAAGAGATGGTCGCCGCTTCCTGGATTGAAGAGTCGTGACACATCCAGGGTTCCAGGGGTATTTGGATCGCTATTTAGCAGGCTGATGGCCCGTCCTTCCCTAATCCAGCCCAGGGCCCCCAGGTTGTTGGCTTCATTTATGTCGTGGGTGAGGTGGTGTTGCCCTGTGAGGGGATCCTGGAGCCGAAGCAGGTAGGGGTGGTGGTTGGCCACCTGCTGGCTGGTCCAGTCGAGGGGAATGAACTGAAGCTCATATAGGGCGATCCGAGTGGTGGAGGGATCTCTAGTGGGTTGCCCTGGGGTAATACCAGCTCCGGCCAGGATGCTGGCAGATTCATTTAAAAAAGTTATGAAATTATCGTAACTTAATGCTGAAAGGCCGTCAAAGCTACCGCCGGTTGTATTTGGGTTTAGTTTGTCATTGGCTACAGTGAATTGACTGGTAAGCGACGGCGATCTATTTGCCAGGCCCGCATCAATTACCGCCTGTTGCGACTGGTTTGATGCGGAAAGATTTTCAAAGCTTACAGTGGGTATCCCGCCTTGGGGGCTGTTTAGATTGTTATTTGCTTGAGTGATGTCAATCGGTGCATAGTAAACATCGCTGAAGGCTGGAACGCCGCCACTGCTGATAAAGCTATAATTTTTGTTGTTGAATATCTGGGCCAGGGCCTCGGGGTTGTCTTTGTACATTCTGTATACGGTGTAAATAGCGTTTTCATTAAGTATCGGTACCGCATCTGGGCTGGAGCTTGGTTGTCCTGTTTTTGGATCAACAGTGCGCGACCAGTTGATCAGGTTTGCTCCCCCCGCAATGCTGGCAGGGTATTTGCTGGGATCTGTGCCAAAAACATCAATAAAAGACTTCAGGTCTAGGCCCAGTCGTTCAGCTTTAGTTAGAATTGGTGTGAGCGAGGGGTCTAGGGCGTACTGACCAGGGTAATCTTCGTTTTCACCAAACCAATAGTTTTCACTGTAGGCATCAATGGAGCCGGAGCTTTTGTTTAGCCAGGCTGTTGTGCGGTAGTTGATCCAGCCGAAATTATAATGGCCTGTGAAACTGGGAGATGCTGCCTGGCTGTCTGAAAATGTTCCGGCGTTGCTGGGCATAAAGTGGTTCCATAGCCATTTCAGATAGCCTGCTCCGATCGCTTGGCCATTGTTGCCGCCATAATTAGTATCGTTTTGGTAGTCACCACCTCCTTCGTGGTCGAAGTGGAAGCTGGTGAACTGCTTATTTGGACTCAGATTGTTGATTGTTTGAATTAGCTCGAATGCTTGGCGAGCATTGTCTTTGGGTTGCTCAGCTGAACTGCCGTCGCCAATTTTAAGGTTATTTGCTGTGTTGTTTTTATCGATTTCCCAGGGATATTGAGGTGTCATTGTTACCACTGCTCCCACTTCCACCTGGCTTGGCAGCTTATTGAGCAGGTATTTAACAATCCAGGGGCTGGTTGTACCGGTGGCAGGATTGCTCGGGTCGCAATAGTTGTATTGCTTGTTCGATATGTAGTCGCCAATTTCAAAATATACCTTTTTAATGCCTGAATTGCTAATGAAATCGATCAGGTCATTGCAGAGTTTTTCAAATTGTTGTTCCGTTGCTATAAACCCATTTGGTAGGCCGTAATGCATCAGCCAGGTTTCTGGTTGTAGGTTTTGGCTACTGCTTTTTAGGGTGGCGACGGGCTGCACATTGATGCTGCTAAGAGTGCTGTCTGTGAGGCTGCTCCAATCGAAGCCTGCGGCGCCAATATAAATGCTGCCCCCTGGTAGATTGGCTGAGGCCTGATTGCTGGCTGGGCCGTAATTCGAGGTTGTGGGCAGAGTGGTTCTGCTGGTGTCTGTGCTGAAATCTGTCATCACAGAATAGGGGACTGTTTTGACAGGAAAGCCGTTGGGAGCCGTCGCAGTTGGCTTCCCTTTGTTCTGGGTATAGTTCTCTACTGAGAGAGAGTCCACTAGCGGTATGGTTGTGCCACTGTCAAGGGTTACGTGGCTGCTGAACAGCAAATCAGGGAAAGTTGTGGCATTGAAATTAAAATCATTTAACACATTTGTGGGTAGTATTTTTTGCGCGGCTTCTTGTAAGGCTTTGGAGGGAAATCCAGCAGCGCCACTGGCAACATTTTGTCCAAGCACTGGTACCAATAGATTGCTGGGATTAAGAGTTCTCAGCGCCCAGATGCTGATCAGGGTTTCCAGGTATCCATAGAGTTGATCGGCCCCGGTGGGGCTTGTGTTTATAAAAATGGGATTATCTTTCTGATCAACTCCTGATTCTGTGGGTTTTACATCATATTCAAAATCTGGTGCCAATATAATGTCACTTGTGAATACAGTTGCCTCTGAGGGATAGATAAGGGTGCCAACGGCGCCGTTTGGATCCTGATTTGGGAAGCTTGGGGTGCTGGGCTGGGGGCCGGGATTGGCCCCATTGCCGAGGATGGCATTGGCAATATCTTTGTTGCTATTGCCGCTGTAAGCACTGTTGGGGGGCTGCCAAATGTTGGAGCCTGAACCGAGTTGTTGCTTGAACGAACCATTGTTTAGGGCATTGTTGGGTGCTGCTGCCATGGCAACGCCATAACCCGCGGTCCAGAGGGTTTTGATCTGGTCTGCAGTGAATTCAGCGGTAAGAATTATGTCCCGAGATGCCTTGGGAAGGTTTGCTAGTGGTTTGTTTGTTGAATCGAGAAAATTTGATGCATCGTCTGAAAAAATCAACCAGGTATTTGTCATGAACGCTGCTTTAGTGACTACTTTTCTCGCCAGGCTAGGCCATGGGATCAGCAATATTGCCTGTCAATAACCAGTCGTTACCTAGGAGTTCCAATGTTTGCTGTTGTAACACTTGGGCCTCGTTCAGGGCGCTGAGCCCCAGGTCCCCCAGGGGGGTGCGGGCCGCCAGGCCCCCCAGCAGTTTTGGGGCGATCACCGCCGCCAACTGCTGCACACAGCCCTGGCCCAGGGCCGTGGCCGCCAGCTCCGGGCCGCATTCCCACAGCACCCGGTTACAGCCCCGGGCCGCCAGGGCCTCCAGCAGGGCGAGGGGGCCGCAGTGGTCCAGCTCCAGCCGTTCCACCCCGAGCTGATCAAGCCGGGCCCGGGCCTCCCCTGGGGCCCCGGGCCCATGGGCCACCAGGGTGGGGGCCCCGCTGGTATCCCAGAGTTGGGCGTTGGCCGGCAGCTCCAGCTGGCGGCTGAGCACCAGCCGCAGCGGTTCTGGGGAGCGTTGCCCTCGGCTGGTGAGTAATGGGTTATCGGCCCGCACGGTGCCACCGCCCACGATCACCGCATCACAGCGGGCCCGCAGCCGGTGCACCCAGGCCCGGGCCTCGGGGCCGCTGATCCATTGGCTGGCCCCATTGGCTAGGGCGGTGCGGCCATCGAGGCTCATCGCCCATTTCAAAATGCCCTCGGGCCGGCCCTTGGTTACCCGATGCAGGAAAGCGCTGTTTTGGCGGCGGGCTTCCGCCGCCCCCACCCCCTCAATCACCTCCAGCCCCGCCTGGCGCAGCCGGGCCAAGCCCTGGCCCGCCACCCGCGGGTCTGGGTCTGCCATGGCCACCACCAGCCGGCGCACGCCGGAGGCCAGCACCGCCTCGCTGCAGGGGGGGGTGCGGCCCTGGTGGCAGCAGGGCTCCAGGGTTACGTATAAACAGCCGCCGCGGGCTTCAGCCCCGGCTCGGGCCAAGGCCAGGGCCTCGGCATGGGCTTCGCCGGCGCGGCGGTGGTAGCCCTCCCCCACCAGCTCGCCAGCGGCGTTGAGCACCACCGCCCCCACCAGGGGATTGGGGCTGGTGTGGCCAGCGGCCAGGGCGGCCAGGCGCAGGGCCCGGCCCATCCAGTGGCGGTCTGGGCCCGAGGCGCTCATGGACGCCTCATGGGCGCCGCTCGGCGCCGGGGATGGGCTGCCAGCCGGTGTGGGTGGCCCAGAGGGCCCAGATCGCCATCGCCCGCAGGTAATGGCAGGCCCGGAAGGTGTGGTTGGCGGTGATCGCTTCTGGGGTGCGGAACTGCAGCCCGCCGCTATACACCTGTTCCACCACCGCCGTGCAGATCGCCAGGGCCGTGGGGCTGTCACCCATCAGCCGGTAGTAGGCGGCCAGGCCGAAGTTGATGCCGGTCCACACCTCAAGGGGATGGGTGCCGTTGGGGTCCAGGGGAGTGCCATCGCGGCGCAGGCCATTGGCCACGCCGAGCCGCCCCCCCTCAAAGCCTTCGAAGCAGGCTTCTTTCACGGCCTTGAGCGAACTCAGGGCATTGCTGTCGCTCACCACCGGCGGTAGGCCCAGCAGCCGGGCATAGAAATCACCGCAGAGCTGGTCGGCCATCACCACCGGCGTGCCGCTTTCGGCATCGATCCGGTAGTACTCGCCATTCCAGAGCAGGCGATCGAAGTTGCTGCGGGCCTGGGCCAACCATTGGCTGAACTGCCGCTGGGCCAGGGCCGTGTCTAGGCCCAGCTCAAGGCTGAGGGTCTGGCCCATGGCCAGGGCCGCCTCCAGGGCGGCGATCCAGAGGGCGCCGCAGTAGGCACTCACCCCCTGCAACGCCCAGTCGTCAAAGGTTTGGTCTGGGGCGCCGCCGTTGTCGGGCAGGCCATCGTTGTTGGCGTCAAAGCCCTTGAGGTATTCCAGGGCCTGCACCGTGGCCGGCCAGCAATCGGCCAGGAAGTTGAGATCCTTGCCATCGGGGGCCAGTTGATAGGTGCGCCACACCTGCAACACAAAGTCGCTGGCCAGGTCTTTCCAGAGGTTGCAGTCTTGGTAGGCGGTGTAGTTGGTGGCGTCGAAGGGGCGTTCGTTGGGGGCGCCCAGGTCGTGGGGGGTGGCGCCGGCCAGCTTGCGGGCCGCCTCCACCCGCCCCTTGCCCTGGGTGAAATACCAGCCGATCGGCCGCAGGCTCGGGTCGGCGGCGGGGATGGCCCGGGCAAAGCTGCGCAGCACGGCCCGATCCAGGGCTGGCCAGAGCTGCAGCAGGGCAAAGGAGCCGTAAAGGCGGACGTCGAGGCTCTCGTACCAGGCGTAGTCAAGACATTCAAGAATGCCGAACCGGCCCTGGGGATCGGCGCTGCTGGCGGCGGTCCAGAGGCTGCCGCCGCTGGCCAGGTCGTAGAGCTCGTTGAATAGGGCCATGCGCAGCGGTTCCGGCAGGTCGCTGCGGGCCAGCACCGGCGCCTGCCACTGGTCGATCTGTTGGCGCCATTGGGGCCATTGGCCTAGGCCCTCGGCGGCGATGGCAGCGGCATTACTGCCATCGGTACCAAAGAAATCGGTGTAACGGCGCAGGTCGCGGCAGCCACTGGCGAAACTTGTTACTGGCAGATCCCAGCTGATCACCACCGGCAGCTCCAGCTCGGCGCCGGGGGCGAGGGTGAAGCGCAGGGCGATGGCGCCGGCTAGGGGGTCAGCGGCGCCGCTGCGGCGGTCGTTGTTGCTGTTGGGAATCGAGCCGTCTTGGCTGAAGGAAGCCCAGATTTCCTTGCCATCACCGCTGGGGTTCCAGCGGCTACAGCGCAGCAATTCCACCCCGGGTAGCTCCTCTGGCACCGCCAAACACCATTGGCCCTGGCCCTCGGCCACGGGGCTGCTGTTTTCCCCTTCCAAGAGCAGGCCCCGCAGGCCGTTTTCATCCAGCCAGCGGTTGCGTTGCCCCTGGGTGCGGCCGATCGCCGGCACATAGTTGTGTTCCGGACTGCCGTCATCGCGGAAGGTCACCGCTGCGCTGGGGTCGGTGTTGGTGAACCAGCCCACGGTGTTGCGCCAGCTCAACAGCAGCGAGAGCTGCAGCGGTTCGCGGCTGGGGTTTTTGAAACGCCAGCGGAATACGGCCAGGGGCAGGCTGGTGTCTCGGTAATTGCCGGGCAGGATCGGGCTGAAGCTTTCGCATTCCACCTGGGCCTGGAAGACGTTGCGGTAGCGGAACCAGCTGAGCGGATAGCGGGCGCTGTAGCTGCCAGTGCTTTGTTCGGCGGTGCTGGCTGGATACCAATGCCAGCTGGAGAGGGGTTCGCCGGCGGCGGCGGAAGCATCGGGCTGGGATTTTACGGCCAGGGCATGGGCGCGGCTTGTGTGGCCGTTGTCTTCAAACAGGGCGAATTGACAGTCGGGCAGGGCGCCAAACCAGTGTTCGCCACCATCCAGGTGCCAGAGGTTGAAGTCGCCGCGGGAACTGCGGCCCAGGCAGCCGGCGCCAAAGCCGCCCAGGGGGGCCCCATGCCAGGGGCCGTCATCGAGGTTGCTGGCGTAGCGCACCGTGTAGGGCTTTTCCCAGCCCAGGCCAAAGGGGCGACTCCAGCTGGCGGGGGGGCTTTCCTGGCCGGAGCCGCGGCGCATCAGCTGCTTAAGCGCGCGCAGGCCCGGCAATGCCATGGAAGTTCAGAACAAGGCCGCCAGCATCGCATCAACGCCCCAGGCCCAGCACCCCAGCCTCAGCGCACTAAGGGATCCCCGGCCAGCCAGCCGGCCCCGAGCCGCTGGGCGGCAACGGCCCGTTGCTGGCCCACCTCGGCCCGGGGGGTGTAGGTGCTGAGCACGGCAAGGCCAAAGGGCAGCAGAAATAGGCTCCAGCTGGCGAGGCTCACCAGCAGAAAGGCGCGGCTGCGGCTTGGCGAAGGGTTCAAAAGGCGACCTGGGTAATCGAGGGGGCTTGTGCCACTCTTGCGGGTGTCTGTCGTCCTGGCAAGGGCGGCGGCCGATCATGGCCCCAGGAATAGGGGGGCTTCTGGGGCAGCAAGGGCGCTTGGAGGTGATCGGCACCGACGCCGGTGGTGTCTCGGCCCTGCCGGTGGCGGCCCAGCAATTGCTGGGCCATGCCCAGCTGGTGGCGGGCCCCAGGCGCCTGCGCCTGGCCATGGATCTGGGGGCTGGCCAGCGGTGGCTGGATAGCGATCAGCCGGAGCAGATCTTTGAGCCGTTGGCCGAGGCCCTAGCCGCTGGCCAACGGGTGGTGCTGCTGGCCAGCGGTGATCCGCTGTGGTTTGGCATTGGCCGTTTGTTGTTGCAGCGCTTCAGCCCCCAGCAGTTGCGCTTCCATCCGGCCCCCTGCTCCCTGCAGCTCGCCTTCGCCCGCATCGGTCGCCCCTGGCAGGACGCCAGCTGGATCAGCCTCCATGGCCGCGAGCCGGAAGCCTTGGCCGCAGAACTGCAGAAGCGGCCGCCGGCCCTGCTGGTGCTCACCGACCCCAGCCGGGGTGGCGCCGAAAGCGTGCGCTTGATCCTGCGGGCCTCAGGGCTGGAGGCCGCCTATGGCTTCTGGTTGGCGGAGCGCCTGGGCCATCCGGCCGAAAGGGTGCAGCAGCTGGCCCCTGGAACGCCCCTGCCGGCGGACCTGGATCCACTCCACCTGGTGCTGCTGCTGGCGGAGCCCCCCGCCGAAATCGCTGCCGCCGACCTACCGCTGTTTGGCCTGGAGGACGGCCTGTTTCTGCAGCACGCCGATCGCCCCGGGCTGATGACCAAGCGGGAGGTGCGCATCCAGCTGCTGGCTGAGCTGCAATTGCCGGAGCGGGGGGTGCTCTGGGACCTGGGGGCCGGCGTCGGCAGCGTTGGCCTTGAGGCCCTACGGCTGCGGCCGGGGCTGGCCCTCTGGGCCCTGGAGCGCCGCGGCGGTGGCGCCGCCTTGATCGAGGCCAATGCCCGGCGCCTGGGGGTGCAGCCCGCCGGGGTGCTGGAGGCCAGCGCCCCCGGGGCCCTGGCCCAGTTGCCGGATCCCGATCGGGTGTTGATCGGTGGCGGCGGCCGCCAGCGGGCCGAAATCCTGGCGGCGGTGCTGGGGCGCCTGCGGCCGGGGGGGGTGGTGGTGCTGCCTCTGGCCACCCTGGAGGCCCTCGCCGAGCTGCGGCCGCTGCTGGAACAGGCCGGCCTGGCGGTGCGGGTGGGTCAGCACCAGGCCTGGCGGGGGGCAGCCCTGGCCGATGGCACCCGCCTGGCGCCGCTCAATCCAGTGCTGCTGCTCAGTGGATCCCTTTCTTAGGGGATCACTGCCGCACTGCCCACCGTGAGCCCCAGCTCCGCCGCCCGACCCGCCTGCAGTTCCACCACCCCATCCACCGCTTCGCTGGCTTTGTAGCTGGGGCAGGGCAGCCGCGGGCAGGCGGGCAGCTGGGCCTTTATTTCCACCACCTTGCCGTCCCGCAGGAAAACCAAATCGAGGGGCACCAGGCATTGGTGCATCCAGAAACCGACGCTCTGGGCCGGGGAGAAGCGGAACCACATGCCGCGCCAGGGCCCCAGCGCCGGCCGTTGCATCAGGCCGCGGCGGTATTGCTCCTGGGTCTTGGGCACCTCCAGGTCGAGGCAGCCACCGCTTAGGCACCACTGGGCAGAAACCGGCAGGAACTGGGGTGGTGCCGGGGCGGCAACGCTGGCCAGGGGGGCCAGGCTCAGCAGCAGCGCCAGGCTCAGAAACCGGCGGGGGGAAGGGGGCATCGCGCTAATCAAGGGGGGGAACTGCGCAGGCAATAGCCCTGGCCGCGCACGGTGTGAATTAGGCGGCGTTCGCCCTTTTCCTCCAGCTTGCGGCGCAGGTAGCGCACATAAACCTCGATCACATTGCCGTTGCCCTGCTCCTCCGCTTGACCCCAAACCTCCTCAAGGATCGCCTCGCGGTTCACGGTTTCGCCACGCCGCTCCAGCAGCACCAGCAGCAACGCATATTCCCGGGCGGTTAGCTGTAATTCCCGCTGGCCCCGCCAGGCCCGCCGTTGTTTTGGATCCAGCCGCAGATCCCCCTGCTGCAAAAGGTTCTTCTGGGCTGGGGCCGCCAGGGGGGCGGGCTGGGCTTGGTGGGCCTGGAGGTGTAAACGCAGGCGGCGCAGCAGATCGCTGGGGGCGGCATCCCGCAGCCAGAAGTCGCTGGCGCCCCAGTTGAGGCAATGGCTGCGGGCGGCCACGTCATCGTTGGCCACCTCCAGCAGCAGCGGCACCTCCACCGCGCTGCTGAGCCGTTCCCGCAGGGGGCCGGCCAATTCGCGGCCCTCATCGGCAAGCACCACCGCCAGCACCGGTTCGAGGCTGGGGCCCTTGGCCGCCAGCAGGGCTTGGGCCTTTGGTAGGGGCCAGCAGCGGGTTTGATAGCCGGAGGCTTCAAGCCGGGTGGCCAGGGCGACGGCGCTCTGGCCCACCAGCAGCAGGGGAACGGCGCTGCTCATGCTTCCTTGGACCCCGGCTTGGCCACGTGGGGTAAGCCCCAGCCCAGTTTCTCGCCCAATACCCGGAAGAATTCGTGGTCCTGCAGCCGCAGGAACCGGGCCGGTTCATCACTACGTCGGATCAAAACCCGGTCTTCCGGCCACACATAACAACCGGCGCTGCCATCCACCACCATCATCAACCGCTCGGGGGTGGCAGGAAAAATCGTTACCGGTTCGCTGTCGCTGAATACCAACGCCCGGGAGGCCAGGGAGTGGGGGCAGATTGGCGCCAGCTCCAGCACCGGGCAGTCGGGGGCGATCACCGGCCCGCCGGCGCTGAGGGCATAGGCGGTGGAGCCGGTGGGGGTGGAAAGGATCACCCCGTCGGCGGAAATATCCACCGGGGCATGGCGGCCGATGGCGATCTCGAAGTGACACATGCTCGTGAGCGGCTCCCGGTGCAGGGCCATCTCGTTGAGGCAAAGCACCTCCCAGCGCCGCTGATCGCCGCGCATCACACTCACCACGAGCATGTTGCGTTCTTCCACGCTCCAGCGGCCAGCGATCACCTGGTCGAGGGCCTGGTCTAGGTGGTCTAGGTAGGTTTCCGCCAGGAAGCCCATGTGGCCGGTGTTGATCGTGAGCATCGGCACCCCCACGGGCGCCGTTTGCCGGGCCGCCGACAGCACCGTGCCATCGCCCCCCAGCACAATCGCCAGGCTGAGTTTGCGGGTGAAGCCCGGCGGCACACAGGCGGCATAGCCGAGGGTGCGCAGGTGCTGGTCTGGGTTGGCGAAGCCCACCATGCCGCCGGCACTGCTAACCCGCACCAAGCTCCAGCCCGCATCCTTGAGGCGGGCTTCAATCCGATCAGCGGTGGCGACGGCCAAATGCTTGCCGTCGTTGACGATCAGTCCAGCGCAGGGCACCGATCGACGGCTCAGGGGGGCAACTGATCCTAGGCGGGTTCCCGACGGCAGCCTTTAACCGTCAGAACTGCTCCAGGAAGCGCAGATCACTGGTGAAAAGCCGGCGGATGTCGTCGATGCCATGGCGCACCATGCAGAAGCGTTCAACGCCGAGGCCGGCGGCAAAACCACTCCAGCGCTCCGGATCGAGCCCTAGGCCCTCCAGTACCGCCGGATCCACCATCCCGCAACCCATCACCTCCAGCCAGCGGCCGCGCCACTGCACATCCACCTCGGCGGAGGGTTCGGTGAAGGGGAAGTAGCTGGCCCGAAAGCGCACGGGCAGGTCGCCAAAGAAGGCCTTAAGGAAGTGGGTAACGGTGCCACGCAGGTGGCTGAAATCAAGCCCCTCATCGATCGCCAGCACCTCCACCTGGTGGAACACCGGTGAGTGGGTGGCATCCACCGCATCGCGGCGGTAAACGCGGCCGGGGGCGATCACCCGCACCGGCGGCGGATTTGCCTCCAGGTGGCGGATCTGCACCGGTGAGGTGTGGGTGCGCAACAGCCTTTCTCCGGGGAGATAGAAGGTGTCTTGCATGTCCCGGGCCGGGTGGTCGGGGGGGATGTTTAAAGAGGAGAAGTTGTAGTGGTCGGTTTCGATGTCTGGCCCTTCCACCACCCGATAACCGAGGCCGCAGAAGATATCCACGATCGCGTCTGTGGTGCTCAGCAGCGGATGGCGATGGCCGGGGGGGCCATAGCTGGCTGGCATCGTTATATCAAGGGTTTCGGCGGCGATTCGGGCGGCTAAGGCCTCCGTCCGCAGTTTCTGCAGGCGTTCCTGCAGCAGGCCCTGCACCTGTTCTTTAAGCACGTTGGCCCTTTGGCCCACCAGGGGGCGCTGGTCGCCGGGCAGCTTGCCCATGGCCCCCAGCACGCCGGAGAGCTTGCCCTTTTTGCCCAGCAGCTCGATGCGCAGTTGCTCGAGGGCGGCCCCATCGGGGGCGGCGGCGATGGCGGCGGCGGCCTCGGCCTCCAGGGCCTCCAGTTGCCCGGTGAGCTCCTCCAGGGTCAGCGCAGTGCTCACAGGGGCGGCGGCGGGGCCTGCGACTGTAGGCATGCGCTTAGTTTGCGCCCAGCTCCCTTCCCTGCCTTTCCCGATGGCGGCCCCCCTGCGGATCCTGATCAGCAACGACGACGGGGTGTTTGCCGAAGGCATTCGCACCCTGGCCCAGGAGGCCGCCGCCCGGGGCCATCAGGTGGCGGTGGTTTGCCCAGACCAGGAACGCTCCGCCACCGGCCATGGGCTCACCCTGCATAGCCCGATCCGGGCGGAACGGGCCGATGGCCTGTTTGGGGCGGGCATCCAGGCCTGGGCCTGCAGTGGCACCCCCTCCGATTGCGTCAAGTTGGCCCTCGGCAAGCTGTTGGCGGAGCCCCCAGACCTGGTGTTGAGCGGCATCAACCACGGCCCCAACCTCGGTTCCGATGTGATGTATTCCGGCACGGTGGCCGCCGCCATGGAGGGCACCCTTGAGGGCCTGCCAGCCATGGCAATCAGCAGTGCCTGTTTTGATTGGCGCCAGTTTGATGGGGCGGCCCAGCGGGCCCTAGATCTGGCGGAACGGGCCCTGGCCGGGGGCTGGCCCGAGGGTTTGCTGCTCAACCTGAATGTGCCCGCCGTGGCCGCCGATCAGATCGGACCGGTGCGTTGGTGTCGGCCGGGGCTACGCCGCTACATCGATCAGTTTGATGAACGGCTCGATCCCCGCGGCCGCACCTACTACTGGTTGGCGGGCGAGGTGGTCAACGACCTGGAGGCGGCTGGGGCTGGCCCCAGGGAGTGGCCCACCGATGTGGCCCAGGTGCAGGCGGGTGGCATGGCCCTCACCCCGTTAAACCCGGAATTGTTTTGGCGGGGGGAACTACCGCCGCTGAATGCGTTGATTTAGCCAGAGGCAGATCCAGAGGCCGATCAGATGGCCGGTGAGCGCCTGGGTGTTGGCTAACACCGAAAACATCTCCAGGGAGGTGATCGCGTTGTTGCCCATGCCCACGGCCCCCACCACCCCCGGCTGCTGCATCGAGGCCTGGAAGGTGAGGCTGCCGGCCAGGGCCTGGTAGCCCACGGCGGCCAGGGTGACGCCGCTGAGGCTGGCAAGGATGTGGCGCTTAAGCCGGGCGGCGGTTTCCCCCTTTGAAGGGCGGGCGGCGCTGGCACTGGCGAGGCCACGGCTGAGCTTGATCAGGCCCCAGTCCTGCCAGATGCTCCAGGCCAGTAGCAGCAGGGCCAGGGTGGTAAGCGATAGGCCGGGGCCGAGGCCGATGGCCCGTTCGCGGTTGCGCATCAGGTCGTTGCCGATGCTGTTGAAGGTGAGTACACCGCCGCACACCACCGCCATCGATAGCTGGCTCCAGAAGGCGATCCAGCCCATGGTGCGAAAGGCGGCGGCAATGCGCTGCAGGTCGAGACGATCGCCCATGGGCCTGGCCAATTGACCCCCAAGTTGCCATGGGAGGATGCCAATGGCAGGCCCGCTTCGTTGATTCACCTGCGCGCACCCCAGCAAGCCGAGACGCCAACGGCCATTGCCCTGGGCAGTTTTGATGGTGTTCACGCCGGCCACCGCCGGGTGATCGCCGCCGCCGTGGCGGCAGCAACGGCCGCCGCCGCCAGGGGCCAAGCCCTGGTGCCAACGGTGTTGTCGTTTTGGCCCCACCCCCGCGAAGTATTGGCGGGGGAAGCGCGTTTAAGGCTCGACCTGCCGCAGGAAAAGCTGGAATTGCTGGAACCCCTCGGGATTCAGCAACTGGTGCTGGTGCGTTTTGACCTGGCCCTGGCAGCCCTCAGCCCCGAACAATTTGTGACCGAGGTGCTGCAGGGGCAGCTGCGGGCCGGGGCGATCGCCGTGGGCGAAAACTTTCACTTCGGGGTGAACCGCAGTGGCGGGCCGGCGGATTTGCAACGGCTGGGGGCGGCGGTGGGCATGGCGGTGACCCTGGTGCCCCTACTGGCAGACCAGGGCCAGCGCCTCAGCAGCAGCCGCATCCGGGCGGCCCTGGCCAAGGCCGAGCTGGGGGAGGTGCAGCGGCTCTTGCAGCGCCCCTATCGCTTCAGCGGCCTGGTGGTGCGCGGCCGGGGCCTGGGGCGGGGCCTGGGCTGGCCCACGGCCAACCTGCAGGTGGATGGCCGCAAGTGTTTGCCCAAGGAGGGGGTCTATGCCGCCTGGGTGCGACGGGCCGATGGCCAGCCCCTGGCGGCGGTGATGAACCTGGGCCGCCAGCCCACGGTGGACCCCGAGGCCCCCTCTGCGGTGGAGGTGCATCTGCTGGGGGTGGAGCTGCAGCTGGAGGGGGAACAGCTCAGGGTGGAACCGGTGCGCTGGTTGCGGGGCCAGCAAACCTTTGCGTCTTTGCAGGAGCTCAGTGGCCAGATCAGCCGTGATGCGGCCGAGGCCGCAGAGCTGCTGGCGGCTCAGGCCGCTGGATAGGCGTGGGTGAGCCCCCAGGCAATGAAGGCGCCGATGCCGCCCAGCAGTACGGCGCCAGAAATAAGCACCAGGGTGGGGCTGTCGGCACTGGAAGATCCCGGCAGGTTCTTGTTGTCGTCCGTTTCCGGGGCGGCCAAGGGCGCTCTCAGATGGGCCTACAGGCTAAACAGTATTGATGCTCTGCACCACGGCTGTTGACCATTCCCAACGCTGAGGCGGCCGTGCTGCGGTTGCTAGACGCCAACCTCGACCGGGCCCGGGAGGGTTTACGGGTGGCGGAGGACTGGGCCCGCTTTGGCCTCGACCGCCGCGACCTGGTGGTGGGCCTCAAGGACCTGCGCCAGCAGTTGGGCCAATGCCACCGCGACGCCTATCGCCAGGCCCGCCACAGCGCCAGTGACGGCGCCACCGGCCTGGCCCATCCCGCCCAGCAGGGCCGGGTGAACCCCCGCCAGGTGGTGGCGGCCAACTGTGCCCGGGCCCAGGAGGCCCTGCGGGTGCTGGAGGAATTCGGCCGTCAGCCCGATCCGGAGCTGGCGGCGGTGGCCGAACGCTGTCGCTATCGGCTCTACGACCTGGAAACCCAGCTGCTGGCTAACCAAGACCGCCGCCAACAGCTAGCCCAGACCCGCCTCTACCTGATCAGCTCACCGGTGCCGAATTTGCTGGCGGTGTTGGAGCAGGCCCTGGGGGCCGGGGTGCGGCTGGTGCAACACCGGGCCAAGGGCCTAGACGACCTTGAGCGCTACCGCGAAGCCCTGGCCCTGCGCGAGCTCTGCGCCGCCCATGGGGCCCTGTTCATCGTGAATGACCGGGTCGACCTGGCCCTGGCGGTGGAGGCCGATGGGGTGCACCTGGGCCAGGGGGATCTGCCCGTGGCCCAGGCCCGCCGTTTGCTGGGGCCCGATCGCCTGATCGGCCGCAGCACCCAGGGCATTGCACAGTTGCGCCAGGCCCAGCTTGAAGGCTGCGATTACCTCGGGGTTGGTCCGATCTATGCCACCCCCACCAAGCCCGGCCGAGAGCCGGTGGGGTTGGCTTATCTGGAGCAGGCGGTGGCGGAGGCCCAGGTGCCCTTCTATGCGATCGGTGGTTTGGAGCTCAGCAACCTGGGGCCGGTGTTGGCGGCTGGCAGTTTTGGGGTGGCGGTGGTGCGGGCGGTGATGGAGGCGGCAGACCCTGGGGCCGCCAGCCGCGCCTTGCTGGAGACGCTCCATGGCTGAAGCGTTTGAGCCCCCCTCTCCCGCCAGCTGTCGTTTACGGCTGAATGGTGAGGAATGCCTGTGCAGCCCAGGGCTTTCCCTGCCGGAGTTGCTCCGCAGCCTTGGCTATCGCCCCGAGTTGGTGGTGTTGGAATACAACGGCGAAATCCTGCCCCGCCAGCGCTGGGCCCAGCAGTTGGTGGGCGATGGCGACCAGCTGGAGGTGGTCACGATCGTGGGCGGCGGCTAACGGCGGCGCTACAGGCGGAGGTCCGTACCTGTTTGCTAGGGGAGCTTCCTAGAGTTTTGTCAGCTTCAGTCCCCCAAGGGGACGTTTGCTTTGGCCCTGCCTTCCTTTCTTCGGCCCCGTGCCCTGATGCGCCTGCTGTTGTTGTCGTTGCTGCCCCTGCTCACCGCGGGCTTGCTGGGCTTGGGCCAGCCCCAGGCGGCGGAGGCGGCCAGCGGCGGCCGCATCGGTGGCGGTAGTTTCCGCTCCTCCAGCCCCTCCTTCCGCGGCGGCGGCTCCTATGGCGGTGGCGGTTACGGAGGCGGCGGCTACGGCGGTGGTTATCGCAGTGGCTATGGCGGTGGTTTTGGCGGCGGTGGGATTGGCTTTCCTTTCCTGATCCCGTTCGGGTTCGGCTTCGGTGGGGCCGGTCTGTTTGGTTTTCTGATCCTGATGGCGGTGGTGGGTGTGCTGGTGAATGGCCTGCGGGGGGCCATGGCTGGTGCCGGCTCTGGGGCGGGCCCTGCCCTGGCCAGTGGCAGCGTTGATGGGCCAGTGACCGTGGCCCAGCTGCAGTTGGGCTTGCTGGCCAGCGCCCGCGACCTGCAGCAGGACCTGCGCCGCTATGCCCGCACGGCGGATACCGGCACCAGTGCGGGCCTGCAACAGGTGCTCCAGGACGCAACTTTGGCCCTGCTGCGCCATCCCGACCAATGGGTGTACGCCAATGTGGAACTGGGCCAGGTGCCGTTTTCAGCGGCGGAAGCCACCTTCAACCGCCTGTCGATGACGGAGCGCAGCAAGCTCAGCAGTGAGATCACCAGCAATGTGGATGGCCGCCGCCGTGATGAGGGCGACCCGGCCCTGGCCCTGGCCGGTGATGCCGATGCCAGCAACGACTACATCGCCGTGACCCTGCTGGTGGCCAGCCGCCAGCGGCTATCGATCAAGGGAGTGGAAAACGCTGAACAGTTGCGCGATGCCCTGGCCCTGCTCGGAGCTGTGCCTGCAGCGGATCTGCTGGCCCTCGAGGTGATCTGGCAGCCTGATGCCGCCGGCGATGTGCTCAATGCCGATGAGCTAATTACCGCTTATCCACAGTTGAAACACCTTTGAGTTAGACATCAGCGCCTAGGGCCGCAGGTCAAGGACCAAACGTTCAGATAAGGCGCGGATGTGCTGCATCTTTCATGTGGAATGTGTTCGGCGATGCTGGTGTTCCCTATTCAGGGTTGAGAGAGTGAATGACCCGAAAGGGTAGGTTCATCAGCTTGCTCGAACTGGAACGCCTCGTGGACGAGGCCGAAGCGGATTGCAGCATCCGCAAAGCCCTGCGTGGTTGCAACACTCGGCCGGAGCTGATCCTGGCGGCAAGGCGCTTGGGCTATCGCATTACCCGTTTGGATCTGCAGCGCGCCTTTAGCGAACACCAGCAGGAACAGGAGGAGCTGGCGGAGGACGCCAAAAGGATTCGCTAGGCAGCAGATCGCCCCATGGCCCTGTTGCTCCTTTGGCATTCCAGCAGCACTCAGGCGGAATGCAAACTCACGCTGTAGCGCTGCCAGTGGGCGTGAGAAAGTGTTCGGCGTACTGTTGCCACCACTGCTCGATTGTGGTGGCGGGGCGGCCGGTCAGGGTGGTGAAGTCTTGGCTGATGCGGGCGGCTTTACCTTCGCGAAAGGCGTCCTGGTGACACATGATGCCGATGTCAACGGTGTCATCCGTGAAGGCGCCCCAGTTGATCATCATCGCTCGGAAGTCTGCGCGGTCCATGTCGTCTAAGGCAATCGGGCGTCCGAGGGCCCGGGAAGCTGCCGATGCGGCATCACTCCAGCTAACAGCTTCTGGGCCAGTGATTATGTACTCGCGGCCCTGGTTTTGTTCAATGGGCTGGGTGAGCACAGCAACAAATGCATCGGCCACATCCTGAAGCGCCACGAAGCCAATCTTGGCATCACCGCAGCAGGCAATGATGGCATTTTCCTGCTGCACAGCGGTGCGCCAGGGCAGAAAGTTTGACTCCATTACTGATTGGGGCCCCACGATTGTCCAGGGCAGCCCGGAGTTGCGCATCACAGCTTCAATGGCTCGCCCGGCATCACCGAGGGCGTCGTCATGTTGCACGCCACCGGTGAGCAACACAATCTGGGCGTTGTTACCAGCCCGCTGCATCGCCTCAATCACATTCCGCTCGCGGCTTTCCTTTGCGCTGTCCATGGGGGCATTCACAAGCACCCGATCAACGCCAGCCAGCAGCGGCCCAAGTGAGGCCGGGTCGTCCATGTCGGCGGCCACGAGTTCTACGCCGGGGGCGGCGAGTCCCTGAAGGCTTGCAATGTTGCGTGAGCTTGCGCGCACCGGCAGCCCCGCTGTGCTAAGGGCACGCACGACGGCGGAGCCAAACATTCCAGAAGCTGCGGTAACGAGAATCATCTTGAAGTTGCCATCCCTAGCTTCTGACTCTTTATCTTGATCAAGGGGCCCCATTTGGGCAATTAGCTTATTGAAATGCTGCAATATCGGAGGTGCCGCAGGCTCAATGCTTTACTCGGTGGGGCGGTGGCATTAATTCAGCTGCGGTAGAGGTCTGCCAGTTCCAGCGGCTGCCGGAAGCCAATCAAGTGACAACACTTTGTCTCGCTGGCTCTGTTGCTTATATTGTAAACGAGTTCCTCGGGTCGCAAGGCGCAGTTTTTAAGGTCTAAGTAGGGACCCTACTCCTGATAAAGACAAGCTTTTTCATTAAGTTCAATTAGTTCGCCTGTTTCAATCAGGGAAAGCTCTGACGCGTATTGATGCAAGGCAACTACTTTTTCCCGCGCTTGGGAAATCGAGGCGTTATTCAACTTAAATGAGTAGGAAATAGTTGGTCCCAAATTACCAGCCCCCTTAAGCTTTGAGAGAATAATCACCTTAATGATAAGCCCTCATGAATTTTTTGTGTCAAGCATTTTCGCGATTCTTGCCGCTGATTTTGTGGGCCCACGCGCCCTGCAAGCGGTAGCGGCGATTGTCCCTAATAGGCAGCCCTTGAGGCCAGCTGCACAATGAAGGGGCCTGGGCGTAGCCGTACCAACAGGGAATGTGGGGAAAGGGGATTTAAGTTTTGGATGACCCATTAGTGCACCGCTAAAACCAAGCGGACTTCATAGCAGTTAGAGGAGTGAGCCAATCGGTTCGCAGCGCTGGTGGTGCTGAATCAACCGTTCGATCCTTGGATGGCGCCGGTAGAGAAGCTGGAAATCAGCAATAACAGTGGTACAGGTATTGAGTTTAATTGCGTGACTGCTGATCAGATCAGCCAAGCATCTGTCGAAGCCAAGCAAAATACTTGTTGCCACCTGCGAACAACAAAGATAGCGTTGTTCGCAGAAGTTCAGAAGTGACTATTCAATGGGCACCCAGTTTTCAACGCGTAGGCCAGGCACCCGGGAAAATTCAGCGGTGTTATTGGTCACCAGAGTCGTCCGTAGGCTCAGAGCATGGGCGGCGATCATTGTGTCGAGGGAGCCAATAGGTGTTCCCCGGCGTTCGAGGTCAGCGCGCAGTTCGCCATAGGTCCACACTGCCGGTTCATCAAAGGGAAGAATAGTTAATGGGGCCAGAAACATTTCTAGGGCCTGACGGTTGCAGGCTGAGCAACTCTTGGCCACCCCAAAAGCCAGCTCGGCGGCCACCACACTGCAGAGAGCGATCTCACCCATGCGGTAATGCCTAAAGCGTTCCAACACGGCTGTAGGCTTCGCGTTAATGATGTAGATGCAAATGTTGGTATCAAGTAAGATCATAGCTTGATCTCTGCCCGTAGCTGCTCATCGGGCTGCTCGCGGGTGAGCATAAATCCCGGTTCAAAGGCGGCCAAGCCGGCTTCCATGGTTTGCCAGGGGTCATCGATTGGCAAAAGCAGCACGCCATTGCCGAAATGCTTAACCACCACCTCGCTACCGCTAAACCGATAGGCCTTGGGCAGGCGCACAGCCTGGCTGCGACCCGACTGAAAAAGGCGAGCGGTGTCCATGGCTGCCACCTTGATGGTATCCACCAATGGTAGCAACCATTTGTCTGCATGCTTCCTGGGTCAAGCTGATTGCAGCTCTGATGACAGGTCAAGTGCTGCTGCAAGGAACTAGGGGAGCAGGGCGTTGTACTGATCCAACCAATAGCCATCAGCGGCCATTGCCGCAGGTGGCAGCACGAGTGCCAATGCCGCAAGGCTGCTTGCCACAGCGGCCAAGCGGCCTTGCCACGCTTTCATTTTATTGATAGCGAGATCTTCGACCAATTGATAGGCACTGAGATCGTCGGATGGCTTATTGAAGTTATCGTCCCGACTACTCTTGGGAACGACCCCATGATCTCTATAGACTGATAGCAGCTCTTCACCCTCATGCCCCTGTCGTTTTACGCGTCTAAAAAGTGTACACAATGGCTAGGCCTGCCAATGGGTTGGATAATCTCCCAGCCACTCCACGCAGCTGGGCTTGTAGGTCGGCTAACGGGGGAAGCTCATGAACGTCCACTCCAGTAATCCGGCTGCCGATGGAGGTGCATGATGGCCAAAATGAGAATATCCGATCTTTGCTCGTCAACAGAGTAGATCACGCCATAGGGGAAGCGGTGAACCAGGCAACGGCGAATCTGATGGTCCAAAATGGGCTACATGCCTGGGTTGGCCTTGATTCGCTCAACTGCCGCGAATATCTCAATTGCAAATTGATAGCCAAGACCTGGCTCGTTGCTTTCATAGTGGCTTATGGCGCGATTCAGCTCTCCCTGGGCGTCAGGATGGAAGAAAATCTGCATCAATCAAACCGACGCCAGATCTCAGCAAAAACGTCGTCACCGGCCACAGGCTTGATGGCGCTGGTCTGAATGTCCTGCAATCGCCTTGCAGCCAGATCGGCCCACTTCTGATCGACTTCAGACACCGTTTGATTGAGGGAGCGGAGGATGCAATCGGCAACGCGAGCACGTTCCTCTACAGGAAGCGATTGAATCTCAAGGATCAGGTCGTCGGTTTTCATGATGGTTGTAGTTCGGTATGGGTCCATCCATCTTAGCTCCTGTTCCAGTCGCTCTAGCCGGCGCTGAAAGCACTCCTCGGCCAAATAGCCAAGCAGGGCATCATTGAACTGATTGAAACTGGACAAACGGGCAGCAGAAGCCATGGCAGGCGTAGCGCAGGACCCGTAAGCAGGGCAGCTGGGGTCAAGGGGCAGCCCCGACCAGTCCAAGGGAGGCGAATAGCCGACCCAATGCAATAAATCGGCTGCCTTGCGTCAGCCCTTGAGGCCAGCTGCACAATGAAGGGGGCTGGGCTACGCCGTACCAACAGGCAATGTGGGGAAAGGGGATTAAATGCTTGGCGCAGCTGCCCGGTGTTAACTACGTAGGCGGGCGCGTACCTAATCGTCTGTCCTGGTTTTCGTTGCACGGCAATGACGCAACGGATTTCAGAAACGGGACCGGAGGGAGAAGCCATGGCCCTTAAGGCGAGGTGCTTGATCTGGGGGAGGTGAAAGCTGAACGTCGCAAGCCCGACGTATCCGCCACAGCTTTGCGCTGCAGAGCCATCGGCTGGAGCCGGCCGGTGCCATCTACCTCTGGTCTCCGGAGGTGGCTTGATGCAGAGACTGAGTCAGCTCCGGAAAGGCCACCAGGATGGCCCGGTCCTCGCTGATAAGCGGTACGCCCAACTGTTGGGCAGCGGCGACGAACTCACAGTCGTAGGCACTGCAGCTGCTGGTGCTCACCAGATGCAGCACCTGGTCTGTGCTCACCGGTTCGTTGTGAGCAGCAAGGATCTCCTCGGCTTCCTGCATCAGCGCAACGGCTTGAGAAAGGAGAAGGCGATCCCGCCGCAGGTAGCCGGTGAGCACATTGCGAAACTCGCTGCGCCAGAGCGGCGGGGCCGCCCACTGGGGTTGCTGATCCAGAAGTGCCTCGGCCAAGTCTGTCTTGGCTCCGGGGAGCAGCAGATAGGCCAGCACGTTGGTGTCTACAACGATCAAGGCCGGCCCTCGCGCTTGAACGCATCGATCTCATCTGGATCAAAGCTTTGGGGTCCGAGGCTTTCCCTCAAGGCTCTAATCCTGGCTAATTGACCCTCCACAGATGGATTTGCAGTGCCGAGACCGGCCTCTAAACAAACAATCGCCTCGTTATTGAGGCTGCGCCTGTGGCGCTTTGCGGCAGCAGCTAGCCGGGCGTGGAGCGCATCTGGCAGGTTCTTGAGGGTGATGCTCTTGGCCATGGCAGAGGCAGATCTGGTAACGGTTAAACCATTATGGATCCATTATGGTTGCTAGCCAATAGGGGGGGGGCTGCGCTGCTGGCCATCGATGCCATAGCGCTGGGCTGGGCCATCGGCTAAGAGCCCATAGGGGCTAGAGCACCGAAACGCTGCAGCCCTTTGTGCCCTGCAGGCTGCGGGCAATTTCAAAGGCCCGTGCTTTAGGGATAAAGCGCATTTTCTTTACGGGCTTGGCGCGCTTACCAAAGTGCTGAAATTCAGAAACGGGACCGGAGGGAGAAGCCATGGCCATTAAGGCGAGGAACCCGATATCGCCGCACGGCAGGGGCAATCCCCCTATCAGTGGTTCGCACACATCTCAAGCCAGTATGGGAAATGCTGCAGCACCTCAGCTCTGAAGATGCGCCTGCAGGTAACTAAAAGGACTGTATGAAGGTACCCCAAAAGGGACGTGGCCCAAACCCCTAAGTCTGTCGCATCGCATAACACTCCTCCCTTCGCCACACCTGCAACGACTAGTATCACCGACGACTCAGCTCCGACGCCATGGGGCGGCACACCCCCTGGATCCAGTTTCGTAATGGTTGAGCTTGAAGATCTTACTTCCCTTGATCTCCTGATCTGGCTGCATAGGGGTGAGCTGGCAGCCCAGCGTCTTAATTGCAGTCAAAGCAGTATTTCCCGAAGGGTGAATTACTGCATGCAGCTATTTGGAACTGAAATTAATCGAATAAACGGAGAATATCAGGTTGGTGGTCATACGCAACTACTGGAATTAGAGCGGCGAATACACCAGCTCTACCGTTTGCTTAAGGGCCATGATCTCCGCCTTGAAGCCGACACTGGTTGGCCCCATTTTTTGTAACTCCAGCCCCAAAAGGATGGATTACAGGCCTCTATGACAGCATTACCCATCACCGGCCCGTTGAGCTGATGCGTAGCCGGGTGATCGATGCCTACCTCACCAGTTTGAAAATTGAGTTTCCACTACCCAATGATTCAGACTGGATCCTCTTTGATATCTGTAGGATGCCCTGGTCATTGATGGCTGATCGGCAGCATCCCCTTGCCCAGGAAAAGGGTTTAAAGCTTCATGATGTTGCTCGTTTCCCCAAGCTCACCCTGCCTGAGGGCATCCTGCCTGGCACAGAAATTGCCCTGAAGCAGAGATTTCTTTGGGATGATCCGGTGAGCATAAGTCGCTACCGCTCGGAGGATTGGGATGGCCGCACTGCCGACCGGGCTAGCCTTATCTATGGCTTCACCTTTACGGAGCTGCTTAAGCCCGAACTAAATGCGATCGATTTCCCCCTGAATTTAGAAGCTGGAGTGGTGTTGGTGGTCCACAGGGAAGTGGCAGAACAGGGGGCCATCCAGCAGTTGGTGGATCTGTTGCGTAATCAGGCATCTAGGCTGCGCAGAAATCACCCCTGCCTGCAAATTTGATTTGAGCTTGTACTAGTTGCAATGGTGGGCAGGTCACGGCATTAGTGCCGCGACCTGCCAGAATAAAAGCTAGTTTATTAAACCACTTGCAGCTGGCTGAGTTGACCGCTGTAGCCAGTAATTTCCACGATATTGTCGGAGCCCGCCTGAAAACCATTCCTGTTGTCGTTAATGGCCAAGAAGGTGCGGCTGCTGCTGCCACTGCCCAGCGTGAAGCTGGCTGCCAAGCCAGCCCCGAAGCCCTGCGCCGTTAGCACTTGGCTGATGTCGGAGCCCGTAAGTGCAGCTACCACACCAAATTGACTTACGCTGCTCGCCGTTACCAAACCGTCGATCAGATCGCTACCGATTTCTAAATCAGTGATTCGATCAAAGCCATTCAGCAGCGAATCAGCTCTGTTGAACACAAAGGTATCGATACCGCCGCCGCCGGTGAGCAAATCAGCGCCGCGTAATCCGGTAAGTACATCATTGCCACCGCCGCCATTAAGGGCATTGCGGCCATTGCTGCCGGTGATCGCATCAGCATTCTCAGAGCCTTTCACATCTGTGAAGTTTTTAACAACAAGCTGGGCGGTGCCCACAAAGGGAAGATTGTTGATTGTGAGGCTTTCGTTTGAAAGGTCAACCGCCAGTGATGCGGTCACACCAGTACTGCCATCAATGGTGTTGGTTTGACCCCGGGCTCCCACCACTGCTTCCACAGAGAAGTCGGCAATGGTATCGGTTGAGCCATCTTGCTTGAGCACAGTGCCGCCCCGCACGAGGGTCACACCGGTGCTAGATGCTTCATAGTTGAGCGTATCAAAGCCGCTTTCGCCTCGGTAGGTGTCGGAACCACTGGAGCCGATGAAGGTGTCATCCCCGCCACCACCACTAATTGTGTCGTTGCCCCCGTTGCCGTTAAGAACATTGCGCAGGTCGTCTCCAATGATCACATCAGCATTCTCTGAGCCGTTGACATTTTGAAAGTTCTCAACTGTGAGGCTGGCACTGCCAATGCCTGGCAGGTTGTTGATGGTGAGGGTTTTGGTGGACAGATTAACATTCAACGATGCTGTTGTGCCGGTGGCGCCATCGATGGTGTTGATCTGATTGGGGTTTGCTCGGATTACTTCAATGTCAAACCCAGTGATTGTGTCGGTGCCCCTGTTATTTGATTTGCTTAGTACCCCACCGCGCGAGAGGGTAAGGTTTGCATTTACTCCGGAGTAATCGAGAGTATCGATGCCGGTGCCTCCGCTGAAATTATCGTTTCCGCTGGAGGCTAGGAGCAAATCATTACCAGCTCCAGCGCTGTAGCTGTTGTCGTTTCTGTCACTGCTGAGGGTGTCTGCATTATCGCTTCCGATCAGATTTGCCACAAGGGGAGCTGGCCTGGGATTGGCTGCATTGTTTAGGGCTGTATTGGCAGCAGTGTTGGACTGCTGGGGAGCATTGCTGGCATCTGAGGAGTTGCTTGGCATGATTTGGAGGTGATCAAATCGATTACAGAGTTACCTTATGGATTTTGGTTTTCTGCGTCTGTGAGCCCTGCCATGGGCAGCTGTGATCTTCGTCACAGCCCCGTTGGAGGTGCGATTTAAGTAGGTGCTGTTCTTCCCGGCGGTCAGCCTCGTCGGCATGTTAACGCCCAGCGATTCTTCCTCCGCGCCCCGATCTCAATGGCATTCTTGCCCACTGCAGTAAGATCGCTTGACGGCGTATGATGCTTGAATGCAAGCGCCTAAATAGGCTTAAGTGACATATTCAGCCTGCGTTCTTTGAGGCTTTTCCCTTTCCTTGGTGGGCAATAAGAGGTAGCTAAATTATGTTTTAGCGCTTAAGTGGTATCCTCCAGAATTGAAAGGTTGTCCAGATGTCTGCATCTTTATAGGCCGATCTAAGTTGCATTCTTTTGAACCATTGGTCTAATTCAGGAAATGGCTTTACCAGGTCATATTCGCCCGTCATTTCAAGGCGACCAAGTAAAACTGTGGTAACGATATCGGCTGAGCTAATCTTGTCGCCGAATAGTGTGTATTGGGGTAAAGGTAGGTTTCCCAGCAAAGAGCTCACCCTATGGCGTTCAATGTCGAGCTTTTTGTTGAGATCGCCTTCCGTGAAGTAGGCAATCCGCCCCTCGTTTACCTTGATCTTTGCTTGCACTGCGCTGGGGTCTGGGCAGGTGGCTAATTCAGCCTTGAGATCCTTGACAACTTTCCCCAATACCTTTGGCAGAATAAAATGCAATGGTGGCATTTTGGTCATTGCCTTTGCAAAGGTTAGATCCTCAATTGGGATCGCATAAAATGCCTGTTCGATGGCGGTGATGGCTGGCTGTGCATTAATGTTTTCATCAAGCCATTTGTTGCCAGCAAGTTTAGCTGCCAGATGTAAAATATCTCGACTGTCAGTTAAGATGTTTTTCCCGTCGGCCAGCGTTGGTACGGTCATATTCGGGTTTAAGGCCCGGTACCAGGCTGAGAACTGCTCCTTGGCAATATGAATGTCTAGCCGTTTATTCTTGAATGGGATCTCCGCCTCCAGTAATGCTAAGCGCGCAATCATTGAATAATAAGAAGACGATGCGTTGTAAAGGATCATCGAAATTTGGCTCCCGATTGAAATTAATTCTTGATTCGCTCACTATACCGATTTCCATGGGATTGCCTACTGCGCCACCATGGCCCCTGGGGCCATGGCCTGTTTCGATGGTATTTGTGAGCCTTGTAGTATTTATGAACCTTTCGATCAACCAGGGCCGGGAGAGTTTGTAGAACACCCATGGCCATAAGTTGAACCCCCTTCCCCCAGCCAGAGCGATGAGTAATTCAGGTCCGATTCCCTACGAGCTGCCGGCCGGCACCCATCTCATCTGTAGCTGCGGGCAAACCAGTAACGCCCCTTTCTGCAATGGGGCTCATATGGGCAGCGACTGGAGCCCCCGCGTCATTGAGGTGAGCGAGCCCGCAACGGTTCAGCTCTGTGGCTGCGCCAGCAGTGCTAACGCCCCCTTCTGTGATGGCAGCCACTCCAAGCTGCTGTAAAACTGTCGCGATGCTTAGGTTGCTGCCCCTGATCCCCCTGGTGCTATTGGCACCACCACTGTTGCCACCTCTCTTGGCGCAGCTGGAAGATCCTGGCGCCGTGCCGGCCACCCCGCTGCTGCCGCCCCCGGCAGTCCCCGCCGCCCCCTCCTTGCCCCCGCCGCGGGCCGCCGCCCCACCGTTGCAATTCGACCGTTCACTCCAGGAGCTTGAACGTCAGGGGGCGATCACGATCCGGGAACGCCAGCAGCTGGAGCAAGGCGGTAGCCCCCTGCGCATCGGGGGTGCCGGGGTGGGCGGACCACCGCTGCAGGAGCTCTGCCGCACGGGGGTAATGAGCCAGAGGGAATGTGCCCGGGCCCAGGGGGTGGCTTTTCTGGGTCGCGACAGCGAAGGACGTCCCTTCCGAGTTAGTGCTGAGGGCTTGCCCCTGCCGCCGCTCACGGTGCCGGTGAGTGCCCTGTTGGTGGGGGGCGAAGGTAGTTTTTCCTTGGCGAATGTGCTGCGGGTTACCCCCCGGCCGGCGCCGTTGCTGGGCAATGGCAACCGCGGCCTGTTGTTTCCTTTGATCGGCAGTGCGATCACCACCAGTGGTTTTGGTTGGCGACTGCATCCAATTCTGGGCAGCATGATCTTGCATGCCGGTAGGGATTTGGCGGCGCCTGAAGGTACGCCGGTGGTGGCGGCCCTGGATGGCACGGTGATGAGTGCTGGGTTTGCCGGTGGCTATGGGCTGGCGGTGGAATTGGAACACCGCCGACCGCTGCGGCGCAGCCTTTATGGGCACCTGTCGGAGCTGTTTGTGCAGCCCGGCGAGAAGGTGCACCAGGGGGATGTGATTGGTCGGGTGGGCAGCACTGGCCTAAGTACAGGGCCCCACCTGCACTTTGAGGTGCGGCGCCCTGAAGGGGATGGCTGGGTGGCCATAGATCCGGGCAGCCTCAGTCCCAGCCCTGGGGAACAGGGCCAGGGGGATGTGATTGCCGTGCTTATCGATCAGTTGCTGAAGGGATTGGCCCGCAAAAGTTGAGCTGGCTTTGCCGGATTAGCTGCCTGGCTCGATGCGGCCATCGCAAAAGTGCAGGATCCGTTGGGCCCTTTTGGCCACATCGGCCTCATGGGTCACCAGCATCAGCGTGATCCCCTCCCGATGTAGTTCATCAAAGATATTCAGCACTTCTGCGGTGGTTTCGGAATCAAGGGCGCCGGTGGGTTCATCGGCCAGCAGCAGGGCGGGGCGATTGATGATGGCCCGGGCGATGGCCACCCGTTGTTGTTGACCGCCGCTCAGTTGGTTTGGTTTGTTTTGCAGCCGTTGGCCTAGCCCCACCCGCTCCAGGGCGGCGATCGCCCGCTGGCGCCTTTCGGCCGCCGGCACATTGGCGTAGATCATCGGTAGTTCCACATTTTCCAGGGCGCTGAGGTGGGCCAGCAAATGGAATTGCTGAAACACAAAACCGAGCTCGCGGTTGCGCAGGCTGGCCAGGTCGTCGTCGCTTAGGTCTGCCACCGATTGGCCCTGGAGCCAGTAGTCGCCACTGCTGGGCCGATCCAGACAGCCCAAAATATTCATGGCCGTGCTTTTACCAGACCCCGAGGCCCCCATCACCGCCAGGTAATCCCCCGGCTGCACGATCAGGCTGAGGTCATTCACAGCCCGCACCTCCGTTTCCCCAGAGCCATAGACCTTGGAGACATGGCGCAGCTCAGCCACCGCTGGGGGGGCAGCCATCTCAGCCGCTGGGCAGGTGGCCGCTGGCGGCGATCACCTCCTTAAGCAGCGGTGTGCCTTCCACCGTTTGGTTGGCCCAGGTAAACAGTGGGTTGGAGAGCACGCCCCCCACGGCGGTAACCAATAGGCACACCAACAGGGCCGCCCGCAGGGGTTGCAAGCCAGGCAAAGACCAGGTGATTTCTGGATAGGCCTTCACCACATCCGAGGCCTCTTGGGGTTCCTTCACCACCATCATCTTGATCACCGAGATGTAGTAGTAAATCGAAATAACTGAGGTCACCAGGCCCACAACCACCAGCAGATACTGGCCATCGGCCCAGCCGGCAAAAAACAGATAGATCTTGCCAAAGAAGCCCAGCATCGGCGGTATGCCGCCCAGCGATAGCAGGCAGAGACTCAGCCCCAGGGTGATCAGCGGATCCTTTTGATATAGGCCGGAGTAGTCGGAGATGCGATCACTGCCGGTGCGCAGCGAGAAGAGAATGATGCAGGCGAAGGCCCCCAGGTTCATAAACAGGTAGGCCGCCATGTAAAGCACCATCGCCGAGAAGCCTTCCTCGGTGCCACATACCAGGCCAATCATCACGAAGCCGGCCTGGCCGATGGAGCTGTAGGCCAGCATCCGCTTCATTGAAGTTTGCGCCAGGGCCACCACATTGCCCAGGGTCATGCTCAACACCGCCAGCACGGTGAATAGCAGTTGCCACTGGGCTTCAAAGCTGCCGAAACAACCCACCAGCAGCCGTAGGGCCAGGGCGAAACCGGCCGCCTTTGAACCCACGGAAAGGAAGGCCACCACTGGGGTGGGCGAGCCCTCGTAAACATCGGGGGTCCATTGGTGGAAGGGCACCGCTGAAATCTTGAAGGCCACCGTGGCCAACACAAACACCAGGGCTAGGGCCGCGAGCGGGGTGGCATTACTGCTCTGCAGGGCCGTGGCAATTGCCGCCAGGCTGGTGGAACCACTCACCCCATAGAGCAGGGAGGTGCCATAGAGAAATACCGCCGCCGCCGCTGAGCCAATCAGTAAATATTTAAGCGCCGCCTCCGAGGAGCGGGCATCGCGTTTCATGTAGCCCGCCAGCAGATAGCTGGAAACCGAAAGGGTTTCTAGGGCCACAAAGATGCTCACCAGATCGGTGGCACCGCAGAGCAACATCGCCCCCACCGTGGCCGCCAGCAGGATCGCGGCGTATTCCCCCACCGGGGTGCCGCTGCGTTCCACGTAGCGCCAGCTGATCAGCAGCGACAGCAACGTGGAGGTGGCCACCACCGCCCGGAAGGCGACGGAAAGGTTGTCCGTAACGAATGAGCCGAAGAAAGCCGGCGCCGCTGGCAGGTCCCACTGCAGGGCCAGCAGCACCAAACTGATCCCCAGCCCCGCATAGCTGAAGGGAGGTACGAAGCGGGCGGCGGCCTTTTCCCCCGCCAGATCGGCGAGTAAACAAGCCACCAGGGCGATCAGGATGGCCGCCTCCGGTGCGATGGCCCCCGCATGGAGTGACTGGGCGAGGGTGTCCATGGGCAGCGCTAGGGGCGGCAGGCCACTGGGCCGTAGTAAGCGGGATGGTAGCCCTGTCCATAGGGCCCCTCGGATCTACCCTTCCAACTCCAGGTCCATTTCCAGGCCCAATTACCCCCCTGCCCCGGCAGCCTGTGTCCCACACCCTTGTCATCGTTGAGAGCCCTACTAAGGCCCGCACGATCCGTGGCTTCCTGCCGCGGACCTTCCGGGTGGAGGCCTCCATGGGGCATGTGCGCGATTTACCCAATAACGCCAGCGAAATCCCGGCCAGCCACAAGGGGGAGAAGTGGGCCAACCTCGGCGTGAACACCGCCGAGGGCTTCGAACCGCTCTATGTGGTGCCGAAGGACAAGAAAAAAATCGTTAAGGAGCTGAAGGATGCCCTCAAGGGGGCCGATCAGTTGCTGCTGGCCACTGACGAAGACCGGGAGGGGGAATCGATCAGTTGGCACCTGCTGCAGCTGCTCCAACCCAAGGTGCCGGTGAAGCGGATGGTCTTCCACGAGATCACCGAGGAGGCGATCCAGCGGGCCCTCAACGACACCCGCGAGCTCAACATGGAGCTGGTGCATGCCCAGGAAACCCGGCGGATCCTCGATCGGCTCGTGGGCTACACCCTCTCGCCGTTGCTCTGGAAAAAGGTGGCCTGGGGCCTTTCCGCCGGGCGGGTGCAGTCGGTGGCGGTGCGGCTGCTGGTCCAGCGGGAGCGGGCCCGGCGGGCCTTCCACAGCGGTAGCTACTGGGACCTCAAGGCCCAGCTGGAACAGGACAAGATCCGTTTTGAAGCCAAACTCAGCCACCTGGCCGGCGAACGCATCGCCAGCGGTGCTGATTTCGATGAAGCCACCGGTGCGATCAAGGCGGGCAGCAAGGTGCGGCTGCTCACTGAGGCCGATGCCCAGGGGCTGCTGAAGGCGATTGACGGCAAGGCCTGGACCGTGGCCGAGGTGGAGGAGAAACCCAGCCTGCGTAAGCCGGCCCCCCCCTTCACCACCAGCACCCTGCAGCAGGAGGCCAACCGCAAGTTGCGGCTCTCGGCCCGGGAAACGATGCGCACGGCCCAGGGGCTCTACGAGCGCGGCTTCATCACCTACATGCGTACCGATTCGGTGCATCTCAGCGACCAGGCGATCGGGGCGGCCCGCTCCTGCGTGAAGGAGAAGTACGGCGCCGATCACCTCAGCCCCCAGCCCCGCCAATACACCACCAAAAGCCGTAACGCCCAGGAGGCCCACGAGGCGATCCGGCCGGCGGGTTCCAGCTTCCGCACCCCCGCCGAAAGCGGCCTGGCGGGCCTGGATCTGTCGCTCTATGAACTGATCTGGAAACGCACGGTGGCCAGCCAGATGGCCGATGCCCGGCTGACGCTGCTGGCGGTGCAGCTGGAGGTGGAAAACGCCCGCTTCCGGGCCGCCGGTAAACGCATTGATTTCGCTGGCTTCTTCCGGGCCTATGTGGAGGGCAGCGACGACCCTGATGCCGCCCTCGAGGGCCAAGAGGTGCTGCTGCCCCACCTGAAGCAGGGGGGGCAGCCGGCCTGCCAAGCGGTGGAGGCCCTCGGCCACCAAACCCAGCCGCCGGCCCGCTTCAGCGAGGCGGCCCTGGTGAAAATGCTGGAGAAGGAGGGCATCGGCCGGCCCTCCACCTATGCCTCAATCATCGGCACCATCTGCGATCGCGGTTACGCCACCCTTCAAAACAACTCCCTCACCCCCAGCTTCACCGCCTTCGCGGTGACGGCCCTGCTGGAGGAGCACTTCCCCGATCTGGTGGATCCGAGCTTCACGGCCCGGATGGAAAACACCCTCGATGAGATCTCCAACGGTTCCGCCGAGTGGCTCCCCTATCTCGACCAGTTCTTCCGCGGTGAGGCGGGGCTGGAGCAGCAGGTGGCCCAGCGGGAGGGGGATATCGACCCCACTGTTTCGCGCACGATTGAGTTGGAGGGGCTGCCCTGTGTGGTGCGCATCGGCCGCTTTGGCGCCTACCTGGAGGCGAAACGCCCTGGGGAAGACGGTGAAGAGGAACTGATCAAAGCGACCCTGCCCCAGGAGCTAACCCCCGCTGATCTCGATGCCGACCATGCCGAGCTGTTGCTGAAACAGAAGGCGGAGGGTCCGGAAAGCCTTGGCGTTGATCCGGCCACCGGCGAGGCGGTGTATTTGTTGTTTGGCCAGTACGGCCCCTATGTGCAGCGGGGCCAGGCCACGGAGGAAACCCCCAAGCCGAAGCGCGCCTCCCTGCCCAAGGGCAGCAAACCGGAAGATCTCAGCCTCGAGGCCGCCTGTGGCCTGCTGCAATTACCGCGGCTGCTGGGGGAACACCCCGAGGGGGGCAAGGTGCAGGCGGGGTTGGGCCGTTTCGGCGCCTATGTGGTCCATGACAAGGGCAAGGGGGAAAAGGACTACCGCTCCCTCAAGGCGGAAGACGATGTGCTGACCGTGGAGATCGACCGGGCCCTGGAGTTGCTGGCGATTCCTAAGAAGGGCCGGGGCGGTCGCACCGCCCTGCGGGACCTGGGCGCCCCAGAGGGCTCCGAGGAGGCGATCCAGGTGTTTGATGGGCCCTATGGCCTCTACGTGAAACAGGGCAAGGTGAATGCCTCCCTGCCCGAGGGGGCCAGCGCCGAGAGCATCACTGTGGAGCAGGCCGTGGAGCTGCTGGCGGCTAAGGCGGCCACGGCCAAGGGGCGCAGCCGCAAGCCCGCCGCCAGCAGCGCCGAAAAGAAGCCGGCAGCCAAGAAGCCTGCGGCCACTAAAACTACGGCCACGAAAACTGCCGCCAAGAAGCCTCCCGCTACCACCAAAACCGGTCGGCCCCGGGCCAGCGCCGTGCGGGTTACCAGGATCGGCGACAGCTGATGGCCTGCGCCCTGCCACTTCTTTTGAAGGGCCTGTGGCGCGGCCTGCCCCTGCTGCTGGGCCTGGGGCTCAGCGGCTGCAGCAATACCCCCCTGGGCCAGCAATTGGGCAATAGCTTTGGTCCAGTGACCAGCCCAACCCCTGGGGCAGCCACCAAGCCCTTGGCCCAGCAAAATCCTGTGCAGCCAGCCAAGCCAGAACTGCCAGCTAAGCCAGAGCAGCCAACCAAGCCCCCTGGGCAGCAAAAGCCAGTGGTGCAAACCAAGCCTGTGGTTGAGCCCAAGCCCGTGGCCGACAGCAAGCCGGTAACTCCAGTGCCCTATCGGGTGGTGCTGCGCTTGCCCCTGGCCGATCCTTCCGCCCCGGCGGAGGCCCTCACCAGGGCCCTGCGGGCCGCCAATCTGCCCTTCGAGGTGGAAACGATTGAACGGGTGAGCCCGGCGGCGGCCCCTAGCCCTGGGCCTGTGCCCACCCCAGCCCATGGCCGCTGATCGGCAGCTGGCCCAGCGGCGGCGCCAGGCCCGGCGGCTCACCGAAACCGCCTACATGGCCGCCAGCACTGGCTTGCTCTGGGTGGCGATTTATTACCTGCCGATTGGCGACGCCCTGTTTCGCCTGGCGATCCCCCTGCCCCTCGCCCTCTTGCAACTGCGCCAGGGGCCCCGGGCGGCCCTGGAGGGGGTGGCCGTGGCGCTGCTGCTGCTGGTGGTGCTGATGGGGCCGGTGCGCGGTCCCTTGATGCTGTTTCCCTATGGGTTTCTGGCCCTCTGGTTGGGCTATTGCTGGTTGCGGGGCTGGTCTTGGTGGTGCTCGATCTCAGGGGGACTGGTGATCGGCACCGTTGGGTTTTTGGTGCGGGTGGCGGTGCTCTCGCTGCTGCTGGGCGAGAACCTCTGGGTGGTGCTCACCAGTGCGGCGGCGGGGGTGTTGGAAGCCCTGGCTGATCGATTGCATTTGTTCAGCTCGCCGGATCTCCAACAGGTGCAACTGATGGCCGTTGGCCTCGTGCTGCTCCAAAACCTGGTGTATGTGAGCGCGATCCATGCGGTGGCCCATTGGGTTTTCCCAAGGCTGGGCCAGCCGCTTCCGGCGCCGCCGCCGCTATTGCAACCGCTGCTGGCCCTTGATCCCCTCTAAGCCTGGGGATGTTTGGCGGGCCCAGGCCCGCAACGCCCTGGGCCAGGGCAAAGCCCAGCTGCTGCTGGTGCTCGGCGCCACGGCCACCGCCGCCGTTCCTGGGATTTCCGCCGCTGGCGCCACCCCGGCCGCCCGACAGTTCACGGCGGCGGCCGATGCCGAGTTGCTCTTGCTGGGGCCTAGGGCCCAGCGGCCCCATGCCCTGCCGCCCCTGCCGGCGGGGGTGAGTCCGGCCTTGATCAGTTGGGTGGCGCTGCAGGCCCTGGCTTTACCGGCCCTGGTGCTGGATGCCGGCTGTGCGGTGGCGCCGGCGGTGCCCCACCTGCGCCTGGGGCTGCCCCCGGCCCAGTGCCTCAGCAGCGGTGCGGCCATGGCCCCCGCCGCAGTGGCCCGGCGGCGGGCCATGGGCCAACGGCTCGGCCGCGGCTGGCGCCGGCGCCAACCTGGGGGCCTGCTGGTGCTGGCGGAATGTGTGCCCGGGGGCACCAGCACCGCCGAGGCGCTGCTCACGGGCCTCGGTTTAGACGTGCAGGGTTTACTCAGCGGCAGCCTGCGCAGCCCCCCCCATGGCCTGCGGGCCCAGCTGGTGGCCGAGGGGCTGGCAAAAGCTAAGGGCCTTGATCCTGACGATCCCCTGGCGGTGCTCTGTGCCCTTGGCGATCCGATGCAGGCCTTGGCCCTCGGGCTGCTGGAGGGGCTGTTTGAGGCGGCAGCTGAGCCTGGAGCCGAAGCTGGAGCGGAGCTGCCAGAGCCGCTGCTGCTGCTGGCCGGGGGCAGCCAGATGGCGGCCGTGCTGGCCCTGGCCCTGGCCCTGGCGCCGCCGGCCCAACGCCACCGGCTGGCGGCCCGCACGGCGCTGGTAACCACCGCCTGGGTGGCGGAGGAGCCGGGCAGCAACTTGGCGGAGCTGCTCCAGCGCATTGGCCAGCGCTGGCAGCTGCAACCGTTGAGCTTCAGCAGCAGCCTGCGCTTCGCTGGCTGTGGGCAGCAGGCCCTGCGCGACTACGAGGCGGGCTATGTGAAGGAGGGGGTGGGGGCCGGGGGCCTGGCGTTCCTCTGCGAATTGGCCGGTATCGAGCCAGAGCTGTTGGCCGCCGCCTGTGATCGGGCCTGCGCCCAGCTGCTGGCTGCCTAGGGTCGGGGGATGGGCCCTTTTCTTTCCCGCCGCCAGCTGCTCCTGCTCGCCGGTACGGGCCTGCTAACGGCCTGCGCCCCCAGCCCCCGGCGCCGGCTGGCGCTGCCAGCGGGGCAGTTGCCAAAACCCTGGTTGCAACGCTTGCCTGGCGATTGGGGGGTGGAGCTCTGGAAGCTGCAGGCGACGGCGACGCCCCCCAGCGGTGCCGCCCTGCTGGCCCTCAGCGATGGCTGGGCCACCGGGCTGCCAGCCAGTTCATTTGCCCCCTGGCCGGCGGGGCCGGCCAGCGAGGGCCTGTTACCCCAGGCGGAGGCCCTGCGTCCCTGGGGGTTGCCCGTGGGTTTCGGCCCCTGGCTGTTGGTGTTGCGGGATCGCTTTGATCTGGTGGGCGACAGCTGGCAGCAGCTGCTCGACCCCAGCCTGCGGGGCCAGCTGCTGTTGCCCGCCAGTGCGCGCCTGGTGATCGAGATCGCCAAGCGGATCGGTGAGCCTGCGGAGGTGTTGCCGCGCTTGCGGCGCCAGGCCCTGGGCTTCAACGACCGTGATGCCCTAACCCTGCTGCTCAACGGGGATGCCCAGGCGGCGGTGCTGCCCAGTGGGGCGGTGCTGCCCTTGCTTAACCGCGATAGCCGCCTGCGGGCGCTGCTGCCCCGGGAGGGCAGTGTCCTCTGGTGGAGCCTGTTGCTGCTACCCCGCCGCGGCGGGGTGCTGCCCCCCACCGACTGGCTGTTGGCCCCCCGCCAGTCGCCTTTGCTGGATCAGTTGCTGCGGGCGGGCTTCACCCCACCCCTGCAGCGCCAAAAGTTGGCGGCGGCCCTGGCCCGCCAGCGCTTTAGCGAGCTGCTGTTGCCGCCGGAGCCGCTGCTGGCCCGCTGCAGCACCCTGCTGCCCGCCTCGGAGGCGGAGCGCCAGGCCGCCACAGCCCTCTGGAATGGCTCAACCCCATAGGCGCCGCCCCGGGGCAGCGGCCAGCCGTTGGTGGGTGTCTGCAAGTAATTCTGGGATCGCTAGGCCGAGGGGGCAGCGGGGTAGGCAATCGCCGCAGTTTTTGCAGGCGGCGGCATTGACCGTTTCAAACCAATGGCCCGCCTGGCCCACCATGGCGTAGCGCTCCTTGGCGTGGTTATCCATGCCATGGCCCACCGCCAGGTTGCGCAGCCGCAGCAATGCCGGGATCGGCACCTCGTTGGGACAGGGCAGGCAGGCGCGGCACTGGCCGCAGTAGCTGGCCCCCAGCCGTTGGCGCCGCCGTTGCTCAAGCCCTGTGATTACCCGCTGCTCCTCGGTGCTCAGGGGGCCATCGCCATGGGCCAGCCGCCCGGCCCAGGCCAGATCGGAGGCTTGGGCGGCCCCCAGGGTGAGGCTGCTGATCCCCTGGGCCAGCAGGAAGCGGTAGGCCAATTCCAGCGGATGGAAGGGGGCACAGTCGGCGCTCAATTGGGCAGGGGGGGCATACAACTGGCCGCCCTTGTCGGCGGGGGAGATGGCCAGCACCCCCAGGCCCTGCCCTAGGGCCCGCTGGGCCAGGGGCAGCCGCCCCGGATCAAAGAGGTGCAGGTGCAGGCTCACAAATCGAAAGGCGCCGCTGGCCAGGGCGGCTTCGATCACGGCATTGCTGCCGTGGCTGCTGAAACCCACCTGGCCCACCAGCCCCTCCGCCTGGGCCCAGGCCAGCAGCTCGGCCCCGGGCCCTGCGGTGGCCCAGGCCAGGTGTTCCGGCAGGTTCAGGCCATGGACCGCCAGGTTGTCGAGGCGCTCCACCCCGAGCCGTTCAAGGCTTTGGTGTAGCTGGCGTTTGCCCTCTTCAAAGTCAAAGTTGGGCAGAATTTTAGTGGTGATCACCACCTGGTCTCTGGCCACCCCCAGGCGGCTGAGGGCCCGGCCCAGGTAGCTCTCACTGGGGCCGTAGGAGGGGGCGGTCTCCAGGTGGTTGATACCCGCCGCCAGGGCGGCCTCCAGCACCTGCTCCAGCTGTTCGGGGCTATCTAGGGCCCGCATGGTGCCCAGGCTGAACAGCGATACCGCCGGCCCTGCGCCGAAGGCTCTCCTAGGGGTTTTGGGGGCTGGTTTCGTCATCAGCATGGGGATCGCGGTGGCCTTTGCCTTTGTGGCGGATCAGCTCCGCTGGGCTGAGGCCTTCCACAAAGCGGCGGAAGTCGGCCACTTCCTCGGCATCGGCCTCAGCATCCACTGGGATCGAGGCATCACCCACCACCTCCTCCAGCATCCAGAGGCTGCTGCCGGTGCGCAGGGCCAGGGCGATCGCATCGCTGGGGCGGCAATCGATCTCGTGGCTTTCCCCCTGGCCATCGCTCAGCTTCAGCACCGCCCGGAAGGTGTTCTCCTCAATGGCGTGGATGATCACCCGTTGCAGTTCCAGGTCCCCCAAGGCCATCAGCGTCGCCATCAGGTCGTGGCTGAGGGGCCGGGGTGGCTCGATCTGACGCAGGCCCGCCAGGATGTTGTGGGCCTGGGCCTGGTCAATCCAGATCGGCACCTGGCGGCGGCCGGAGGGATCCCGCAGCAGCACGATCGGGCTGCGGGTTGCGGCATCAAGGGCAATGCCCGCCACTGTCATTTCCACCATGGCAGCGGCGCCGACAGATTCCATGATTATGGCCAGATCTGTCCAGAGCACATCAGAGATGTTTACCGGATTGGTTCAGGCCGTTGGGGAACTGCGCCCCATCCCCGCTGGGGTGGGGGTGCGTTGCCATGGGGAGCTGGCGCCCCTCGCCCTCGGGGACAGCGTGGCGGTGGATGGGGTGTGCCTCACGGTGCGGCGCATCTGCAGCGATGGTTTTGAAGCGGATGTGAGTGGCGAAACCCTGCGGCGCACTGCCCTGGGCGCCAAGGCGCGGCTGGGGGGCTGGGTGAATCTGGAGCCGGCCCTGCGGCTCTCTGATCGCCTGGGGGGCCATCTGGTTAGCGGCCATGTGGATGGCCTTGGCGAGGTATTGGCCTTGGAGCACCAGGGCCACTCCTGGCGCCTGGAATTGGCCTGGCAAGACCCGGCCCTGGGCCGCTACATCTGTGACAAGGCCAGCGTGGCCGTAAACGGCATCAGCCTCACCGTGGCGGGCTGCAGCGCCGCTGGCTCCCGCTTCTGGGTGGCGGTGATCCCCCACACCTGGGAGCACACCACCCTGGCGCGATTGCGGTTGGGGGATGCGGTGCATCTGGAGGCCGACCTGCTGGCCAAATATGTGGAACGGCTGCTGGGTCAGGGTCAGCTGCCGGGCGCCCCCAAGGGATCAAGTGCAACATTGACCAGCAGTTGGCTGGCCGAGCAGGGCTGGGCTTCCTAGTTTCCGAGGGAGTTCTTCCTTCCCATGCTCAAATCTTTTGCCATTGCCGAGGGGGTTCTACTCCTCGTGCTTGGTCTGCTGGCCCTGATCTTTCCCGTGGTGGCCTCCTTTGGGGTGACCGCCGTTGTCGGCATTGCCTTCCTGGTGGGCGGCATCGTTGGCTGGATCAACAACATCTTCCGCAGGCAGGGCCTCAAGGGCTGGTTGGTGTTTTGGCGCCTGGTGGTTTCCACCCTGTTCCTGGTGGCCGGGGCCACGATCCTGGGCCAATTCGCCGAAGGGGGTGTGCCCGCAGCTACCCAGGTGGCGGCCCTGAGTGTGGCCATCGGCATAGTTTTTCTGGCGGAAGGCATCTTGGCGATCTTCACCGCCCTCAGCCACCGGGAATTTCAAGGCTGGGGCTGGGGTTTGACCAATGGGATCGTGACCCTGGTGCTGGGTTTGCTGATCCTTTCAATGAAGTTCTGGGGTCTGCTTTCGGTGCTCGGCATCCTGGTGGGCGTGAGCTTCCTCTTCTCCGGCATTGATCTGATTGCCTTTGGCAGCCTGCTGCATGGGGAAAAAGCCCACGGCCCCGAGCTTCAGTCGTCAGCTCCTGCCTCCTGATCGCTGGGCTGATCTGGCTCGTCCCCCATGGGGCGCAGCCAGATCGTGCCGGTTTCCTGGTGCAGCTCGATCCGGCATTCCTGGCCCGGTTCGAGCCCCAGGCGGCGGGTGTAGGCGTTGCCGATTAGCAGGTTGCCGTTGCCATGCACGCGGGTGCGGTATTCCGCCTGGCGGCCCCGGAAGCCACTGCTTTCCGCCTCAGGCAAAACAAAACCCTTGGCTTCCACTAAGGCCCGGTAGAAGGCTTTTTTCAAAACACGGCCGCCGGGTCCCACATAGCCACAGGCCCTGGCGATCTGTTCGGGACTGCTACTGCTTAGGTCGCGGGCTTTATTGAGCAGTGGCTCCCCCACAAGGGTTGCAAGTTGGGCCATGGGCTCTTATGGGGCCAGTGTTGCGATTCTGCCTTGTTTAATCAGTTTGAGATAGGGCAAGCCCCACAAAATCAGCCTGGGGTGGCAGCAGCGGCCGCAGGCTTTCTGCTGGGGGTGCTGAAAGCCTGACCTCGCGCTGATCTGTTCAGGTTTCTGAGACTTTCAGACCCGGCATATCGCTACCTTGCCCCTAATCCTCTCGCCAGAGGAAACCCCGTGGCCCTTGGCGTGATCGCTTTCCCCCCAGTCCTCTCCGCTTTTGTGTTCACCCCCCTGCGCCTCACCCGGCAGTTGGTGGTGGCCCTGGTGGCGCTGGTGGCCATCGGCGGTGCCACCAGGGTGATGGAGGCTGGCCTCGCCTGCCCCGACTGGCCGCTTTGCTACGGCAGCCTGCTGCCCACCCGGCAAATGAACCTCCAGGTGTTTCTGGAATGGTTCCACCGTTTAGATGCCTTCCTGGTGGGCATCGGCTTGCTGCTGCTGCTGGCCCTGGCCCTGCTCGACCGGGCCGGCCAGCCCCGCTGGCTGCCTTGGCTGAGTGCCATAGCCCTGGGGCTGGTGGCAGCCCAGGGGGCCCTTGGGGCGCTCACGGTCACCCAGTTGCTGCGTTTCGACATCGTTAGCGCCCACCTGGCCCTGGCCCTGGCCCTGGTGGCCCTGCTCAGTGGCACCGCCCAGTTGCTGCAGCCGCCCCTGGCCGGTCCCAGGCCCCAGGGGGCGGCCTGGCTCACCGCCGGCGCTGGGCTACTGGTTTACGGCCAATGCATTGCCGGGGCCCTGATGGCCACCCAATGGGCCAGTGGCAGTTGTTTGCGTTTGGCCCAGGGTTGCGAATGGCTGTCTGCCCATCGGCTGCTGGCCACCCCAGCGGCGGCGGCCTGCAGCCTGGCGGCCCTCTGGGTGCTGGCCCAGCCCTGCCCCTTGCCGGCCCGGCGCCTAGTGGTGGCCGCTGGCCTGCTTGCTGCCCTGCAGGTGATGTTGGGGGTGCTCAGCCTGCGCCTGGCCCTGGCGGAACCGCTGGTGACCGTGGCCCACCAATTGGTGGCCGCCCTTCTAATCGCCACCCTTACGGCCGCAGCCATCGCCCTGCGGCCCTTCCCCCCTGCGGATCCTCTCCATGGTTAATGCTGCCCTCAGCCGCGAGGCGGTGGTGCCTAGCCGGCAACGGCTGAAGTTGCCCCCCTGGTTGGAGATTGCGAAACCGCGGCTGATTCCGCTGTTGCTGGCCACCACCCTGGGGGGGATGGCGCTCACGGAAAGCTGGCCGATGCCGATGCCCCGGCTGGCCTGCACCCTTGGCGGCGGCGCCCTGGCGGCGGCGGCGGCGGGGGTGCTGAATTGCGTATGGGAGCAAGACCTGGATGGAAGGATGCTGCGCACCAGCGGCAGGGCCCTGCCCTCTGGCCGGCTGAGCGGCGCCCAGGCGTTCAGCATTGCCGTGGCCCTGGCCTGCAGCGCCGCCCTGTTGCTGGTGATGGGGGTCAACTGCTTGGCCGCCAGTCTTTCGCTACTGGGCCTTTGCAGCTACGTGCTGCTCTACACGGTGCTGCTGAAGCCCCGCACCCCCCAAAACATCGTGATCGGCGGGCTGGCCGGTGCGATCCCCCCCCTGGTGGGGGCGGCGGCGGCCACGGGCCATATCGGCTTGGGGGGTTGGTGGTTGTTTGGCCTGGTGATGCTCTGGACCCCGGCCCATTTCTGGGCCCTGGCCCTGCTGCTGGAAGACGACTACCGCTCGGTGGGGATTCCGATGCTGCCGGTGGTCAAGGGTCCTGTGGTCACAAGCCGGGCGATCAGCCACTACGCCTGGGCCACCACCGTTGCCAGCCTGCTGGGCATCTTTACCTTGCCAGCTGGGGGCTTGTTTTATGGCCTGATGGTGCTGCCTTTCAACGGTCGCCTCCTGCAGATGGGCCATAACCTGCGCCAGGACCCCACGGATATGACTAGGGCCAAGGGCCTGTTCCGCTGGTCGATCCTCTATTTGTTTGGCCTCTGTTTGCTGCTGTTGCTGGCCCGCACCAAGGCGGCTGAGCAATTCAGCCTTCAAGTGTTTGAGCTGATCGCCCTGTTTCCCGCCGCTGGTTTTTAAGGTGGAGCGGTATCCAGGCCCCGCGGTGATTCGACTCGAGCAACTGAGTAAGCGTTACGGCAGTGTGCAGGCCCTGGCTGGGGTGAGTTTGGAGGTGCCAGCCGGCTGCCTCTATGGCTTGCTCGGGCCGAATGGGGCGGGTAAAACCACCGTTTTGAGAATCCTCTGCACCCTGCTGGCCCCAGACCAGGGGGCGGTAACGATTGCGGGCATCAATGCCCTGGCCGAGCCGCGGCTGGCGCGGCAGCAGCTGGGCTATGTGGCCCAGGAGGTGGCGATCGACAAGATCCTCACCGGTCGCGAACTCCTGGAGCTCCAGGCAAACCTCTATCACTTGCCCCGGGCCCAGCGCCAGCGGCGCATCGCTGAGCTGAGCGAGCTGCTCTCGATGGACGCCTGGCTGGATCGCCGCTGTGGCACCTACTCCGGCGGCATGCGTCGGCGCCTGGACTTAGCCAGTGGCCTGCTCCATTCCCCGGCGGTGCTGGTGCTTGATGAACCCACCGTGGGCCTAGACATCGAAAGCCGCACGGCCCTTTGGCAGGTGCTGCAGCAGCTCCGCGATGGCGGCACCACGATTTTGTTGAGCAGTCACTACCTAGAGGAGGTGGATGCTTTGGCGGATCGGCTGGCGATTCTTGATGGCGGCCTGGTGATCGCCGAGGGCAGCCCCGCCGAGCTGAAACGCAACCTTGGCGGCGATCGGGTCACCCTGCGGGTGCGGGAATTTGCCAGCCCCCAGGAGGCGGAACAGGCCCAGCGCTTGCTGCAGGGTTGCAAGGGGGTGCGCCAGGTGGTGATCAACCGGGCCCAGGGCCATGCCATCAACCTTGTGGTGGATGGGGATGAGGTGCTGGAGCGCCTGCGGCAACAGCTCAGTGAGGCTTCCCTGCCGGTGTTTTCCCTGGCCCAGAGTCGGCCCAGCCTTGATGATGTGTACCTGCAGGCCACCGGCCGCACCCTCTTAGACGCCGAACTGGCAGCGGTGGCGAGCCGAGACCCCAAGGCGGAGAAAAAACAGGCCATGCGTTAACGGCGCTGTTTTATTCCCGTTTCCTTCCCATCTTTATTTCCCTCCTTATTTCCAATTCGCCATGACCGGCGCCACCGCCCTAGCCCCTGCCTTAGCCCCAGCCCCGGCCCCCTCTGCCCTGGCGGAGCTCAGCCAGGAAACCCTGGCCCTCACCAAACGCCTGTTTCTGCAGCTGCAACGGCGCCCTTCCACCCTGGTGGCAGGGATCCTGCAACCGCTGATCTGGTTGGTGTTGTTTGGCGCTTTGTTTGCCAAGGCGCCGGCGGGGTTGTTGCCCGGTGGGGTGAGCTATGGGCGTTTCCTTGGCGCCGGGGTGATTGTTTTCACCGCCTTCAGTGCCGCCTTGAATGCCGGCCTGCCGGTGATGTTTGACCGGGAATTCGGCTTTCTTAATCGGCTGCTGGTGGCGCCGCTGCGCTCGCGCTTTTCAATTGTGTTGGCCTCGGTGCTGTACATCACCAGCCTCAGCCTGGTGCAGAGCCTGGCGATCATGGGGGCCGCCTGGGCCCTGGGCTATGGCTGGCCTGGGGGGGCTGGCCTGCTGGTGGTGCTGGGCACCCTGCTGTTGCTGGTGGCAGCCGTGACGGCGCTCAGCCTCGGTTTGGCCTTTGCCCTGCCAGGTCACATCGAACTGATTGCAGTGATCTTTGTGGCGAACCTGCCGCTGCTGTTTGCCAGCACCGCCCTGGCACCGATCAGCTTCATGCCCAGCTGGTTGGGGTGGCTTGCGGCCCTGAATCCCCTTACCTTCGCGATTGAACCGATCCGTGCCGCATACCTGGGCCAGTTCTCACTGACCCGGGTGGTGTTGGAGGCCCCCTACGGCAACCTCACGGCGGGCCAGTGCCTTTTGGTGCTCACCCTGCTTTCCGTTGGTCTGTTCCTGTCCATCCGGCCTCTCCTGGACCGGAAACTGAGCTGATTCCCCGTGGCTGCCCCCCTGCTTTCCCCCTCCGCCCGGCAGCGCCAGCTGTGGGAGCAGTTGCGCCAGGCCTTGGCCCAGGGGGATGGAGATAACTTGCGGCGCTTAAGTGAGCGGCTGGTGCACCGCCAGGGACCAGCGGCCCTGCGGGCCGTCGTCGCCAAACTGGCCCAGAACCCTGAAGAAGTTGCCTTCTGGTGGGCCCAGCTCCAGGCCCCAGGGCAAATTGTGGCGAAGGCTTCAGATGCTGTTTCGGGTGATGTTTCAAGGGAAGTTCTAGGAAAACTTTCAGACGAAGTTAAAGAAGAAACTCCCAGTGAAGTTAAGGAAGAGATTCCTGGCGAAGTTCTAGTGGATATGCCGGAAGAAGTGCCAGTGGTAGCACTAGAAGAAGTGCCAGAAGAAGTTCAGCTTGAATTTCCAAAGGAAGTTCAGGCGGAAGTATTGCTGGAGGCGCCAGTTTTGCTGCAAGCACCTAGCGAACAGCTACCTCCAGCAAAGGAAATACTTGCAAACAAGCAAGCACTTCCAATCGAGCTATACCTTCCAACCCCAAGCCAAGCCCCAGCCCAAACCCCAACGCAAGCCTCAAACCCAGCCCCCACTCCAGCCCTGGCAAGGGGCCAAAAGTTGCGCGGCTGGCTCCCCAGCTGGGATGGCCCCGCCCGCAAAGTTTCCTGATTACTAAGTTTCCTTAGTACCTAATTTCCTGAGTGCCCCGATGACCAGCCAGCTTTCCCTGCCCCGGGGCTTAATCGTGTCGGTGCAGGCCCCAGAGGGGTCCGCCATGCGGGAGCCGAGTGTGATTGCCGCCATGGCGGAAGCCAGCCTGGCTAATGGCGCCGTGGGGGTGCGTTTGGAAAGCCCTGAGCACATTGGTGCCGTGCGCCGCCGCTGCCCCGGGGCGCTGATTATTGGTCTCTGGAAACGCAGCTTTGCCGATAGTTCCGTGTACATAACCCCGGGTTGGCCGGAGATCCAGCAGGTGTGGGCGGCGGGGGCCGATGTGATTGCCCTCGATGCCACCGCCCGGTTTCGGCCTGGGGGCCAGCAGCTGGCGGCGCTGGTGCAACGGGCCAAGGGGGAGCTGGGGGCCCCCTTGATGGCTGACGTGGATAGCCTCGAAAACGGCCTGCTGGCGGCGGCCCTGGGCTGCGACTGGGTGGGTACCACCCTCTATGGCTACACAGAGGCCACCGCCCAGCAAAAGCCCCCTGGTTGGCAGCTACTGGGCCCCCTGCGCCAACAGCTGCCCGCCGCCACGGGCTTGATCTGTGAGGGGGGCATTGCCAGTGCTGAGCAGGCGCGCCGGGCCCTTGAGGAGGGGGCCGATGCGGTGGTGGTGGGCACGGCGATCACCGGTGTTGATTTGCAGGTGGCTCGCTACGTGGCCGGCCTAGCTCCTGCAGCTGGTGCCCCGGGCCGATAGCTTCAGGGCAGTGGCGCTGAGTTACGCCGATGACCTTCCTGGTGTTAACGGGCCTGGGGGTGCTGATGGCACTGGTTTATGTACCCGTGCGGATTTACCTCACCCTCACGGCCCGGGGCCGGCGGCTGCGCTTGCTGCTACGGATTCGGCTGTTGCGGCAGCAGTTGGGCGAGGAACTTACGCCATCAACATCCCTCCATCCACCTGCAGCACCTGGCCAGTGATGTAGGCGGCCGCAGGATCGGCGGCCAGGAACCGCACGGCCCCGGCCACCTCCTCCGCTTCCCCGTAGCGACCCAGGGGAATGGCGGCCAGCAGGCCTTCGGCCTGGAGATCCTTGGTCATGTCGGTGGCGATGAAGCCGGGGGCCACCGCATTCACCGTGATCCCCCGGCTGGCCAGTTCCCGGGCGCTGCTGCGGGTGAAGCCAATCACCCCGGCCTTGGCGGCGGCGTAGTTGGCCTGGCCGGCATTGCCCATCAGCCCCACCACGGAGGTGATGTTCACGATCCGCCCCCGTTTTTGCTTGAGCATCGGCCGGGTCACGGCGCGGCTGCAGAGGAACACACCGGTCAGGTTCAGGTTGATCACCGCCTGCCAGTCCTCCAGCTTCATCCGCATCAGCAGGCCATCCCGGGTGATCCCGGCGTTGTTGACCAGCACATCAATGCTGCCGCTGCGCTCCAACACCGTGGCCACCAGCCCATTCACCTGCTCCTCCTGGCTCACATCCGCCTGGAGGGCATAGGCACTGCCGCCGCTGGCGTTGATGGCCGCCACCACCGCCTCGGCGCCGGCGGCGGAGTTGGCGTAGTTCACCACCACCGTGGCCCCCGCCTCGGCCAGCTGCAGGGCCACGGCTCGGCCAATGCCACGGCTGGCGCCAGTGACCAGGGCGGTTTGACCGGCCAGGGGGGCGGGGGCTGTCATGGCAGGGGAAGGTATTAGCGGGCGATCGTACGGGCCAGCTGGCCGCTGCGCTCAGACCTCAGGCCTGAACCACGCTGGTGGCATCTAGGGCGGCCCCCAGCAGTTCTTCCATCGCCTTGAGCTGGTTCAGGCTGCCCATCACCACCAGCCGTTGGCCGGCGGCCAGGGTGGTGGCGCCGATCGGATTGGCGATCAACCCCGCAGCGGAATGGATCGCCAGCACCAGTGCCCCGCCGGTGCGGCGGCCCAGGTCCAGTTCAATCAGGCTGCGGCCGTTGAGGTGCTCGGTCCGTTGGCGGTCATTGCTGAGTTGGAATTCCTCCACCTCGCAGTTCGAACCCGCCAATAGATCCAGGAAGTTGAGGGCCAGGGGCCGCAGGGCACTGGCCGCCATGATCCGGCCCCCGGCGATGTAGGGCGACACCACGGCGTCGGCCCCCGCCTGGCGAAGCTTGCGTTCGGCTTCATCGCTATCGGCCCGGGCGATCAGCCTGCAGTTGGGCCGTAAACCCCGGGCACTCAGCACCACATAGAGGTTGGCGGCATTGCTGGGTAGGGCCGCCACCAGGGCCCTGCAGCGCTCCACCCCCGCCTCCTGCAGGGTTTCATCGAGGGTGGCATCCCCGGCCAGCACCGCCAGGTTGCGGTCGAGGGCGGCGTCACTGCGCTGCGGGTTGGATTCGATCACCAGCACCGGCACCTGTTCGGCACTGAGTTGTTCGGCAATTTCCCTGCCGATGCGGCCATAGCCGCAAACGATTACATGGTTTCGCATGCGTTCAAGCTCCCGCAAGTGCCGCTGCCGGCGCCGCCGTTGGAAGTATCCCGTTTCCTGGAGGCCAAGCAGCCACCTGAGGGTCTGTTGCACCACAACGATGCCCCCCAGCAGGATCAGGGCGGTGACCCAGCGCCCCGCCGTGTGGGCCGGCACCTGGTCCCCATAGCCCACGGTGGTGAGGGTTATTAACACCGTCCAAAAGCAATCGCCCCAGTCCCAGCCCTCGGTGATCCGGTAGCCCACGGCCCCGCTGAATACCAGGCCCACCAGGGGCATTAGCGGGGTGTCGCTAAAGGGTTGCAGGCGCCGACGGCCGCTGCGGATCAGCCCCCTGAGCTGTTTGGCTGCCTTGGTTGAACGGGGACCCCGGCCCACCTAGGTGAGGCCCAGGGCCTGGAGCACCTGGCTGCTTTCCAGTTGCCCCAGGTCCCCGGTGGGGCTCAGGGCTGCCAGGTTCACCAGGGTGACGCCGCTCAGTTGGGCAAGGCTGCTGGCGCTGGGATCACTGCTCACCAGCACATCGGCGCTGGCCACCTGGGCGGCCTGCTCCAGGGGGCTGCCGGGGCGCAGGCTGCTTACCCGGGCCTGGGGTAATTTCTGGCGCACCAGATCCGGCAGGGCCTGCCAATGGGCCGCGTCCCAGTCTTTGCTGTCGCCCCGGGGGGCCAGCACCAGCAGCGGTCCCTGGCCGGCGGGCTGCTGTTGAACCGCTTTCTCTAGGGCCTTGGCGGGCAGGCTGAGCCGGAAGGGCTGGCTGGGCAGCGCCAACCCCAGGGGGGTGAGGAAAGCTTCGACGGGGGCGCCGGCATCCACGGGGGCGGTGCAGGAGAAACCGCCGCGGGCCACCCGCACGGGGATATGGCTGCAGCTCAGCAACAGGTCAATGCTCCAGCCGCTGGCGAAGTTGAGCACCGCCTGGAAGTCTGGTTCGCGCACACTGCCCAGCAGATTTGCCCAGTCGGCCAGGGAGCCGCCGCTGCTGAATTCGTAGGGCAACAGCTTTTCCACCGCTGGCAGCAGTTTCCAAACGCTGGCGGAGGCCGCCGGGCAGGCCACCTGTAACTGGACCCTGAGCTGCTGGGCCACGGCCGCCGCCAGGGGCAGAATCCGCAGCTGTTCCTGGGGGCCACCCGGTATCAGGAACAGAATGCGCATCGGCGGTAGGGGCCTGGAAGTGGTCGAATTGTATGGATCTGGATCCGAAAAGTTTGCATCTGTTGATCGTTGCCGCCGGCAGTGGCCGCCGCATGGGCCAGGGCCGCAACAAGTTGTTGATCCCCCTAGAGGGCAGACCGCTGCTGGCTTGGACCCTGGAGGCGGCCCTTGGCAGCGCCTCAATTGAGTGGCTGGGCCTCGTGGGCCAGGAGTGCGACCGCCAGGAGATCCACACGATTCTCCAGCAACTGGCCCCCGCCAAGCCGGTCCAATGGGTGCAGGGGGGGGAGACCCGTCAGGCCTCGGTGGCCCAGGGCCTGGCGGCCCTGCCCGCTGGGGCCAGCCATGTGTTGATCCACGATGGCGCCCGTTGCCTGGCCACCCCAGAGCTGTTTGATCGCTGTGCGGCGGCCCTGCTGGAGGGCGGCCAGGCCTTGGTGGCGGCCACCCCTGTTACCGACACGATCAAGCAGGTGGACGGCCAGGGCTTGATTCAGCACACCCCCGACCGCGCCAGCCTCTGGGCCGCCCAGACCCCCCAGGGGTTTCCGCTGGAACCGCTGCGCCAGGCCCACCGCCAGGCCCTGGCCGCCGGCTGGGAGGTGACCGATGACGCCGCCCTATTCGAACGGCTGGGGCTGCCGGTGCGGGTGCTGGATGGTGGCTCCGGCAACCTCAAGGTCACCAATCCCCTTGATCTAGAACTGGCCGCCGCCCTCTTGCGCCGCCGCGCCGGGGTTTGAGCAGAGCTTGATCAGAGCAGTGCCAGGCGGCCGCGGCTGCCATCGAGCCGGGCCCACCGGCCCAGGGGCAGGGCGGCGTTAACGCTGCCGTGGCCCACGGGCAGATCGGCCAGCAGCGGTATGCCCAGGTCGGCGCTGCGTTCCCTCAACACCTGCTCCAGGCAAAAACCGGGCCGGTCGTCGTCTTCGGGCTGCTCACAGTTGCTGAAGTTGCCGAAAGCAAGGCCGGCCAGTTGTTGCAGGGCGCCGCTGAGGCGCCAGTGGGTGAGCATCCGATCAATGCGATAGGGGGCCTCGCCCACGTCCTCCAGCACCAGCACCGCCCCCTGAAGCGGCGGGCACCAGCGGCTGCCCAGCAGGTGGGTGGCCACGGTGAGGTTGGCCACCAGCAGTGGCCCTTCCGCCACACCACCGCCCCAGCCCTGGCCCTCCAGGGGCGCCACCGCCTCGCCAAACAACAGCTGCCGCAGCCGTTCCTGGCTCCAGGCCGGTTCCGCCGCCAGGGTGGTCACCAGGGGGCCGTGGATTGCTCCGGGGCGGCCGGCGGCCACCTGGGCCCAGAGCAGGCTGGTCACATCGGAAAAACCGAGCAGCCAGCCATCTAAGGGTTGCCAGCCCTGTTCCAGCAGCCGGGCCGACCCCCAACCCCCCCGGGCGCAGGCCCAGAGCGAGGCCTGCCCCGCAAAGTCCTTGAGCCGGGCCTGGTCGTCCCCGGCCAGGTAGCCCCAGCGCCGTTCCAGCCCAAAGCTTTGTTCCACCGCCAGGCCCCAGGCCTCCAGGCAGCTGATGCCGGCCTGGAGCTTTTCTGCCCCGGCCAGGGCGGAGCTGGGGGCCACTAGTCGCACCCGATCCCCATGGCGCAGCGCCCTCATCGGCTGGCCTGGCCAAGGATCAGGGCTAGCAGCAGCAGGGCGCCGATCAACACCTGGCGCTGGAAATGACGGGCGACGGTGAGTGTCCCTTGCTTCTCCTGTTGTTGCAGGAGCCAGCTTTCCCGGCCGAAGGCCAGGGCGGCCAGCAGCGCCCCGGGCCAGTAGGCGGGCCCCAGCCCGGCGCTGGCGGCGGCCAGGCTCAGCAGCAGCCAGCTGCCGCCGTAGCAAGCGGCCACCACCGGCACGGCGGCGCTGCCCAGGCTGAGGGCACTGCTGCGCACCCCCAGCCGTTGGTCGTCGCTGCGGTCGGCCATGGCATACACCGTGTCAAAGCCGAAACTCCAGAGCAGGCTGGCCAGCCAGGTGCCCCAGAGCGGCCAGCCCGCCGCCAGGTTGCCCCCGGCGGCGGCCCAGGGAATCAACACCGCAAAGCCCCAGCAGAGGGCCAGCAGGGCCTGGGGCAGGGGGCACCAGCGCTTGGCGGAGGGGTAAAGCAGCACCGGCGGCAGGCTGGCCAGGGCCAGCCCCATACAGAGGCCCCGCTGGGGGGCCGGCAGGGCTAGTACCACCGCCAGGGCCACCAGTAGGCAGCTGATTAGCAGCCCCCAGGCCGCCTGGGGCGAGATGGCGCCCCGGGCCAGGGGCCGCTGGGCGGTGCGGCGCACCTGGCGGTCGATCTTTCGATCCCAGAGGTCATTGGCCACGCAGCCAGCCCCGCTAACCGCCAGGCCCCCCACCAGGATCAAGAGCACTAGGCCCGGGCTGGGATCAGGGCGCTCCAGCCAGAGACTCCAAGCGGCGGGGATCAGCAGGATCAAGCGCCCAGTCGGTTTCTGCCAACGCAGCAGTTCCAGCCAGGCGGGCCAGCGCTGGCCGGGGCTGGGGGCGGGGCTGGGGCTGGTATCCACCCGTAGCGTTGTAACGATGCGAGAGTGTGCCACGGCCATCCCGGAATTTGTGGTGACTGCACAACGGGCAGCGGCGGTTGAGGCGGAGTTGGAGCAGTTGGCTCCGATCGTTCCGGTGGGGGAGGGCCTGCGGCGCGTGGCGGCCATCGACCTTGGCACCAATTCCACCCACCTGTTGATCGCATCGGTGGATCCGGTGCTGCGCAGTTTTTCGGTGTTGTTGGCGGAAAAATCCACCACCCGCCTGGGGGAACGCGATCCCGAGAACGGTGAACTCACCCAGGAGGCCATGGATCGCGCCCGCTTGGCCCTGCGTCACTGCCGCGACCTGGCCCGCAGCCATGGGGTGGAGCAAACCATCTGTGTGGCCACCAGCGCCATGCGGGAGGCGCCCAATGGCCTCAGTTTCTTGGCTGAATTGCGCCAGGAATTGGGGCTGGAGGTGGAGGTAATCAGCGGCACCGAGGAGGCACGGCTGATCTATCTGGGGGTGCTTTCCGGCATGGAGTTTGGTGATCGCCCCCATTTAATTCTTGATATCGGTGGTGGTTCCACCGAATTAATCCTGGCCGATGCCCGTGAAGCCCGGGCACTCACCAGTGCCCGGGTGGGGGCGGTGCGCTTGCAGCGGGATTTTGTGCGGCGGGAGCCCCTGGCCCGGGATCGGGTCGCTTTCCTGCGGGCCTTCATCCAGGGCTCGCTCGAACCATCGGTGGAGAAGGTGCAACAGCGCTTGCGCCAGGGGGATTCACCGCTGATGGTGGCCACCAGTGGCACCGCCATGGCGGCGGCTGCCCTCTTGGCGGCCACAAACCCGCGGCCCTCGTCGCGGCTGCATGGCTCCCGGGTGACCCGTTTTGAGTTGGATGGCCTGGTGGAACGGGTGTTGCCGCTCACCCCCCAGCAGCGCCGGGCGTTGCCGGGCATCAATGAACGCCGTTCAGAAATCCTCTTGCCCGGGTTGCTGGTGCTGCAAACCGCCATGGAGCTGCTGGGCGCCTCGGAGTTTGTGATCAGTGAAAGGGCGCTGCGGGAGGGGCTGATTGTTGATTGGATGCTGCGCCACGATCTGATCGTTGATCGCTTCGCTTACCAGAGCGATATCCGGCGGCGCACGGTGTTGCACCAGGCCCGCAAGTTTGGGGTGGAGATCCCCCGGGCGGAACGGATTGCTGGCCATGCCGTGGCCCTGTTTGATCAAACCAAGGGCTGTTTCCCGCCGGCGCCCGCCGAGGCGCGGCAATTACTCTGGGCCGCCGCGCTGTTGCATAACTGCGGCCTACACATCAATACCAGTGGTTATCACAAGCACTCCTGGTATTTGATCCAGCATGGGGAGCTGCTGGGCTATTCCCAGAGCGAACAGCTGGTGATTGCCGCCCTGGCCCGTTATCACCGCCGCAGCCTGCCTAAAAAGCGCCACGAGAGCTGGCTACTGCTGGATCGCGACCAGCGCCGACTGGTGGAAAATCTCTCGCTGCTGCTGCGGCTGGCGGTGGCCATGGACCGGCGGCCGGAGGCCACCATCGCCAGCTTCCAGGCCCACTGCGCCCAGAAGAGCCTTGAGCTCAGCCTGGTGCCCCTCGATCCCGAGGACGACCTCAGCCTTGAACTCTGGAGCCTCGATAGCTGTGCCAAGGCTTTTCAGGATGCCTGCGGCATCGGCCTGAGCTGTGGGCTGGCTAAGGCTTTGGAGCCAAGCCCGGGGCAGCCGTTGGCGGTTTAAGGGTTACCCATTCGATGCGCTCGATCTGGCCCAGCGGCCCCTTGGCTTGGCCATTTAGCTGCACCTGCACCAGGTCGGGGCGGCCGGCGCGCACCTGCAAGCCCAGGCCAAGCGGGAAGCTTTTCGTTCCAGAGAGGTTGCCTTGGAACAGCCGCTTTTGGCTGGGGAGTTCCCGCACCGCCAACCAAACCGTTTCCTTGCTGCTGAGTTGCAGGCTGCTGGCGCTGAGTTTCTGCAGGGCTGGCAGGGGTTTTGAGAGAGATTTTGGCAGCGATTTTAGGAGTGTTTTTGGCAGGGACTTTTCAAGTGGCTTTTCAGAAGTCTTCTCAATAGCCTTTTCAGGCGTCCTTCCACTGGGCTTTGCCAGGGATTGCTTTTGCTGACCTGATGGGTTGGGGCCGGCTGGTTGGAGCCTGGGCCGCAGCAGGAACAGCGTGGCGCCGATCACCCCGATGCCCAGCAGCGCCAGGAGCCCTAGCGATTTTAGCCAGGGCTTTGGCTTGGGGGTGGTGGCGCTGATCCAGTCGCGGCGGCCCTCCTCCCTGGGCACATGGGCATTCCCCCGCCGCTCCGCCGCTCGCATCACAGCGCTGGCGGCCGTGCTGGGCTGATCACTGGGGTGCTGGCTGAGCAGTTCCCTCAGGTCGGCCACCAGGGGGTCTGGATCAAGTTTCAGGGCTTCCGCCAGGCGGCGCAGCTGGGCGACCGCAAAGGCCTGTTCAGGCCAGTGCCCCCGATCGCCAGTTTCCAGGGCTTCGATCTGGTCTGGGCGCATGTGCAGCCGCTGGGCCAGGGTATTGAGCTCAATTTGCTGGCGCAGCCGTTCCTGCCTAAGGCGGCCGCCTAGGCTGGCAAGGCTGATCAGGTCAGCGGAAGGATCAGTCGCTGACACCCGGTTAATGGCTCGAGTTGCGCAGATTATCGCGCATTAATGGTACCCGCCATTGTGGCGGCCAATGCCGTCAGGGAGACGAAAAAAATGGGCGATACTGGACTCGAACCAGTGACCCCTTCCGTGTGAAGGAAGTGCGCTACCGCTGTGCTAATCGCCCGGTAGGCCTGAATCTTACCCCTTGGCGGACCTGCGGCGGCGGCACAGAACAGCGGCACAGAACAGCGGCACAGAACAGCGGCAAGGAACAATGGAACCTTGCTGCCCCCAGGCTGTGCGCCAGGTTGATGTGCTGATCGTGGGGGGGGGCGTTTCGGGGACGGCCCTGCTTTTCTGCCTGGCCCGCTACACAGACCTTGGTTCCCTGCTGTTGCTGGAAAAGGAGCCGGAGTTGGCGGCGATCAACTCCAAGGCCACCAACAACAGCCAAACGATCCACTGCGGAGACATCGAAACCAACTACACCCTGGAGAAGGCCCTCAAGGTGAAACGCCGCGCCGACATGCTCGTGCGCTACGGCGAGCTGTTGGCCGAGCCCGAGCGCCAGGGGGTGCTGTTTTCCTTCCCAAAGATGGTGCTTGGCGTGGGCGCCGAGGAATGCAGTTTCCTGCGCCAGCGGTTTCAGCAGTTCTCGCCCCATTTCCCGGCCATGGAGCTGCTGGAGGCCGAGGCGATCGCCCGTTGGGAGCCGGCGGTGGCCCTGCTGGAGGGCCAGCCCCGCCCGGAGGAATTGGTGGCCATCGGCATCGCCAACAGTGCCTCCGCCATTGATTACCGCGCCCTGGCGGAATCCTTTGTGGGCCAGGCCCAGGCCGCCGTGGCTGCTGGCCCGCGGCAGCTAGACCTGCAGCTCAACTGCAAGGTGGAACAGATTCGCCCCCAAGGGGAGGGCTTCCTGGTGCAGGCGGGGGGGGAAGAGATCGCCGCCCGCTATGTGGTGGTGAGTGCTGGGGCCCACAGCCTGCTGCTGGCCCAGGCCATGGGCTATGGGCTGGAGTACTCCTGTTTACCGGTGGCTGGCAGCTTCTACTTCACCCCGAAGCTGCTCAACGGCAAGGTGTACACCGTGCAAAACGACCAGCTGCCCTTTGCCGCCATCCACGGCGATCCGGATGTGTTGGTGCCAGGCAAGACCCGCTTTGGCCCCACCGCCCTGCTGCTGCCCTTGCTGGAGCGCTACAGCCCGGCCTCGTTCTGGGAGTTTCTGAAGGTGCTGCGCCTTGATGGGGCGGTGTTTGCCGTGTTTTGGCAATTGTTTCGTGTGGCTGATATCCGTAATTACATCTTTAAGAACCTGTTGTTTGAGGTGCCCTGGTTGCGGCGCTGGTTGTTTCTCCAAGACCTGCGCAAGATCGTGCCCGGGGCCCAGCTCAGCGATCTGCGCTTTGCCGAGGGCTATGGCGGGGTGCGGCCCCAACTTATTGATAAGCGGAATCGCAAGTTGATGCTGGGGGAAGCCCGCATCGGCACAAGTGCGCCAATTGTTTTCAACGTGACCCCTAGCCCGGGGGGCACCGATTGCCTAGGCAATGCCGAGGAAGACCTGCGGGCGATCGTTAAGAGCCTGGGCTGTGAGTTCAGGGCCGAGCAGTTTGAGGCGGAGTTGCACGGGGCCTGAATAGGTGGTCATGCTCTGGGCTGTAGAGCTTTGAGCGGGCCACCCCCGAGGCGGCCAGGGCCGGACTAACCACATAAAGGGTGGTGCGTTCCAGGCCCTGGGCCTGGCTGTAGGCGGCAAGGCCCTGCAGGGGCACCAGCTCCAGCCGTTGGTCGGGCCAGCTCACCCGATAGCCCACCGCCACCGGCGTATCTGCCGGGTAGTGCTGCAGCAGCACCTGTTCCACCTCGTCCACATGGCGGGCGCTCAGGTAGAGGCAGAGGGAGGCCCCCAGGGCAGCCAGCCGTTCCAACGACTCCCGCTCCGGGGTGCCGGTGCGGCCGCTGGCGCGGCTGAGCACGATGGTTTGCACCAGGCCAGGAATTGTTAGTTCGGCATTCAGGGCGGCGGCGGTGGCCTGGTAGGCGCTGATGCCAGGGATCACCTCCACGGCAATCTCGGCATCGGCGAGCCGGGCAATTTGTTCCTGCAGGGCGCCATAGAGGCAGGGGTCGCCGTCGTGGAGGCGCACCACCCGCAGGCCCCTGCGCACCCCGTTGACCATGGCCTCAACCAGTTGCTCCAGGGTGAGGTTGCCGCTGCGCAGCCGTTGGCAGGAGGCCGGTGCCAGGGCAACAATTTCAGGGGAGACGAGGGAGTCGGCCCAGATCAGTAGTTCCGCCTGTTCCACGGCCCTTAGGGCCCGCAGGGTCATCAGGTCTGGGGCGCCGGGGCCGGCACCAACGATTAAAACTTTTCCGGTGGCGATCAAGTGGGGCGACCTGGGTCGGGGAGGGGGCGGTTTAGGCCGTAGAGCCAGGCCAGCCCCGCTGCCCCGAGGAGGGCCAGCAGCAGGCTTACCAGCTGGGCGATGCGCAGGCAATTGCCTTCGATCAGGCTGCCCCAGAGGCAGAGGGGATCCAGCCTCAAGCCTTCAATCCAGAGGCGGCCGAGGCTGTAGCCGATGGCATAAATACAGCTGATCGCACCGGTTTTAAGCAGCGGTTCATTGCTGCCTGCTTGCTTGCGGTTAAACAACACGATCAGCAGCACAAACAGGCCCAGGTCCCAGAGGGATTCGTAGAGGAAGGTGGGATGGAACCAACTCTGATCAATGAACTGGGCTGGGCGGTTGGCCGCTGGAATCCAGAGCTTCCAAGGCAGATTTGTGGGTAGGCCAAAGGCTTCTGAGTTGAAGAAATTGCCCCAGCGGCCGATCGCTTGCCCCAGCACCACCGAGGGCAGCAGCACGTCCAGCAGTGTCCAGAAGGAGAGCCGCCGCCAGCGACAGAACAGCAGCATCGCCAGGCTGCCGCCGATCAGGGCCCCATGGATGGCGATGCCCCCCTTCCAGATCTCCAGGGCTTCCAGCCAGTTGATCTGGTACTGGCGCCATTCAAATAAGACGTAATAAAGCCTTGCCCCCAGCACAGCGGCCAGCACCAGCAGCGGCAGCAGATCAGCGATCAAGCCGCCATCAAGGCCGCGGGCCTTGGCCAGTTTTGTGGAGATCCAAAGACCGAGCAGCACCGCCAGGGCAATCAGCAGGCCATACCAACGGATTACCAGGGGACCGAACTCCACCAGCAGCGGTCCCGGGGACTGGAACACTGCAAACAACCCGGCCAGGAGGGGGGGCATCAGCTCAGATGCCCTCGGAGGCTTGCACCTTTTCGTACTGCTTCTTCTTCAGCACCAACATGATCTGGGCCAGGGCCACCGCCGCCAGGAAGGCGAGCAGGCCATAGAGGCGCACAGGGTTCTGGAGCACCACTTCCACATCCAGCTGGCCAAAGCCACCGACGTTGGGGTCGTTGGTGAGGGGGGCGCCGGCCACCAGCACATCCCCCTGCTTCACCAGCAGTTCAGGGCCGGCGGGGATCGTTTCATCCACGCTGCTGCCATCGGCCTTTTGGATGGTCACCACCGAAGCGCCCTTGTCGTCGCTGCTGATGGCGGTCACATTGCCGGCAACGGAAGCTGTGAACTGACCGTTGTTGGTCTTTTCGCCGGTGGGGGTTACTTGGCCGCGGCCGCGGTTGCCACCAACGTGGAGCTGGTATTTACCGAAATGAATTGAAGAATCGGTAGCCGGATCGGGGGAGAGGATCGGGAAAACGATTTCGCGGTGCTGGTCACCGGGCAGCGGACCCACCAAAAGGATGTTGGGTTGAGTGTCGCTGTATTGGGTGTAATAAATGCCCTTGGTTTCTTCCTTGAGCTCGTCGCTGAGCCGCTCCTGGGGGGCAAGGGTGAAGCCATCGGGGAGCATCACCACTGCGCCCACGTTCAGGCCGCTGAGGCTGCCATCACCAGAAACTTGCTGAATGGCAGTGTCATAGGGGATTTCAACCACTGCCTTAAACACCGTGTCTGGGAAGACCGCCTGGGGCACTTCGGCCAGGGTGGCTTTCTTGGCCAGGTGACAGTTGGCGCAAACCAACTTGCCGGTGGCTTCCCGGGGGTTGTCGTAGTTCTGCTGGGCATAGAAGGGATAGGCCCAGCTGGCCTGGGGCCCAAAGAGCAGGGCGGTGGCCACCAGCAGGGAGCTCAGCAGCAGGGAGAGGGAACGGCGCATCGGAAGGCAGGGACGGTGCGGGAAGGAATCAGGCGGAAATGATCAGGCCCACCAGGGCTTCTCGCCATTGCGGAAGTCGGTTTCGGTCCAGGGGGAGAGGAAGACGTTGTCGTTCTCCACGGCCACATGGGCGAGGGCGAGCGAGAGGGGGGCGGGGCCTCGCACCACCTTGCCGGTGCTGTCGTACTGGCTGCCGTGGCAAGGGCACATAAATTTATTGGCGCCGCTGTTCCAGGGCACCACGCAGCCCAGGTGGGTGCAGATGGCGTTGATGCCGTAGCTGCCGATGGCGGCGGGGCCCTCAACGATCAGGTAGGTGGGGTCCCCCTTGAGCCCTTGCACCAGGCTGCGGTCCCCTTCGTTGTGGCTGGCTAGCCAGCCGCTGGCGGTAACCACATTGCCCAGTTCATCCTTGGCGGTGCTGGCACCGCCACTACCGATGGCCTTGGGGGGGATGAAGTAGTTCACCACTGGATAAAGGGCCCCCAGGGCAACGCCGGTGACCGATCCGAAGGTCAGCAGGTTCATGAACTGCCGACGGCCCATTCCGGGAACGTCATTCGCCGAGATCTGGGTCATGGGGGGGCGCACCGCCTCAGGTGCCGCCCATTATGAACCTTTCCCGGCCGGTAACGCTTTGCAACGGCTGGCCTGGCGCCGGCCTTAGGCGTGCTCCTGGGGCCGCAGGCGTTCGGTGAGGGCCACCAGCCCCACCCCCAGCAGAAACAGGGCGCAGATCGCCCCGCTTAGCAACAACATCGTTACCGGATCGGTGGAGGGGGTGAGCACGGCGCCGGCCACCGCCGATAGCAACACCACCAGCCGCCAACTGGCCAGCATCTGCCGGGAACGCACCAGCCCCAGGGCCCCCAGCAGCAGCTGCAGCACCGGCAGCTCAAAGGCCAAACCCGTGGCCACCATCAGCAGCAGTACAAAGTCGAGGTAGCGCTCGATCGACCAGATCGGTTCCACCACATCAGCCCCGTAGCTCACCAGAAAGCGCAGGGCGGCCGGCACCAGGGCCCACCAGGCAAAGGCCAGCCCCGCCAGGAACAGCACGGCCGAGGCGGCCACGGCGGGGGCCACCAGCCGTCGTTCCCGGCGGCTCAAGCCAGGCAACACAAAACCAAGGCCTTCGTAGAGGGCGTAGGGCAGGGCCAAGGTGAGCCCGGCATAGCCCGCCACCTTTAGAGACACAAAAAGATATTCACCGGGGGCCAGCTGCAGGAAACGGATGCCCTGGGCCGGCTCCTCCAGCAGCTTCACCAGCGGTCGCACCCAGATCAGGCAGAGGCCCGCGCCCGCCACTACAGCGGCCAGGCTGCGCAACAGCCGCCAGCGCAGTTCCTCCAGGTGGTCCACAAAGCTCATCTCCACCTCCCCGGGGAAGTCGGGCTCCCGGGGGGCTTCCCCGGCGGCGGTGGGCAGGCTGTCCAGCGAAGTCATTGCCCCAGGCTAGGTAGCAGTGGTTTGGCCCGATCCGGTTCCCCCCAGAGAATCTCGCCAGGGCCGTGGCGCACTAGGCCGGCTGCCAGGCCCGGGATCCGCTGCAGCTGCTCCACCGGCACCATCACCACCGGCACCCGCCGGTTGCCGCGGCTGCGGCTGAAGTGGGCGGCCAGGTCGGCGGCGGCGGCCAGGTCGGCTTCGCCCGCCACCCCTTCGGAGCCCTTGAGCACCACATGGCTGCCGGGTTGTTCCTGGGCGTGGAACCACCAGTCCCCCTTGCGGGCCTGGCGGAAGCTGATCCAGTCGTTTTGGCGGTGGTTGCGACCCACCAGCAGCCGCAACCCCCCAGGGCTGAGTAACTCCAGGGGTTGGGGGCTCTGTTGGGCTGGGGCACTGCGGCGCCGGCTGAGGCCCTTGGTTTGCTGGAAGGGCAACAAATCTTCCGCCAGGGCCTCCAGCAGGGCTTCCTCCTCAGCGCCGCTATCGCCGCTCAGCTCCAGTTGCAGCTGGCTGTTTTCCAGCAGTTGCAAGCGCTGGCGGTGGTGCTCCAGCCGCGGTTGGATCGCCTCCACCGAACGGCGCAGTTTTTGGGCCCGCTTGTAAAACTTTTGGGCCTGGGTCACCAGGCTGAGCTGGGGGTCGAGCTTTAGGTCCAGTTTTTCGCCGGTTTCTGGGTCTTCGAGCCGCAGTTTTTTGTGGCCGCTGCTGGCCACATCGGGCCTACAGAACAGCAGATCCCCCTGCCGTTGCAACAGTGCCTCCCCCCCGGTGTTACCCAGCAGCTCTTGCTGGTGTTGGAGCTCACGGTTTTCGCGGGCAATCAATTGGCTGAGCTGTTGGCCCAAGCGTTGGCGCCTTTGCTGGCAGCGGCTCCGCAGGCCGGCTTCGCCGTAGTAGCGGGCCAGGGCCAGGTTCAGCTCCAGGGGCTGTTGCTGGGGTTTGGTCTCGGTTTCGATCTCGGGCTTGCTGCCGCCAACGTTTGTGTGCCAGCAGCGGTAGCCGCTGCGCCAGGGCCCAAAGCTGAAACTGCCTTTTTCCCAGCTTTCCAGCCAGGACCTCCAGGCCAGGTTTAAGCGGGCCCATTCCTCGGGGTTGAGGCTTTGCACCGGGAGGTCGGCTTCGAGGCCGGCATCCTCCAGCAGCTGGTCCCGCAGGGCTGGACTCAGCCCCCGGTAGCTCTGGCCTAGGGCCTGGCCCAGCGGTTGGGGCAGCAGGGCGAGGCGGGCCCGCCATTGGGGCTCCGTTTCGCTGAGGCTGGGCAGGGCCCCCTGGAGCGCTGGGGGCGGGCTGTAGCGGTCGCCGGTGGCGATCGGCCGTAGCCGCGACTGGTGTTCGCGCACCTGGCGGCCGGTGGCGATCACCTGCTGCTGCTCATCGAGCAGGAAGAGGTTGCTGTGGCGGCCCATCAGTTCCACCACCAGTTCCCGGCGCAGCTCCCCCCCCGGCCGTTCGGCAAAACCAAGGCGCAACACCCGTTCCCAGGGGGGTTGCTCCAGTTGCACCAGGGCGAGGCCGCCGAGGCCGTGCTGCAACTGCTGGGCCAGGGTGCTGCCCTCCCCCTGGCGCGGCGGGGGCGGGATGGCATGGAAGCGGGGACAGTCGGCCTGCCAGTGCAATTCCAGCCAGAGCTTTTGCTCCAGGGTGCGAAACCCCAGCTGCAGCCCTTGGGGCTGGGGTTGCTGGGCCTTTTCAAAGCGGGCCGGCAGCAACAGGGGGCTGAGTTCCGTGACCACGGCCCGCAGGCTGGTGGTGTCTTGGGGTTGCATCGCCCCATGCTGCCCTGGGCGATGCTGGCTGGCCTTAGTTTCTTGGGCAACTTGGCTTTGCCCGCGCCTGTCGATGCCGATTGCCCCTGCTTCCCCAAGGCTCACGGTGCTCACTGGCCCCAGCGGGGTGGGTAAGGGCACCCTGGTGACGGCCCTGAGGCAGCAGCACCCCGAGTTGTGGCTGTCGGTGTCTGCCACCACCCGGGCACCCCGGGCGGGGGAAGAGGAGGGGGTGCATTACTTCTTCCATAGCCCCGAGAGTTTTGAGGCCCTGGCCCTGGCCGGTGGCTTTCTGGAGTGGGCCAGTTTTGCCGGCAACAGCTATGGCACCCCGCGGGGGCCGGTGGAGGCCCAGCTGGCGGCTGGGGTGCCGGTGTTGTTGGAAATTGAACTGGAGGGGGCCCGCCAGGTGCGGCGCAACTGGCCCCAGGCCTTTCAGATTTTCCTGAAACCCCCCTCCCTGGAGGAATTGGAACGGCGCATCCGCGGTCGGGGCACCGAAACGGAGGCGGCGATCCAGCGGCGCTTGGAGCGGGCCAGCGAAGAGCTGCAGGCGGAGGCGGAATTTGATGCCGTGGTGGAAAACAGTGACCTGGCCAAGGCCTTGGCGGAGTTGGAACGGCTGATCGGCCTGGCTTAGGAAAAAATAGCCACAAAAAAAGGCCATGAAAATGGCCATAAAAAAACCGGTGGCGAAGCACCGGTTTGAAGGATTGAACTGAATCCAGCCTTAGAGGGGGTGGAAGAGCAGGTCAGGGAAGAAGCGGTTGAATTCGATCAGAATCCCGGCCGTGATTGTGAACCAGATCGCGGCGAACACCGGGGCTGTGGTCAGGAACTTTTTCATGGATGGTCAACCGCTGGGTCAGCGGGGGGAAACGGTGACGTGGTTGTCGGGGGCCGTGAGCTTGTTGCTGGTGAACTCTTTGAAGGCAGCAAGCGGCCAAGTGGCGGCAGCCAGGGTGCTCTTGAACGCCAGGGGAAGGTCGATCTGGATCTCCTTCGTAGCGGCGTCTTTACCCTTGATCGCCAGCAGATAGGTACGACCGGCCCAGCCGATGGTCCCAGCGATGTAGAGGAAGGCGATGCCAGGGATGGTGAAATCGCCGGCATGGTCTAAACGACCATCCACGATCAGGTGGGGCAGGCCATCAGTGCCACATACAGCTTGGCTGTAACGGGCAAAGCGGGCTTCGGCCTGGGGGGTTTTGGCCCCTGCGGCCCTTTGCTGGAAGCGGGCGTTTTCGCTGCAGGGGGTCAGCCCTGCCACGTCAGCGTGGGCCAACGGCGCGAAGCCGAAGAGGAGAAAGCCGGAAAGAAGAACGGCGAAGAGTCGTCGCATGATGGGCAGTGCCGCTCCGCGGTTGCTGTGGGGAGAATAGTTGCACTTCCCCCAGCCTGATGCCAACGGTTCTGGCCCTCGAAACAAGTTGTGACGAGTCGGCGGCGGCGGTGGTGCGCGCTGGCGTGGTTTTAAGCAGTGAGGTGGCCTCCCAGGTGGAGGAACACGCCCGCTGGGGGGGAGTGGTGCCGGAGCTGGCCTCCCGCCGCCATGTGGAGGCGCTGCCCCTACTGGTGGAGAGGGCCCTGGCGGGGGCTGGCCTCGGGCTTGCCGATCTCGATGGGGTGGCGGCCACCGTGGCGCCTGGGTTGCTCGGGGCCCTGCTGGTGGGCTCAGTAACCGGCCGCAGCCTGGCCCGCCTGGCGGGGTGCCCCTTCCTGGGGATCCACCATCTAGAAGCCCATCTCTATGCGGCCCTGCTGGGGGAACCGCCCCCGGCGGCGCCGCTGCTGGTGTTGCTGGTGTCTGGGGGCCATACGGAACTGATTGCCCTGCGGGGGCTGGGGGCCTACGAACGCCTGGGGGGCAGCCGCGACGATGCCGCCGGCGAAGCCTTCGACAAGGTGGCCCGCCTGCTGGGGCTTGCCTATCCCGGCGGTCCGGCGTTGGAGCTGGCGGCCCGGGGGGGCGATCCAACTCGATTTGCTTTCCCCCCCGGGCGCATTTCCCTGCCGGGGGGCGGCTTCCACCCCTACGACTTCAGCTTCAGCGGCCTGAAAACAGCGGTATTGCGGGAGGTGCAGCGCTGGCAGGCCGAGGGGCAGCCCCTGCCGGTGGCCGACCTGGCCGCCTCCTTCCAGGCGGTGGTTACAAAGGTGTTGGTGCAACGCAGCGTCCGCTGTGCCCTCGACCATGGCCTGCCCGGTTTGGTGGTGGTGGGCGGCGTTTCGGCCAACCAGGAGTTGCGGCAACGGCTCGGGGCCGCCTGTGGGGCCGCGGGGTTGGCTTTGCATCTGGCCCCCCTGGCCTGGTGCACCGACAACGCCGCCATGGTGGGCCTGGCCGCCTGTCGGCGCCTGGCGGCGGGCCAGATTTCTTCGCTCGAATTGGGGGTGGCGCCCCGGCTGCCCCTGGCCGAAGCCAATAGCCTCTACGGGCCGCCCCCCTTCTGAGGGTTAAATCCCTTTAGGCTTTCGTAATTAGAGGGCTTTGGCCATGGCTATCACCAACGACGGATCTAGCGGCGCCAGCCTGGAATCCCAGCTGGGGGCCGTGGATCGCAACGAACTGAATGCCTGGCGCCGGGGTTTCACCCCCCAGGCGGAAATCTGGAATGGGCGGCTGGCGATGCTGGGCCTCTCCGTGGGACTGCTGCTGCTGGTGGCCTGGCGCCTATTGACGGCCGCGTAGGGCCTGGGCCAGTTCATTTGGTTTAAGGCTCTGGGCGATGGCGTCACTGGCCTCCACCCGGCCCGCCTCCACCAGGGCCTGGAGCGACTGGTTGGCCGTTTGCATCCCCTCAAAGCCGCTGCGTTCCATGATTTCCTCCACCGAATCCAGGTCTGCCCTCTGGATGTAATCGCGGCAGGCGTCGCTGTTGATCAGGATGTCGTGGAAGCCGGTGCGTTTGCCATCGTTGGTTTTAATCAGCCCTTGGGCGATTACCCCCAGCAGTGACTCCGAGAGGGAACGGCGCAGGCTCTCCTGGTCTTGGGGGGGCACCATGCCCAACACCCGTTCCACCGTGCGCACCGCTGAATTCGTGTGCAGGGTGCCAAACACCAGGTGGCCGGTTTGGGAGGCCTCCAGGGCGGTGGTGAGCGTGTCGCCATCCCGGATTTCGCCGATCAGGATCACATCTGGGTCCTCCCGTAGGGCGGCCCGCAGGGCGTTGTGAAAGGCGAGGGTGTGTTGGCCCAGCTCCCGCTGGTGCACCAGGCAGCGCTTGCTCTGGTGCACAAATTCCACCGGATCTTCGATGGTGATGATGTGGAGTGGTTTGTTGCGATTGATCCAGTCGATCATCGCGGCGAGGGTGGTGCTTTTGCCTGAGCCCGTAGGGCCTGTCACCAGCACCAGACCCTTGGGCCGATCCGCCAGGCTTTTAAGCACCTCAGGCAGCTGCAGCTCCTCCAGGCTGGCGATGGTTTGGGGGATCAGGCGCAGCACCATGGCTGGCCCCAGCAGGCTTTCCAGCAGGTTGATCCGCACCCGCACCTGGGCAAAGGCGTAGGAGCCGTCGAATTCTTTTTGTTGCAGGAAGCCCTGCCATTGGCCTGGGCTCAACATCTCCGCCCCCCAGCGCTCAAATTGGGCGGCATCGGTCACGGCCCAGCCGCTGCGGCGCATGTCCCCCCGCTGGCGGAAGCGTGGTTCTTCCCCCACGCTGATGTGGATGTCGGAGTAGCCATTGCGGCGGGCCAGCTCAACGATCTCCGCCAGGGTTTTTGGGGTTACGGCGGCCTCGGGCAGGGGCAGGGGGGGCAGTTGGGTCATCCGGGGCTTCCTGGCCAATAACGCAGACCCCCAGGGTGGATCGGCCCGGGCCGCGGCGGAAGGGTTTACCCAGGATCCTTAGGATCATTCGACTGCTGTGTTCCGCCTTTGGCCCCCTTACCGCGCGTCACGCTGGTGCTGGGCACCCGTCCGGAGGCCATCAAGCTCGCCCCGGTGATCCGCGCCTTCCAGGCCTCGCCTTTGTTTGAGACCCGGGTGGTGCTCACGGGTCAGCACAAGGAAATGGTGGCCCAGGTGATGGCGCTCTTCCAGTTGTCCCCCGACCGGGACCTGGCACTGATGGCCCCGCGCCAAACCCTCACCCACGTGACCTGTGCGGCCCTGGAGGGGCTGCGGCTGGAATTCGCCGAACATCGCCCCGACCTGGTGCTGGTGCAGGGGGACACCACCACGGCCTTTGCCGCCGCCCTGGCCGCCTTCTATGACCAGATCCCGGTGGGCCATGTGGAGGCGGGCCTGCGCACCGACAACCTCTATGACCCCTTCCCGGAGGAGGCGAACCGGCGGCTGATCTCCCAGGTGGCCCAGCTGCACTTCGCCCCCACCCCCCAATCGGCGGCCAACCTGCGCGCCTCCGGGGTGGTGGGGGAGATCCATATGACCGGCAACACGGTGATTGATGCCCTGTTGCAGATGGCCGCCGCCGCCCCCAGCTGTGAGGTGCCTGGCCTCAACTGGGAAAACCAGCGGGTGATCCTGGCCACCGTGCACCGGCGTGAAAACTGGGGCGCCCCCTTGAAAGAGATCGCCACCGGTTTCCTGCGGGTGCTGGAGCGCCATCCAGATACGGCGTTGTTGTTGCCGCTGCACAAAAACCCCACGGTGCGGGAACCGCTGCAGCAACTGCTGGGGGACCATCCGCGCGTGTTCCTCACCGAACCGCTCGACTACGACCGCCTGGTGGCGGCGATCCGCGGCTGCACGCTGCTGCTCACCGATTCCGGTGGCTTGCAGGAGGAGGCCCCCTCCCTCGGCAAGCCGGTGTTGGTGCTGCGCCGCACCACCGAACGACCGGAGGCGGTGGAGGCCGGCACCGCCCGGCTGATTGGCACCGAAGCGGCGGTGATCGAAGCAGAAACCTGTCGCCTGCTGGAAGACGCCACTGCCTATGGGGAGATGGCCCGGGCCCACAATCCCTTCGGCGATGGCAAGGCCAGTGAACGGATCGTGGCCGCCAGTGCCGCCTATCTGGCCTGCCGCTAGGGCTTGCGCCTAGGCGTCCTTGCGCTTCTTGGCCCAGGGGGGCAGGTCGAGGAACACCTTTTCGCCAGGGGTTACACCGCTGAGGATTTGGGTGTCGCGGCCGCTGCTGCTGCCCAGGGTTATCTCCTTGAAGCGCGGTTGCTGGTTGGGCCCTGGCACCAGCACCCCCGGTTTGCCGTTTTCGGTCACGATGGCCACCGTGGGCAGCAGCGGCCGGGCGGGTAGACGGCCGGCGTCAAAGTCGATGTCGGCGGTCATGCCGATGCGCAGGGTGTTGGCGGGGGTATCTAGCAGGGCGATTTCCACCTTCACCGTGGTCACGTTGTTGATTTTCTCGGCCCGGGGCGAGATGCGGCGCACCTGGGCGGCAAAACGACGGTCGGGGAAGGCATCCACCCGCACCTGGGCCGCTTGACCCACCCGGATGCGGCCGATATCGCTCTCCGGCACCCGGGCATTCACCTGCAGGCCGGCCGCCAGTTCCACGATTGAGGAGCTGGTGGCGCCGGCGGTGGCGCTGGCGGCGGTGGTGGGCGTTACGTAGGAGCCCGGGTCGGCGTAGCGGTTGGTGATCGTGCCGGCAAAGGGGGCGCGCACCACCAGATCCCCGGCTTCCACCTGGCGTTGGGCCAGCCGTTGTTTGGCGGCGGCCAGGGCCGTAAGGCTGCTGTCGTAGCTGGCCTGGTATCTGCTGATGTCGTCGTTACTGAGGGCCCCCTGGCTAAACAGTTGCCGCCGCCGTTCGAATTCACTGCGGCTGCGCCCTAGATCGATCTGGGCGGCTTGCACCTGGGCCTGTAATTCCTCAATGCGATTGAGGATGTCGCTGGGATCCATGCGGGCCAGCGGTTGACCGGCCTGCACCTGATCGCCTTCATCCACATACAGCTCCAGCAGCTGGCCCTGTCTCTTGGGGCTCACATTCACGCGCCGATCGGCCTCCACTTCGCCGCTGGCGGTAATTACCCCCGCCAGGCTGCCCTGGCGCACCGTGGTGGTGTAGGCGCTGAGATCGCGGTTACTGGTTTGGCCCCTGCGCACTAATACAAAACTTCCCCCCGCCAGCAGCAGTAGCCCCAGGCCCGCCGCCCACCAGCGGCGCCGCTGCCGTTGGGGTCGCAGTTGCTTTGGGGGAATGGTCAGCACCGGGGTGGGCAGGTCCAAGGGGGGAAGCTGGGGGGAATTACGGCGGAAGGAAAGAATGGCCGTGGCTATCGCTGCAACCATTCTTCACTGGTTTGCCGCCCCTGGGGCCGCTGGGGGGGCGGATACCCCCCTCCCCTAGATTCCGGCCATGCTCAAAGCCGGAATTGTGGGGCTGCCCAACGTGGGCAAATCCACCCTCTTCAACGCCCTTGTGGCCAACGCCGTGGCCCAGGCCGCCAATTTCCCGTTCTGCACGATTGAGCCGAACGTGGGGGTGGTGGCCGTGCCGGATCCGCGGCTGGAGCCGTTGCGGCAGGTGTCTGGCTCTAAGGAGGTGGTGCCCACCCGGGTGGAGTTTGTGGATATTGCTGGTTTGGTGGCCGGGGCCAGCCAGGGGGAAGGGCTGGGTAACAAGTTTCTGGCCACAATCCGTGAGGTAGACGCCATCGTGCATGTGGTGCGCTGCTTTGAAGACGACGACGTGATTCACGTGTCTGGCAGCGTTGATCCGGTGCGGGATGCGGAGATAATCAACCTGGAACTGGCCCTGGCCGATGCCAGCCAGATCGAGAAACGTCGGGATCGGCTTAAAAAACAACTACGTACTAGTAAGGAGGCCCAGCTGGAGGATGCGGCGCTGGAACGGATTTCCGTGGTGCTTGATGCCGGCGGAGCCGCCCGCAGTGTGAGCCTCAACGAAGAGGAACAGGCGATGGTTAAGCCCCTGGGGCTGCTCACCGCCAAGCCGATCATCTACGCCGCCAATGTGAGTGAAGACGACCTGGCTGCCGGCAATGACTTTGCTAAGGCCGTGGCCGAGCTGGCCAGTAAGGAAGGGGCTGAAACGGTGCTGGTGAGTGCCCAGGTGGAGGCGGAATTGATTGAGCTGGGCAACGACGAACGCCAGGATTACCTCGAGGGCCTCGGCGTTAGCGAAGGCGGCCTGCGCAGCCTGATCCGCGCCACCTACAGCCTGCTGGGCCTGCGCACCTACTACACCACCGGCGAGAAGGAAACCCGCGCCTGGACCATTGAGGCCGGCATGACCGCCCCCCAGGCCGCCGGTGTGATCCACACAGACTTTGAGCGGGGCTTCATCCGCGCCCAAACGATCGGCTACGAGCAGTTGCTGGAGGCTGGTTCCCTGGCGGAGGCCAAGGCAAAGGGCTGGTTGCGCAGTGAGGGCAAGGAGTATGTGGTGGCCGAGGGGGACGTGATGGAATTCCTGTTCAACGTTTGAGCAGTGGCCCTAGATCAGTGGCCCTTGAGCAGCAGCCCTTGAGCAGCGGCCCTTGATCAACAGCAGTTCTGATTAGCTGCACCATTGTTTAGCTGCACCTAAGCCCGCCCTTGCCTTGGCAAGTCCGGCAAAATGAATTTCAGCCCCCTGCCCTCAGCCGCCATGGACCCCCTTGATCTGCCGCAGGATGCGGCGCCAGTGCATCCCCACGATTTCGATACCCAGAAGGAGCTTCACCAGAAGATCCGCAATGACCCCGATTACGACGATTGGGAATACGGCACTGAACCTCTACCCCATGAGGCCTGGCTTCAGAAGCCCGCTCAGTAGTTTCGCGCCCTGGGCTCAGCTTTTTGGTGGGTGAGGGCCAGGGCTGGTAGGCAGAGGCCGCCCATCAGCAGCCAGAGCCCTAGGCCATGGCGTTGCTGTTCCAGCAGCCAGCCGGCCAGGGGCGGCAGGGCGATGCCGCTCAGGGCCCAGGTTTGTGAATAGAGGCCCAGGGCCAGGCCCTGGTGTTCGGGGGCTGCGGTTTCCACCACCGCTTCAGCGATGCTCGGCAGGAAGGCGGCGCTGGCGAAGGCCAGCAGGGGTTGGGCCGCCAGCAGCAGCAACAGGCCATTGCTGAGCAGGGCCGAGAGGGCCAGCAGCCCACAACCGGCCGCGAAGGCCAGCAGGCTGAGCCGCAGGCCCAGCCGCACCGGCTTGCTGGCCAGCCAGTGGCCCACCGGCCATTGCATCAGCAGCAGCAACCCCAGTTGCAAGCCGATCAAGAGGCCTGGCCCGGCCTCGGTCAGCCCTGGCCGGGCTAGGCCCCCTTGGGCCATGTCTAGCGGTAGGGCGCTCTGTTGCAGGCTGATGATGCCGCTGCCCAGCAGGGCCAGCAGCAGCAGCGGCAATAACGGCATGATCCAGGCCCGGCCCGCTGCCAGCGGCGGGCCAGAGCGCACGGCTGGGCTGCCATGGCGGGGCAGCCGCCGCACTAGTAGCAACAGCAGCAGCATGCCGCTGATATCAACCGCATAGATCAGCCGCAGGGCCTGGGGGCCGAGGGCGGCGGCGAGGCCGCAACCCAGCAGGGCGCCGAGGCAGACCCCGAGGGCGTCAGCGCTGCGGGCCAGGGCAAAACCCTCGCTGGAGGGCAGCGGCGCACTCAGTTGGGCCACGGCCAGGTCTGCCGCTGGCCAGTAGGCCCCCATGGCCAGCCCCAGGAAAAATTCGCCGAGCCCAAAGGGGGGCCAATGGTGGGCATGGAAGAGCAGCAGGTCGCCAGCGATCGAGAGCAGCGCCGCCACTCGCATCGGCAGGGCCAGGGGGGCACCGCGGTCGAGGGCGAGGCCGCTCAGGCCCCTGGCCAGCAGGCCGCCGCCGCTGGCCAGGGCCAGGGCCAGGCCGATCTGGAGGCTGCCAAACCCCTCGCTATGGAAGACCAGGGGGCCGAGGAACAGAATGCCCCCTGCTCCGACTGCGGCACAGCCCCTCACCAGGGCCACCAACCGCAGGCTGCGGGGAAATTCGAGCCACCAACCGGCCCACCTGACCATTGTTTTTCCTCCGTCAGCAGACTCTGGCCCATGGCCTCGGGCTATTGCTCCTGGCCCTGGCGCCCCTGGCACCCCTGCAGGCGGCGGAACGGCTCACCGTGCGCATCGGCGGGTTGGAACTGCCGCTGGAGCTGCAGCAGTTGGAGGACTGGGTGCAGCATCCCCAGCGCAACCGCGAATTGGGGCCCTGGTTAAACCTGCTGGAGCCCGGCAGCCGCCGCGATCTGTTGCGGCTGCTGCAGCAACCGTTGCCCCTGCGCGGCAACTCGATCGGGCCGCTGCTGGATAGCTGGGCCGGCCAACAGCTGGTGCAGCAGCTCGGCACCCTGTTGCGCCCCCCAGAGCAGGAGGGGGGACCGCTGCTGCTCGACCTGTTGCGCCATAACAACAACATCACCGCCCTGGCCCTGCTGCGGGCGGCCCCCACCCCCAGCCTGCGCCTTGACCTCGATGCGCTCACGGAGCTGGGTTATCGGCTGCGGGGCCAGCTGCAACGGGAGCTAAACCTGCAACGCTCCCTGCGGGCCCTGGAGCTGCCACCGCTGGCGCCGGAATTAGCCGCCATTGGCCCGGTGGCCCACCAACGCCTGCAGCTGGCGGTGGCCCATCGCCCCGGGGCCCTACCCCTGGAACTCTGGTGGCCCCAGGGGCGCCCCTTTCGCCACCACTGGCTGTTGCTCAGCCATGGCCTTGGTGGCTCCAGCGATCAGCTGGGCTGGTGGGCCCGGGGCTTGGCGGCCCAGGGCTGGCCGGTGCTGGTGGTGCAACACAGCGGCAGTGATGGCGAGGCGGTGCGCGGCCTGTTGGAGGGGCGCCAGCTGTTGCCGGGCATGGAAACCCTGCCCGATCGGCTGCTGGACCTGCAGGCGGTAACCGCAGCCCTTGAAACGGGAAAGTTGCGTTTCGGCCATGGCGCCGCCCCGCCGCGCTTTGTGTTGGCCGGCCATTCCCTCGGCGGCCTCAGCGATCTGCTCTGGGCCGGGGCTGAGCTGCAGCCGGGGCTGGAGCAGCGTTGCCAACGGGCCCTGCGCAGCATTCCAGTGCTGGACAGTTCATTCCTGCTCCAGTGCCAGTTGGCCTCGATTCCCCTGGCGCCGCTCTCCCCCCCGCAGCAGCTGGATGGGGTGATGGTGCTCAATGGTTTCGGCAGTTTGCTTTGGGCAGGCCAGGGGCTGCGGCCGTTGACGCTGCCGGTGCTAATGGTGGGGGGCAGCCTTGATCTGATCACCCCGCCTGCCACCGAACAGCTGGAGCCCTTCCGCCAGCTCCAAAACAGCAACAGCCGTTTGGCCTTGGTGGAGGGCGCCAGTCATTTTTCGCCGGTGCGGCTCGAGCGGGAGCAGCCGCTGATGCAATTCGGGGAAGACTTGGTGGGGAAGGATCCGCTGCAGGTTCAGGCCCTGTTGTTGGAGCTGCAAAGCCGTTTTCTGCGCAGCCTTGAGGCGGGCACGCCCCCGCCGGTGGGTCAGTTTGCCGAGGGCAAGGTGCGGGCCTTTGTGCTCGACCGCAGCCTGGTGAATCGCCTGCGTTTTTAGGGTTTAGAAGCTGATGCGGGGGTCGAGCAGGGCCACCAGCACATCCACCACCAGGCTCACCAGCACCACCAGGGCGGCCACCACCACGACGATGCCCTGCACCAGCGGGTAATCCCGTTGGTTGATCGCCTCCTGCAGCCGGTAGGCAATGCCCGGCCAGGAATAGATCACTTCAATCAGCAGGGCCCCGCCGATCAGCGAGGCCACGGTGATCCCGGCGATGGTGAGCACCGGCAACAACGCATTGGGCAGGGCATGGCGCAGCACCACCTGCCGTTCGCCGATGCCGCGGCTGCGGGCCGCCTCCACGTAGTCGGAGCGCAGGGCCCGACGCAGGTTGAGCCGTAGGGCGTTGTCAAAGATGCCACTGAGTAGCAGGCCGAGGGTGAAGGCGGGCAGGGCCAGGTGGCGCAGGGCCCCGCTTATCACCTGCCAATTGCCGCTCAGCAGGCCATCGAGCAGGTAGAAGCCAGTGCCAGTGGGGGGCACCAGGGTGGGGGGATAGCGGCCCCCCACCGGAAACCAACCCAGACCCACGGCAAATACCAGCTGCAGCACCATCGCCGCCCAGAAACTGGGCAGGGCATAGGTGCCGATGCCGTAGAGCCGCCCGGCCAGATCGAGCTTTCCCTCCGGCCGGGCGATGCCACTGAAGCCAGCCGTTAGCCCCAACACGATGGCGATCGCCAGGGCCACCAGCCCCAGTTCGAGGCTGGCCGGCAGCGATTCGCGCACGATTGCCCCCACCGACCGGGCATTCACCAGGGAGGTGCCGAGGTTGGCGTGCAGCAGGTCGCCGAGGAAGTGCAGATATTGCAGCGGCAGCGGTTGATCGAGCCCCAGCTGGTGGCGCAGCTGGCTGCGGGCGGCCTCACTGGCGCGGCTGCCCAGCAGGGCATCCACCGGATCGCCCGGGGCCACCCGCAACAACAGAAACACGAGGCTGGCGATCAGCCAAAGCATCACTGGGGCCAGCAGCAGCCGGCTGCCCAGGTAGCGCATTAATTGACTGCGGCGGCTCATCGCTGGGGCCTCCGGCTCAACTGGCTCAGCAGCACCCGGCCGGAGCCATCAAAGCTGGGGCTGCTCAGCTGTGGCTGGGCCCAGGCCCGGGGCCGCACCAGCCACACCGGCAGGTAGGGCACGGCGGCACCGGTGCGGCGTTGGATGCTTTCAAGCACGGCGATCCGGGCGGGCCCCTCCAATTTTTCCGTTTGCTCCAGTTGCTGCTGCAACCCCGGCGCTGCCCAGAAGCTGCCGCTGGAGGCGCTGGCCCCCACCAGGCAACTGTGGCCCTTTGCTTTACTGCAGGCCAGCAGGGGCATCAGGTAGTTATCGGCATCGGGATAATCGCCGATCCAGTCGAGCATGATCAGCTGGAAGGCCCCATCCCCCAGTTGGCGATAGGCGGTGGTGGATTCCATGCCGGTGAGGCTTAGCTGCAGGCAATCGCCCAGCTCCTGGCGCAACGACTCCTGCCAGGTGAGGGCAAACAGCCGGTCGGTGGGCACGTTGGAGCGATAGGTGAGGTTGAGCTGCAGGGGCTTGGCTCCGCAGTAGCCCTCCCCCCGTAACAACTGGCGGGCGGCGGCAATGTTGTGGGTTGGCCAGGCAGCAACGGCCCCCGGCAGGCTGGGGGGCACTAGCCCCCGCAGGGGCGGCCGCAGGCCATCGCTCACCCGGCGGCCGATCTGGGCCCGGTTGAGGCTGAGGGCAAGGGCCTGGCGCAGCTTGGGATTATTGAGCGGTGGCCGATCACTGAGCAGGCTGATGTAGCCGATCTCCAGGGCCGGGCCGGCCCCCTCCCGCAGTTGGCCCCGCTGGGCCTGCTGGTGCAGGGCCCGTTGCTGGTCGGGGTCAAGGCTGGTGGAGAGCAATACGTCTACATCGCGGCTGCGCAGGGCGCCAAATAGGCCGGTGGAGGTGCCCATGCTCACCAGGGCGAGGCCGTTGTTGCGGGGCCGCTCCCCCCAGTAGCCGTTAAAGGGGTCGAGCCGTTGCAGTTGCGAGCTGTGGAAGCTCAGCCGGTAGGGCCCGGTGCCCACAAAGCCGCCGGTGAGATAGCTGCGCCGGTGCTGGCGGTAGGCCCTGGGCGACACCGGCGTGAGGTTCACGGAGCTGAGTAGGGCCGCCAGGGGGGTGTAGGGCCGGCGCAGCTTGAGCCCCAGCCGATAGGGACCCAGTACCCGCACCGCCTCGATGCGATCGCCCACCACATAGCTGAGTTTGCCGATGGCGAGGAAGCGCCGCAGGCTGAAGGCCATCGCTTCGGCATCAAAGCGGCTGCCGTCGTGGAAGCGCACGTCTTGGCGCAGGGGAATCTCAGCCCGCAGGCCATCGCCACTCAGCTTTGGCAGGGCGGTGGCCAGCCTTGGTTCGATCTTGCCGTTGGCATGGATCGCATAGAGGGGATCGCCCAGGGCACTGAGCAGTTGCAGGGCGCTAACGGTGGTGGCCTGGGCGGGGTCCGTGGTGTCGATGCTGCCGTAGGCGGCCACCACCAGGGGGGAGCGGGGGCTGGAGCTGTCGCTGCAGCCCGCCAGGCCGAGGCCGAGCAGCACTAGCGCCAGCCCCAGCTGTTTCTTGGCCCGTTGCTTGCCGCCCTGCACCCCAGCCCCCGAGCGAGGCCAAGAAGCTATGGCCTCACAGGCGTTTCGGCGCCAGTTTCCACCACCTCCAGGGACACCTCAAAGACCGGTGAACCCCCCTGCCGTTGCAAAGGCCAGCGGCGCACCCAGCAGCGTTGCTGACGGTCGTCGATGCCGATCACCTGGTACAGGTCTGGATCGCGCTGGAGCTGAATGCAATCGCCCTGGTGGAGGGCCATGGGATTCATGTGATTGGCCAAATGATTCCGCAACCCAGGGGAAAGGCAATGTCCATAATGAACCTTCCTGAAGATTTTGTGAAGATCAACGCAATTGCCCCGGCCTAGAGGGTGCGGAGGCAGCTGGTGATCGCCTCCACCTCTGGCCTGGCCAGGATCGCCCCCAGGGCCCGGCGGAAGCGGGCCTCCTCCACCGCATGGGTGATCACCACGATTTCAGCGCCAGGCCCCTCCGATTCGAACTGCACGATCGATTGGAGGCTCACCTCCTCCGCCCCGAAACAGCTGCCGATGTGGCCGATCACCCCTGGCAGGTCTGCGGCCTGGAAACGCACGTAGTTGCGGTGCTGGGTGAGGTCACTGTCCACCAGGCGACAACGCCGCCAGCTACCTGCCGCCAGCAGTGGATCCAGCTGGGCGCTGGGTCCTGCCACCTGGCGGATGGCGGCGATGTTGAGGATGTCTGCCACCACGGCACTGGCGGTGGGGCCGGCGCCGGCGCCGGGGCCATAAAACATCACCCGCCCCACCGGTTCCCCCTCCACCAGGATCGCGTTATTAACGCCATTAACTCCGGCGAGGGGATGGTCCTTGGGCAGCAGGGTGGGATGTACCCGCACATCGAGCACCTCGGTGCCATCGGCGTCACTGCCCTGGCGTTGGGCCACCGCCAGCAACTTCACACTGAAGCCCAGTTCGCGGGCGTAGTCGATGTCGCGGGTTTGGAGTTGATCGATGCCTTCGGTGGGGATCGCTTGGCGATCCACGAGCCCGCCGTAGGCAAGGCCCGCCAGGATGGCGATCTTGTCGGCGGCATCGCCCCCCTGCACATCGGCGGCGGGGTCGGCTTCCGCATAGCCAAGGGCCTGGGCATCGGCGAGCACTGCCTCGTAGCTGGCCCCCTCCTCGGCCATGCGGCTGAGGATGTAATTGGTGGTGCCATTGATGATGCCGCTCACCCGCTCGATGCGGTTGGCCCCCAGGGATTGCTTTAGCGGTTCGAGGATCGGGATGCCGCCGCCCACGGCAGCTTCCATCAACACATAGACCCCTTTCTCGGCGGCGGCGGCGGCGATCTCCGCCCCATGGCGGGCGATCACGGCCTTATTGGCGGTTACCACCGGTTTGCCGGCGGCGATGGCGGCCAGGATCAGGCTGCGGGCTGGTTCGAGCCCCCCCATCACCTCCACCACGATCTCTACGGCCGGATCGGCCACCACGGCGGCGGCGTCGGTGCTGAGCAGGGCGGCGTCCAGTTCAATCGGTCGGGGGCGATTGAGGTCGCGCACGGCCACCCGTCGCAACACCAGTTCCCGCACCAGCGGATGGCGGCCCTCCGGGCTGGCGAGGATCTGGGCCACCCCGGCCCCCACGGTGCCGAGACCCAACAGACCGATTCCAATGGCCATGGGGCCTTAGCAGCTGGTTGCGATCTTAGAAATCAACCGGCGGCTAGGGCCGCCGCCTGGGCCTGCATGTGGCGAAGGATATTGAGGAAGCCATTGGCCCTGGAGGGGGTGAGGCTGGCCTGGAGGCCGGTTTCTGCCATGAAGGCTGGATCCACCGCCAGCACCTCGCTAGGGCTGAGGCCGCTGAGCCCCTGGATCAACAGGGCCAGCAGCCCTTTGGTGATCTGGGCATCGGCATCGCCCTGCCACTGCAAAAGGCCTTCATTTAGTAGGGGCTGCACAAAAACCTGCGACACACACCCCTTGACCCGATTGGCCTCGCAGTGGAGTTCGCTGGGGGCTGGCGGCAGTTTCTTGGCCAGCCAAAGCACATATTCGTAGCGCCGCTTTTGATCGTTGCTGCTTTTCAGCTTGGCAACGATCTCATCAAGGGCGGCGCTGCCGCTGCTGACCATGGCTGAGTCGTCCGGTGAGGGCCAGTGTGCCGCCTAGGGCCCCCAGGTTGAACAAGCAATGGGCCCAGCTGCAGGGCTGATTCAAAGTTCAGCAAGGAGTCGATTGCGGTTGTCGCCGCGCCATCGCCAGTAACGCTGTGATGTCATGCATCACCGTCTGTAAGCCGGCCCGGATCGACTGAAACCCAGTCAGGCGCAACAGAT